>Ga0265313_10000237_pt1 | contig 59805 bp, 53 predicted proteins | sample 4123metaG_FD_203122 | JGI IMG/M metagenome (GOLD analysis project Ga0265313, IMG submission 203122) | Rhizosphere microbial communities from Carex aquatilis grown in University of Washington, Seatle, WA, United States - 4-1-23 metaG | ecosystem: Host-associated > Plants > Roots > Rhizosphere >... | reverse complement strand
TTCCGCCATTTTTGCGCTTGGCGCGCCGCTTGCATTCCTGATCTGCGAACCCTGTGGGAGGCTTCCATGCTGAAGCACAAGATTCAGGAGCTGATGAACGAGCCCGGCTGCGCCACCAATCAGGCGAAGTCGGACAAAGATCGCAAGAAGGGCTGCGGCAAGTCCCTGGTTCCCGGCGCCGCTGCCGGAGGCTGCGCCTTCGACGGCGCCAAGATCGCGCTCCAGCCCATCACCGACGTGGTGCATCTGGTCCACGGCCCCATTGCCTGCGAGGGCAATTCCTGGGACGGCCGCAACTCGTGGAGCACCGGGTCCGACCTTTATCGGCGCGGCTTCACCACCGACATGGGCAATCTCGATATCGTCAATGGCGGCGAGAAAAAGCTGTACCGCGCCATCAAGCAGGCCGTCGCCAAGCACAACCCGCCCGCTGTCTTCGTCTATCAGACCTGTGTCGGCGCTCTGATCGGCGATGATGTGGACGCTGTATGCAAGGCCGCCACCGAGCGCCTGGGCGTTCCCGTCATTCCGGTCAACGCGCCGGGTTTCGTCGGCTCGAAGAATCTCGGCAACCGGCTGGCCGGCGAAGCGCTGTTCGAGCATGTCATCGGCACCGTCGAGCCCGACGATGTCGGCCCCACCGACATCAACATCCTGGGCGAATACAATGTGGCGGGCGAGTTGGACCAGTTCCGGCCGCTGCTGGCCCGCCTCGGCATCCGCCTGCGCGCCTCCATCACCGGCGACGGCCGCTACAAGGAGGTTGCCGCCTGCCACACCGCCCGGGCCAACATGGTGCTGTGCAGCCAGGCGCTGATCACCCTGGCGCGCAAGATGAAGGAAAAGTGGGACATTCCCTATTACGAGGGCTCGTTCTACGGCATTTCCGACACTTCCGAGGCGTTGCGCAACATCGCCCGCATGCTGGTGGAGCGCGGCGCCGATCCGACCCTGACCCAGCGCACCGAGGACCTGATCGCCGAGGAAGAGGCCAAGGCCTGGGCTGCGTTGGAACAGTACAAGCCCCGGCTCAAGGGCAAGAAAGTCCTGCTCTATACCGGCGGCGTCAAAAGCTGGTCGGTAATCCAGGCCTTGCAGGAAGTGGGCATGGAGGTGGTGGGCTCCTCGGTCCGTAAGGCCACCGAGGCCGACAAGAAGAAAGCCCTCGAACGCCTGGGCGGCGACGAGGAGAAGCTGGCCGATGCCATCACGCCGCGCGACATGTACGCCATGTTCAAGGATGGCAAGGCCGACATGATGCTGTCGGGCGGCCGCTCGCAATTCGTGGCGCTCAAGGCCCGGACCCCCTGGATCGACATCAACCAGGAACGCCACCACGGCTTCGCCGCCTATGAGGGCATGGTGACGCTGATCCGCGAGATCGACCTGTCCATCAACAACCCGATCTGGGCGCAGGTCCGCGCCCCCGCCCCCTGGGATCAGGAGTAGGAACGGCGCCATGGCTCTCATCGTCGACCACAACAAGGCCCTGTCATCAAGTCCGCTCAAGATCAGCGCACCGCTGGGCGCCGCGCTGGCTTTCATGGGCATGAAGGGCTGCCTGCCGATGTTCCACGGCTCCCAGGGATGCACCGCCTTCGCCCTGGTGATGATGGTGCGCCACTTCCGCGAAGCCATCCCGCTCCAGACCACCGCCATGAACGAGATCAGCACCATTCTCGGCGGCATGGAGCAGGTGGAGCAGGGCCTGCTCAACATCGCCAAGCGAGCCAAACCCGAGATCATCGGCCTGATTTCCACCGCCCTGACCGAGACCCGGGGCGAGGATATGAGCGGCGACGTCAAGACCATCCGCGCCCGCAACAAGGAACTCAACGACATCGCCGTGATCGATGTCAGTGCGCCCGACTTCGCCGGCTCGCTGGAGACCGGCTGGGGCAAGGCGGTCTCGGCCATCATCCGCCGTCTCGCCGAGCCGGCCGAGGGCCACGCCAAGCTCAACCGCGTCAACCTGCTGCCCGGCTGCCATCTCACCCCCGGGGACATCGAGGCCCTGAAGGACATCATCACCGATTTCGGCCTGGAAGTGGCAGTGCTGCCCGACCTGTCGGACTCGCTGGACGGCCATGTGCCGGAAAGCTACATGCCGACCACCCTGGGCGGCACCAGCGTTGGGGCGGTACGCGAAATGGGCCGCGCCAAGCTCACCATCGCCATCGGCGAGCACATGCGTATTTCCGCCCAGACCCTGGAAGCCAAGACCGGGGTACCCTTCGTGGTACTGGACCGGGTTACCGGGCTGGAAGCGGTGGACCGGCTGATGGTCTGCCTGTCCACCGTCGCCGGGGTGCCGGTGCCGGCCCGCCAGCGCCGCGCCCGCTCGCAGCTGGTGGACGCCATGCTGGACGGCCACTTTTATTTCGGCGGCCGCTCGGTGGCCATCGCCGGCGAGCCCGCCCTGGTCTGGACCCTTGGCAAGCTGGCCGCCGACATGGGCGCCACCATCGGTGCCGCCGTCACCACCCAGGCCCAGGCCCAGCTGTCCGAGCTGCCGGCCGAGCGGGTGATCGTCGGCGATTTCGAGGATTTGGAGGACCAGATCCTCGAAGCCGGCGGCTGCGATCTGATCCTGGCCAACTCCAACGGCCGTCAGGTGGCGACTCGCCACGGCATCCCACTGTTCCGCGTCGGCTTTCCGGTCTTCGACCGCCTGGGTGCCGCCCATCAGGTCAGCGCCGGCTATCGCGGCACCCGCGATCTGATCACCCAGCTCGGCAATATCTTGATGGAACGGCCGGGCCACGGTCACGGTCACGGTCACGTCCACTCGGAGCAAACCCATGGCCACTCGGCGGCTACGGCTGGTTGATCCAGCCGAAAACGACAGCGGCCGGGCGCCGCCCATCAAAGGAGGTCACATGAGAATCGCCGTCGCCACTCAGGATCGTCAGCGCGTGGATGCCCACTTCGCCAGCGCCAAGACCTTTTTGTTCTACGATGTCGGCCCCGAGGGACACACCTTCCTTGAAGCCGCTCAGTTCGACAATGTCAGTGCCGAGGACGGCAACCACAAGGAGGACGGCGAGGATCGCCTCGCCGCGAAGATTTCCGCTTTGCAGGGATCGGCGCTGCTGTTCTGCCGCGCCATCGGCGGTCCGGCCGCCGCCCGGGTGGTCCGCGCCAATGTCCACCCCATCAAGCTGCCCGCCGACGAGGCCATTTCCGACGTTATCGAGCGGGTCCGCGTCATGCTGAACGGCAATCCGCCGCCGTGGCTGCGCAAGGCCATGCGCGACGGCGATGCCGGGGCCGAGCGGTTTATCGACGACGAAGACTAAAATAACAACAACAAGAGGATTTTCGCCATGACCGCCACCGCCAGCTATGATGACCCGTTCATCAAGTCGCTGCTGCTGCTGATCCGCGCCCATGACAGCTCGGGCGCTTGGGAGACCATGAGCGACGAAGAAGTCATCGAGCCCTTCATCGTCACCAAGGAACAGCGCCGCGAAATCCCGCTGATCGGTGATCCCGATCCCGACATCCTGTGGCGGGTCGAGCTGTTCTACAACGTCATCGGCCAGGCCATCGAGAAGCGCACCGGTTGCGCCTGCGCACCCATCATGAAGATTCATCACGAAGGCTGGGGCCGCATGCTGCTGACCTCCGGCCGTCTGGTGGTGATCAACTCCTATCTTCGAGACCTCCACCGCTTCGGCTTCGACAGTGTCGATTCCGTGATCGAGAAAGCCTCCAAGATCATCGAGGACGGCGTTGCCGCCATCGAGAAATTCCCCCAGGTCGCGGCCACCCCCGCCTGATTTCCACCCCTAGAGAGAGGGAGAGTTCCATGTCTTTTCGCCAGTTTACCACCCGCGACGGTTCGCCCTGGATTCCCAAGTACATTTCCGCCATCAGCGCCGAGGTCTGCATCGGCTGCGGTCGGTGCTTCAAGGTCTGTACCCAGGCCGTGATGAAGCTGATGGGCGTCAGCGAGGACGGCGACATCATCGATCCCGCCGAAGACGATGACGGCGAGATCGAGAAGACCGTCATGACCATCGAGAATGCCGGCAACTGCATCGGTTGCGGTGCCTGCCTCGCGGTCTGCGGCACCAAGGCCCAGACTCACGAGCCGGTGCCGGCGTAAGGCAAAGCCGCGTCCCCCGTCCCCTCCGTCGGGACGACGGGGGACGCGGCGCCAACAGGGGAGGACGCACCATGGCCAAGGACCTCTACTCCCGTCTGATGGCCGGACCCAGTGGCGGCGATCCTTTTGACCGCCACCTCTTCGCCTGCGCCATCGCCATGGTGGTGTCCACCTCCGACCGGCCGCTCAGCATCGCGCTGGGCCTGTCGCCGGAATGCCTGGCCGCCCTGGTCGGCCGTTATTTTCCCCACGCCCCTGGACTGCTGGCCGGCATCATCGCCATCGGCCATGACGATCAGCCCATCGCCCCGGAAGAGCCGGACCTGCGCGCCCTGCTGCTGGAGCACCGCACCCGCGGGCTGCTGGAGGAGGAATGGCTGGCCCATGTGGTCGCCCGGCGCGCCCTGGGGGCCAACCATCTCTGGCAGGATCTGGGCCTGACCACCCGCGCAGACCTGTCCGGCCTGATGCGTCGCCATTTCACCGGTCTGGCCGAGCTGAACCACCGCGACATGAAGTGGAAGAAATTCTTCTACCGCGAACTGTGCCAGCGCGAGGGCGTACTGATCTGCAAGTCGCCCAATTGCGAGGTCTGCGCCGATTTCGCCCTGTGCTTCGGCGCCGAGGACGGCGCCTCGCTGCTGGGGCTGCGGCCGCTGTCGGAAATCCGACACATTGGGGTCCCGGCGTAGCATCCCGACCAGCGTCACGACACAGACAATCCAGCGTTTTCAATGCACTGCCTGTTGGCATCTTCCTTGCTTTACTCTTCCCAGGATCGTTCTTTTGCCTAGGAGGACACCAGCATGTTGACCCTTACCGACAAAGCCGTCGAAGTTATCCGCGAAGTCTGCAACGGCGAGTATTCCGGCCTGCGCGTCATGGTGCAGAAGGGCTGTTCCGGGTTCTCCTACAATATGGGTCTGGAAGAGACCGCCGCCGAGGACGATCAGGTCCTGGAATTCTCCGACGTCAAGGTCTATGTCGATCCCGGCTCGGCCCTGTGGCTGGTCGGCGCCACCATGGACTATGTGGACAATTCCTCCATGGGCTCGGGCTTCGTGTTCGACAATCCCAACCAGCCGCCGGCCGCCGGTGGTGGTTGCTCCTGCTCATCGAAGAGCTGCGGCTGAGGACATGGCGATGGCTCCCGCCACCATCGTCATGAATGATACGACCTTGCGCGACGGCGAGCAGACCGCCGGGGTAGCCTTCCGCCTTGACGAGAAGCTGGCCATCGCCCGCGCCCTGGACGCCGCCGGGGTGCCGGAAATCGAGGTCGGCATCCCCGCCATGGGCGAGGAGGAGCAGGCCGGCATCCGGGCGGTGGCGGGCCTCGGCCTGTCCGCCCGGCTGATCGCCTGGTGCCGCATGCGCGACGACGATCTGGCGGCGGCGGCGGCCTGCGGCCTCACCGTGGTCAATCTCTCCATTCCGGTCTCGGACCTGCAACTGGCCGCCAAGCTGGAGCGGGATCGCGACTGGGCGCTGGGCCATATCCACCTGATGGTGAGAAAGGCCCGCGACCTCGGCTTCGAGGTATTGGTGGGCGGTGAGGACAGCTCGCGCGCCGATCTCGACTTTCTCCGTCGGGTGGTGGAGGCCTGCGAGGCCGCCGGCGCCCGACGCTTCCGTTTCGCCGACACCATGGGCATCATGGAGCCCTTCGGCATCCACGACCGCTTCGTCGCGCTCCGCGCCGCCACCGGCATGGAGCTGGAGGTGCATGCCCACGACGATCTCGGTCTGGCCACCGCCAACTCCCTCGCCGCCGTCCGCGGCGGTGCCACCCATGTCAGCACCACCGTCAACGGTCTGGGCGAGCGCGCCGGCAATGCCCCGCTGGAAGAGGTGGTGGTGGCCCTGGACCATCTCTACGGCCGTCCCACCGGCATCGACAAGAGGGCGCTCGGCACGGTGTCCAAGCTGGTGGCCGACGCCTCGGGCCGGCCGGTTCCCGTCGACAAGAGCATCGTCGGCGAGAACATCTTCACCCACGAGGCAGGGCTGCATGTCAGCGGGCTGCTGCGTGACCGCCGCACCTATCAGGCGCTGGACCCGGCCGAACTGGGCCGCGACCACCGGGTGGTGCTGGGCAAACATTCCGGCCTGACCTCGATCCTGCATGCCTGCCGCGAGATCGGCCTCGACATCGATGCCGGCCATGCCCGGGTGATGCTGGCCAGCGTGCGGCACCATGCCTCCGCCACCAAGTCCATCCCCACCGCCGACGATCTCCGCCGCTTCCACCGGGAAGCCTCCATCACCGCTCCGACCCTCATTTGAAGCACGGGAGTCCGCCATGGCCGTCCTCGAAACCCTCGCCAAGCTGTCCACCGCCGAGCAGTTCTTCTCGACCCTGAACGTCCCCTTCGACGAGCAGGTCCTCAATGTCAGCCGCCTGCACATCCTCAAGCGCTTCAAGGACCTGATCCGCACCACCGACATGGACGGACTGGGCGACCCCGAGACCGAGGCGGTCTGTCGCGCCGCCCTGATCGATGCCTACGAGGATTTTGCCGAGGGCCGGGGCGCCAAGACTTTCAAGGTATTCAAGGACGCCCAGCCCGGCTTCGTTTCCATCGGTGATATCCGTAAGGTTGCGCGGTAGGCCTTCCGTTACGACGCTGGACAGGATACCCTCAGGTCCGTCATATATCCTCCGTATGGAGCGGAGATGAGGCGGATAACGTCATGCGGGACAACGGACCGGTCACCAATCGGGAAATAGAACTTCCCGGCGGTACGATACTCGTCTCCAAGACCGATCTTGGCGGGCGGATCACCTTCGTCAACCAGGCCTTCCTGGATGTCAGCGGCTATTGCGAGGAAGAACTGACGGGGGCGCCCCATAATGTGGTGCGCCATCCCCACATGCCGCCGGCCGCCTTCGCCGATCTGTGGGCGACGATCAAGGCCGGCAAGCCGTGGGAAGGCATCGTCAAGAACCGCGCCAAGAACGGCGACCATTACTGGGTTCGCGCCAATGTCACGCCCGAGGTGACCGATGGCGCCATCACCGGCTACACCTCCATCCGCTCGCCCGCCACCCGGACCCAGATCGAAGCCGCCGAACGCATCTATGAACTGATTCGCACCGGCAGAGCCCAGAACATCAAGGTCGAGGAAGGCCGGGTGGTCGGCACCACCCTGGGGGCACGCCTCGGCCGCGCCTTCAACTCCATTCTCGGCCGCCTGGGGGCCATGCTCGTCCTGCAACTCGCAGCCATGGGGTGCGGCACCTGGATCGCCATCGCCTCCAAGGGCGAGGCCGTCGGGACCAGTCTGGCGGTGATGATCGCCAGCGCCCTGCTGGTGGTCGGTGCCGCGGCCCTGTTGCTCCGTTACATCCGGGCGCCGCTGGGCCGGCTGGAAGGCCATTTCGACGCCATCGCCCGGGGTGACTTCACCCATGAGATCGCCGCCGAGGCGGTGCATGAATTCCAGCGGTCCAACGCCTTGCTGCGGGCCATGGAGGCCAAGCTGGGCTATGGCGCGCAGGAACGCGTGGAGACCAATAATCGGGCGCAGCAGCAGCTCAAGCGCGACATGCTCACCCTCACCGAACTGCTGGAAGGCGAGGTGGAGAACACCGTCTCGGAAATCTCCACCCAGGCCGAACGGCTGAAGGAAGGTGCCGCCGACATGCTCGCCACCGCCGATTCCCTGCGCAGCCGCGCCCAATCGGTTTCCAGCGCCATCCAGATCACCAGCGGCAACGTCCAGACCGTGGCCGGCGCCGCCGAGGAACTGGAAGCGTCGTCGCGCGAGATTTCCTCGCGGGTCCAGCAAAGCTCGCAACTGAGCGATGCCGCCCGGCGCAAGGTCGAGGCCGCCAGCATCAGCGTCGGCACCCTGACCGAGGCTACCGCCCGTATCGCCGACGTGGTGTCGCTGATCCAGGCCATCGCCGGCCAGACCCGTATGCTGGCGCTCAACGCCACCATCGAGGCGGCGCGGGCCGGCGAAATGGGCAAGGGCTTTGCCGTGGTCGCGAGCGAGGTCAAGGGCTTGGCCGGGCAGACCGAGGAAGGGATCGGCCGGGTCAATGCCCAGGCGCGCGAGATCGAGCGCACCACCGCCGAAGCGGTCTCAACCGTCGAGGCGGTGGCGTCCACCATCCGCGACATGGACGTCATCGCCGGTCAGGTCGCCGCCTCCGCCGACGAACAGCGCTCGGCCACCGCCGAGATCATGGCCAGTGCCGCCCAGGTCGCCGACCACACCCGCGAGGTCGCCGAGGCCGCCTCCGCCATGCTGAGCGGCGCAGAGCAGACCGGCACCACCGCCGGCAAGGTGAGCGAGCTGGCCGCGCTGGTCAATCACGACGTCGGCGCCCTGCAACGCCGGCTCAGCGTCATCCTGCGCACCTCCTATTCCGGCAACCGCCGCGCCGTCGAGCGCATCCCGGCGGCCATGGAGTTCACCGCGACCTTCGCCGGCAAGACCTTTTCCGGCCATTCCGGCGATGTTTCCACCATGGGAACCCTGCTGGTGGTGGGCGACGCCCCCCATCTGGAGGGCGAGATCGGCAGCATCAAGTTCCAAGGGGTCGGCCGCTTCGACGCCAAAGCCATCCTGGCCAGCCGCTTGGGCATCCAATGCCAGTTCCTCAATGTCAGCACCCAGCGCGCCAAGGACCTGACCGCCGCCATCGAGACGGCCAAGGCCAAAGACATTCCCCATATCGAAGCCGCGCAGAAGGCCGCCCAGGAGTTGGGCCGCCGTTTCGAAAAGGCCGTCGCCGACGGCGAGATCGCCCTGGCGGCGCTGTTCGACAGCGAATACATCCCGATTGCCGGCACCGATCCCCTCCAGCTCATCGCCCGCCATACCGACCTCGCCGACAAGGTGGTGCCCGGCGTGATCGAGCCGGTGCTGGCCGCCAATCCCCGGGTGGTGTTCTGTTGCGTCGCTGATCGCAACGGCTATATCGCCACCCACAATAAAATCTTTTCCGAACCGCAGCGCCCCGGTGATCCGGTGTGGAACGCCGCCCATTGCCGTAATCGCCGCATGTTCGACGACCGCACCGGCATTCTGGCGGCACGCACCACCAAGGGCTATCTGGCCCAGACTTATGCCCGCGACATGGGGGGCGGCCAGTTCACCCTGCTCAAGGAAATCGACGTCCCGATCATGATCGGCAACCGCCATTGGGGCGCGGTGCGCTACGGCATCCAGCTTTAGGCAGGGGGGTGCCTTTTTTCAGCACATGCCGGCCATGCCCAAAACTTGAGCGCGGCGGGCCGTCGATATGTTAGCGTGGCCGCCCGAGCAACGGACAGACGCGAGACCGATGAGCATCAACGTCAAGCTTCGCCATACCACCAGCTATCACTATGACCGACCGGTCAGTCTTTCGCCCCAGGTGGTGCGCCTGCGCCCGGCGCCGCATTCGCGGACGCCGGTTCTGTCCTATTCCCTCGACATCCAGCCCAAGGGCCACTTCATCAACTGGCAGCAGGACCCCCAGGGCAACTGGCTGGCGCGACTGGTATTCCCCGAGAAGGTCACGGAATTCGTGGTCGATGTGGACCTTGTGGCCGACATGTCGATCATCAATCCCTTCGACTTCTTCCTGGAAGAGGCGGCGGAGACCTTTCCTTTCGCCTATGACCACGAGCTGGACCACGAGCTGAAGCCGTTCCTGCAGCGGGAGGAGGCAAGCCCCAAGCTCGCCGCCTATGTCGAATCCATCGACCGCAGCACGCCCAAGCGGACCAACGACTTCCTGGTGGAATTGAACCAGCGGCTGCAACATGACATCAGCTACACCATCCGCATGGAGCCGGGGGTGCAGACCCCGGAAGAGACCCTGACCCTGAAAAGCGGGTCGTGTCGCGACAGTGCATGGCTGCTGGTGCAGATTCTCCGCCATATCGGCCTGGCTGCGCGCTTCGTCTCCGGCTACCTCATCCAACTGGTTCCCGACGTCAAGGCGCTGGACGGCCCCACCGGCACCGACCACGACTTCACCGATCTCCATGCCTGGACCGAGGTCTATCTGCCCGGCGCAGGCTGGATCGGAATGGACCCCACCTCCGGCCTGTTTACCGGCGAGGGCCACATCCCGCTGGCCGCCTCGCCCGACCCCTCCAGCGCAGCCCCCATCACCGGCGCGGTGGAGGCCTGCACCGTCACCTTCAAGCACCACATGTCGGTCACTCGCGTGCTGGAGACGCCGCGCGTCACCAAGCCCTATACCGAGGAACAGTGGCAGGCGGTGCTGAGCCTGGGCGACAAGGTGGACCGCTCGCTGGAATGGTCGGATGTGCGCCTGACCCAGGGTGGCGAGCCCACCTTCGTCTCCACCATCGACATGGAGGGCGAGGAATGGAACACCTCGGCGGTGGGCCCGACGAAGCGCGCCCATGCCGACGATCTGATCCGCCGCCTGCGCGACCGCTTCGCCCCCGGCGCCCTGATCGCCTACGGCCAGGGCAAGTGGTATCCCGGCGAAAGCCTGCCGCGCTGGGCTTTCTCTCTGATCTGGCGCGACGACGGCGAGGCGGTGTGGCGCGAGCCCAAGCTGATCGCCCTGGAGAAGGACGATCACCAGCCCAGCCATGAACTGGCCTGCCAATACGCCCAGGCGTTGACAAGGCATCTCGGCGTCGATCCCGCCTATGCCCTGCCCGCCTGGGAGGACCCGGCCTATTACCTGCTGCGCGAGCAGGCGCTTCCCATCAATGTGGACCCCATCGACAGCAAGCTGGAAAACCCCGAGGAACGCGCCCGCCTCGCCGCCGTGTTCCGCCGCGGCCTCGGCACCCCCACCGGCTATGTCCTGCCGCTCCAGCCCTGGCAGGCCAAGGACACCTTCCGCTGGATCACCGGCCCCTGGCCGACACGGGACGGCAAGCTGGTGGTCATTCCCGGCGATTCGCCGCTGGGCTTCCGCCTGCCGCTGGAATCCCTGCCCTGGCTGTCGGAGGCGGATTACCCCTACCACTCCGAGCGCGACCCCTTCGAGCCGCGTTCGGCCCTGCCGCCGCGCCAGCGCTCGCAATCGGGCCGCATCGCCGTGGCCGGCGACGCCCCCGCCGATGTCCGCCCCCAGGTGCCGGTGGACCTGAAGCCCAAGGAGACCGCCAATGGCCTGGTCTCGGAGAATGTGCGCACGGCCCTGTGCATCCAGCCCCGCGACGGCCGCATCAACGTCTTCCTGCCACCGGTGGAAACCGCCGAGCAGTATCTCGACCTGATCGAGGCGGTGGAGAACGCCGCCGCCGAGGTCAAGGCCCCCATCCATGTTGAAGGCTATCTGCCGCCCAACGACCACCGGCTCAAGATGATCAAGGTCACCCCGGACCCCGGTGTCATCGAGGTCAACGTCCATCCGGTGGATAATTGGCCCGATCTGGTGGCCAGCACCGAGATTCTGTACGAGGAGGCCCATCTCTGCCGCCTCGGCTCGGAGAAGTTCATGGTGGACGGCCGCCATGTGGGCACCGGCGGCGGCAACCACATGGTTCTGGGCGGCCGTACCCCGGCCGACAGTCCTTTCCTGCGCCGCCCGGACCTGCTGGGCAGCCTTATCCGCTTCTGGCAGAACCATCCCAGCCTGTCCTATCTGTTTTCCGGCATGTTCATCGGCCCCACCAGCCAGCACCCCCGGGTGGACGAGGCCCGCGACGAGACCCTCTACGAGCTGGAAATCGCGTTGCAGCAACTCCCCCAGGCCGGCACCAACGTGGCGCCCTGGGTGGTGGACCGGGTGCTGCGCAACGTGCTGATCGATGCCAGCGGCAATACCCACCGCACCGAGATCTGCATCGACAAGCTCTATTCCCCCGACGGCCCCACCGGCCGGCTGGGGCTGGTGGAATTCCGCGCTTTCGAGATGCCGCCCCATCCCCGCATGAGCCTGGTGCAGCAATTGCTGCTGCGCGCCCTCATCGCCCGCTTCTGGGAGCAACCCTACACCCAGCCCCTGGCCCGTTTCGGCTCGGCGCTTCGCGACCGTTACATGCTGCCGCACTGGCTGGAGAAGGACTTCAAGGAGGTGTTGGAATGGCTGCGGGCCGGTGGCTACGATTTCGACGAGTCCTGGTTCGCCCCCCATGTGGAGTTCCGCTTCCCGGTGGTCGGCGAACTGACCTATCAGGGAGTACGCCTGGAACTGCGCAATGCCCTGGAGCCCTGGCACGTCATGGGTGAGGAGGCCGGGGCCGGCGGCACCGTGCGCTACGTGGATTCCTCGCTGGAGCGCATCCAGGTCAAGGCCTCCAATCTGATCGGCGACCGCTATGTGATCGCCTGCAACGGCCGTAAGCTGCCGCTGGCCTCCACCGGCACCAACGGCGAATGGGTGGCCGGGGTGCGCTATCGCGCCTGGGCGCCGTCGTCCTGCCTGCACCCCACCATCGGCGTCCATACCCCGCTGGTCTTCGATCTGGTCGATACCTGGACCGGCGAGGCGGTGGCGGGCTGCACCTATCACGTCGCCCATCCGGGCGGGCGCAGCTACGACACCTTCCCGGTCAACTCCTACGAAGCCGAGGCCCGGCGCCGAGCCCGCTTCTTCGCCTTCGGGCACAGCCATGGTCCGCTGAGGGTCGAAACCGGGACAATACATCCGGACTACCCAAACACCCTGGATCTCAGGTTACAATAGGGACAGGGACAGGTTGGGGCGATGGGTGAGACCGTGAGCGCGAGCATGGAGAGGATAGCGGGCGAGACTCCTTTCGCCTGGGAGTACAATGCGCCCGTCCTGGGTCATGACGAACTGGTCTCGTCGGCCTACGGCATCCGTCCCCATTGGCGCGAGTTCATGGACTCGTTGTCGGCCTTGCAGCCAGACGACGTGCAGCGGCGCTGGGAATTGGGCCAGAGCCTGCTCCGCGACAACGGTGTCACCTACAACATCCATGGCGACCCCCAGGGCATGGACCGGCCCTGGCAGCTGGACCCGCTGCCGGTGATCCTGCCCGCGCCGGAATGGACCAACATCGTCGGCGCCATCACCCAGCGGGCCAGCCTGCTGGACGCGGTCATGGGCGATCTCTACGGCCGCCGCACCCTGGTGGCCAAGGCCATGATCCCGGCCAGCCTGCTCTACGCCAATCCCGCCTATCTGCGCCCCTGCCACGGCTGGACACCCCCGGGCGGGCGCTATCTCCACTTCTATGCCGCCGACATGGCGCGTGGCTCCGACGGCCGCTGGCGGGTGGTTACCGATCGCACCGAGGTGCCGGCCGGCACCGGCTATGCCCTGGAAAACCGCACCATCGTCAGCCGCGTCCTGCCGGAATTCTACCGCTCCATGCCGGTGGAGCGACTGGGGCCGTTCTTCGACACCCTGCGCAAGTCGCTGCACGCCCTGTCACCGCGCCGCATTGAACAGCCGCGCATCGTGCTGATGACCCCCGGCCCCTATAACGAGACCTATTTCGAGCACGCCTTCCTGGCTCGTCACCTGGGTATCACCCTGGTTCAGGGTGAGGACCTGACCGTGCGCGACAACGCCGTTTTCCTCAAGACCCTGACCGGGTTGCAGCAGGTGGACGTCATTCTGCGCCGCACCGGCGGCGAATGGTGCGATCCGCTGGAGCTGCGGGGCGATTCTACCCTGGGCGTCGCGGGCCTGCTCCAGGCGGCGCGGGCGGGCAATGTGGCGGTGGCCAATGCCCTGGGCTCGGGGCTGCTGGACGGCAGCGCCATCATGGCCTTCCTGCCGCGCATCGCCCGCTGGATGCTGGCCGAGGATCTGGCCCTGCCCTCCATCGCCACCTGGTGGTGCGGCCAGGAGGGCGAGTGCCGTTATGTCCTGGACAATCTCGACCATCTGATCGTGCGCCCGGCCTTCCACAACCGTATCCGCCCGCGCATCGGCCCCGAGCTGACCGCCGCCGAGAAGGCCGAACTGACCACCGCCATCCGCTCGCGCCCCTGGGACTGGGTGGCGCAGGAGGTAGGCGGCATGTCCACCGTGCCGGTGTGGAGCCAGGGCCGGCTGGAACCCCAGCACATGGTGATGCGGGTCTTCGCCGTCGCCACCGAGCGGGGCTGGCACGTCATGCCCGGCGGGCTGGTGCGGGTGGCGGGCGAGCGCGAGCTGACCACGGCGCGACTGCAAACCGGCGGCGGCGGCAGCAAGGACCTATGGGTGCTGTCCGAGCCGCAGCTCCAATTGAAGACCGCCGAGCGCCCCAAAGCGCCGCCGGTCAAGCTGATCCGCGGTTCCCGCGACCTGCCGAGCCGCGTCGCCGACAACATGTACTGGCTGGGCCGCTATCTCGAGCGCTGCGAAACCACCACCCGCCTGCTGCGCGCCGCCCTCCAGCGCACCGAGGACGCCCTGGACCAGGGCGATGCCGCCAAGGCGGTGGATGTGGTCGAGACCATGGCCCGCTTCGGGCTGTCGCTGCCGCCTAAGCTGCTGGAGGGCAAGCCGCAGAATCTGCCCCGCGCCCTGGTCACCCATCATACCGGCGAAACTCCGGGCAGTCTGGCCGACCACGCCGAGCGGCTGATCCGGGTGGCTGTCAACCTGCGCGACCGGCTCTCCACCGATACTTGGCGTGCCATCCAGCGCCTGAAGGACGATATCGACGGCGTTGCCGCAGGGGCGCGCGGCGACATCCAGAGCCGGCTTAATTCCGTGGTGCTGACCGCCGAGGCCGTCAGTGGTCTGGCTCAAGAGAACATGACCAGGGGACCGCTTTGGCTGTTCCTCGATGCCGGCCGCCGCATCGAACGCGCCGGCGCCATCGTCGATACCCTGGGAGGTGCCATGGCCGGCGCCGAGGGCGAGTACGAGGTGCCAATGGAGCTGTTGCTGGAGGTCTGGGACAGCGTCATGACCTATCGCTCGCGCTATCTCTCCACGCCCCGACTGGCCGCCGCGCTGGATTTGCTGATGTGCGACGAGAGCAACCCGCGCTCGCTGGCTTTCCAGCTGGCTGCGCTGGACGGCCATATGGACCGGCTGGTGGGCTATTCCGGCGATACCGGCTTCCTGCGGCCGGAACAGAAGCTGATGACGGTGCTGTGCGGCATCGCCCGCACCCTGGACGTCATGGTGTTGGCCCGCTACGACCGCGATGGTGGCTTCGACGACGCCGAGCGGCTGTTGGAGACCGTGCGTTCGCGGTTATGGGAGCTGTCGGAGATGATCTCGCGCGAGTACTTCACCCACGCCCAATGGCGGCTGCCGCTGCATCCGGTCGAGTTGCTGCCATGAAGTTCCGTGTCCGTCACGTCACCACCTATCACTATAGCGATCCCGTCTCGCTGTCGCACCATGCCGCTCATCTGCGTCCGCGCCGCGACACCGGCCAGCACCACCATTCCGTCGATCTGGATATCCGGCCGTTTCCGGCGGTACTGCGCGATGAGAACGGCGACTATTTCGGCAACCCCACCACCTTCTTCACCATCCAGGAGCCGCACACCACCCTGGAGGTGGAAGCCAGCTTCGAGGTGGAGACGCATGCCGCTCCCGATCTGCCCGCCGATGGCGGAGGGGCCTGGGATTTGGCCCGGCTGCGCCTTGCCGCCGACAACGACCCCAAGACCGAGGCGGCGCTGGATTTCCTCTATGCCTCCAGCCAGATCCCGCTGCTGTTCGAGGCGAGGGCCTATGCCGCGCCCAGCTTCTGGCCGGGGCGGCCGCTGATCGAGGCCGCCCTTGATCTTACCCAGCGCATTAATACGGATTTCAAGTTCGATCCCGACGCCACCGCCGTGGGTATCCCCCTGGCCGAGGTGTTCGAGCTGCGACGTGGTGTCTGCCAGGACTTTGCCCATGCCGGCATCGCCTGCCTGCGGGCCATGGGACTGGCTGCGCGCTATGTCAGCGGCTATATCCGCACCTTGCCGCCGCCGGGCAAGGAAAAGCTGGAAGGCGCCGACGCCTCCCATGCCTGGCTGGCCCTGTTCGTTCCCGACTGGGGATGGCTGGACCTGGACCCCACCAACAACATGGTGGCGGGCGAGGATCACGTGATCGTCGCCTGGGGCCGTGACTACGACGATGTCAGCCCCATCCGGGGCGTGGTGCTGGGGGGCGGGGAACACCACGTGGACGTGGCGGTGGACGTCAACGCGGTGGGTTGAGGGCGGCCGGGAGGACGGCCGCGCTCCGATGCAGTCTTAGCGACGGCAGGCCAGATCGGCACGCTCGCGGTGGTCGAGCCGGGCGAGTTCCTGCTCGGCCTGCCGGGCTTCGTGCCAGCGGCGGGACAGCGCAGCCACCGGCAGAACCAAGCGTCGAGCCAGATGGGCAAGGCCGAAATCGGCATCGAGGCCGGCGGCCTGGGTCAGTTGATGCAGCGTCATGGCGGGAACCTCGTCAGGGGCGTTGATGTCTTGGCACCACCATAGCCATCCTTCGCATCTGCGAGAACCGACGCCTTTGCATGGGCGAATGCAAAATACGCATACCGGTACCGATTTGCGTATTAACCTTACTGGCGGTGCGGGTTTTCGGTCTGGCCGGAGCTACAACATGGTCCTGCGGATAGCATCCAGCAAACCGGCGGAACCGGCCTCCACCATGTCCAGCACCGCCTCGAAGCCATCCGGCCCGCCGTAATAGGGGTCGGGCACGTCCTGCCGCTCGAGGGCGGGCGCATAAGAGAGAAACAGGGCGAGGCCATCCTGACGTTCCGGCGGGCAGCGGCCCAGCAAGATGCCGTAATGGCTGCGGTCCATGGCCAGGATCAGATCAAAGCGGTGAAAATCCTCGGGCTTGACCTGACGTGCGCGCAGGTCCTTCAGCTCGATCCCCCGCCGACGCGCCGCCTCGGTGGACCGGAGGTCCGGCGGCTCGCCCACGTGGTAGGCATGGGTCCCGGCGGACTCCACCGAAACCCGGTCCGCCAACCCTTCCCGTTCCACCAGGGCGCGGAACACCCCTTCGGCAGTGGGAGAGCGACAGATATTGCCGGTGCAGACGAACAGAACCTTCACCATGGACATATCCCTGCACGTTAATCCCGGCACTATAGCGCAAACGGGGGGCCTCCCGTCCAGTTGAGCGCCGCCTTCAGGGCCGGGATGATCCGCTTTGGCATGCGTCATCAGCCGGCGGGCCTTTCCGAACGAGGGCTTGACCGGAGTGGCCGTCGTGGTGTCGAGTCTCGCCGAGATCAAGCTACCGTCTGGAGTTCCCCATGTCCGTCCTGCCCTCCACGGTTTCCCTGCCCGGGGATGCCTCCATCGTGGTTTTGACCGGGGCCGGCATTTCCAAGGAATCCGGCCTGGATACCTTCCGCGACAAGGACGGCACCTGGGCCAGGGTCCGGGTCGAAGACGTCGCCACCCCCGAGGGCTTTCGCCGCGATCCGGCCCGGGTCCACGACTTCTACAATTCGCGGCGCCGCGAGCTGACCGCCGGCGGCGCCGTCCCCAATCCCGCCCACGAGGCCCTGGCGCGGCTGGAGCGGGAGTGGGCGGGCAAGGTGCTGGTGGTCACCCAGAATATCGATGATCTCCACGGTCGCGCCGGCACCACCAACCTGATCCACATGCATGGCGAACTGCTCAAGATCCGCTGCCAGCGCTGTCACGAGCCCTTCACCTGGACCGGCGACCTGGACACCAGCCAACCCTGCCCCCGCTGCCAGCGCCCCGGCCTGCTGCGGCCGCATGTAGTATGGTTCGGCGAAATGCCGCTGGAGATGGACCGTATTTTCGACGCGCTTCAGCGATGCGACCTGTTCGTCTCCATCGGCACCTCGGGCCATGTCTACCCCGCCGCCGGCTTCGTCCAGGCGGTGCGCCAGACCGGCCGCGCCCATACCCTGGAACTGAATCTGGAGCCTTCGAAGGGCGCCAGCCTGTTCCACGATGGGCACTACGGCGCTGCGTCCGAGGTAGTTCCTGCCTTCGTCGAGCAATTGCTGTCACGCTGACGAGACTTGACTCGGCGCCCGTTCTGGGTAGCCATGTGCGCGATGACCTACAGGGGATACCCGATATGACGGCCCAACCGGGCGAGGCGAAGTCCCGGAACGTGCCAGCCTTGATGCTCGCCGCCGTCGGCGTGGTCTATGGCGACATTGGCACCAGCCCGCTTTACACCCTCAGGGAATGTCTGGCCGGCGCTAACCCGCTACCGCTGGAGCGCGGCTCCATTCTCGGTATCCTGTCGCTGATCTTCTGGGCGATCACCATCATCGTCTCGATCAAATACGTGATCGTCATCATGCGGGCCGACAATCGCGGCGAGGGTGGCTGCCTGGCACTGTTGGCCCTGGTGACCCGCGCCGCCGATGAAAAATCCCCCCGTCTGGGCAAGGCGGTGGTGGTGGTGGGCATCTTCGCCGCCTCGCTGTTCTACGGCGACAGCATCATCACCCCAGCCATTTCGGTGCTGTCGGCGGTAGAGGGGCTGCAGATCGCCGCCCCCCATCTGGAGCAGTGGGTGGTGCCGCTGACCATCGCCATCCTGATCGTGCTGTTCGTCATCCAGGCCCACGGCACCGATCTGGTGGGCAAGATGTTCGGCCCGGTGATGGTGCTATGGTTCGTGGTCCTCGCCATCCTGGGGATCAAGAACATCGCCCATGCCCCCGGCGTTCTGGCCGCACTCAGCCCTCACTACGGACTCGTGTTCCTCCTGACCCACGGCGCCACCGGCTTCCTCGCCCTGGGCGCGGTGGTGCTGGCGGTAACCGGTGCCGAGGCACTTTACGCCGATATGGGGCATTTCGGCCGCCTGCCCATCCGGGTGGCGTGGTACATCCTGGTGCTGCCGGCCCTGGTCTTGTGCTATTTCGGCCAGGGCGCCCTGCTGCTTTACGACCCTTCGGCCATCGAGAACCCGTTCTTCCGCATGGCGCCGGCCTGGGCGGCACTGCCGCTGGTGATCCTGGCCACCCTGGCCACGGTCATCGCCTCACAGGCGGTGATATCGGGCGCCTTTTCCATGTCGCGCCAAGCCATCCAGTTGGGTTTCCTGCCGCGCATGGAGATCATCCACACCTCCCAGCACGAGATGGGCCAAATCTACCTGCCCTTCGTGAATTGGGTGCTGATGGTGCTGGTCATCATCCTGGTCCTGGGCTTCAAGACATCGAGCAATCTCGCCGCCGCCTACGGCGTCGCCGTCACCGGCACCATGCTGATCAGTACCCTGCTCGCGGCGCTGGTGATGCGGCTGCTGTGGAACCAGCGGGGGCGTGGCACCAACATCATGCTCGGCATCTTCCTGGTGGTGGATGTGGCGTTCTTCGCCGCCAATCTGATGAAGATTCCGGAAGGCGGTTGGTTCCCCCTGGCCATCGGCCTCGTGGTCTTCTTCCTGCTCACCACCTGGAAGGAGGGCCGCAAGCGCCTGCTGGCCCGCCTCAAGGCCGATGCACTGCCGGTGGCGGACTTCCTGGGGGCGCTGTCGGATCGGGTGCCACGTGTTCCCGGCATCGCGGTGTTCCTGACCGGCACCTCCGAGGGCGTGCCCATCGCCCTGCTCCACAACATGAAGCACAACAAGATCATCCACGAGCGGGTCGTGCTGCTGACCGTACTGGTGGAAGAGACACCTTTCGTTACCGAGGATCGGCGGCTGGAACACCGGCTGCTGGCCCCGAATTTCCATCGCCTGATCGTGCGCTACGGCTTCATGGAGAGCCCCAACCTGCCCAAGGCCCTGGCCCATGCCCGTTCCGACCAGCTGGGCTTCTTCTACGAACCCATGTCGGTGTCCTACTTCGTCTCGCGCGAAACCCTGATCCCCACCGCGAAGGGCGGTCTCAAGGCGGTGCGCGACGAGGTCTTCGCCACCCTGGCCCGCATGGCCACCAGCGCCACGGACTTCTTCCATCTGCCCAGCAACCGGGTGGTCGAACTGGGCAGCCAGATTGAAATATAGATTGGATTTACACCTTTAAGTCCTCGACGGAATCGGTTAGCCCTAATCCAAGGTCCCTGAGAAAGAGCGTGCATGGACGTTGCGAACCCGAAGCAATCCGGTGGTATTGGCCGACTCAGCTCCCTGTCGCTGGCCGCCGTCGGCGTGGTCTATGGCGATATCGGCACCAGCCCGCTTTATACCCTGAAGGAATGCTTCGATCCCGACCACGGCGTAGCGCCGACGCCCGAGAACATCATGGGTATCGCCTCGCTGGTGTTCTGGGCCATCATCGTGGTGGTGACCCTCAAATACGTGCTGTTCGTCATGCGCGCCGACAATCGCGGCGAAGGTGGCATCCTCGCCCTGCTGGCCCTGGCGCTGCGGGCCACCGGCACCGACCGGGGCATCGTCGGGCCGTTGATGGCGTTGGGTCTGTTCGGCGCAGCCCTGTTCTTCGGGGACGGCATCATCACCCCGGCCATTTCGGTGCTGTCGGCGGTAGAGGGCCTGGAAATCGGTACGCCCATGTTCACCCCCTATGTGGTGCCCATCACCCTGGTGGTGCTGGTGGCGCTGTTCGCCATCCAGAGTCACGGCACCGAAATGGTGGGCAAGCTGTTTGGCCCGGTGATGGTGGTATGGTTCGCCACCTTGGCCGTCTGTGGTCTGACGGAGGTGCTGGACCAGCCCGCCATCCTGTCGGCGCTGAACCCGCTTTTCGGCCTGCGCTTCCTGCTTACCCATGGCTGGCTGGCCTTCCTGGTGCTGGGCTCGGTGGTGCTGGCGGTAACCGGCGGCGAAGCGCTCTACGCCGATATGGGCCATTTCGGCAAATTCCCCATCCAGCTGGCTTGGTTCACCGTGGTGCTGCCGGCGCTGATGCTCAATTACCTCGGCCAGTCGGCGCTGATGCTGAGCGACCCGGAGGCGGCGAAGAATCCGTTCTACCTGCTGGTGCCCGATTGGGGCCTCTACCCCATGGTCTGCCTGTCCACTGCCGCCACGGTCATCGCCTCGCAGGCCGTGATCTCGGGGGTGTTCTCGTTGTCGCGTCAGGCGGTGCAGTTGGGCTATTCCCCCCGATTGGAAATCCGCCACACCTCGGACGAGGAAGAGGGGCAAATCTACATCCCGCGGGCCAATTGGGGCCTGCTGATCGCCATCATCGCCCTGGTGATCGGCTTTCGCAGCTCGAGCAATCTGGCAGCCGCCTACGGCATCGCGGTGACCGGCACCATGGGAGCAACCACCGTACTGGCTTTGGTGGTGGCCCGGTCGCAGTGGAAATGGCCGCTGGCGGTGTGTATCGCGCTGGGCGCCTTCTTCCTGGTGGTGGATTTGGCATTCTTCTCAGCCAACCTGCTGAAGGTCACCCATGGCGGCTGGTTCCCGCTGGCGGTGGGTTCGGCCATGCTGCTGCTGATGGCCACCTGGAAGCGCGGACGCCAGATTCTCAACAAGCGTCTGGCCGAAGGGGCCATGCCGCTGGACATGTTCCTCAAAACCCAGAAGGATTCGACCAATCTGATCCGGGTCAAGGGCACCGCCGTATTCATGACCGGTGGCACCGAGACCGTGCCCATCGCCCTGCTGCATAACCTCAAGCACAACAAGGTTCTGCACCAGCGGGTAGTCTTTCTCACCGTGCTTACCGAGGACATTCCCCGGGTATCGGCTCGCGACCGAGTGGTGGTGGAAGGGCTGGCCGAGGGGTTCTACCGTATTACCGTGCGCTACGGCTTCGTCCAGGAGCCGGACATTCCCAAGGTGCTGCGGTTGTGCAAGGCCTTCGGCCTGGAATTCGACATGATGGACACGTCGTTCTTCCTGGGGCGCGAGACCCTGATCCCATCGGTTCACCCGGAAATGGCGGAATGGCGGGAACGGCTGTTCGTGGTCATGAGCCGCAACGCCGTCAGCGCCACCGACTTCTTCCGCATCCCCGCCGGCCGGGTGGTGGAGCTGGGCACCCAGGTTCAGTTGTAGCGAAGCGGCCGGGATGGCCGGGCTTGTCCCCCTCAGCTATAGGTACCGACCACCAGCTTCTCGGGGGTATCGGCCACCAGTTGCAGAGCGACGGTGCCGCTGTTGGTGCGGATCAGCAATTCCATGAACCAACTGCCATCTTCCAGCTGGAGGGGCTGGGCGGTACCGATGTAACTTACGCCCTCCACATCCATACTGATGGAATGGTTGTCGTTGAACGAAATCGCCGCCAACTTCATGGCAATCACTCCTGTGGTCCCCGGATTAGAGGCTGGCCCGAATTGGGAGCGCCGTCAATCTCAACGGGAAGGGAAAAGCTGAACCGGCTGCCCTCGCCCGGCACCGAGTCCACCCAGAGCCGGCCGCCATGGCTGCACACGATCTTGCGGCAGATCGCCAAGCCGATGCCGGTGCCCTCGAATTCGCCATCACCGTGCAGGCGCTGAAACATCTTGAAGATGCGGTCGAAATGCTGCGGCTCGATGCCAATGCCGTTATCGGCCACATGGATCGCCCAGTGGTCGCCGTCACGCTCGACGGAGACCGCAATGCGCAGCGGCCGCTCGGGGGCGCGATATTTGAGGGCGTTGCCCAGCAGATTCTGAAGCAGGCGCACCAGTTCACCCTCCACCCCGGTGACGGTGGGCAGCGGCGTCTGCACGGCGAGGGTCACGTCGCCCGCGTCTCGGCCGATGCCGAGATTGTCGGCGGCGGCGGCCACCATCCCGGCAAGGTCGCAGGACTTGGCCGCCTCGCTGCCGCGCCCGACACGGGAGTAATCCAGCAGGGCCAGGATCAGCGCATCCATGCGCTTCACCCCGTCGACGGCATAGCCCATGAACTCGGACTCGTCGCTGTCCAGCTTTCCCGCCAGACGTCGCCCCAGCAGGGAGACATAGCTCGACACCATGCGCAGCGGCTGGCGCAGATCGTGGGAGGCTACATAGGCGAACTGTTCCAAATCGGCGTTGGAGCGTTCCAGTTCGGCCGACTTCGCCGCCAACTCCGCCTCGAAGCGGTTGCGCTCGGTGACATCGACCACGATGGAGCCGAGGAAGCCGCGCCCGCCCACATTCACCTGCGAGGAATAGACTTCCACATCGCGCGTTTCCCCCGAGGACAGGCGATGGCGGGACCGGGCGAAGGTCCGCTCCTGGTGCTCGACGGCGGCAGTTTCATGCCTGATGTTCTCGGAGGTATCCAGGCTGATGTCCTCGATCCGCATCCGCTTGAGCGCCTCGGCCGGATAGCCGTAGAACCGTGCCGCCGCCTCGTTGGCGTCCATGATGGCGCCGTCACGGGGATCGATCAGCAGTTTGATCGCCGGATTGCGGTGGAAGGTCTGGCGATAGAGCTCCTCCCGCTCACTGATGGCCTGCTGGGCCAGATGGGCGTGGGTAACGTCGCGACCGATGGTCTGATAGGCCGTCACCCGTCCCATGGGATCGAACATGGCGGTGGTGCGCCATTCGATCCAACGCTTCTGGCCGTCATGGCGAAGCACCTCGCGCAGGTCCTCGCGCACCGGCGTGCCGGGCTTCATGACCCGTAGGGCGGCCAAGATCTCCGGCCGCTCGGCTTCCGGCACCAGCTCGATCCAACACATCCCCCGGAGCGCCTCCGGCGCACGGCCGTGGAAACTTGCATAGGCCTTGTTGAAGAATTGCAGGCTGGTATCCGGCGCATAGCGGTGGATCAGGTCGTTCTGCCCCTCCACCAGTTGCCGGTAATGCTCCTCGCTCTCCATGAGCGCCTGCTCCACCTGCCGGCGCTGGCCCTCGCGACGGTCCAGCAGCGCGGCCGCCGCCAGAGTCAGGGCGGCGAAGATCAGGCCGGCGCCACAGACCACCCCGGCATTGAAATTCCAGCGCCGCAGCGCAGCCTCGATGGTCGTCCCCACCCACACCACCACCGGATAGTGCTCCAGTTTCTGGTAGGAAATCCGGACCTCCCGGCCGTCAAGGGGGCTGAGGACCGTAATGGTGCCGAACGGTCTTTCCGGCAGCTGGCGAGAGAACAGGGGGCCGCTCTTGATGGAAACGGCCTGGTATTGCTCCGGTTCAGGGAAACGGGCGAGGACATCGCCGTCCAGATTGGCGATCACCGCCCGGTTGGCGGCCTCGGACATCATGCCCGCCAGCACATCGCGGAAGAATGCGGGATCGAGCGCAGCCACCACCACCCCCTGGAAGCTGCCGAGCGGCCCCACCAGCGGCCGCACCGCCAGCACAGCGTAATGCCCGGTAGCCGGGCTGAGCAGGGGCTGGGTCAAGGTCAGCCGTGGTGGCGAAAAATCGGCCTTGGCCGCCTGGAAATAGGTGCGATAGGCCAGATCGGTACCGGAGAGGGGCGGTTCGGTGGTGAACCGGACCTCGCCATCGGAACCAGCGAGAAAGATACTCCGCACCTCGGGGAAGGCCGCGGCGCGGCCTCGGATGCGCTCGACCCGTTGAGCCTCGTTGCCGCGGCCCGTCTCCCCCATCCTCTGGCCCGCGTCCTGAAGCATCAGGTCGACACCGCGTAAGCCGGCCTCCATCTGCTCGGCCGCCGCCCGGGTCAGGGATTGGGTCAGTTCATCGCTGGCCAGCAGGGTCTCGTTGCGGTCACGCCAGATCAGCAGGACGGCCGCGCCCCAAATGGACGCGACCACCAGCAGCGACGGCACCAGAAGACGATGTACCCGGATCCACTCGCTCAGCGCAGCCCCCCGCCACGGTGGGCGGGACGATTCAGTCGCCTCCGATCTCGCCCGTGGCCGATTGCAGGTAATTCCCGAGTCCCATCTTAGCGAGGAGATCGATCTGGGTCTCCAGCCAATCGATGTGCTCCTCGCATTCCTCGAGGATTTCCGTCAGTTCGTCACGGGTGATGAAATCCTGCCTGGCCTCGCACAGGGCCACACCCTCCACCAGCAGTTTATGGCCGCTCTGGGCCATCTTGAGATCGCTGCCCAGAATCTCGGGCACGGTCTCGCCGATCATCAGCTTGCCCAGATCCTGGAGATTGGGCAGCCCTTCCAGGAACAGCACGCGCTCGATCACCTCGTCGGCCTGCTTCATCTCCTCGATGGAGTATTTGTAGATGGCCTTGCCCAGGTCCTTGAGGCCCCAGTTCTTCAGCATACGCGCGTGCAGGAAGTACTGGTTGATAGCAGTCAGCTGAACCCGGAGGATGGCGTTCAGATGCTTGATGACGTCCTTGTCGCCTTTCATGATCGCCCTCCCCTTCAGTTGATGTCGCCCATGGAGGATTGCAGGTAGTTCTGCAGACCCATCATGGTAATGAGGCGCAACTGCTGCTCCAGCCACAGGGTGTGGTCCTGTTCGGTTTCTTCCAGGATATGCGCCAGAATTCGGCGAGTGTCGTAGTCCTGCTGCTCTTCGCAATGGGCGATGGCCTCTTTCAGCTCGGCGATCACCGCGATCTCGTAATCGAGATCGTTCTGAAGCATGGACGGCACGTCCGTGCCGATATTGGGCCCCGGCCGCTTGGAGATGTCGGGGGTGCCCTCCAGGAACAGAATGCGCCGGATCAACAGATCGGCATGCTCCATCTCATCCTGACGCTCATGGTCGAGGCGCTCGTAGAGTTTGCGCAGTCCCCATTCCTTGTACATGCGGGCATGGACGAAATACTGGTCAGCCGCCACCAATTCCCCGACCAGCAGTTTGTTCAGACGCGAGATTACGTTTTTCTTGCCCTTCATGGCCGTCCTCCGGACGTGGGATATGGGGGAAAAACCGTAACCTTGATATGGGGGCTTGTCTTGGATGCAAAAGGGGCAGGCCATCCGCCGGCTAGCCGCCACTGAGGCGGCGGCCAAGCGGCCGCATGGCTGCGCCCGGCAAGGGAACAACGAAGAAAGCCAGACCGATTCCCGATCCAAAGTGAGCGGAAATCGGTCTAACCCTGTGCCAGCGTTTCCATCAACCAGACGCGGAAGGCTGCCAGGGCGGGATGGGGCGGGCGACGGGGAGAATGGACAAGATGATAGGCGTTGGCCAACGGGCGGCCGGCGAACAGGGACACCAGCCGGCCGGCGCTCAGTTCGTCGGCCACCAGGGTCCGCCAGACCAGAGCCACCCCCAGCCCGGCCAGCGCTGCCTCGATCACCAGGGCGGCATCGCCGAAGGGTCGCAGCCGCAAGGGTCGCTCCGACGTCAGCCCCAATTCCGCCAGCCAGCCCGGCCAATCGGGAAAGGTGGGGTCCCAGGCCATGGTCTCGTTGACCAGCAGCGGCGCCTCGCACAGATCTTCGGGCCGTCCCAGACGCTCGGCCAGACGTGGCGCCACCACCGCCACCACCTCCTCCAGCCGCAGCTTCTCGGTGATCAGGCCGGGATAGTGGCCGCTACCGTAGCGGATGGCGGCGTCCACCCTCTCCCGCTCCAGATCCACCAGCCGGAGCGAAGCCGAAACGTAGATCTCCGTGTCGGGGTGACGGGCGTGGAAGCCGGACAGGCGCGGCACCAGCCAGCGCGAAGCGAAGGCCGGCGGCACCGAGATCACCAGCGGCCGCACCGCTCCGTCGGGGGCCAACCGCTCGGCGGCCCGGGCCAGACGGTCAAAGGCCTCGGTCAGGGCTGCCGCCGGCTCGGCCGCCTCGGGTGTCAGGGAAAGCCGAGCACCCCGCCGGAACAGCGACACCCCCACCGTCTCCTCCAGAAGCCTGATCTGCTGGCTGATGGCGGCCGGCGTCACCGCCAGCTCCTCAGCGGCCCGGGCGAAGGAAAGATGGCGGGCGGCAGCCTCGAAGGCCTGGAGCGCCCGGAGCGGGGGAAGTCCTCTGCGCATGGTTTGAGTGTGGTCGCGCCCGGACCCCGCCGTCAAGGCGCAGGATTAGATTATCTAATGTCTCGACACAGGAAAGCTCGTTTGAATCCGAAAATATCAGGGGCGTATGGTCTGAACAGATTAGATACACTCAACGGAGGCCATCATGGCGAACCCGGGAATTTATGGTCTTGCCGCCCTGGCGGCGGTGTTTTGGGGGGCGAATTTCAATCTTGCCGCTCCGGTACTGGCGGACTTGCCACCTCTGGAGGCGGCGGCTGGCCGTTTCACCCTGGCGGCCTTGATCATGGTGGCCATCACCCTGTGGCGGCGGGAGGGATTGGCCATGCTGGCCACCGCCCGGCGCCACGGCGGTGCCCTGAGCCTGCTGGGGCTGGTGGGCATCGCCGGGTTCAACCTTCTGTTCTTCGATGCCATGCGGACCACCTCGGCGGTCAATGGCGCCCTGGTGATGGCCACCAATCCGCTGCTGACCGCGCTGCTGGCCGCCGTCTCCCTAGGAGAGAAGCCGTCTGCGCGGCAGATTCAGGCATTGCCCCTGGCTCTGGCCGGGGTGGCGGTGGTGATCCTGGGCGGCGGCCGCGAGGCCGGCGCCATCGGTATCGGCGACCTGGAGATGCTGGGGGCCGATCTGGCCTGGGCAGCCTACAACGTGCTGTCGCGGCGGCTGATGCCGGCGGGAGCGCAATTCGCCAATGTCACGGTGGTGATGGCTGCGGGCGCGGCGGTCCTGCTGGTGGCGGCGGGGATCGACGGCGCCACCTTGGCCCTGCCCGGCCCTAAGGCCTCGGCTGCGCTGCTGGCCATGGCGGGGCTGGGCTCGGTGCTGGCCTATCTGTTCTGGAGCCAGGCCATCGCCCGCATCGGTGCCGGCCGCACCGCCCTGTTCATGAATGTGGTCCCGGTCGCGGCCACCCTGATCGCCACCCTCGGCGGCGCTTGGCCCAGCGGCGCCCAACTGGCCGGCGGCGGTCTGGTCATCGCCTCGGTGGTCTATGCCATGCTGCCGTCACGGCCGAAAGCGGCGGTGGTGCCGGCCGAGGCGGTTCCCGCCCTGGAGGGTTGCAGTGACTGAGGCCGGGCTCAGCGTTCGCGGCGCAGAACCCAGCGGAGCTGCTGCCCGGCGGGATTGACCGCGAAGCCGTAGATCTTGCCATCGTCGGTGCGAACGCCTTCGAAGGCGAAGGCCACCTCGCCGTTGTCGCCGGCGGCAAGGCGCAGCGAACAGGGGCTGACGGTCACCACCTTGCCGGTGAACGTGGCGCCATCCTTCCAACCCAGCGAGCGGTTGATATCGGGCTTCTGCTCCAGGCGGAAGCCCAACCCGCCCTCGGCCCGGCTGAATTCCCACTTGGAATAGGGCGCCACCCAGCGGCCCACCAGCCAGTCGCCGGTATCGGGCTTGGCAGTGTCGCAGATAGGCTCGGGCAGCGGCTCGGGCGGGGTCATCTTGGGGCCTTGCGGCAGGTCTTCATCGGCCAGGGCCGGCATGGCGAGAGCGAAGACGGCAACGAGGGCGAGGCAGAACGGGCGCAAGGGCGGCATCCTCAATTTTTGGGGGCGTGGACATAGCCCAGCCCGGTCATGCAAGCCGAGAGTGAGCCGTTGTAGATCTTCTTGGCCTGCTGGCGATCATATTCGCGCAAGGGGCCGGACGAGTCATCGTCGCGCCAGCCGCTGTCGCGGTCGGCCTCGCGGCGGCAGGCGTAATAATCGCGGCTCCACTGATCCTTGGGCAGATCGGGATGGCGCCATGGCATCGAGGCGGCGGTACAGCCACCCAGCGACGAAATCATCAGGAGAAGGACAAGGCGTTTCATGCCGCAATACCGCCACAGCCCCACGCGATTGGCAAGCCGGTCCGTGAGATCACGGCATTATCACAGCATCCTCACCCCGTGATCACGCCAGTTGGCGCAACCATGATGGAGATGATGCTAAGGAATGGCCCAGGAGGTCAAGACCATGCCGCACACACCGACCCTCGTTCTGCTTGCCGACCTGATGGCTCTCGGACTCAAGGACACCCTGTCGCGGCGGCGTCCCCCGGTGCCTGCAGCCCGCCTTCGCTCGGCGGATCGCCACAATGTCACGTTCCAGCAGGTTGAGCATTCCCCCCGCCCCGTCTATACTCCGCCCGCGTTGCGCTGCAGCGCAGCATCAACCAGAACGTGGGAGTCCCGATATGAGCGGCGAGTCGCTGAACGGATTGTACTTCGAGGACCTGTCGATCGGCCAGTCGGCCATCTTCGCTAAGACCGTGACCGAAGCCGACATCGTCGCCTTCGCCGGCATCTCCGGCGACTTCAACCCGGTGCACATCAATGAGGAGTTCGCCAAGGAGACCCTGTTCAAAGGCCGCATCGCCCACGGCATGCTCTCGGCCGCCTTCGTCTCCACCGTGTTCGGCACCAAGCTGCCGGGGCCGGGCTGCATCTATGTCTCGCAGTTGCTGAAGTTCAAGGCTCCGGTCCGCATCGGCGACACCGTGACCGCCCGGGTCGAGATCACCGCTCTGGTGCCGGAAAAGAAGTTCGCCACCTTCAAGACCACCGCCTCGGTGGCCGGCAAGATCGTGCTGGATGGCGAAGCCACCCTGATGGTCCCGTCCAAGGGCTGAAGCCTTTCTTCCCCCTCTCCCCGCCTGGAGAGAGGGGGAAGTCTTGCAACTCGGCCGGTAATCGAATACCCCTTTGCCTCTCATTTCCTGGGATGCGATTGGTCCATTCGAGATGCGCCTGATCCGGCATTGTGGCGAGTTGAACCTGGAACACCGCGGTTGCGTGGTGGCGCTGGGCAATTTCGACGGCGTCCATCTCGGCCATCAAGCGGTGATCCTGACCGCTAAGGGCATTGCCGAGAGCCTGGGCAAGGCCCACGCGGTGATGACCTTCGAGCCCCATCCCCGCACCCTGTTCCATCCCGGCCAGCCGCCCTTCCGCCTGACCCCGTTCCGGGTCAAGGCCCATCTGATCGAGACCCTGGGCATCGACCTGCTGTATCAGCAGCATTTCGACAAGGACTTCGCCGCCATCACCGCCCTGCAATTCGTCGCCGAACATCTGGTGCAGTGCCTGGGCACCAGCCATGTGGTGGTGGGCTACGACTATGTTTTCGGCAAGGGCCGCCAGGGCACCGGCGCGTTCCTGCAGAGACTGGGCGAACAGTTGGGATTCGGCGTCACCGTCGTACCGCCGGCCATGGACGAGGAAAGCGGCGAGACCTATTCCTCCACCCAGGTGCGCGAGCATCTGGTGGCGGGGCGCCCGGCCGCCGCCGCCCGCCTGCTGGGTCACTATTGGGAGGTGGAGGGCCGGGTCGAGCACGGCGACGCCCGAGGCCGTATCCTGGGCTTTCCCACCGCCAATCTCCGCCTGGGCGAGTACCAGCATCCGGCCGTCGGCGTCTATGCGGTGCGCGCCGGCATCGACCAGGGAGCCACCACCATCTGGCACGACGGCGTCGCCAATTTCGGCCGCCGCCCCACCTTCGACAAGACCGACGAGTTACTGGAAGTCCACCTGCTGGACTTCGACGGCGACCTTTACGGCCGCCACCTGCGGGTGGCGCTGACCGACTACATCCGGCCGGAACGCAAGTTCTCCGGCCTGGACGAACTCAAGACCCAGATCGCCGAGGATGTGGGCCAGGCCCGCCTTCTGCTCGGCCAACGCCAATTCACCGAAAGCGCCGGCCCCGTCGTGCCGGTTGCCCCTGACCCTTCGAGAAGCCAGCCATGAGCGTCGATTACAAGAATACCGTCTTCCTGCCCAAGACCGACTTCCCCATGAAGGCCGGTCTGCCCGATCTGGAACCCAAGCTGCTGGCGCGCTGGGAGAAGATCGGCCTGTTCGAGCGCCTGCGCGCGGCCGCCAAGGGCCGCGAGAAGTTCGTCCTGCATGACGGTCCGCCCTACGCCAACGGCAATCTCCATATCGGCCACGCGCTCAACAAGATCCTCAAGGACGTCATCACCCGCAGTCAGCAGATGCTGGGCAAGGATGCCGATTACGTCCCCGGCTGGGACTGCCACGGCCTGCCCATCGAGTGGAAGATCGAGGAAAAGTACCGCGACGCCGGCCAGGACAAGGATCAGGTCGATATCGTCACCTTCCGTGAGGAATGCCGCCAGTTCGCCGCCGGCTGGATCGACATCCAGAAGGAAGAGTTCAAGCGCCTGGGCATCATGGGCGACTGGGGCCATCCCTACACCACCATGACCAACCACGCCGAATCGGTGATCGCCGCCGAGCTGGGCAAGTTCCTGCTGGACGGCTCGCTCTACAAGGGCGCCAAGCCGGTGATGTGGTCGGTGGTGGAAAAGACCGCCCTGGCCGAGGCCGAGGTGGAGTACCACGATCACACCTCCATCACCGTCTGGGTCAAATTCCCGGTGGCCAAGCCCAGCATCCCCGCCCTGGAGGGGACCAAGGTGGTGATCTGGACCACCACCCCATGGACCATGCCGGGCAACCGCGCCGTGGCCTATGGGCCCGAGTTCGACTATGCGGTGGTCCAGGTGGAAAGCGCCGAAGCCGGCAGCACCGCCCTGGTCGGCGAGAGACTGGTGGTGCTGGCCGAACAGGCTGGGCAAGTGGCCAAGGACGCCAAATGCGTTTTCAAGACCATCGCCACCATAAAGGGCTCCGAGCTGGCCGGCACCCTCTGCGCCCATCCGCTCAAATTCCACCCGGAGGCCAAGGGCGGCTATGATTTCGAGGTCCCGGTCCTGGCCGGTGATTTCGTCACCACCGATACCGGTACCGGTTTCGTCCACATCGCCCCCGGCCATGGCGAGGACGACTGGCATCTGGGAAAGGCCTACGGCATCGCCGTGCCCGACACGGTGCAGCCCGACGGAACCTATTACCCCCATGTGGCCATCTTCGCCGGTCAGAGCGTGCTGGCCCAGGGCAAGAACGGCAAGTACTACAGCCCGGTGGCCAAGCCGGTGATCACCGCCATGACCGAATGCGGCAACCTGCTGGCCCATGGCAAGGTCGAGCACTCCTACCCCCATTCCTGGCGATCCAAGGCGCCGCTGATCTTCCGCAACACGCCGCAATGGTTCATCTCCATGGAGAGCACCGGCCTGCGCGCCAAGGCACTGAAGGCCATCGCCGAGACCCGGTTCGTTCCCGACCAGGGCCGCAACCGCATCGGCTCCATGATCGAGAACCGCCCCGACTGGTGCGTGTCGCGCCAGCGCGCCTGGGGCGTGCCCATCCCGGTCTTCGTCGAGAAAAAGAGCGGCCAGCCGCTCCGCGATCCGGCGGTGGTCGAGCGCATCGTCGCCGCCTTCAAGGCCGAGGGCTCGGATTGCTGGTTCACCTCGCCGCCCTCGCGCTTCCTCGGCAACGAGCTTGACGCCGAGGATTACGAGCAGGTCTTCGACATCCTCGACGTCTGGTTCGATTCCGGCTGCACCCATGCCTTCGTGCTGGAGGGCGAGGAATGGCCGCGCCTGAAATGGCCGGCCTCGCTCTATCTCGAAGGCTCGGACCAGCATCGCGGCTGGTTCCATTCCAGCTTGCTGGAATCCTGTGGCACAAGGGGCCGCGCGCCCTATGACGCGGTACTGACCCATGGTTTCGTCCTCGACGAGCAGGGTCGCAAGATGAGCAAGTCCCTGGGCAACGTGGTCAGCCCCCAGGAGGTGATGAGCACCCAGGGCGCCGACATCCTGCGCCTGTGGGTGGTGGGCTCGGACTATTCCGACGACCTGCGCATCGGGCCGGAGATCATCAAGACCCAGGTGGACATCTACCGCCGCCTGCGCAACACGCTGCGCTACCTGCTGGGCGCGGTGGAGGGCTTTTCCGAGGCGGAGAAGCTGCCCCATGCCGAAATGCCGGAGCTGGAGCGCTGGGTGCTGCACCGTCTGACCGAGTTGGATCAGCAGTTCCGCGCCGCCTGCGCCGGTTTCCAGTTCCACGGCCTGTTCACCGAGCTGCACAACTTCTGCGCCATCGACCTCTCGGCCTTCTATTTCGACATCCGCAAGGACGCGCTGTACTGCGATGCCGCCTCCAGCCTGCGCCGCCGCGCCGCGCGCACCGTGTTCGACATCCTGCTCGACACCTTGTGCAAGTGGCTGGCCCCCTTCCTAGCCTTCACCGCCGAGGAAGCGTGGCTGGCACGGCATCCGTCGGAGGACGGCTCGGTCCACCTCGAACTGTTCCCCAGCATTCCGGCGGACTGGAAGGACGAGGCGCTGGCCGCCAAATGGGCCACGGTGCGCGATGTCCGCCGGGTGGTCACCGGGGCATTGGAAGTGGAACGCGCCGCCAAGCGTATCGGCTCCTCGCTCCAGGCCAGCCCCCTGCTGACGGTGCCGCCCAAGGTGCATACCCTGCTCGCCGGCCTCGACATGGCCGAAATCTGCATCACCTCGGGACTCAAGGTGCTGGACGGCCTGCCGCGCGAGGAGGATTTCCGCCTGCTCGACGTTCCGGATATCTCGGTAGTGCCGCATGTGGCGGAGGGCACCAAGTGCCAGCGCTGCTGGAAGGTGCTGCACGAGGTCGGCACCGCCAAGCACGAGGGTATCTGCCACCGCTGTTCGGAAACCGTCGATGCCTGCTAATCGCGACTCGCTACGCAGCGGCCTCGGCCTCGCCGCCGCCATCATCATCCTCGACCAGCTGAGCAAGTGGTGGGTGGTGGAGCGGCTGATGCGTCCCGAGGGCGTCGAGGGCACTCCCTTTTTCACCCCGTTCAAGGTCAGGCTGGCGCCGTTCTTCGATCTGGTGATGACCTGGAACCGGGGTGTCAGCTTCGGCATCGGCAACAATAGCGGTCCATGGAACGCGCTGATTCTCTCGGGGCTAGCCCTGGTCATCGTGGTCGCCATGGTGGTCTGGCTGCGCAAGGCGGAAGGCAGGCTGATGCCGCTGGCGCTGGGCGGCATCATCGGCGGCGCCCTGGGCAACGTCATCGACCGAGCCCGCTTCGGCGCCGTCGCCGACTTCCTCGACATTCACGTGGGCGCCTATCACTGGCCCGCTTTCAACCTGGCTGATTCGGCCATCACCGTCGGCGCGGTGTTTCTCGTCGTCGACTCCTTGTTTGCCAAGCGGGTTTCGACTAAGAATGAAGGCCATGAAAACTAGCCACGCCCCCTCGCGAACCGTCGTGCGCATCGCCACCCTGGCGATTGCGTTGCCGCTGGCCCTTTCCGCCTGCCAGGATGTCAAGCGGACCCTTGGTTACGAGAAGCAGCCGCCGGACGAGTTCCAGGTGCTCAGCCGTGCCCCGCTCAGCATGCCGCCGGACTTTACCCTGCGCCCGCCGCAGCCCGGTGCCATCCGCCCGCAGGAGGGCACCACCCGCGATCAGGCCCGCAACGTCCTGCTTGGTCAGCGCGGCAGCACCCCCATCGCCACCCAGGGACGCACACAGGGCGATCTGGTGCTGCTCAAGCGTATCGGCGCCGATTCCATCCAGCCGGACATCCGTGTCCTGGTGAACAAGGAAAATCAGGCCCTGGCCGACGCGGACAAGAGCTTCACCGACCGCCTGATCTTCTGGCGCAAGGCCGAACAGCCCGGCGTCGCCGTCGATCCGGTCAAGGAAACCCAGCGTATCCACGAGAATCAGGCGCTGGGCAAGTCCATGTCCGACGGCGATACTCCGCAGATTCAGCGCCGCAAGCGCGCTTGGCTGGAAGGCGTCTTCAACTAGCGTGATTCTGGCGGCTGCTTTTCTTGCCGGAATGCCGTCGACGCCGCCATGATTCCGCCATGATGCCGCGGCACCATCCCCGTTCCGGCGTGTCTCGCCCCTGTCTGGAGGTAGGATGAACCCCATCCGCTTGTTTGCGCTGATGACCGGCGCGCTGGTTCTGGCCACTCTTCCGGCTTCCGCCAAGGTGTTCGAGCCCGAAACCTTCGAACTGGCCAACGGCATGCAGGTGGTGGTGATCCCCAACCATCGCGTTCCCATCATCAGCCACATGGTCTGGTACAAGGTCGGCGCCGCCGACGAGCTTCCGGGCAAGAGCGGTCTGGCCCACATGCTCGAACATCTGATGTTCAAGGGTACCCCCAGCGTTCCGCCGGGCGAGTTCTCCAAGATCGTGGCGCGCAACGGCGGCCGCGACAATGCCTTCACCACCTCCGACTACACCGGCTATTACCAGAACGTCGCCGCCGACCGCCTGGAACTGGTGATGAAGATGGAGGCCGACCGGATGCGCAATCTGGTGCTGGACCAGCCGAACTTCGTCACCGAGAAGGCGGTGGTGCTGGAGGAGCGCCGGTCGCGCACTGACAACAATCCCGCCGCGCTGCTGCACGAGCAGATGGAGGCGTCGCTGTTCCTCAACAGCCCCTACCACCGCCCGGTCATCGGCTGGAAAAACGAGATCGAGGGGCTGACCCTGGACGACGCCATGGCCTTCTATCACCGCTGGTACGGCCCCAACAATGCCATCCTGGTCGTGGCTGGCGACGTGGACGCCGCCACGGTCCGGCCGCTGGCCGAGAAGTATTACGGCAGCCTGGAGCGGGTCGATCTGCCCAAACGCATCCGGCCGGAAGAGCCGCCGCCGCAGGTGGCGCGGCGCCTGACCCTGACCGACGCCCGGGTCGGCCAGCCGGCCTGGACCCGGCTCTACCTCGCCCCCAGCTATGTGGCAGGCGACACCGCCCGGGCCTATCCGCTGGAAGTGCTGGCGGAAGTCATCGGCGGCAGCGCCACCTCGCGGCTGTATCGCTCGCTGGTGGTTGATCGTGGGCTCGCCGCCAGCGCCAGCGCCACATACGACCCGTCTTCCCTGGGCCTGACCTCCTTCGCCATCTGGGTCTCGCCGCGTCCCGGCGTACCCGTGGACAAGCTGGAACCCCTGGTGGAACAGGAACTGGCCCGCATCGCAAAGGATGGTGTCACCGAGGACGAGGTCAGCCGCGCCAAGGAGCGGCTTGTCGCCTCGGTGGCCTATGCCCGGGATTCCCTGCATACCGGCGCCCAGACCCTGGGCGAGGCCCTGACCACCGGCCAGGGTGTCGACGAGGTCGAGGCCTGGCCCGACCATATCGCCGCAGTCACCCGCGAACAGGTCATCGCCGCCGCCGCCAAGGTACTGATCCCCAAGGGCTCGGTCACCGGGCTGTTGCTGCCCGACCCCAATGCCCCCGCCTCGGCCCGCACCCGCGCCTTTCCGCCGACGCCGGCCTTCTCGAAGGAGCTGCATTAATGATGGCCCTCAAGCGCCGGGCGCTCGTTTGGCTGGCCTCCGTGGCGGCTCCCTCGCTGGCCCTGCTGGCTATTCTGCTGCTTCCCACCGCCGCCGGTGCCGTCACCGTCGAGAAGGTGGTCAGCCCTGGCGGTATCGAGGCGTGGCTGGTCCAGGACCATGCCAACCCCATCATCGCCCTGGAGGCGTCGTTCGAGGGTGGCGCAGCCACCGACCCGGCGCCGAAATCGGGGCTGGCCGAGATGGTGGCGAGCCTTCTGGACGAAGGGGCCGGTCCCTACGATTCCCAAGCCTTCCAGGGCAAGCTGGAGGATCTGGTGATCGAGTTGGGCTTCACCGCCGGCCGCGATTCCCTGCATGGCCACCTCAAGACCCTGAAGACCAACCGCGACACCGCCTTCGAGCTGTTCCGCCTGTCGCTGACCCAGCCGCGTTTCGACAAGGAGCCGGTGGAGCGCATCCGCGGCCAGATTCTGTCGGGCCTGATGCGCGAATCCCAGGACCCCAATTCTATTGCCGGCCGCGCCTGGTATCAGGCGGTCTTCCCCGGTCATCCCTATGCCCTGTCGCCCCATGGCAGCATTGACACCGCCAAGACCATCCAGGTCGGCGACCTGCGCTCCTTCGTGCGCGCCCAACTGGCCCGCGACCGGCTGGTCATCGGCGTGGTGGGCGACATCACCCCGGCCGAACTGGCGCCGCTGTTGGATTCCACGTTCGGCAGCCTGCCGGCCAAGGCCAGCCTGCCGGCGGTGCCCGAGACCCAGCCCAAGGCCGGGGGCGGCCTTCAACTCATCGACAAGGATAATCCCCAGACCGTGGCGCTGTTCGGCCTGCCGGGTGTCAAGCGCGACGATCCTGACTGGTACGCCGCCTATGTGATGAACTACATCCTGGGTGGCGGAGGCTTTTCCTCGCGCTTGGCCGAGGAGGTGCGCGAGAAACGCGGTCTCGCCTATTCGGTCTATTCCTACCTGTTGCCCATGGAGCATGCCGGACTGATCGTCGGCGGCGTCGCCACCGAGAACTCCCGCTTCGCCGAATCCGTCCGCCTGATCCGCGAGGAGTTTCGCCGCATGCGGGACGAAGGGCCGACAGAGGCGGAACTGGCCGATGCCAAAACCTACCTTAACGGCTCGTTCCCGCTGCAATTGGATTCCACCGCCGCCATTGCCGCCCTGCTGGTCCAGTTGCAGGTGGACCATCTGGGCATGGACTTCCTCGACCGCCGGCGCGAGCGGATCGAAGCGGTGACTCTGGCCGATGCCAAGCGCGCGGCGGCGCGGCTGCTCGACCCCGAGCGCCTGACCTTCGTAGCGGTGGGCCGTCCGGCGGGGATGTAGGGATTTCGCGCCCCCTCCCCTTGTGGGAGAGGGGGGGGGGGAAAGCCTTACTTCTTTTTATTGGTCAACTGGTCAATCTGGCGCTGCAGGGCCGAGACATTGGCCTGGAGATGCTCGATATTGGCCTCCTCCCCCTGGGGGTAGAACGGGGCGAACATCTTGAAGGCGCTTTCGAAGAAGGAGATGTTCTGCTTACCCAATTCCTCGAAGGGATTGAATGGGAACATCCCCTCCAGGGCATTGCGCATATAGTCGCGCATCTGCGTCTCGTTGCGGCCGAAGGCCTGCATGGAATATTCGAGATAGCGCGGCACCAGCCCACCCAGCGAGTCGCCGTAAAAGCCGATCAACTGGCGTAGAAAGCTAATGGGCAGCAGGTTCTGCCCCCCCTTACCTTCCTCTTCGACAATGATCTGGGTCAGCACCGACCGGGTGATATCTTCGCCGGTCTTGGCATCGTAGACCACGAAATCGTCGCCGTCCTTCACCATCTGACACAGATGGTCGAGGGTGACGTAGCTGCTGGTCGCGGTGTTGTAGAGACGCCGGTTGGCGTACTTCTTGATCGTGATGGGCGCCTTGGCGGAGGTCTGCTCTGGCATGTGGATATTCATCTCGATATGGCGGCCGGGCCCATTGCCCTGGGATGAGTCCTGTAATAGCAGATTTTTCCGCACCCCGTCGATGCGCAACACGATGAAACATCGGGGGCGCTCTGGTCAACTCCGGCCGCCTCGGCTATAGTCCGGCCATGTCTGAAACGCCGCCGGATTTCCAGGCGCTCGCGCGTCGTTATCTCGATCTGTGGCAGGCGCAAGTCGCCGCCGTTGCCGCCGATCCCGCCCTGGCCGAGACGGTGGCGCGCGGCGTGGCCATCATGACCCAAAGCGCGGCCGCGATGGCGCAGGCCACCGGGCTTTCTCGCGGCAGTTCGGCAACCTCCAAGGCGGACAGGCAAGCGAATGAGCAGACCGGCCCCGAGGCGAAGCCCACCGACCCAGGACATTCCACCGATACGGACCGGGCCGAGGCCTTTGCCGTTGCATCTGATGACTCACGCCTCGACCCTGCACAGCTCTCGCGTCGCGTTGCCGCTCTTGAGCAACGGGTCGCTGACCTGGAAGCCGCACTTGGCGGAGGCAGCAGCCAAGCTCCGCGCCAGCCTCGATCAGGCAGGTCCTGACGCCCTAGTCCATCTGGACCGCGCGGTGACCGAAGAGGCCATGCGGCGCCACGACGCCTTCCTGGCCGGCATCGAGGCCTATCGCCGCCACCCCTACCACCGCCGGATGCCACCGGTTCCGGTGCTGTGGCGCCAGGGTACCTCCAGCCTGTTGGACTTCCGTACGCCGAAGGGCATGGACGGTCATCCGGTGCTGGTTGTCCCCTCGCTGATCAACCGTTCCTACATCCTGGACCTTACCCCCCGCCGCAGTCTGGTCCGCTATCTCGCCGAGAAGGGGCTGGCCCCCTTCATGCTCGATTGGGATGCCCCCGGTGAGTTGGAGGCGGGCTTCACCCTGACCGACTACATCGCCGGCCGGCTGGAGGCTGCGCTGGATCAGGTCATCGCCGCCACCGGGCGCAAACCGGCGGTGCTAGGCTATTGCATGGGCGGATTACTGGCCCTGGCCCTGGCCCAGCGCCGCCCTGAAAGTATCGCTGCACTGGTGGCCATGGCGACACCGTTCGACTTCGCGGCCGAGCGGGAAGCCAATGCCGCCATGATGAGCACCCTGTCCGGCCCCATGGGCGATCTGATCGAAGCCTGTGGCTCTATGCCGGTGGACATGCTGCAATCCATGTTCGCCAGCCTCGATCCGGGGCTGGCCGCCAAAAAATTCATCTCGTTTTCACAGATGCCGCAACGTAGCGCCCGGGCGCGCGATTTCGTTGCCCTGGAGGACTGGGCCAATGACGGCGTCGCCCTGGCCGGAGCGGTGGCCAGGGAGTGCCTTTTCGGCTGGTACGGCCGCAACGAGCCGGCGCGGGGAGAGTGGCGAATCCAAGGCCGGCCCGTACTGCCGGAGGAGGTGGGCGTCCCCACTCTGCTGATGATTCCTCATCGCGACCGCATCGTGCCGCCGGCCTCGGCCCGCCCTCTGGCGGATCGCCTGCCCAAGGCCCGGGTTATGACGCTGGCCGGTGGCCATGTAGGCATGCTGACCGGCCCGCGCGCCAAAACCGAGGTCTACGGCCCCCTCATGCGCTGGTTGCAGCGCAGCGCACCCAAATAGAGCGGTTGCGCTGCCTGGGGGCGAAGCAGTATGACATTCGAGGTGTTCCAGACTTCTGGCCACGCCCAGTGAGCACGTACAGAATCCACCTAGGGAGACCCCAAGCTCATGACTGATATCGTAATCGCCGCCGCCACCCGCACCGCCCTCGGCTCGTTCTCGGGCTCGTTGTCGGGGCTGACCGGGCAGGCTCTCGGCTCGATTGTCATCAAGGCCGCGCTCGAGCGCGCCAAGGTGGCTCCCGCCGACGTCTCCGAGGCCATCATGGGCCACATCCTCACCGCCGGCCAGGGCATGAACACCGCCCGTCAGGCGGCGCTGGGCGCCGGCCTGTCCATCGAATCCTCCGCCATGACCATCAATCAGGTCTGCGGTTCGGGCCTGCGCGCCGTGGCGCTGGGCGTCGCCGCCATCAAGGCCGGCGATTCCTCCATCGTCGTCGCCGGCGGCCAGGAGAGCATGAGCCTGTCGCAGCATGCCGGTTATCTGCGCTCGGGCATCAAGATGGGCCCGATGGGCTTCATCGACACCATGGTCAATGACGGCCTCACCGACGTGTTCAATGCCTATCACATGGGCATTACCGCCGAGAACGTCGCCAAGGAGAACGGGATCACCCGCGAGCAGCAGGACGAGTTCGCCGTCGCCTCCCAGAACAAGGCCGAGGCCGCCATCAAGGCCGGCCGCTTCAAGGACGAAATCACCCCCGTCACCATCACGGTGAAACGCGAAGAGAAGATCTTCGACACCGACGAGTTCGTGCGCAACGGCGCCACCCTGGAAGCCCTGGCCAAGCTGAAGCCCGCCTTCGCCAAGGACGGCACCGTCACCGCCGGAAACGCCTCGGGCATCAATGACGGCGCAGCCGCCCTGGTGCTGATGACCGCCGCCGAAGCCGCCAAGCGCGGCATCACCCCCCTGGCCCGCATCGCCTCCTGGGCCACCGCCGGCGTCGACCCCAAGGTGATGGGCCTCGGCCCGGTGCCCGCCTCCAAGCTGGCGCTCATCCGCGCCGGCTGGAAGCACGAGGATCTGGACCTGATCGAAGCCAACGAGGCCTTCGCCGCCCAGGCCCTGGCCGTCAACAAGCAGATGGGCTGGGACACCTCCAAGGTGAACGTCAATGGCGGTGCCATCGCTCTCGGCCACCCCATCGGTGCCTCGGGCGCCCGCGTCCTGGTCAGCCTGATCTATGAGCTGACCAAGCGCGGCGGCAAGAAGGGCCTCGCCACCCTGTGCATCGGCGGCGGCATGGGCATCGCGCTTTGCATCGAGCGCTGATCCGACATCGTTGAAAACCAGGGGAGCCGTGCACCGCCCGGCGGCTCCCCTCCCTTTCCCGTCGGGTGGATTCGGACAGACCGGGAAAATTCCGGCAATAAAGATCCGAACGGAGACATAGCAAGAGGAGAAGTCCATGGCACGTTTAGCACTTGTGACCGGTGGCACCCGCGGTATCGGTCGCGCCATTTCGGTAACGCTGAAGAATGCCGGCTACAAAGTCGTAGCTAATTACGGCGGCAATGACGAAGCGGCGGCCAAGTTCACCGCCGAGACCGGCATTCCGTCCATGAAGTGGGACATCGGCAGCTACCCGCAGACCGATGCCGCCATCCAGAAGATCGTCGCCGAGCACGGCCCGATCGAGATCGTCGTCAACAATGCCGGCATCACCCGTGATGCCACCCTGCATCGCATGACCTATCAGATGTGGGAAGACGTCATCCACACCAACCTGACGTCTTGCTTCAACACCGCCCGTCTGGTGATCGATTCCATGCGCGAGCGCGGTTTCGGCCGCATCGTCAATATCGGTTCGATCAACGGTCAGGCCGGCCAGTACGGTCAGGTCAACTACGCCGCCGCCAAGTCGGGCATCCATGGCTTCACCAAGGCCCTGGCCCAGGAAGGCGCCGCCAAGAACATCACCATCAACGCCATCGCGCCGGGCTACGTCGACACCGACATGGTCCGCGCCGTGCCGCCGGCGGTGCTGGAGAAGATCATCGCCAAGATTCCCGTGGGACGTCTCGGCCGCGCCGACGACATCGCCCGCGTGGTGATGTTCCTGATCGCCGACGATGCCGACTTCATCACCGGCTCGACCATCTCGGTCAATGGCGGCCAGCATATGTATTGAGTTGTGACGCTTCGTGCGTCGCGGAAGGCCTCCTCTCCCCCCGGGAGAGGAGGCCTTCTCATTTTCATCAGCTGTTTACCCGATGAAATCCCCACATGTCGGGCAGGCGTAGCGATTGATGACACAATATTCGGTTCAGCTTCGTCACCCTCTGTGGGTTGATCCGCAACCGTAACATTAGCCATATTATAAAACGCAGAATAATCGGGAAGCGAATTTTTCGCCCCCGAGGATGTCGTTCTTGGGGAAGACGGCGATGAGTTCCAGACAGCATACGACCTCGCAGACATGCACCGGGAGTGGCCAGAGTTGCTACAAGGTCGCCGCCGTGGTGACCGACCTGATGGAGCGATTGCTGCGGGAAACCGCCGAGGGCGGCATGGTGCGGCTCGACGATGCCCTCAAAATCATGAAGCTGGTGGGACGCGGCACCTACGAGTTGGATTTGGCCTTCGACGCCCAGGAAAAGAACTGTCGGCAAGGGTTCGGCCCCCAGCGCGACAAGGCGTCCAGCCGCAACGACCCCTTCCATCGCCTGATGGTTCGCCCCTTCGAGACCCTGCTCTCGGGCGACCCGGCCCCCTATCCCCGCCCCTTCCTGGGCAATTACTTCGAGGTGCTGGAGGCGGCCTATGGCGAGAAATATACCGAATACGACCGCCACAGCCGGGCACAACTGCAGGCGCTTCTGGTCGCTCACGGCCATAATCTCAGCTGGGACACCTTCTATGCCGAAGCCCGGGTCTCGCAGATCCTGGTGCATGCGTTGCGGCGCCTGTTGCGCTTCCTGGAGACCCCCGCCGGTCAGTGGGTGTGGGTGCAATCCATGAGCCGGCAAATCCCCTCCGGAGCGCGCCCCACCGTCGAGCAGAGCGATCTGGTGCGCGAAGCCCTGGGCTACACCCTGCGTGGCCTTGATCCAGCCGGGGCGCCGTCATGAATACGGCCCCATCCCCATCTGAGGTGTCGAGCAAGGTCCTGGTGGCGGTGATCGACGCCAATGCCGAGCACCGGCGTCAGGTGGCAATGGCATTGACCTCGTTCTATCAGGTAACCGATTTCGCCAACTTCGACAGCGCCCTGGACGGTCTGTCTGCCTGCCCGCCCTGCGTGGTGCTGCTTGACGAGGCGGCAACGTCACGGGTCGGAGGTAATCCCCTGGCCCTGCTTAAGACCTCCCTCAAGGGGGTTCCGGTGATCCGCACTACCACGCGGCCCCTCTCCCAACTGGGCAGCACGATCGCCGACGCCGACGCATGGCTGGGTAAGCCCTACCGCCGTTCCACCCTGATCAAGACCATCTCGGGACTGGTCAACCGCAAGGTGGAAGGCCATTGGAAAACCCTGGCGCCGCACTACCGCGAATCGCTGCAACGGACGGTGGATTCCTTTAATTCGATCTCGGACCAGATCGACAAGGGCGAGCCCCTGGCCTACCAGGAAATCACCGCCGCCTGCACGCCACTGGTGGACGCAATCAGCAACCACGACTTCAAGGTGATCCTCGACAACGTCAAGGACCACGACAACTACTCCTACGTCCACTCGCTGCGGGTAGCGACACTGCTGTCGCTGTTCGGCCACACCATCGGGCTCAAGGGTGACGACCTTTCACTGCTGGCCACCGGCGGCCTAGTCCACGACATCGGCAAGATGTCCATCCCGCACGAGGTCCTGAACAAGCCCGGCCGGCTGGACGATGGCGAGCTTCAGGTCATGCGCAGCCATGTGCCCAAGACCGTGGATTATCTGGCGCTGAGCGAGACCCTGCCCAAGGGAGTGATCACCATCGCCGCCCAGCATCACGAAAAGCTGGACGGCGGCGGCTATCCCAGGGGGCTCAAGGGCGCAGCCCTGAACGAGTTGGCCCGCATGGCCTCCATCGTCGACATCTTCAGCGCGCTGACCGACCGCCGGGTCTACAAAGAGCCCATGGCGCCCGAAGACGCGCTAACCCTGATGAGCGACAAGATGGGTGGGGAAATCGACCTCGGGCTGCTCGGCCTGTTCAAGAGCATGCTGCTGGACGCCGTCTCGCCCGGCCAGACGGCGACCCTGGGGGCCTGAGCCGCCCAAAGGCGACGGGCAGCCCAGGACCAATGGCCTTCCCCCGGGGCTCGCAGGACCATTGGTGCTGCTGGGGACCTCCCGCGGCCCCTTTGTCCTAACAAACCCCCGATAAATCGAGGTCTTGTATCACGGCTTGGCGGGAGCAGCCTCGTTACGCTTGAGCACCCCGGCTTCCACCAGCTTGTTAACCAGATCGCCCATGGTGTTCAGCGAATGCAGGAAACCATCCACCGGCATGGCGATGCGCTGGCGAACTTCCATCTTGCCCTGGCCGCTCTCGCTCGGCTCCAGCGACACCAGTTCAATGCGGACAACGCCGCTGACGAAATCCACCCGTCCGACGCCATCGGCGAAAACCTCGGCAACCATGTGCTTCCCCTTCAAATGACTGGCCCGGCCGTGAGCGCCGGCCAGAGTGATGGTGCGGCAAGCCGAGCCCCCGGTCAATCGGCGAAGCTCTCTACCGTTTGGGGAAGGTCACCAGGAACGTACTGCCCTGGTCCAGTTCCGACTCCACCCAGATTCGCCCGCCATGGTGCTCCGCGATTTTACGGCAGATCGCCAGGCCGATGCCGGTGCCCTCCACCTGATCACGAGTCACCAACCGCTGGAAGATGCCGAACACCCGCTGCAAGTCATCATTGGCGATCCCGATGCCGTTGTCCTTGACCGCAACCACCCACTCGGTTCCGCCATCCCGCCACGACACCTCCAGTCGGGGCGGGCGGGCGGGAAGGCCGTATTTGATCGCGTTGCCCACCAGATTCTGGAACAGCCGCACCAGTTCCGAAGGATCGCCATCGACACAAGGCAGGCCCGGCGCCACCGTGACCTCGGCACCGGCATCGGCCAGGGCAAATTCCAGGTGGCGCAGAGCCTCGGCCACCACTTCGGCCAGATCGAGCGGCTCCAGCGGAGCCGCCATACGGCCGATACGCGAGTATTCCAGGAGATCGACGATCATGCTGTCCAGCCGCTTGGCTCCGTCGATGGCATAGCCGAAGAACGCGGTGGTATCCTCATTGAGGCTGTCTGCGAAGGCCCGATGCAACAGCCCGAGATAGGCGCTGATCATCCGCAGCGGCTGCCGTAGATCGTGGGAGGCCACATAGGCGAACTGCTCCAGCTCCTCGTTAGACCGCCGCAGTTCCTCCACCAGTTCCGCCAGACGCTCCTGATTGCGCTTCTGCTCGGTGATGTCAGCCTTGATCGCCAGATAGTTAGAGACCACGCCCTCGATATTCTGGATGGGCTGAATGGTGGCCAGTTCCCAATACAGGTCGCCGGATTTGCGGCGATTGATCAGCTCGCCTTCCCATTTCTCTCCGGCCACCAGGGCATTCCACATGGATTGATAGGTTTCCGGATCGGTTCTGTCCGACTTGAGGATACGCGGATTCTGACCGATCACTTCGTCCATGGCATAGCCGGTGACCTGGAGAAACTTGGAATTGACGTATTGAATCTCGGCGTCGAGGTTGGTGATGACGATTGAAACCGGGCTTTGCTCCACCGCCCGGTTAAGCATGTGCATGCGATGCGCCGCTTCCTCCGCCGCGGTGATGTCGGTTCCCGTGCCACGATAGCCGATGAAGGTGCCGTCATCGGTGAAGCGGGGCAGGCCGCTGACCTTGATCCAGCGGGCACGCCCCTTGCCATCCTCCAGCCAATACTTGAAATCCCGGAAGGGTCGGAGCCCGCTGAGATCGGCGATATGGTTCTGCCATTGCTCGGAATCGATTTCCATGCGCTCGCTGACCACGTCCCAGCGGCGCTTGCCCAGCATGCGGTGGACCGGCACCTCGAGGCCTTTCTCGAATTCCTCGGAGAACCATGTGAAGCGATGATCGGCATCGCTTTCCCAATACCAGTCGGCAATGGATTCGGCATATTCCCGGTAGCGGCCGAGATTGTCGGAGAGTTGGCCGCACTGGCGCCGGAGCGTCCCGGCCTCGGCCTCGTACCGAACCAGAGCCCCCCCCGCCATCACGGCAGCCAGCATGGAAACCGCCACACCGGCGACCACACCCATCGGCGAAGGTGCCACCCACACGATGGCCAGCGCCGCCATCTGAATCACCGCGATCATAAAGGCGGCACGCTGCGACGACGACATCATTCGCCTACACCCAACACAGTTGGTTGCACTGACACCCCCTTGTTGCGTCCGACCCCACTTGCGACAATAGCCTCGAATCCGGCTAAATTCACCTGCCATCGCAGCCTCGGCGCCATGCCCATTACCGGCACGGTCGGAACCGTGACGCCGGCCTCCTTTGGGAGTATTATGACGAGGAAGTTCCTGGGTCGGAGGCCTTGATGAGATCCGTGCTGATGCTTGCCGTCCTGCTCCTCGCGGCCTGTGCGCTGCCGCCCTCGGACGAGCCCGCCCACTTCAACCGCATGGCCCGCTTCATGGGGTTGGTCGCCCATTGCGGCTGTTCGGACATTTCCACCGAACGGATGCTCCTGGACTATCCCAAGGTGGTCCAGGGCCATTATCCGGAGAAGGAGATTTCGTCGATGAGGGCCTATGTGGAACTGGCCGTCGCCGAACGGCAAGACAATCTGGCCGTCATCTGCGCCGAGGTCTGCAGCCAGCGCTGCATGGTCCAGTCCGTGGTCGAGCCCCTGGGAGGGCGCCGCGTCTCCGAAACCGCCTGCCTGGTCAGCGACCGCGACCTTCACCTGACCGATCCCGAGCAGGTCAACCTTCCCGGCGGGTACCAATGATGCCGTCGGGCGCATCGTTTACGCGGATTGCCCCGCCATTTGCGAATCATTGATACTCGGCATGGACCGCAGTCACCCCGATACCTTAGTATAAAGCCAAGACCATAAGGAATACTCGGTAGTGACATGGGAAATGCCGTGACCATGACGGTGGACACCCCCCCGGCCGCAGCCGGCAGGCTGATAAAATTGTCCGGCCGCACGGTCGGGTGGCGCGATGAGAAGGGCGCATCTTCCCCTCCGCCCATGGTCACCGGCCGTCCGAACAAGGAAATGCTGAAGGTCCTGCTGGTAGAGGACGAGCCCGGCGACGCGCGGCTGGTGGAATACGCGCTTCGGATGTCGAACGCCCCTATTTTCCAGGTCAAGCACGTCTCAACCCTGTCGGCTGCAATCGCCCACATCCAGAGCGACGAGACGGTGGACGTGGTTCTTCTCGACCTCAGCTTGCCCGATTCCTCGGGCATCTCCACGGTGTCGCGCATGCAGGAGGCTGCGTCCAAGACCCCGATCGTGATCATGACCGGCATGGACGACCCGCGCTTCGCCGCCTATGCGCTGGAAGCCGGGGCGCAGGATTACCTCATCAAGACCGATGACCCGGAAAAGACCGTCAGCCGGGCCATCCGCTACGCCATCACCCGCATGGCCAGCCAGATCGAGCGCCAAGCCCTGCTGGAACGCATCGCCGAACAGCAGCGCCGTCTGGTCGAGGAGGTCGAAGCAGCCCGCGCCATGCAATTCGACCTGCTGCCCCGCCCGGAGCGGGTAGACCTGCGGCTGGCGGCGCTGGGCATCGAGGTGGAATCCTTCTTTGAACCCTCCTCGGGGATCGGCGGCGACCTGTGGGGCTGTCTGGATTGCGGCGGCGGCCGCATGAGCTTTTACTGCTTCGACTTCACCGGCCACGGGATCGGCGCGGCGCTCAACGTCTTTCGCCTGCACGCCCTGATCAGCGACCACTGGGACCCCCGCCGTCCGGTGGGAGAAATCCTGCAACTGCTGGGCAGCTCGCTACGCGGCCTGCTGGGGCGTGGCCAATTCGCCACCATGTTCCTGTGCACCGTCGATTGCGAGCGCAACGAGCTGGAATGGGCCTCGGCAGGGGCACCGGCGCCGCTGCTGATCAACGACCATAGCGGCGAATTCCGCTTCCTCGACGCCCGGGGGGTTCCGCTGGGCCTCAGCAAAGCCCCCCACTACACCGAGCACCGCGAGGCCTTTCCGCCGGGCAGCAGCCTGCTGATGTATTCCGACGCCATAACCGATGCCCCCATGAGCGATGACCTCATGCTGGCCGAGGCTGGTCTGACCCAATTGGTGAGCGATGCCATGGCCGAACACGGCGGCCTGAGAGTCGCAGACCTGATCGACCGGCTGTACGCTACCGTCCGGACGCCCCTGGAAGACGATCTGACAGCGGTATGCATACGCCGCTTGGGAGAGAGAGCTGACAGCCCCCCGCCTGCCACCACCGATCTGCCAAGCCTCCGCCAAGACGCGGGAACCGCGCCGATGCTGGTGGTGGGCCAGACCATCTCGCCCGACCTGGACGCCCAATGCCGGGTTCTCGGCCTCGTCGCCACGGCCGCCGCCCCCACCGCCGGGCGGCGAAGCATGATCGCAGCCGGCGAGGCGACAACCGACGCCATCGAGCGCGGCCTCGCCCCCCCTTATGCCGGCTTCATCGAATTGGGACCGGAGGGGCTGCTCGGAGCCGGATTGCGCTGTTTCGACACGGTGCGCGCCGGGGGCATCAGCCTGTCGGTGCGGACCGATTCCGCGTACCGCCTCAACGTCACAGAATTGATCGCCACAGCAATCCGACGCAGCTTCGCCATTGCGCCCGGAGAACCGTCGGAGCTGATGGAAATCTGTCTGGCCGAGGCCATCGGTAACGCCGTCATCCACGGCAATCTGGGCATTCCCAGCCATCTGCGCACCAGCGCCAAGGGGCTGGGGAATTTTCGCAGACTCACCCAAGAACGTCTGGCCGACCCGGCGCTGGCCGGTCGCCGGCTTGAAATCAACGTCTGCGCCCGGGGGGCCGAGGCGGTAACCATCGCCGTGTCCGACCAGGGGCGGGGCTTCGACCTCAAAGGACATCTCCACCGCGACCCTTGCGCCGACGCCAAGAGCGGGCGTGGTCTGGGGCTGATCCACAAAATCTGCAAGTCCGTGCTCGGCGAGGACGACGGGCGTACACTGATCATGACATTTTCACGCTAGCGCCCCGCCGCCGGACAATCGCGGCCGACGGGGCCTCGGGGGATGACGAGGAGGACGACATCATGCAGTTTAGTGTCAAGGAGGATGGGGCGAACCTCCAGGTCAAGCTTGAAGGGCAGCTCAATTTTGCCGCCAACGAGGACTTCCAGGCTCTGCTGGGCCAACTGGCTGCCCACAAGAGCAAGACGGTCCTGATAGAGATGTCGGGGCTCAGCCACATCGATTCCGTCGGCCTCGGCCTGCTCTACATTGCGCGGGAAGATTTAGCCGAAGCGGGATCGAGCATCACCTTGCTGCACCCGCGCGATAACGTTTTTCGCATGCTTGAATTGACCGAAGCCCATAAGACGTTCGAAATCCGCCGCTAGGATACAGCCTGAAAACGGGTATCCAAAGGGGGGGACATAATGGCCATCTCGATGTGGCGGAACCTGCGCCTGAGACAGCGGGTCATGATCATGATCGGTGTCGGCGTGATCGTGATGGCGTCGTTGATCGTGATCTTCATCGCCCGCTTCGAGGAGCGGGCGATGGAACGCAAGCTCCATCAGCTTAGCGTCAACGAAATGACATCGCTGCAAGCGTTGATCGTCAACGTCATGGCCACCCGGCCCGAGGATTCCGACAACATCGGCATCAAGGTCTTCAACAAGTGGTTCGACTCCCGCAACGTCCACTATGCGGGCAAGGTCTGGAGCGCCTGGGGTCCCAAGGTGGCGGCCCACATGAAGGATGCCGAACCCGACCGGCAGCCCAAACATCCCCAGGATGATATAGACGCCGAAGCCATGGCCACCGGTCAGCCGGTCGGCCGCTTCGTCGGCGAATCCTACCGCTATTCCGTACCCATCGTCCTCGGCGTCACCGATGGCGCCAAGCAGGAGGTCTGCTACTCCTGTCATGGCGGCATGGGCCTCCAGGATGGCGAGGTCATCGCCGTGCTGTCGTCATCGTTGTCCTGCGCTCAAGAAAGGGCCGAGCTGAGACGGGTGCTGATTGGACTGGTCGGTTCAGGCGTCCTCGCTACCGCCGTGGCGGTGCTGGCCATCGGCTCGATCCTGTCGCGGGTGATCACCCGGCCCATCGGCCGCATGACAACCCTCATGGGGCGTCTCGCCGACGGTGACACCGGCGTCCAGATCGAAGCGGTCGAGCGTAAGGATGAGATGGGCGACATGGCCCGCACCGTCCAGGTGTTCAAGGACCACATGATCGAGGCTGAAGGCTTGCGCGGCACCCAGGAGGCCGACCGCCGTCGGGTCCAGGAAGAACGTGCCGCCACCATGCGCGCCATGGCGGACCGCTTCGAGGCCACGGTCAAGGCCAAGGTGGCCGAGGTTGATGCCTCCACAGCCGGCATCCGCAACACGGCCACCGCCATGGCCCGCCGCTCGGAGAGCAGCGGCGGCCGCTCCATCGAGGTGGGCGAAGCGGCTGAGATCACCACACAGCGGGCCGCGGCGGTTTCCGAGGCCACCCGGCAACTGGCGCAATCCATCAACGAGATTTCTCTCCAGGTGGGCCAATCAAGCCAGATCGCCCGTCAGGCGGTGGACAGCGTCAATACCACCGCCGGACAGATGGGCGAATTGTCCGAAGCCGTCCAGGCCATCGGCGCCGTAGTTGGCCTGATCAACGGCATTGCCGCCCAGACCAATCTGCTGGCCCTCAACGCCACCATCGAGGCCGCCCGGGCGGGAGAAGCCGGCAAGGGCTTCGCCGTAGTGGCCAACGAGGTCAAACATCTGGCAACCCAGACCGCAAAGGCCACCGGAGATATTTCCCTCCAGGTTTCTGCGGTGCAGGACTCCGCCCGGCAGATGACCGAAAGCATCGGGGGCGTGGTCGAAACCATCCGCAGCATCGACCACATTTCCACCGCCATCGCTGGCGCGGTGCGCCAGCAGGAGGCCACCACCCGCGACATCGCCTCCAATATCCACGAGGTCGCCCATCAGGCCGGCGAGGTCTCCCGAAGCGTCGGCGCCCTGTCCAAGGCCTCAGCCATGGCCTGCGCCGGCACTGTGCGGGTGATCTGGAGCGCCAAGACCCTGGCACGGGGCGTGGACGCCCTCCACGGTGAGACCGAACAGTTCCTCAACTCCTTCCGCCGGTAAATCCGTCGCCCCCATCCCGATGGCGAATCGAACGAGACTCTTCGCTATGCCATCGGTATGATTGCGAGCAACAACACCGAACGGGGGGAACCATGGACCATTGGAAGACCGGCCTGCGCCGGGCTCTGGGCGAAACCATCGGCCCGGTTCCGGAATGTGGCCTGAATGACGCCATCGCCGCTGCGCGACGTATCACCAAGTTCAACCGGCTGTCCTCTTCCCTCAAGGGGCTCGACACCATGGCCGCAGCCCGCAAGGGCATCGGCCCGTCGGAATTGTCGGCCATCATGGATCTGCGGATGTCGGAAATCCAACCCAGCCGCCTGGACCAGCTCTATGAGGTGCTGATCGAGGACAAGCGGCCGAAGTAAATGTCTAAATTGAGGTGTCGTGCGCGGGTCGGATTAAGTTCGGCAGGCCTGCCTGTGCGAAAGAGCTGCGCGTTTTCGGTGCTCGAACGCCACTCGGGCTTAAGCGCCTCTCGATTTTCCACTTATCTCTAAAGGCGAGAAACTCTAAACGGCCACCCGGGCGGAACCGATCACGGCAGCGGGGTGGAGTTGCTCGACCAGAATCCTGGCAACGCCGGGGGTCAGGCTGGGATCACGGGCCAACAGAACCGCCCGGGCGAGATCCCGCTCCTCGCCAAGGTCCAGGCCTTGCTGCCGCGCGGCGGCAATGGAATTGGCAATGATATCGATGAGAGAGCCGCCCATGATCCGGGCTCCGTTGCTATGTCCGAGACTGATTCTCAGTACACCACAGTCTCCCTTTGAGGGTTCACAATCCAGCCACGAAACGAAAGGTTTTGTGAGGCTGTGTAACGGCGAATGTGCCTACCGAACATTCAACAAGACTTGATAGATACCTTATGACTATGCCCATTGCTGCGAATTCTACTCTTCGCCGCCTCCTATCACGTTTCCGAAAAAACCGCCTCGTCGTCGGTGACGATACGGGAGGCCCGGCCAAGATCACCTCAACCTCGCCGACGTCTCACGGGCGTTGCCATCGCGTTACGGTTTCGGCAGCACCTGCTTTCCCGGCTGAGGTGCGCTGGCCCCTGAGTCCTCCGCTCCTACCCCGTGTAGACTGGATCGCGCTATTGTGTTCGGCCTCCAATTCGGTTGGAGGACGGGCAGATGCGTGATGATGACCGCTGGCCGGGACGTCCGAGGCTGTTGCCGGACGAGTCTCTTTCTTCGTGGTTCGCCCGAATCGCCGCCTCCAACGGGCTGCGGCCGGGAGAGCTTTACCGCATTGCGCAGCCGGGCGGGGACCGCCAGCGGAGCGCACCGGCCGAACTATCGAAGAGTTGAGCCACGGCACCTTCACTCGCTGTGACCTGAGACCGATTTTAGCCCGCCTCTTCCTTCGAGACAGCCGCTTCGCGGCTTTCTCAGGATGAGGCTAATCTATTGAAAGTACGGAACCTCATGCTGAGGAGGTCGCCGTCAGGCGGCTGTCTCGAAGCATCCTTACCGCCCGAATCCCCACTTTTTCAACAGCCTGCCAGCCGGAGGTTCTGGGTTGACTGGCCAGTCTCACGAATGACGGTGTGAACGGTTCTAAGAATTCGCATCCCACCGACTTTATAGGGTGACGTCGTTGGAATCCGCCTGGCCGGAAAGGCGGGCGCGGATATGGGACCACGAGACTCCGATGGCAAGGATGCTGGCCACCACTCCCAGGATAATGGTTACCCATTCCCATCGGCCGAGATATTCCAGCAACCCGTTATCCACCATGGCCCAGATCGCTACCGCGAAGAAGGTTATTGCCGCCATTACCCCCGAGACGCCGATCGCACGCAGCGTGGCATAGGCAAAGGTGAGGATGGCGATCACCAGGGAGATTCCCACCAGCGCCTTCAGCGACCACCGGCCGTCCGCCCGGTCGATCAGCCAGTGGAAATAGGAATGGCCACTGGGGTTATAGGTGGCAAAAACGACGAACCCGGCCACCAGCCAGCGCAGGATCAGGTTGGGCCAACTGAAGGAGGTCGGAACAGCCATGGGCGGGAGCCGTCAAACGGTGGCCGGTTTGATCGCGGAGTCCGAGGATGTCGGCTCGGAGGGGGCTTCGGTCGCTGACGGCGGAACCGGCTCGGTGGCCCCCTTGCCCACGGCCATCAGTGCGGTCAGTCCGAACATGGCAATGCCGCCGCCGAGTGTGATCAGGGACAGCGGCATCAGGGTAAATGCCACCCAGCACAGCGAGCCCAGGCCAAGCAGGCTCAGGGTCATCACCGGACCGGACCGGCCGAGCCCGGCCGGGCGCAGCTGGCGCCGGATTTCCACCAGGATCGAGCTCAGGTACAACACGATGGCGCAGCCGATCAGCCAATCCCGCTTTTGCATCCAGAGACGATAGGCGCCGTTCGGCAAGACCTTGCCGCTTGCCACGGCGATCTCGCCGCGCAGACGTTTTTCCATTTTCTGGATGGCGCGCAGCAGGGTGCTGCTTTCTTCCCCCAGGGTACTGACCTTGGGAGTGACGCTAAAGGCGACCTTGGGCAGGGGCAGGAGTTGCACCTTCAACTCGGAGACCTGAAAGTCGGCGCCGGTGTTGATAGTCATCACCGTTTCGACGATGGCGCGCTGGATCGCCGCTCCCAGGCCGGGGGTGTGGAAGCGCGACATTTCCAGATGATAATCCAGGTAATCCCAGTCCGCCTCGGAGAGTTCGCGGACCAGGGCGAACTTGAAGCCGAGGGTGGGAATGACACCGATCTGGCTGTCGATTTCCTTGAGCTTGTATCCGGCATAGCCCAGCAGTTTCACTAATTCCTGCTGGTCTTGGCCCGCAGCCGCCGATTTGGACAGCGTAGTCGGCGATGGAGGCAGCACCTTGGCAATCAGACCGGAGGCGACGCCCCAGGTTGCCCAGAACGCATCATTGGCTACGCCGAGAGCCCAGTAGGCGCTCGAGGGATGGTCGGTGATCAGGTCTATCGGTTCCGACGGAGCCGCCGCCAGGGCGGCCGGCAGGTTTAGCATGACGCAAAGCAGAGCCGTGCCAAGAATTCTCGGGGTCATTGCCTTCGACATGTCTTAACGCTCCATCGGGGTCAACGCCAGGGCGGATTCACGAATCGCCTCCCGCGCATCTTTCGGCGACGGCACCAGCCCCAAGGCAACCAGATAGCCCCTATCCCCGATGGCGCTCTCCCGCGTCACCTCGGTGATGAATTCGCGCAGTCCGGCGACGGGACCCTTGCCGGTGTAGTCCTTGATATGGGCCCGTTTGACGTAATAGTTCAACTTGCGCGTGGCGGGATAGACCATGTTCCCCACGGTTTCGCGGCTGGGCATGACCCCTTCCAGGGACAGCATCTTCACCTTGTCGGCCGATTCCAGCGCATAGCGCAGTGACAGCACGCCGATGGTTCCGGGCGGCGACTTGTCCAGCGTCGCGATGAGGGTCGTCGCCGTATAAGCCCCCCCCAATTCGATCACATGGCCATCCTTGCGAAGGTCGTTGCATTCGGCCACCCGTTCCGCCGCCGAGAAGATGTTCTTGTATTCGGGAATTTCGCGGCAGCCGCCCTCCATGAATCGCTTATCGAAGTACACCCGCGAAGAGGCTTCCTGCGAGGGGATGACGACATGAATGTCGGTATTGGGCAGCTTGGGGTCGACATCATGCCAATTCAGCGAGGCGTTGGGCACGTAGTCGTCGCCAACCGGCAAATCGCCGGAAATGGCGCGGTAGAAGGTCTCGAAAGTCAAGGGGAACGCGGCGTCCTGGTTGCGCATGACCAGGACGAGCGCCTCCAGTCCGACCCGAATCTCGACGATGTCGGTCACGCCGTTCTTGACGCAGGCATTGAACTCAAACGCTGTCATCCGGCGGCTGAGGGACAGGATGTCGGGCGTATCGGTTCCAGTTCCGGCGCAGAATGCCTGGATGTCCTCGCTCAGAACGTGGCTTTCGATTTTGGATTCGGGGATCAATGGGGAGCGCTGGCGGATATGCGCGAACACTTCCCTGGTCATGGGATTCAACAAGGACGCGCCAACCACCCAGGGCGCGCGACCGCCAGAGGGGCCTTTGCCTCCCCCCACGGGACCATGTCCTTCATAGGGATCGGCCGCAACGGCCACCGAGCCCCAAGCGATCACTGCCGCCGACAGTGCGCCAATCCATCCTGCGGATGCCAATTCCAACCCCACTTCCTGCTACGACGCCTTCACCGTATACTATAGTGAGTTCACAATCTTCCTCCAGCCCTTTTGCTCGATCGTCATCTCATGTTCTTTCACACATTCATCCGTTCGTTGCTGTGCATCGCCATTGTCATGGCCACCTATAACCCGAGTGGCCATTCCTATTGGCATTGGGTGATCGAGGGCATGACCGTTACCAAGGCCGCTTTCGGCGTGCTGCTGGTGGTGACCTACGTATTTTTGAGTTGGGTGGTGTTGGGCTCGCTGGGGGTGAAGGGGACGGTGGCCGGTCTGGTCGTGGCAGGCCTGAGCGGTCATCAGGTTTATCGGCTTGTCGGTCCAGATCAAGCTCGCTCGGTCATCGAGATGATCATACTGACCGGCTTTGCCGTGTTCCTGGGCGTTGGCCTGTCCTGGCCAGCCTTGATGACCGGTTTATCGGGCCAGATCCATAAACGCTTCCTGACATATGCTGGCAAGAAGGCAAAAAAAAGGGCGTAACGAGGGCTCCCGTGACTCGGGGCTGGACGGCCGGAACCGAAACGCGGCAAAGTCGCGCGATCTAAGGGGGGGCATCCATGGATCTGCTTAATGTGCTTGATCAACTGCGCGCGCAATTGCGGATCGCGGTGGTTTTCGGCGGCAATCGGCACCTGGACGGTGCGGTAATCTCGCCGGGGCACAATCCGCGCTCGGATAAGACTTATGAGTCGGTGGCGGCGGATATTGCCGCATCGTTGACCCGTAGCGGCTTTTCCCACGTGGAACTGATGCCCGAGGATATGGCCCTGGGCGAACGCCTGCGTCAGTTCGGCGCCAATTTCGCATGGCTGAACAGTGGTGGAACCCAGGGCTATGCCTCGGTCGCCCATGGCCCGTCGATGCTGGAGATGTTCGGCATTCCCTATGTCGGCCACAACCCCTTGAATGCGGCCGTTCTCGACAACAAGCATGCGTTCAAATACGCCCTCCAGGGGCTGGGACTGCCAACCCCGCGCTTCATCGTCATTCATTTCGGCGAGACACTCGGCACTTTCGGAGTTCGCAATCGCTTTCAGACGGTGTTCGGTGACGGCGCGGGTCCCTTCGTGGTCAAGCCGGTGTCCGGGCGGGCTTCGCTCCACGTTCATCTGGTGGAGCGGCGTCAAGACCTGGAAGCGGTGGTGAGGGATGTTCATGCCGCCACCGAGAACGCGGTGACGGTCGAGGAGTTCATGCCAGGCCGCGAATACTGCATCGGCGTTTGCGGTCCACTGGTGGTGAAGGGCGGGGCGCCGACCCGTTTGGATCTTCCGTTCTGCTTCTCCGGCCTGGAACGGGTCCTGGAGGCTGGCGAACGAATTTTCACCTCCATGGATGTCAAGCCCATCAGTTCGGCGCGCTTTCGTTCGCTTGACAATGGCGATGATGCCGAAATCAGTCGGCAGTTGGTCCATCTGGGAGAGGCGATCTACAACGCTTTCAACCTGGAGACCGCAGTCCGTCTGGATGTCCGCGCCGATGCGCAGGGAAATCTGTCCGTGCTGGAGGCCAATCCCAAGCCCGACCTGAAATATCCCAAGGATGGTCAGGTCAGCCTGATCACGACGGGCCTCGCCCAACATGGCATGTCCTATGACGACCTGATCTTATCTCTGCTGGTCAATCGGGTTGACTTCCTGGTGACCCGCAGGCCTTCCGGCGCCTCGAATATTCTTCGCATCCTGAAGGGATGACGGGAATGGGGTTTATGGTTGGCCACGGGCGGATTGCCGATGGGCTGACGATGTTAGCCGTGGCGTCGCTTTCCGTGTTGCTGCTGCTTTATGTCGGTTACGGCGAGGGCAAGCACGCCACGATCGCGTTCCAGGCGGCCAAGCTGGTGGCGCAAGGGCAGGTCATCCAGGACGATGTGGAGGAATACCTTCGGTCGGGGCAGCCCTTGGGGGATTTCGCCGGTTTTCGGTCGCTCGCCCAACCCTTGATCGACTCCGATCCGACCTTGGCTTCGCTGGTCATTCGATCCCAGTCCGGCGCCCACCTGTTCGAGGCGGGGGCGGTTGGGGACGAGGAGCAGCTTCCCTCCCTCCCGCAATCGCCCGTCGACCATCTGGATCAAGTCGACGAAGACCATCTTCACGTCGTCTTGCCGCTACGCAACAAGTTCGAGACCAGCGGGTCGCTGGTGGTGTCCATGGAGATTCCGGCGGTCACCGGTTCGTTGGATGCGTCTTTCCGGTCGTTGTTGCCGTGGTGTGCGCTCCTTTGCCTAGCCTTGGGGGGCTTCGCCGCTGCCATCGCCCATTGGGAGCCGACGCGGCGAGTCCGCTGGCATCGCGGCCTGTTCGCTGGCGCCTTTCTGGTGGTCAGCGTCGCCGAGGTCCTGATCCTGGTGGACCTTTACTCGGACGGTGCCCGCGCCAAGGCGCGGGCCATGGCTGATTCCCTGGATGCGCGGCTGAACGAGATCGTCGATCTGGGACTGTCCATGGACGATTTCTCCGGTATCAGCGAAGCCATGGCGGATTACCGCAAGCTCAACCCCGATATCGGTGCCGTCGCCGTGGTCGAAGCGGGGACCGCGATCTTGCATTCGGACCCAGCCGCCCAGGGGCGGACCTGGGTCAGCGACCGATCGACCTTCGAATTCACCTCTCCCTTGCATTCCTATAAACATAACGGCCGGTATCAGGTCGTCATGGTGACCATTCCTTCCGACGTCGTTTATTGGGCCGTCGTCCGGAATGTGAAGAATTTCACGGCCCTGTTCGTCGCCACCGGCCTGATCGCGCTGATCTTCCTGAAATTAGCGGGCGCCCGCTCGAATGGGGGGGACGTCGGTTCGCTCGCGGAGCAGAGACGGTTGGAGGCTATCGGCCCGGTTCTGTTCGTGGGCGTGTTCGTCGACAATCTGAGTGCACCGTTCCTGCCCCAACTGGTCAGCAATTCGGCGCAAGCCGCCGGGATGCCGTTGTTGGCGGTGTCGGTCGTGTTCTTGCTTTATTTCCTTGCCTTCAGTTTGTCGATGTTGCCGGCCGAGTCGTTCGCGGCGCGGCGCGGTCCCAGGTCGTTGATCTGGGGAGGCGCCGGGCTGGCGGCACTGGGGGCAGCCCTGCTGGCGGGATCGAGCGACTTTCCGCTGATTGCCCTGGCGCGCGTGTTGTCCGGGTGCGGACAGGGAATGCTGCTTATCGGCGTGCAGTCCTATATCTTTTCCGCCGCCGCGCGGGAAGGCCGGACCAAGGGCAACAGCATCATCGTTTTCAACTTCAATGGCGGGATGGTCGCGGGCATGGCCATCGGGTCTTTGCTGGTTCTTTCTCTCAACGAGACCGGCGTTTTCATTCTGGCGACCGCCGTCATGGCCGTTCTCGCCCTCTACGCGGCATTGGTTCTGCCGACCATGGATCGGGCCGCCGTTCGAGCGGCGCCCGAACGGTCCGGTCTTTGGCGCGTGCTGTTCGACCGGGGTTTCCTCAAATGCGTCTTACTGATCGGCATACCGTCGAAGGTGCTGCTGAGCGGCGTCATCATCTTCGCCATGCCGTTATTGTTGGCGAAACTGCAATTTCGCCATGAGGATATCGGACAGTTGATCATGTTCTATGCCGGCGGGGTCATGTTGGCCAATGCCGTCATCGCCCGTGTCGCCGGTCTTGACCTTGTCTCTGGGCGTTTTTTGATTCGGGGCATGGTTTTATCGGCGGTTGGGCTGGGAATGATCGGGATGGTCGGCTGGGACGCTGCCATCCATGTTCCCAGCATGCCGTTCCTGGCCGCCGGGTTGGTTCTGGGCGGGGTGGCTGCGTTGGGGGTGGCGCACGGCTTCATCAATGCGCCGGTGGTTACCCATGTGACGACACTGCCCATTGCCGCCGCTGTCGGGGCGGGACCGGTGGCGGCGCTCTATCGTATGGTCGAGCGGGTCGGGCATGTGGCCGGGCCGGTCCTCATCGGGCAATTGCTTCTCATGTGGAATTACGATGCGACGGTGCTGTTGGTGCCGGCGGTCATCGTCTTGGTTCTGGCGATGATGTTCCGATTGAGCTTGAGCGCGAAGGTGCCCGTGTCATGAAGTGGCCGGCTGTCACGTTGCCTTCGTTGCTGTTGCTGCTGCTGTTGGTTTTGCCGTTGCGACCCGTCGTCGCAGCCGACGTCGGGTGGTTCCATCTTCCGGCAGACGCGGCGGCCCAGTGGAAGATCTCGTCCGAAGGCAATCGGCTGGTGGTGCGCCGCAAGGGACCAAAGATGACCGGCGCGCGGATTATGGTCCTGTATTCCCGCCCATCCTCCGCTTACGAGACGGCCATGGGCAAGGTCCTGACCGTCTTCCAGGACAAGGGGATCGACGCCGTTTTCGAGGTGGTGAATTATCATGATGATGCCGGGCAAGGGCTGGCGGCCATTCGTCGCGCTCTCGACGCTCCGGTGGAATTGATTTTCGCCATGGGTTCGGACTCCATCGAATTCCTGGTCAACAATTTCAAGAACAAGCCGATTCCGGTCGTGTCCATCTGCGCCAAGGACCCGGTCATTCTGGGGCATGTGAAGGATTACACCAGTGGCAGCGGCACTAATTTCGCGTTTACTTCGCTCAACGTTCCGGTGGATACGCAACTTACGTATATGCTTCAGCTAAGGCCACATCTAAAGAATGTTGGAATTCTCGTAGACTCCAAGAATGCCAGTGCCGTTCAGACCCAGGCCGAGCCCTTTGCCGCCGCCGCTCGCCGTCACGGAATCGCCGCCGCCATTATCGCCGTCGATAACTCTGTCTCCGTCCGGCAGGAACTGAGCGATAAGATCCCCCCGGCGATCATGGCGATGCGGCAGAGCGATCCTGAATTGGACGAAAGTATTTTGCTGGTGACTGGCAGCACATCGGTGTTTACCGAG
>Ga0265313_10000235_pt1 | contig 60074 bp, 48 predicted proteins | sample 4123metaG_FD_203122 | JGI IMG/M metagenome (GOLD analysis project Ga0265313, IMG submission 203122) | Rhizosphere microbial communities from Carex aquatilis grown in University of Washington, Seatle, WA, United States - 4-1-23 metaG | ecosystem: Host-associated > Plants > Roots > Rhizosphere >... | reverse complement strand
GTAGCTGGACGCTCTGCTTCAATAACGCGCCATCCGGATCGGGGAGCTCTAACTCGCGCAGCCATGTCAGCCCCTTTTGACCAAATAGGTCAGTGCACACTGGCGTGTCCAAAGTGCGCTGACGGTCCAGGATGACGTGGATACGATTGCGAATCTGCGTTCGAACGCGCACCCAGTACACTCGTTGCCTTAACACGTGCTTCTTCGATCGAGTGGCTCTGCTCGGAGCATGCGCCTCCGCGATCAGGTCACCCCGCAGAAGGGTACACAGTGCCTTGGCGTCCAGCCGATCCGTCTTGATCTGCGCGTCGGCAATGATCCGAGTTTTGCCTGGGTTGGCGAGGATCACCCGATCAATCGAGTCAATCTCCTCAAGAACGTCGTGCAGCCAGGCCCAGTTCCAGCAGGCTTCTATGACCACGCGGTTCGTCTCCGGCAGCGTACGGAAGTACGACGCAAACGCTTCCGGCGAATTATCAATGCGGGCTTCCTTTACCCGCGTACCCGCAGCGTCCGTCGTGTACGCCACAGAATACCGTTTATGGAAGTCGATAGCTGTGTAAAACATAAGGGCAGGTTACGCGTTGTTGGCGCCGTTGACCCGCCTTCATGTTACCTTTGGAGCACACGGGGTAAATTGGTTCTTTGTCGCGTTCGGAGTGCTCTTTTTCAGCTACGGAATCTCTCAATTCTATACGGCCAATAAACTTCGCGACAAGATGCGCGGCGGGAAGGGCTAACCACGCGTGGCCTTCAGCGAGTTATTCAACACCCTGCTAGCCGGGTTTCGGTTTTTTTGAGGAAGATTGCCCCACTGTCAGTGAAACTGTCAGTAAAAGCAGTGACGGAGTTAAGTGCGGTAACCGCCAGCTAGCTTGGATCGTCCTTGCCCTACAGAGGGACAGGGATCTTCTCCCTCTGTCCGGAGTGTTGAGGTTAGTCCGATTCCGACCCGCGCCTAAAATATTAAGTAGTTGCTATACAGCCATTAATACATTAATTACTGTACAATGTCACAGGTTTTGTGACGCAGTTTATATTGAATGGCCACGCAGATAGTACCGCGGTTTGAAAGCTAGTAGCTGTATACTTCCAGTCCTGGAACTCGTGTGAAATGCCGTCCGTTGCGACTCACCAAAGGCAAATGGTATGCCACGGCCGATGCTGCGACCCAGATGTCGTTATCCCCAATCGGGAGGCCGGCCCGTCCAAGTCCGCGAGAAATCCGTGACGCCTCCCAAGCCACCAGCTCATTGATCTCCACAATCGTGAAGCGCTCCAGCGTTGAACGAACTTCAGCCAAGCTCGAACAGCCCTCAGCAAACTCTGACCAACAGACTCGCGAGGTGTACAATGGTGCGTCCATGTGTGCCTTCAAAAAAGCTTCCGCTCTCTCGCTTGATACACGGCCCCGTTGACCAACGAGGTGAATCAAGAAAGTCGTGTCGAAAAGCATCAAGAAACGCGAGTACCGGGCGACCGACTACGACGAGCTACAGCTGCCTTAACAGCCGCCCACTTGATTTCCCGTCCAAATCGACCTGATTTGACATCTGCGAGAAGATCAGCAGCTGTCGCTTTGGGTGACGGCAACGTGATGCGCCGAACAACTGCGGAGAAGGACTCGCCGCGAATCCGTGTAGCCTTCAGCCGCTCGTAGGCATCAACTTCCAGAGAAATGGTTTTTGAAGGCATGACGCCAATCTGCACAGAGAATCTGTGTAGTCAATTACGGACCCTTGGGGACCCATTCGCATCGAATTTCTTGTCTTCTGCCAACTGAATGGACCAGGAATTGGTCTCCGTGCAGCGCAATTCACAACGTTCCTCCAACTCCACTACTCGGGATTACGTGTCTCAGTTTTTGGGCACATGTTCCGACGGGCTTGTCGCGTCGGTTCGATTCCGACCCGCGACTCCAATGATAACTAAGGTTAGAACAGATTTTTGTGGTTCTTATGGGGACGAGTGGCACACCTGTGACACAAGATCGCGGCATTTCTCCATGTGTCGCACCTCCACTGATCCTGGGCACGGTGGAGGCGGATCCAAGCGGTGGAAAGGTGCGGAGAATCTGTCGACGTTTTGGGCACCGCAACTTCATCAACAGCCGTACGCGAGACGCCAATTTTGTGCGTACTCATCCCGCGTCTGCCTGGTTTACTAAATCGTCACCCTCTCCGCAGGCTTGGTTGAGGACCGCCGACTGGCGCAACCCTTAATCGCGGAATTCGGGTGTGAGTAACCATCCGGCATACCCGCCCTCGACCCCCACAAAGGCCTCATTTACGTTAGATATTCACTGCAAATGGGTTAAATCGCGAGAGGCAATCTTGGCACGTTGAATGCGAACAGGAAATGAAATCCTCGCCCCATCAGCACCACACCCCATGAAGATCTCCCATTCGCTCCGCCCCCTTTTGGTATCCGCAGGACTCCGGATCCTACTTCCAGTCATAGCCGCCACCAGCGCTTCAGCCCAGACCAAGTCGGACACGCGCGCCCAGAAGCCCGTCGTCATGGACCACTACGTGGTCGATGTCACGAAGACGCACACGCTTTTCATGGGTGCCGACTTCGCGGTCAACCTCGACAAGGATTTCTATGCGGTCCGCGATGTCGTCGGCTCCTCCTGGGTCATCGACATCAATGGCAAGGACAAGCTCGTCTCCACCAAGGAAGCCCCGCTCAACCTGAAGATCACGCCAGTCCTCAAGCTGACCGAGGTGTCCGCCACGATCTCCGGGTTCAGGAAGGAGGCCGCGTACTCCTTCAACAATGATCCCAGCGTGCTGATCACCAAGGGCCTGACCAAGGCCGGCTCGACCAACGCGATGCTCCTGGGAGTCGCGATGGACGCGCGAAATCTGGCGGACACCGTCTCAAACAAGGGGTTGGGCCCGATGGCGTACTTCGCCAGCGCGGACATGCAGTTTGGGGCCAGAGCGATGATGTTCACGGCCATGACCGCCCCGGCCGCCACTCACCCGTCCAAGGCTATCCCGGGATACGTGGGAGCGCCCCCGAACATGCTCGTAAACTCTACGTTTGACGGGTTGGATGGCATCCAACTCTCCGAAAGGATCTATGAACAAGGGGCCAATATTGCAGCAGCCCAAGCCGTAAGCGGGGGAGAGCCGGCCGGCAGGCTCACGACACAGGGCCTCGACTCGATGGACGTGGAGTTCGACATCTCGTCGGACAAGCCGCTCTACAACCCCTATGTCGTCACGATAACGCGCTTCCACGACAAGCTCGCCAAGCCGGGCGTCGTGCAGAACCTCGTCTACGCCCGTGCGCTCGACCCCATCGACTCGCACTTCACCCACGTCCAATTCAGCGAGGACGGGTTCCCGTTCAACTACGAGCTGATCGACTTCCAGCTCCATGTCTACAACCGGGGCGTGGAGATCGCGACCAACCTGTCGGCCAAGCGGGTCGAGCTCACTCGCGATGAGGCCTTCGAATACGTGAAGATGGAATACATCGATGCCCACCGCAGCGACACGCGGCCCGCGGTGCCCGCAATGGGGAAGCTGCCCGCCGAGCTGCCCGAAAGGCTCGCAGCCGGAAAGTACGCCGAGACCTTCTTCGTCAGGGTCTCAAAAGACGGCCTTGCCGCCGCGCCCTTCGTCGACGTCGCGTGCTCAAAGAGGATCGACGATCCCTTCCTCGAAGCGGTCGTCAAGAGCCTGCGCTTCAAGCCCGCGCTGGCCCACGGCGAGCCGGTCGACGGCGTGACCGCGCTAAACCTCACCAAGCTGCAGTTCTGACTGGTCCGCCGAAACCGAGGCAAGGTATCCCACCTTTCGGAGGCGGCTGGAATCCGCCACGGATGCATGAGAAACCCGCGCCGGCACTCGGCGCACGGCTTTGGCCCGACGGCCGGGCGCCAGGCGCAGCGGGCAAGGGGGCGCCCCCTCACCCCGGTTCAATAGCGGTAGTGGTCCGGCTTGTAGGGCCCCTCGATCGGCACCCCGAGATACTTGGCCTGCCTGTCGGTAAGGCGCGTCAGCTTCACGCCGATCTTCTCCAGATGCAGCCGCGCCACCTCCTCGTCGAGGTGCTTCGGCAGCCGGTAGACGCCAGGCTTGTAGGTGTCCCTGTTCTTCCAGAGGTCGAGCTGGGCAAGGGTCTGGTTCGTGAAGCTGTTCGACATCACGAACGACGGGTGGCCCGTCGCGCAGCCGAGGTTCACCAGGCGGCCTTCCGCCAGGAGGTAGATGCGGCGGCCGTTCGGGAAGGTGAACGAATCGTACTGGGGCTTGATCGTCTCGCGCTTCACGCCTGGCGCCTTGTAGAGGCGGTCCACCTGGATCTCGTTGTCGAAGTGGCCGATGTTGCAGACGATCGCCTGGTCCTTCATCGCCTCGAGGTGCTCGAGCGTGATCACGTCGCAGTTGCCGGTCGTCGTGACGTAGATGTCCGCATCGGCGACGGCGCTCTCGACCGTGTTGACCTCGAAGCCCTCCATCGCTGCCTGGAGCGCGTTGATCGGGTCGACCTCGGTCACGATGACCCGGGCGCCAAACCCGCGCAGCGAGTGCGCGCAGCCCTTGCCCACGTCGCCGTACCCGCAGACGACGGCGACCTTGCCGGCGATCATGACGTCCGTCGCGCGCTTGAGCCCGTCGGCCAGCGACTCGCGGCAACCGTAGAGGTTGTCGAACTTAGACTTTGTGACCGAGTCGTTGACGTTGATTGCGGGGACGAGGAGCTTGCCCTTCTCGTGGAGCTGGTAGAGGCGGTGGACCCCGGTGGTCGTCTCCTCCGAGACGCCACGCCAGTCCTTCACCATCTCGTGGAAGACGAAGGGCGACTCCGCGTGGATCCGCTTTAGGAGCGCCTTGATGACACCCTCCTCATGCGAGGCGGACGGCGTCTCGACCCAGTCGCTCCCCTCCTCCATCTCGTAGCCCTTGTGCAGGAGGAGCGTGACATCGCCGCCGTCGTCGACGACGAGCTGCGGGCCCTTGCCGCCCGGGTGGCAGAGCGCCCTCCAGGTGAGGTTCCAGTACTCCTCGAGCGTCTCGCCCTTCCAGGCGAAGACGGGAATCCCCGCCTTGGCGATCGCCGAAGCGGCGTGGTCCTGGGTCGAGAAGATGTTGCACGAGGCCCACCGCACCGAGGCCCCAAGCTCGACCAGGGTCTCGATCAGGACCGCGGTCTGGATCGTCATGTGCAGAGAGCCCGTGATCCGGACGCCCTTGAGCGGCTTCTTGGCGCCGAACTTCTTTCGCACGGAGATGAGTCCCGGCATCTCGTGCTCGGCGACGGCGATCTCCTTGCGGCCCCATTCGGCGAGGGAGAGGTCCTTGACGTGGTAATCCTGGGATGAGCGGCTGGCTGTGGCGGTAGGCATGGTGGGAAAGTGTCTAAGCGTGTGGTTTGCTGGTTATTTCGCGGCGGCCAGGAGTTCCTTTGTCCTGTTGGTCTGCTCCCAGGGGAGGTCCGGCTTGCCGAAGTGCCCGTAATTGGTGGTCGAGCGGTAGATCGGGCGCAGGAGGTCCAGCTGCTTGATGATGTTCGCGGGCTTGAAGCTGAAGACCTTCTGGACCGCCTTCGTGATTTTCGCCTCGGCGATCTTCGCCGTGCCCATGGCGTCAACCCAGACGCTCACGGGCTCCGGATAGCCGATCGCATAGGCGACCTGCAGCTCGCAGATGTCGGCCAGCCCGGAGGCGACGATGTTTTTGGCGACCCAGCGGCACATGTACGCCGCCGACCTGTCGACCTTCGACGGGTCCTTTCCCGAGAAGGCGCCGCCCCCGTGGCGGCCCCAGCCGCCGTAGGTGTCGACGATGATCTTTCGTCCCGTGAGGCCTGAATCGCCCTCGGGGCCGCCCACCACAAACCTTCCTGTCGGGTTTATGAGGAACTTGGTCGAATCATCCATCATGTTGGCCGGGATCACCTTCCTGATAACATACTCGATCAGAAACTCGCGGATGTCGGCATGCTTAACGTTCGGCGTGTGCTGGGTGGAGATGACCACGTTCTCAACCCTTACCGGCCGGTCGTTCTCGTAGCGTATCGAAACCTGGGACTTGGCGTCGGGTCGCAGCCACCCGACGACCCCCGCCTTGCGCAGCTTAGTGAGCTCGCGGCCGAGCCGGTGCGCGAACATGATTGCCGTGGGCATCATCTCGGGCGTCTCGTTGCACGCGTAGCCGAACATGAGCCCCTGATCGCCCGCGCCCTGTTCCGCGGTTTCCTTGCCCTCGGCCTTCCTCGCGTCGACGCCCTGCGCGATGTCCGGGGACTGGCGGGTCAGCAGGTTGTGGATGAAGACCTTGTCGCAGTGAAAGACGTCGTCGTCATTGACGTAGCCGATGTCGCGAATCGCGTCGCGAACGACGACCTCGTAGTTGATCTTCGCCGCGGTCGTGATCTCGCCCGCGATGACCACCTGGTTCGACTTGACGAGGGTCTCGCACGCAACGCGGCTTGCGCGGTCCTGCGCGAGGCAGGCGTCGAGGACGCTGTCCGAAATAAGGTCGGCGACCTTGTCGGGATGGCCCTCGCCCACGGACTCGGAAGAGAATACGAATGATTTTGACATGTGAAAATGGCTGGAAGAACCCGATCGAACCGCTTGGAAAGGGGGTAAGGCAAGACAAATATCAACATATCTCGATCTTGTGATGCGACAGTGTTGCGAAGAGGGCAAATTTCAGCCAACGTATTTCTCTGGCCTGCAACCCTAGCTCGTTGTCTCATTGTCACTACGCCAATAAATGGATGACCCCCTGACACACCCCTCCATCGACCTAAAGGGGCGGAGGATACTGGCTGTCGACGACGACCGGATAAACCTCCGCATTATCGGAGGAATCCTCCGCCATGAGGGCTATGAGATCGCCGAGGCGGCCTCGGGCGAGCAGGCCCTCGAGGTCTATGCCACATTCCAGCCGAACCTCGTCCTTCTCGACGTCATGATGCCGGGGATTGACGGATTCGCGACCTGCCGGACGCTTAAGAAGACCTACGGAGACAAGTGCGCCCCCGTCATCTTCGTCACGGCCAAGAGCGAGGCGGACGATGTCGTGATGGGATTCGACGCCGGCGGCGTCGACTATCTGACCAAACCGTTCCGCCCCAAGGAGGTCGTCGCCCGCATACGGACCCACCTGAGCAACCAGCAGCTGGTCGAGCAACAAAAGCACCTCGTCGACCAGCTGAGCAAGGCGAACGCCGACAAGGACCGCTTCCTCGGGATGTGCGCCCACGACCTGCGCAATCCCCTCTCGTCGATCCGGGGCCTCGCGGAGCTCATGGACGAAAACGCTATCGGCGAATTGACCGCGGAGCAGAGAGAGATCGTCCAGACGATCCACGGCGCCAGCCAGTCGATGCTCCAGCTCGTGAACGAGCTTCTGGACGTCGCCACGATCGAGGCCGGCCACCTCAAGCTCGACAAGGCTCCCACAAGCGTGGTCGAGATCGTCGAGAGGTCGGTCCACCTGAGCAACATGGAGGCGTCCAAGAAGAACACGCGCATCGAGATCGTTAAGTCCAACGGCGATCCCATGGTCGACGTCGACCGCAACAAGATCCGCCAGGTTGTCGACAACCTTATCAGCAACGCGGTCAAGTACTCCCCTCGGGGCTCCATCATCACGGTGATCATCCACGCGAACGAGTCCGTCGCGGGCTTCGCTGTCAGGGACAGCGGCCCGGGCGTTCCCGAGCACGAGCGCCACAAGCTCTTCAAGGACTTTGGCAGGCTGTCGGCACAGCCGACGGGCGGCGAGAAGAGCACGGGACTCGGGCTCGCCATCTGCCGGAAGATCGTGGAGGCCCACAGCGGAACCATCGGCGTCAACAACATTCCGGGCCAGGGGGCCGAATTCTACGTCAACCTTCCACTTTTCAAGTGAACTTCAACGGCAGCATCCTTCTCGTCGACGACGAGGCCCACATACGCAAGTTCATCTCGCTCCTGCTCCGGCACCTCGGCGTGGAACGCATCTTCGAGGCGCGCAACGGGGTCGAGGCGATCGAGGTGTTCAAGAAGGACAGCCCCGACCTTGTCATGCTCGACGTCAACATGCCGGTCATGGACGGCATCGAGACGCTCCGGGCGCTCAAGGCCATCAATCCCGACTGCGTCGTGGTGATGCTGACGTCGCTGGCCAACCGCCAGACGATCGATGACGCAGCCGCGCTCGGAGCCGCGAACTACATTCGCAAGGATGCGCCGGCGGAGGACATCGGCCGGGCCCTTTCCGACACGATCGACTCCTGCTTCGAGTCCGACGACTCCGAGGCGGGCACCCCGCCCCCCGGACCATGAACGAGCCCGAGCCAGCAGACCCCGAGAGCGCCCCGGCGGCCCCGAAGTCGCCGATGCTGGCCGAGGTCCGGTACTCGCTGCCTGACCTGCTGGCGGAGATCCAGGCCGAGAAGGGCTCCGCCTCGTTCGCAATGGAGAAGCTGGACCAGGCCGAGATTGGCAAGCTGTTCAAGTCAAAGAAGGCCGCACGTGTTAAGCCAAAGAGTTGAGACGTTCTTCGGGAAGCTCCGGGCAACTCCCAACTTCGGGAGCGAGGAGGAGCTGCGCGCCATGGGCGAGCGCTACAACGACAAGCCCGACCTTGTCCAGGCGGTGATCGACGCGAAGATCGCGGTGAAGGACGACGCGTGCCGGTACTGGGCGGACACGATGAACGTCGCCTATGTCGACCCTTTCGTCTCCGTGATCACCGACGATGCGATCGAGAAGATCCCGCTCGAGGTGGCCAAGAAGGTCCAGGCCATAGGGCTCTACATCTTCAACGGCGTCATGACGGTCGCCATGGCCGCCCCGGACGAGCAGGAGACGGTCAAGCGGCTGGGCCAGATCGCGGGGATTCCGGTGAGCCCGGTTTTTTCGCTGCCTAGGGAGGTGGAGGACTCGATCGCGATCCACTACTCTAACGAGGAACGCCTCGAGGACAGCCTGGGGCAGCTGGAGCGCTCCACGATCTTCGACCAGCCGGACCTCGCCGGCGACAAGCTCGCCCAGCTCGCCGAGAATAACGCCTTGGTCCAGATCCTGGACGAGATCGTGTACTACGCGATGAGGGAGCGGGCGACGGATATCCACATCGAGGCGCAGGAGATCCATTCGAGGATCCGATTTCGTGTGGACGGGAATCTCCGGGAGATCCTCACGTACTCGAGGAAGCTGCACAAGGCCCTCATCTCGCGCATAAAGATCCTCTGCAACCTCGACATCGCCGAGACGCGCATCCCCCAGGACGGCCGCTTCTCTCTGCCGATCGGCAACCAGACCGCGAATTTCCGCGTCTCAACGATCCCGTCGGCCTACGGCGAGAAGGTCGTGATCCGCATCCTGGCGATGTCGGGCAAGAAGTCGATGATCACGCTGGAGAAGATGATGATGTCGCAGACGATCCTGCAGCCCTTCACGCGGCTGATCCAGAACCCGAACGGGATCATTTTCGTCACGGGCCCGACCGGCTCGGGAAAGACGACCACGCTCTACTCGGCGCTCCACGAGATCAACACCCCCGAGCTCAACATCTCGACCATCGAGGACCCGATCGAGATCCAGCTCGAGGGCGTCACCCAGAGCCAGGTGAACGCGACGATCGACCTGAAGTTCGCCACCCTCCTTCGCGCGCTCATGCGGCAGGACCCCGACGCGATCCTGATCGGCGAGATCCGCGACCTGGAGACGGCGAAGATAGCGACGGAGGCCGCGCTGACCGGGCACATCGTCTTCGCAACCCTCCACACCAATTCGGCGCCGCAGGCAATCACCCGCCTGATCGAGATCGGGGTCGAGCCGTACATGGTGGCCCCGTCGGTCATCGGGGTCCTGGCCCAGAGGCTTGCCGCGCGGATCTGTGAGAACTGCAAGGAGGCCTACACGCCCACGCACGAGACGCTCGCGAAGTACTTCAAGGACGATGGACTCACCGACGTCACGTTCTACCGTGGCAGGGGATGCCCCAAGTGCCGGGGCACCGGCTACAAGGGCCGCGTCGCGATCCATGAGCTCGTGCTGATCACCGAGGAGATCCGGGCCCTCATCTCCGAGGGGCGCAGTGTGCAGGAGATCACGAAGGCCGCGGCCAAGGTGGGTTACAGGCCGCTCCGGTACGACGGGCTCAAGAAGGTGCTCCTTGGCATGACGACCATTACCGAGATTGAGCAGAACACCTCCTTTGAATGGGCAACCTAGCGGGTCCGCCAGCAGCCAGACCTCAGCCAATCCCACCCGTGCCCGACCTTCCGACCATCGATCCCGACGCCATTGCCAGCCTGAGGGAGCTCAACCCTGGGGATAACGGGGCGTTCCTGCGCGAGATCGTCGACATCTACATCGAGGACACGCCGAAGCGCATCGCGGAACTGAAGGCCACGCTCTCGTCCGGGGACGCGGCGGCGTTTACGCGCGCCGCGCACACGATCAAGGGAAGCTCCTCCAATGTCGGGGCGCAGGCGCTCAGGGCCATCGCGGAGCGCCTCGAGTACATCTCACGCAAGGAGGGCCTCGGCGGGGTGGCCCAGCTGGTAGGGAGCTGCGAGGACGAGTTCGGGCGCGTGGCGGTCGCGCTGCGCAAGCTAACCGCCTAGATCAGCGGTAGAGCGCGGTCGTGGGCACAGCCGCAAGGACGTTGTACTGCCTCATCGCGAGGCGCCACCATTCGGCCAGCGATTCCGAGGGCAGGCTCCAGAGCTCCCTGTGCAGGCGGATCATAGACTGGGGATCTAGCAGGAGCGCCATTTTCTCCTTTGTCGTGAAGCGCCCGGGCCCCTCCCTCAGGAGCCGGATCTGAAGCTTCGCGAACCACTCCCTGGCGCCCGCGCTCGGCCGGCGTTGCCGCAGGAGCGCGACATGCATGGCGTTGATGTAGGGATCAAGGACCGCCTGCATCAGGCCGTAGTCGGCCCGCAGCGGTTCAAAGGGGGGAAGGTGGCGGTAGCACTCGTCCAGGTTCTGCTCGAGCATGCGCAGCTCGTGGGGCGGCGTCGTCTCCTCAGGGGTCAGGAAGATCCCGAGTTCGCGTGCCCTGCGGCCGAAGGTCGCCTTGCTGAGGAAGATCGAGAGTGGGATCGAGCAGACAAGCCCGGCGAGCACGGGGCTTAGCCAGGCGAAGTAGGCGGGAATCAGGATGAGGGACGAGACGCCCCACACCAGGCCGAACACGGTCGGCGGCCCATGGGTGATGATGGCCTCCCGCCAGTCCGTCCCGTCCTCGTCCGCGGCGCGCTTCTGCGCGACCCAGGCCACGCCCTGGCCAAGGAGCGTGAAGATCACGAACTTCGTGTTGAAGATCATGTTGACGGGCGCAAGCAGCGTGGAGCCCGCGGTCTCCAGGATGGCGCTCGCGGCCACCCTCCAGCGGCCCCCGAACCTGGCCACCTCCTCCCGGCGTCCGAGGAGGACGACGACGCTCGCGAACTTCGGCAGGAACAGCAGGAGCATCGTGAGCGAGAAGAGCGTCAGGGCCTCGGGGATCGCGAGCGAGTAGCCGAAGAGGGAGGTCCTGTCCACGGCTGGGTAGAAGTAGTCCGGGCGGGCGCTCGAGGCCTGGTCAGCCATTTCGATGGTGCTCAGGATCAGGAACAGCAGCCAGAGCGGGGAGGAGACGTAGGCCATGACCCCCATGAGCAGGTGGAAGCGGTTGGCCGGCCGGAACCCACGCGCCGTGAGCAGCCAGGTGTGCTGAAGGTTTCCCTGGCACCAGCGCCGGTCCCTCTTCGCGCTCTCGATGAGCGTAGGCGGCCCCTCCTCGTAGCTGCCCTCGACGTCGTGAGCCAGCCACACCGCCCAGCCGGCCTTGCGCATCAGGGCCGCCTCCACGAAGTCGTGGGAGAGGATGCGCCCGCCGAAAGGCTCGTTTCCGGGAAGTTCGGGAAGCGAGCAGTGTTCCATGAAAGGCTGGACGCGCAGGATGGCGTTGTGGCCCCAGTAGTTCCCCTCGTGCTGCTGCCAGTAGTTGAGGCCGGCGAGGTAAAGCGGGCTGTAGATGCGATTCGCGAACGCCTGAAGGCGCGAATAGAGCGACTCGCCCCGGACCATCCTCGGCGCCGTCTGGATGATCCCGGCCGAGGGGTTGGACTCCATCATCGTCACCAGGCGCGCGAGCGCCTCGCCCGTCATGACCGAGTCCGCGTCGAGGACCACCATGTAGCGGTAGTTCTTGCCCCAGCGCCTGAGGAAGTCGGCGACGTTGCCGGCCTTCTTGTTGATCGCCTGCCGGCGCTTGCGGTAGAAGATCTTCCCGAAGCCTCCGACCTGCTTGCAGAGCTCGGCCCAGGCGACCTCCTCGCGGATCCACTGGTTGGGCTGGTTCGAGTCGCTCAGGACAAAGAAGTCGAAGTTGTCCGCGCCTTGGATCTTCTGGACCGACTTGAAGACCACGCGCAGGCCCTCGAACACCCGGCTCACGTCCTCGTTGAAGACCGGCATGACGATCGCGGTCGAGGCCAGGCGGTAGGGACCCCCGGCGGGCGCCGACACGGATATCCGGCTGCTGTCCCCTCCGCGGTTGATCACGTAGAACCCGGCCAGCGCCGTGCAGAAGCCCACGGCTATGTGCGCGAAGAGGGGGACAAAGAGGACCAGCAGGACAATCTCGAGGCCCGAGAGCCCCTCCGCGTCGCGCCAGTAGAGGTCCGCCACAAACCATGTCGCCAGGCTCGTCAGGATGAAGATCGACGAGAAGAAGACGAACCGCCTCCGGTTGAGGCGCGCCGCGTCCATGTGCTCGGTGACGAAGATCCTCATATCTTAGCGCGTCATGTAGAAGATCCCCGCGAGGGCCGAGGCGAAGACGACCCACAGCAGGAGGGCGCGCAGGACGGGCCAGCGCTCGAAGCGCTCGAGGGTCTCGCCCGCGGCCTCGGTGATCCGCCCTAGGTCTATCGGGCGCGGCACCATGCTCGACACCGCAAGGTCCGGGCCCGCCTCGAGGTTGCGTGTCCTCATCGCTTCGGCGAAATCGGCCGGGATGTTCCCCTCATCGAGGAAGGCGTAGGGCCAGCGCTCCGGCCCGTCGCAAAGGAGCAGCGCCACCCTGCCGTCGATCGCCAGCCTGTCGTGCGGCAGGCCCTTTTGGTCGAGGACCTCGGCGAACCACGAATCCATGAGCGCCTCCGTCTCCTCGGCGGCGACGGTGGTCGGATCAAGCGCAGGATGCTCCGCGTGCCGCTTCGCGGCCCGCTCCAGTATCTCCTGGATAAGGCGGCTCTGGTGGAGGCGGTTGTGTATCCTGTGCGCGCGCAGGTAGTCCTCGACGCGGACGTAGGCCGCGTTCCATGAATCCATCGTGCCCGTCTTCGGGCGGAAGGCCTCGGGCAGCCCGACCGCGGGCGACCCACCCCCGGATTCCTCGCTCAAGGCTGCCACAGGTAACTCCACGTCTCGGTGAGCGCGTGGGGCTGCTTCCTCAGGTAGCAGCGCAGTTCCACCGGCTTGCCGGTGCCGTCGGGCTTAATCGCGAAGGCGACCCTCCAGGTGCCGTTGAAGGGGTTCTTCTGGATTGTGGAATTTGCCAGGGTCGCGCCCGTGCCCACGGTCACCACGGGCTCGATCTGGGGATCGGGGCCCTGCTTGCCCAGATAGGAGCCGTCGAAGTCGATGAAGAAACGCTCGAGGTCCGACTCCTGGGTCGCCGTGCGCCCGTGGCGCGTGGCGACGACGTATCCGGCCGGCGGATGAATCTGGTCGAGGAACCAGTGGAGCTTGTAGGACAGCTCGATCGGCTCCCCCGCCGCGGGAAGCGTCTCAGGCACCCAGAACACCGTGATGTTGTCGTAGCTCTCGTCCGGGGCGTGAAGCTCGACCAGCCTCACAGACCCCCTGCCCCAAAGCCCCACCGGCTCCACCCATGTGCTTGGGCGCATGTGGTAGTCGGCCTCCAGGTCCTGGTAGTTCTCGAAGCGGCGCTCGCGCTGGATGAGCCCGAAGCCCTTCGGGTTCTGGTCCCAGAACGAGGCCACGCGGGTCGCGTTGGGATTCGAAAGCGGCCTCCAGATCCACTCCTCGGCCCCGCTGAAAATCATCAGGCCGTCGGAATCGTGGACCTCGGGCCGGAAGTCGTCATAGCTCTGGTTGGTGTTCTTGCCGTGCCAGAACATGCTCGTCAGGGGTGCGATCCCGAGAACCTCGGGGTTGCGGCGGCAATAGAGCACCTCGTGGACCTGGACGACCGTGTCGGCGCCAGGGTTAATCTGGAACCGGTAGGCGCCCGCCACGGAAGGCCCGTCCAGGAGCGCGTACACGTTCAGGGCCTTCGAGTCCGGCGAGGGGCGCTCCACCCAGAACTCGCGGAAGACGGGGAACTCCTCGCCCCCCAGCTCGCCGGTGTTGATGGCGAGCCCGCGGGCCGACAGGCCGTAGACCGCGCGCTGGCACAGGAAGCGGAAGTAGCTGGCGCCGAGGAACGACCCGAGCTCGTCGCCCTGCTTGTTCAGCGCGTAGAGGATCCTCATGCCCGCGAACCCGGTCGTGGACGGCACCGAGGGGACCCGGTTCATGCCGTAGTCGAAGAGGGCCGACGAGAACGCGATCGGCTCGACCGATTTTCCCTGAAGCGTGTAGATGTGCACGGGCCTGTCGAAAGTGAAGCCCGGGTGGAAGAACTGCAGCTCGAAGGGGAGGCGCTCGCGGTGCCAGAGCGACTCGCTCGGCCTGAACCGGATGTCCCGGTACTGGTCGTAATTGAGCTTCAGGAGCGCATCCGGAACGCTGACCGGGGCCTGCACGAAGGGCTTGGCGGCAAGCATCTTCGCGTGGAATCGCAGCACCTCGAAGTCGAAGACGTCGTCCGCTCGCGCCCGCACGCAGGCCGCGCCGAGACATGCGGTCAGGAAGAGAAGGCTTCGGTTTGGTTTCATCGTCATCAAAGGAAGAACCCGCGCTGTTTCTCGGAAATCGGAAGATTGGCGCGCTCCATGACCTTGAGCAAATCCTCCCAGATGAGGCGCTTCGTGCGGTTAGTGGGGTTGCGCAGGATGTAGCTCGGGTGGTAGGTGACCATGAGGGGCCTGCCGCCGAAATCGTGCCAACGCCCGCGGACCTCGCCCAGGGCCCCGAACGCCTTGCCCCCGAGCAGGCCCTTCGCGGCCGTCGCGCCGAGCGCGACCAGGAGCCGCGGGTTGACGATTTCGATCTGCGCCCGCAGGTACGGCAGGCAGTGGGCCATCTCGGCCTCGGTCGGCGGGCGGTTGCCCGTCTGGACCCCTTCGGAGCCGAGCGGCAGGTCCGGGCGCCAGTTCATGATGTTCCCTATGTAGACATCCGCCCTGGAAAGCGCCATACCGCCGATCATCTTGTTGAGGAGCTGGCCCGCGGGCCCCACGAAGGGCTCCCCCTGGACCTCCTCCTCGGCGCCGGGAGCCTCGCCCACAAACATGATTGCGGCGTCCAGGCTTCCCACACCGAGGACAATCTTCTTGCCGGGCCTGACTTTCGCCCTGCAGACGGGATCCTCCATGACGCACTGACGAAGGGCGGCCCACCGCGCGGCCTTGTCCCCGTCCGGAAGCGCGACGACGGGGGCCGCCGGCGCGGCGGCTTCGCGAGCCGGCGCCCCCGCGGGCGCCGCGGGCGGACGGCTCTTCACCAGGCCCCTTAGGGCGGCAATCCCCTCGTCCGACACGGGCACGCTCGCGACGCCGCTTGCCTTCAGCCGGCGAAGCTCTTCCGTGATGGCGTTTAGCGCGAGGCGCATGGTCAGAGGCCGGTGCCCCTTTGATACTGCAGGATTTTCTCCACGTACTTGCCCAGCATGTCGAACTCAAGGTTGACCTGGTCGCCGACGCCCCGGACCCGCAGGTTCGTCACGGCAAGCGTGTGCGGGATGATCCACACGGCGAAGGAGTCGCCCACGGCCTCCGCCACGGTGAGCGAGATGCCGTCCACGGCGATGCTCCCCTTCATCACGATGAGCCGGCCGCACCCGCCGGGTCCGCGGATGCGCAGGTAGTGGTCCTGCCCGCGGGGCTCAAAGGCCTCGATGGCGCCCCGGCCGTCGATGTGGCCGGTCACAAAATGACCCCCCATCCGACCATCGGCCCTCATGCTGCGCTCGAGGTTCACCGGGGTCCCGGGCACGATCGAGTGAAGGTTCGTGAGGCGCCGGGTCTCCTCGAGGACGTCGAAGGCCATGCCGGTGCGGTCGTGGGCCACCGCGGTCAGGCAGCACCCGTTGACGGCCACGCTCTCGCCCTGGCCCATCCCCTCGAGCGTGCTCCGCGCCGAGACCCGCAGCCTCCACGCGTCCGCGGCCCTCTCAAACGACTCCACCCGCCCGGTTTCCTCGACGATGCCTGTGAACATGGATTCCTTCTAGCGCAGCTTGATCCTCAGGACGGCGGTGTCGCTCCCGCGGCTGACGAGAAACACGGTCTCCGTGCGCATGAGGTCCTTGTCAATCTCCGAAAGCCTGCCCACGGCCGACGCGAAGTCCTTTATCTCGGCGCCGTCGATCTCCTTGATCCAGTCGTCCGGCCTCAGGCCCGCTATGTCGGCGGGGCTGTTCGGCTTGACCAGGTGCGCGACGATGCCCCTCAGCTCGCTCGTCGGGGAATGGCGGGCGATGGCGTCGCCGTAGACGAATTCGCGGGCGGTGAAGCCGATCTTCTCGAAGTAGGTGCGGTCGGCTTCCCGGACGAGCCGCGGCTCCTCCTCGAGCCGGGCCCTGATCTCAAGGCGGCTCGGCCCGCGCAGGATGGACAAGGTCATGGCGTCGCCCGGCGATCGCACGGCGATCAGCCGCTCCACATAGTCCACGACAACGCGGTCGGGCCTGAACCTCGGCAGTGGCACCCCGTCGACACCGAGGATGATGTCGTGCGCCTTCAGGCCCGCCTTCTCGGCCGGGCTGCCCTCCAGCACTTCGCTCACGACGGCGCCCGACTGGGACGCGAGCTTCAGGAATGCGGCCACCTCGCGGTCCATGGGCTCAAGCCCGTAGGCGCCGAGCCACGCAAGGGGGCGGCCAAACGCGTTCTTCGGGACCCTCCCGATGTAGGGGAGCACCTCGCCCGCGACGAGGAACGCGCTGCTCTCCTCGACGTTGACCAGCATGATGGGCGTTCCGCCCCTCTCGGCGCCCGAGAACTGGAGGAAGGTCTGCCCGAACGAGCTGGCCCCGAGCCCCATGAAGCGGCCCTCCCGGTCGAACACGGGAAGCCCCGGCCCGGCCACCTCCTGCTGCGCGATCGCCGTGCGCTGGGGGAGGGCCTGGATGAGCGCCACGCGGCTCTGCAGGATGTACGGGGTGAAGTCCTCGTCCTTGTTCCGGATTCCTATCCCCCACACCTCCTCCGCGAGCGACGCCTCCCGCGGCTCTCCCGGGCCGGCGAAGGCCGTGACGGGCACAAGCCGGCTTCGGACGGAGGCGTTCGCCCGCACGAAATGCCACCCGGTGAAGGCGTCGCGGCCGAGGTATTCGGCGGGCGAACCCTCGGGGTCGCCGGGCACGTACACCTTGAAGTCCCTTATCTGCTTGGGCGAGACCCGCAGGTCGATGGCGGCCGACGGCAGGATGATGGTGCCCTCGCTGTCGACCACGGTCCCGTACGCGATTGTGGGCCGGCGCTCGAGCTCGGTCTGGGTGATGTATTCCACGGCCACCGCGCACTTGACGCGCTCAGCCCACAGGGAAGGCAGGTCGGAGGCGCGGGCCCCGACGGCGCAGCAGGCGGCGGCCAACATGAGTGAGGAAGTCTTCACGGCTTAAGGACAACGAGGGAGACGCGGCGTTCCCGCTGGACCTCGAAGAGCGTCGGCGCGGGCCTGGCCGTGTATGCTGCGTCGACTGACCTGACGACGTCCATCGACGCCACGGGGCTCTGGTTGATCTTGGTGATGATGTCGCCTCGCGCCAGGCCGGCCACCTCGGCGGGGAAGCCCCTCTGCACCCCGATCACGAGGACTCCCGTGTCGTCCGGCAACTGGTTCTCCCTGGCAAACGCGCGAGAGATCTTCTGGACGCCCATGCCCCAGGTGTCGGACACCCACTCCTCCCCCATCCTGCTCTCAAGCCTCGTGGTGACGAGGGTCGCGGACGCCTCCCGCGACCCGCGCTTGTAGGTGATCGCCAGCTGCGAGCCCACGGCTTGGCCTGCGATCATGTTCTGGATCGGCGGCAGCTGCTCCGGGAAGCGCCCGTCGACCTTCTTGCCGTCAATGGCCAGTATGACGTCGCCCGCCTGAAGTCCCGCTCCCGCCGCGGGCGAACCCGACTCGACACTTTCCACGAGAACGCCCGTGTTGGTGGCCACGTCGTAGAATCCCTCGAGGTCCTGCAGGGCCTTGGGGATGATCCCGATGTAGCTGCGCGTGATCGAGCCGTCGCGCACGAGGCCGGCCACGATCCGCTTGGCCGTCGCCGAGGGGATGGCGAATCCGAGGTTGTTCGCGCCGAGATAAGCCCGCGAGGTGATCCCCACGATGCGGCCGTCGTCCGTGACCAGGGGGCCCCCGGAGTTTCCGGGATTGATCGCCGCGTCGGTCTGCAGCCAGGTGTTGAAGTTGCCGGTCTCGTACCCGTCGACCCCCTCGGTGTCCTCGAAGTAGCGGTTGTTGTTCGAGATGATGCCGCGGGTCACGGTGCGCGTGAGCCCGTGGGGCGTCCCGACGGCAAACACGGTCTCGCCGACGTAGAGCTTGTCGCTGTCACCAAAGTCCGCGTGCTTGAAGGCGAGCCCGCGCCGCTTCACCTCGTCCATGTTCATCCTGAGCAGCGCCAGGTCCGTCCAGTGGTCCCACCCGACGAGCCTCGCGCTCACACGCTCCAGGCTGGAGAGCGTCACGTTGATCTCGACCGCCTTCGGGCCGGCCACGTGGGCGTTGGTGAGGATCAGCCCGTCCTGGGAGAGGATCACCCCGGAGCCGATGCCGGCGTCTATCCTGCGCGCGCCGTCCTCGAAGTTAAGCTCGCGCACGTCAATCCGGACGACGGAGTCGAGAAGGCGGTCGAAACCCCCGCTCATCGAGGCCCGCGCCCGGTTGGCAAGCGGGGCGAGGGTCAGGGAGACGGCGGCCAAGATTGACCGGGGGAGCGATTGGTTCACTATGGCGGGTTTCACACGATGGTTACCGGGAGCAAAGACTACGACTTTCAGGAAATTGAGCGCCGCTGGCAATCTTTCTGGGAACGGGAGCGCCCGTTCCGGGCCGGCCTGGACCCCTCCAGGCCCAAATACTACGTGCTCGACATGTTCCCCTACCCGTCCGGGGCGGGGCTGCACATAGGCCACCCCGAGGGCTACACCGCGACCGACATCATCGCCCGTTACAGGCGCACGAAGGGCTTCGACGTGCTCCACCCGATGGGCTGGGACGCGTTCGGCCTGCCCGCCGAGCAGCACGCGGTGAAGACCGGGACGCACCCCGCCGCCAACACCCAGAACAACATCTCCAATTTCCGGCGCCAGATTAAGGCCCTGGGGTTCTCCTACGACTGGGACCGGGAGATCGACACGACCGACCCCCTCTATTTCAAGTGGACGCAGTGGATCTTCCTGCAGCTCTTCCGGAAGGGGCTCGCCTATGTGGACGAGCGTCCGGTGTGGTGGTGCCCGGAAATGCGCACCGTCCTGGCGAACGAGGAGATCGTTGACGGCAAGAGCGAGGTGGGGGGCTTCCCCGTCGAGCGCAGGAACCTGCGCCAGTGGGTCCTGAGGATAACGGCTTACGCCGACCGGCTGCTCTCGGGACTCGATGGCGTCGACTGGCCCGACTCGACCAAGCGGATGCAGGCCGCGTGGATTGGCAGGAGCGAGGGCGCGGAGATCGTCTTTGGCCTCGAGGACCCGGCCCTCGGCGGGCTCAAGGTCTTCACCACAAGGCCGGACACGCTCTTCGGCTGCACGTACATGGTCCTCGCCCCGGAGCACGCCCTGGTCGGCGCGCTCACGGCGCCCGAGCGCCGGGCGGCGGTTGACGACTACCGCAGGAAGGCCGCCTCCAAAAGCGACCTCGAGCGCACCGACCTTGCCAAGGACAAGACCGGCGTCTTCACCGGCTCCTACGCCATCAATCCGGTCAACGGGGCGCGGATCCCGATCTGGGTGGCCGACTACGTGCTGACGGGGTACGGAACCGGCGCGATCATGGCCGTGCCCGCGCACGACGAGCGCGATTTCGAATTCGCGACGCGCTACGACCTGCCGATCGTTGCCGTCATCGAGCCGCCCGAGGGCCCGGCGAAGCTCCCCTACACGGGCGACGGCAACCTGGTGCATTCCGGGGCGTACACGGGCCTTTCGTGGGGCGAGGCGAAGCGCAGGATGACGGACGACCTCGCGGCGCGGGGCGCCGCGCGCCACTCCGTGAATTACAAGCTGCGCGACTGGCTCTTCTCCCGCCAGCGCTACTGGGGCGAGCCGATCCCCGTGGTCTGGGTGAGCGAGGAGGACTACGGGCGGGCGGCGCCCGCCATGGCTGGCGCCCTGCCGCCGGAGCGCGTCTCGTACGAGCTGGACGGTACCGTCCGGGTCGCGCTCCCGCTGCCCGCGTCCGCCCTGCCCCTCGAGCTCCCGCCTGTCGAGTCGTACCTGCCGAGCGGCACCGGTGAAAGTGCGCTCGCCAACGTCGCCGGTTGGGTGGACATCTGGTATGACTGGGAAACCGGCAGGGGCGTGTCCGCCTCCGGTCCGAGGCCCAAGGGCGACTCCTGGGTGCGGGCGAGGCGGGAGACCAACACCATGCCGCAGTGGGCGGGATCCTGCTGGTACTACCTCCGGTACACGGATCCCCGAAATGACGCCGCACTTGCGTCCCCAGGGGCGCTCGCCCGCTGGGGAGGACCCGACCTCTACGTGGGAGGTGCCGAGCACGCCGTCCTGCACCTCCTCTACGCTCGGTTCTGGCACAAGGTGCTCCATGACCTGGGAGCGGTGCCCACCGACGAGCCGTTCACGAAGCTCTTCCACCAGGGCATCATCCTCGGCGAGGACGGCGAGAAGATGTCGAAGAGCCGCGGGAACGTGGTCAGCCCCGACACGATCATCGCGAGCTACGGGGCCGACAGCCTGCGCCTCTACCTCATGTTCCTCGGGCCGCTCGAGGCCATGAAGCCCTGGAACCCGAGGGGCATCGAGGGCGTGCACCGCTTCCTGCAGAAGGTCTGGCGCGATTGCGTCGGCGAGGACGGCCGTGCAAGCCCGAGGATCGTCGAGGGCGCGGCGGATTCCCCCGAGCTCCAGAAGCTGCTCCATGAGACGATCCGCAAGGTCGGCGACGACATCGAGGGAATGCATTTCAACACGGCCATCTCGCAGATGATGATCTTTGAGAACGCCCAGCACAAGGAGGCCAAGGTCAGCCTTGCGACCGTGCTCGCGTTCATTCAGATCCTGGCGCCCTTCGCCCCCCACTTCGCCGAGGAGGTGTGGTCGCGCCTCGGCGCGCCGGGCACCGCCTCGCAGGCCCCGTGGCCAAGGTTTGACCCCGCCCGGATCTCGGCGGCCGAGGTGAGGCTCGTCTTCCAGGTGAACGGGAAGCACCGGGGCGACCAGCTGGTCCCGGTCGGCCTGCAGCAGGAGCAGGCCCTCGCCCTCGCGCTGGCCCACGAGAAGGTGGCGCCCTTCCTCGCCGGCAAGAAGGTGGTCAAAGTGATCTACGTGCCGGGGCGGATAATCAATCTGGTCGTGGCCTAGGATCGCCTCAAGTGGCGTCCAGCCGCGCCCGCGCCCGTTCGAGGAGCGCCTCGACCGTGAACGGCTTCGACAGGCGCGCGAAGTCCGAGGGCCTTCACGAATCGTTCGAACGGCCCGTAAGTGCCCGTAAGCGCAACCGCCCCACAGCTTTCGAAGATTTCAGGGTCCGATTCACGGATTCCCGGAATCACCTCGACAACCCTCTTTCCCGCGACATCGTGCAGGCCCGTGTATCTCCCGAATACCTCATTGACAGTAAGATACACAAACTCCGTGGGCCGGCCGCCGACGTAGACCCTCCGGCAGTAGGCGACGCCCTCTTCCATGCTCTCGAGAAGGGAGCGGTAGCCGCCCTCGCTCTCCCGCAACGCCCTCGCCGTGCGCCTACGGACCCGCCGCCTCTTGGTGCCTCCGGATCCATCCTCTGCCGTGGGGACGCGACGGGGCCGCTTGCCATTCACTCCCTACTAAAACGACTCATTCCTTTGACCGGCTGCGCAATTCTTGCGGACAATGACGCAGAAACCGCGTCGCGCTTCGGCTGGCGATGCCGACTGCGTACGACATCTCCGGATTCGCCGTAGGGAAACGGTCCGAATCGCGAATTGGGAAACGCCGTTTCCCCCTCTGGCAGGACAATTTCTACGCAATTATACTCTCTTGCTTGAATTGACAGGTAATTGTACCCTTTGCTCGTGATCAAAACACGTCAACTTCTGAGAATCTGCCTCGCGTCGATCTGCGTCGCTGCAGTTGCGCGCGCACTGGAGCCGAAGAAGAGCCCGACCAGCAAGCTCTATGTCGCCGAGACAAACGGCGAGAACCAGATAGACACGGGAACCGAGATAGACGACTTGACCAAGAAGTCGGTCTACAACGCCGAGGGAACGGCCATTGAGACGAAGGCTCATTCGACCAGCTCGATCGTGCTGTCCAACGGCACCGGTGTCTTTGTCGATAACAGCACGCTCGTCCAGGTCCGGGGTTTTGAGCAGGAGGCCTTCCGGCCCAACCGCAGCGACGTCGAGGATGAGCCTTCGCTCTCCCGCACCCACCTTTATGTAGAGCGCGGCGTGATCGGGGTTTCCACAAGCAAGCTGGTCGCCGGAAGCACGATGGTTTACGACACGTCCCTCGCGAGCGCGGTGATCCGCGGCCGGCAGGCCGTGATCCTGGCCGGGGACAATCTGACCGTCATCTCCATGGTGCAGGGCGAGGCCACGGTCCAGGCCGGGCCGCTTGACAGGCCGCGCCTGGTGAGGAACCACCAGCAGATCATTATCCGGCCGGGAAAGCCGGGAGAGGCGAACATCGTGGAGATCCAGGATATTCCCAGCGGTTCGTCCGAGGACTCGATTCAATGGCTCGAGGAGCGCGTTCAGACCGCCGACAACGCAAGGAAGCTGGTCTATTTTGAGGTGCAGGCACGCAAGGGTTCTGACGGCGGCGTCACACTCTTTGATGCAGCCTCGAACGATTCATCGGGGAAGCAAACCGGCTCTTCGGGGAATGGAAGCAGCTCTTCGGGGAATGAGATCGTGGCAGTGCCCGTTGTGCCCATGGATCCGACGGTCCAACCGAACGTGAGCCCGGCTAACCTGATCAGCCACTAGACCCGGGGGCCCTTCGACTGCACGGAATCCATGAATTTCCAGCATCGATGGCTCACGGCGGCAGCCGTGACAGCTGTTGCTGTCTCTGCGCCCTGCGCCCTCGGCCTCGTCTCGCTGGAGGACGGCAAGGACCACCTCTTCGTGGACGCCTCGGTCGAGATGGCCTACGACTCGTCAGTGTTTGCGAACTCCCAAAGCCATGGAAGCCTGGTCTACGAGGGCTCGCTCGGCATCGAATTCACGCGCAGGGCCGGCTGGATCGGGGTCAACGGGTCGGCTTCTCTGGACTTCGCGCGTTACGCCAACTTCAGGGAGCAGAACTACATGGACCCGAAGCTGTCGGCGGAGTTCACCAAGCAGACAGGGCGGACCACCGGTTCGCTGACCATGAGCGTGCAGCGGGAGAACAGGGCGGATGTCGACGTCAACACGAGGGACGTCTCATGGAACTACGAAGTGGGTCTCAATTTCCAATACCCCGTGATCACGCGCTATAGCATTTCCGGGTCCTTTGACTACAGCCGCGCGGACTACCAAGACAAGCAGCTGTTCACGGACCTGTCGACGTATTCAGGAAGCCTCTTTCTCTATTACATCCTCAACGAGCAGCGGGACCTTTTCGTCGATTACCGCGCGCGCTTTTCCGACGAGGCCGTTCGGGTGTCCGACGTCGACAACTCCCTGTCGGCCGGAGTAAGCGGGAAGGTCTTCGGGCCGTTCAACGGGTCGGTGCAGGTCGGTTACGAATCGAGGGCCACGCACGGCGGGCTGGATAGGGGCACCTATGGTGATCTCACCGCGTCGGGATCGACGACCTGGAACATAAGCCGCCGGATGACGCTCACGGGCAGCCTGATGCGCGACTTCTCGACGATAGCGACCGGCCAGTCCGTCAATGCCACGAGCGCGGGCCTGACCTTCCAGAATTCGTTCACCTCCAAATCCTCGATGACGTTGTCAGGCACCGTTGGCGAAACCCAATTCCTTGGAATCTCCGGCCTGCTGGGCGCGAATGGGCGGCGCAGGGTTGACACGTATTACAATCTTAGCGCGGCTTACTTTTACACGATCAACCAGCACCTGAAGATTTCCGTCAGTTACTCATACTACGCGAGCTACTCTGATCTCGCGATTGCCGAGTTTCCGCGGCATCAGATGAATCTAACCCTGTCGTCTCACTGGTAGATACAAAAGGCCGTGAACCTCCTTCTAAAGACATTCATGACGGGCGCGCTGATTGCCGCCGCACTCCTCCCGGTGCGGGCAGACGACGCGCCTGCACGGGGCAATTCCAACAGGACCAAGGCTTACAACATCCGGACGACCGACAAGTTGCGCATCAATGTGTTCCAGGAGGACGACCTCTCCACGATCTGCCGGGTCGACGCAAAGGGCACGGTGAACCTGCCGCTTGTGGGCGAGGTCCGCGTCTACGGGCAGACGCTCAGCCAGGCCGAGCGCACGATTGAGGCCGCCTACAAGGACGGCCGGTATCTTCGGAAGCCCGAGGTGACGGTTGCGGTGGAGGAGTATGCGCCGCGGGAGGTGTCGATCCAGGGTCAGGTGAAGAACCCGGGCAGATACCCCCTTCCGGTCGAGACATCGATGAGCGTGCTGGATCTCGTCACGAAGGCCGGCGGATTCACGGACACCGCGCTTGGAACCGGTGTGCGCGTGACGCGAATCCTGCCGGACGGCACGACCAAGGTTATCACCCTCGACGTGGAAAGCCTCATCAAGGGCAAGAGCGACGCAAAGACCAACGAGCAGAACAGCGCCCTTCTCCTCGAGCCGGACGACATCATCTACGTCCCCGAGCGGATAATCTAAGGAGCAACCCGGATCCAAGATGGCAGAACCAGGAGACACACGACCGCCGAGGGCGCCCGCGCCGCTGCCAGACGCCGACAACGCGGTCGAGCGCCGGACGCTTCGCGACTACTACGTGATCCTGCGCGAGCACGTCTGGATATCGCTGCCGATAGCGATCGTCGTGGCGCTGGGCTATTTCTACACGCAGGCCCGCAAGACTCCGATTTACGAGGCAAGCGCGTCGCTCCAGTTCGAGAAGCCGGAGACCGTCGTCACGAGCCAGGGGGTCGTCGACCCGTCGGTCCGCTCGGACATGGACCTGAACACCTACATCCACGACATCAACAGCAACCGCCTTCGCTCGAGCGTGATCCAGTCCTTCACCCCTTCGGAGCGCGTGATCCTCCAGAGGGCTGCAATGAAGCGCCTGCCGCCAAACTCCCCTCCCCCGCCGGTCGGCGCGCTCCTCGGCAGCGTGGATCCCGAGCCCGTGAGGAGCAGCTACCTCATCACGATAACCGTGCGCCATGAGGATCCGGAGGCGGCGGCGCTGATCGCCAACAGGTACGTCGAGAAGTTCATGGACTACCTCTTCGAGAGCGTCGGGGGCAAGAACGAGGAGGCCGTCAACTATCTGAAGGAGCGCTCCAAGCAGCTGCAGAAGGACGCCGAGGACGCGGAGAAGCAGCTCCAGGACTACATGCGCCTGCACAACCTGGTGTCCCTCGACAAGAGCATCGACATTGTCTCCGACAGGCTCAAGTCGGTGAACGCGGCCCTCACGAGTGCTCGCCTTGAGCTCCTTAACGTCGAGGAGTCGGCGCAGCAGGTCGCGGAATTCAAGAAGGACGGCAAGAACCTGCTCGAGATCGCCTACATTTCCAGCCACGGCTCGGTTCCGGCCCTCAAGGCCCAGCTCAGCGATGCCGAGCAGACCCAGGCTCTCCTGATGGAGAGGTACCTCGAGAAGCACCCCAAGGTGATCGACAACGCGGACAAGATCGCGATCACGAAGTCCCAGCTTGACAGGGCCGTCGACCTGGCGATCGCGGACCTCAGCACGCGCCTGGCCTCCGCGCGCGAAAGCGTGCGCGTACTCGAGGGGGAGTACACGGCCCAGGAGACCCAGGAGCTCAGCCTTCGCGCCCTGAGCGTCGACTTCAATTCGCTCCAGAGCAGGGCCACGGTCGCGAAGAACTACTACATGGAGATCCTGGACCGGCTCAACCAGACCACGACCTTCAAGAACCTGGACAAGATCTCGCTCCATCCGCTCGACAAGGCCCAGGCCCCGGGCGGGCCCATCTCGCCCAATATCGGGGCCATCACCCGCACAAGCGTGGGCCTGGGTTGCATCGCCTTCTTCGTCATCGCGATCGGTTTCCGGTTCGTGGACGACCGCGTGAAGAGCGCTTGGGACGTCGAGTCGTTCATCGGCGTCCACCTGCTGGGGATAATCCCCCAGCTCTCCTCGCTCAAGGACGACGAGAAGATCGGCCTTTCCGACCCGTCGTCGGACAATGAGTCAGGCAACGAGGCCTTTCTCGGACTGTACAGCGCCGTCAAGATCCAGTCGAAGCTCGATTTCCCGAAGTCCCTGCTGATCACCAGCACGATTCCCGGCGAGGGAAAGACGCTCATCTCCTGCAACCTGGCGTCGTGCTTTGCCAGGCACGGCAAGAGGACGCTGCTGGTGGACTGCGACCTCCGCCGCCCCATGCTCCACCGGCATTTCCGCCAGCAGAACACGACCGGAATCATCTCATGGTTCGAGCACGGAGCAAACCTGGACGGAGACGTCCTGACGAACCCGGACCTCGGGATCGTGAAGCTCGGCGACAACCTCTGGCTTCTCACCTCGGGCGGGAGGTCGAAGAGCCCGACCGAGCTCCTTGAAAACCCGGTCTTCCCGCAGCTGCTCGAGCGCCTGAAGAAGCACTTCGACCTCGTCGTGATCGACTCGCCCCCGATGGGCGCGGTCACCGATTCCATGCTGATTGCGGAACGCACGGACGAGGTCATCTTTGTGTGCCGCTTCAACCGCGCCTACAGAAAGCACATCAGGCTCTACATCAAGGCGCTCAGGGAGGGGAAGAACGAGATCCTCGGGATCGTGCTCAACGGCCTGTCGCCGCGACGTATCGAGTACTACTCGAACTACCGCTACTACAGGAGCTACAAGAAATACTACGGCGCGCAGACCTAGGCAAAGTACCGTCCGTGCCGAAGCCCCTCTCAGCGCATCTTCCGGAGACCTTCGACCCCGGCCGCCCGCTCGCGCTGATCGCCGGTCAGGGGATCTACCCCGCCCTCGTGGCGAGGGCCGTCCGCGCCGCCGGCATCCCCATCCGCCTGATCGCCTTCGAGGACGAGACGGACCCGAAACTTGTGGCCACGTTTCCCGAGGCCGACCGGCACACGGTGCACGTGGGGCAGGTCGGAAAGACCCTGCGCCTGCTGGAGAAATTCGGCGCGGGCTACGCCCTCATGGCGGGCCAGGTGACACCGAGGCGCCTGTTTGACGGGTTGCGGCCCGACCTGAAGGCCGCACAGCTGCTTCTGTCGCTCAAGCGCCGCAATGCCGAGACGATCTTCGGGGCCGTGGCGAGGGAGATCGAGGCCCTGGACATCCGCCTCCTGGACGCGCGCGCCTTCCTGGACGACCAGCTTGCGTCGCCGGGCTGCATGACGGGAGGCCGCTTCCCGGTGGACCAGGAGACCCTGGACCACGGCATCCACATCGCGCGCGAGTGCGCACGGCTCGACATCGGCCAGGGCTGCGTGGTCCGCAAGGGTACGGTGCTCGCGGTCGAGGCCTTCGAGGGCACTGACGAGATGCTCAGGCGCGCCGGCGAGCTTAGAGCGGATGAGGCCCTGTTCGTTAAGACCGTCAAGGGCCGCCAGGACTTCCGGTTTGATGTCCCCTGCTTCGGGATGAGGACCCTTGAGACAATGCACGAGTCCGGCCTTCGGGCCGCGGCGCTCGAGTCGGGCGGCGTGATCCTTCTCGACAAGCCGGCGGTGCTTGAAAAGGCGCGTTCCTGGAAGATAAGCCTCCTCGGCTTCTAAATGTTGCACGTTCGGGGCCGCTTGCGCTTTCGCGCGGGGCCGCTCAATCTCGGTAGAGAAAGGCATCCGCCAGGAACCCATCCATGCAAAACGACGTCGTAGCCGCAACGGTCAAGGGGCTCGTTCCGACCCCCAACGGCTGCGCCGTGTTCCTCGGAAACGATGAGAAGACCTTCGTTATTTACGTGGACCAGTCGGTTGGGAACGCGATCCAGATGACGCTCGACGGGGTCAAGAAGGACCGGCCCCTGACCCACGACCTGATTGGCAATATTCTCGTGGGCCTCGGGACGCGGCTGGAGCGGATCGTGATCAACGACGCCCGGGACCAGACGTTCTTCGCGAGGATCCTGCTCACCATGGAGAACGAGCTCGGCAAGAAGATCGTTGAGATCGACGCCCGGCCGAGCGACTCGATCGTCCTCTCCCTCCAGCAGAAGCGTCCGATCTACGTCGCGCGCGCCGTGTTCGACGCCGTCGAGGACAGGACCGAGATTCTGGAGCAGTGGCGCAAGCAGCAGGACGAGCAGGGTCCGGAGTTCCCCTGAACGTGCCCCAGCCTTTGCCTGCACCCCTGGCGCAAGGCCAGCCCCTCACCGCCTTGGCGCCCATGCAGGACGTCACCGACCTGGCGTTCATGCGGGTCGTCGCCGCCTACGGGCCGCCGGACTATTTCTTCACGGAGTTCTTCCGCGTGCACGCCCAGTCGCGGCTTGAGCGCCACATCCTGCGCAGCATCGACGAGAACGACACGGGCCGGCCGGTGTTCGCCCAGCTGATCGGCGAGGACATCCCGCACATGCTCAGGACCGTGGAGGCCCTGGCGCGCCATCCCATCGCAGGGATCGACCTCAACCTGGGCTGCCCCGCACCCAAGGTGTACAAGAAGAACGTCGGGGGCGGGCTCCTGCGCGAACCGGAGAGGGTAAGGGCCATCCTCGGCGCCCTGCGCGAGGCGTTCCCGGGCGTCCTCACGGTCAAGATGAGGATCGGCTTCGAGGACAGCGCGAACCTCGACAGGCTGCTCGACATCATGAACGAGTGCCGGATCGACCTGCTGGCCGTGCACGGGCGGACGGTGCGCGAGATGTACCGGAGCGAGGTTCACTATGACCGGATCGCTCACGCGGCGCAGCGCGCGCGATGCCCCGTGCTCGCGAACGGCAACGTCACGTCGGCCCAGAGGGCGACCGAGGTCGTGCGGGACACCGGCGCGGCAGGCGTCATGATTGGGCGCCACGCCATCCGCAATCCCTGGATATTCAGGCAGTGCCGCGAGCGGTTCTCCGGCGGCGTCCCGTCGAGGATCTCGCTCGAGGACGTCCGGGGGTACGTGGGGCACCTCTACCGGGCGACGCGCGCGCCGGAGATCCCGGAGCAGGTCCACGTCAACAAGATGAAGAAGTACCTCAACTTTGTCGGCCAGGGCGTCGACCCGCGGGGCGATTTCCTCCATGACATGCGCCGGGCGCAGTCCGAAGCCGAGCTTTTCAAAGTCTGCGACAGGCACCTCCTTGAGCGCGCCGGCGAATTCTCGTCCGAGCCACACCCCGGCGTCATCGCGCGGCCGAACTGCGAGACCCCCGAGGAGGCCGACGGCTGCTCGCTCGAGACGGTGACGGCCTAGGATCCGCGGCCCGGGGAGGCGCGGCTACTCGAGGCCGAGGGACCTTCGCCCCTCCTCGGAGATCATGCGGGGGTTCCAGACCGGGTCCCAGACAATGTGGACCTTCGCCCGTTCGACGGTCGGAAGCGCCGCGATCTTTCTGCGGGCGTCCTCCGCGATCACCGGACCCATCCCGCAGCCAGGCGCCGTCAGCGTCATCTTGACGTCAACCGCGTTCCCGCCCGAGGGCGTCTTCTCTATCGAGAGGTCGTAGATGAGGCCGAGGTCGACAATGTTGACCGGTATCTCTGGGTCAAAGCAGGTCCTCATCGCGTCCCAGACGGCCTTCTCGCTGAACTCGCCGGCGTGGGAGGGGCCCGGATCCGACAGCGAAAGTCCCTCGATCGAGGAGGCGTGGTCGCGCCCGACCCGGAAAAGGCCCCGGTCCGTGCGCACCGTAATGTTCCCGCCCAGGGTCTGCACCACCTCGACCGCCTGGCCCGCCGTCAGCATCACGGGATCGCCCGCCGGTATGGCGGTCGCAGGGCAGTCCTTCAGAATCTGGTGTGCCATGGTCGCGGCGCCCGTCAGTGAATCACAAGGTCCACGGGCATCCTGGCATAGACTCCCTTCGGGTCGTTCAGCGCGCGCAGCCAGGAAAGCTCGCTTTCAATGCGGCCGGCGATCTCACCCACCAGTCCCGTCGAATGCAGATGGAGGCTCTCCGGGGCGTATTTCCCAAGCATCTGCGCCAAGGCCTCGGCCAGGTTGCGCGGCATCGGGTATTCCGACACGCGGAAGTGTTCCCCGAGCTTCGCCTGCTTTCCTGCAAACCTGATCGCTGCGTCCAGGCCGCCGATCTCGTCGACAAGGCCTATCCTCTTCGCGTCCGTGCCCGACCAGACGCGGCCCTGCGCGATCTCCTCGACGCGGCTGACGGAAAGCTTCCGCCCCTCGGCCACCTTCGCGACGAACTGGCTGTAGATCCAGTCCACCATCTTCTGGAACACGGCCAATTCCTCCGGGGTTTTCGGCCGGGTGATCGTCAGGGCGTCCGCGAACTTGCCGGTCTTCACGGAGTCGAACGTGACACCGTGGTCGCTCGCCAGCTTCTGCACGTCGAAGAGGATGCCGAAGACGCCAATCGACCCGGTGATCGTGCTCGGCTCGGCGAAGATCCTGTCCCCGTAGGCGGAGATCCAGTATCCCCCCGAGGCGGCATAGGATCCCATCGAGATGATGACGGGCTTCACCTTGCGGGCCAGGCGCAGCTCGCGCTGGATCGTCTCCGCGGCCGAGGCGCTGCCGCCGGGGCTGTTCACCCTGAGCACGATCGCCTTCACCGACGAGTCCTCGCGAAGCCTCCGGATCTCGCGGGCGTACCTCGCCCCCCCGATTTCCGACGGGTCGCCCTCTCCGTCGACGATCTCGCCCTCGGCGTAGACGACCGCCACGGCGCCCGGGCCAAACGACACATTGGTCCGGACGAGGTTGGACTTCGCATAGGCCCCGAGCTGGACCTGCTTGAACGAGTCGGTCGGCGACGTGACGCCCGTCTCCTTCTTGAGGCGGTCGATCAGCTCGTCGCGGTAGGCCACCCGGTCGACCAGGCGCCCCTTGAGCGCGGCGGCCGGCTTGATCACGCCCTCGGCGTCGACGGTTGCCTGGAGCGCCTCCGCGGAGACGCCGCGGGAGCGGCCGATGTCCGACAGCAGCGTCCCCCAGACGTCGTCCAGGAGCTTCTGGAGCTGCTCGCGGTTCTCCGTGCTCATGTCGGTCCTCGTATACGTCTCGACGTACGACTTGTATTTCCCGACGCGCGTCACCTGCACGCCGATGCCGTACTTCTCAAACGCACCCGCAAAAAACCAGGGCTGGCTCGCGAGGCCCGGCAGCAGGATCACCCCGTAGGGGTCCAGCTCGACGTCGTTCGCAACCGAGGCCAGGTAGAAATCCCTCGTCGTCGCATAGTCGATGTAGGCCACGACCGGCTTGCCGGCCGCGTGGAAGTCGGACAGCGCGGCGCGCACCTCCCTGAGGGCCGCGTAGCCGGAGCCTAGGCCCCCGGGAGAAAGGTTGCCGAGCAGGAGGACGCCGCGGACCTTGCTGTCATGGGCCGCGTACCGCAGGGCCCGGGTTATGGACCTTAGCTGGAGGGTCTCGGTCCTCCCGCCCGAGAACTCGCCCAGGTCGAACGCAGGCGGTGAATCCGTAATGTTGGTCGACAGGTCGAACACCAGGTACGACCCATCCGCCACTTCCGGGGCCTTCTTCTGGTGGCCCATCGCAACGATCGCGCCGATGAATCCGATGAAAAGAAGCACGGCCCCCGTGGTGAAGACCACGAGGGCGACCAGGGCGCCCAGCATCGATGTGATGAAATTCTTCATGAAAAAGGAAACGTTACCCCCTTTCGGCCCTTCCACCAGTCGAAACCGCCGTTTCGAAGAAGTGACACAGGAACGAGTTGCATCCCCCCGCAGCCGGGGCCACTGTATCGCCAATGAATGGGCAAAAGGATCTCCTGACGACAAGCCAGAAGGCGCTCACGATCAACCTCGACCCCCCGAAGTACGGGACGTTCGCGGAGATCGGGGCCGGCCAGGAGGTCGCGCGCGAGTTCTTCCAGGCCGGCGGCGCCTCCGGGACGATCGCTAAGTCCATCTCCGCGTATGACATGGTGTTCAGCGATGCCATCTACGGGAAGGCGCCCCGCTACGTCTCGCGCGAGAGGCTCAAGCTGATGCTTGACCATGAGTACCAGCTCCTGATCGACCGCCTCTCCTCGACCCGGGGCGAGCGGACCAGTTTCTTCGTGTTCGCGGACACGGTTGCGACCAGCAGCTACAAGGGCACGAACGAGGCCCACGGCTGGCTCGGCTTCCGGTTCCAGACCGAGCCGAAGGGCGAGTCGAGCGAGATCGTCCTCCATGTGAGGATGTGGGACAAGGAGGCCGTGCTCCAGCAGCAGGCCCTCGGCATCGTTGGAGTGAATTTCATCTACGGCGCCCTCTACTACCGCAGCGACCTGAGCAAGCTGATCGAGTCCCTCCGGGACAACCTGGGGATGGACCGGATCGAGATCGACATGCTGCGCTTCTCGGGCCCGGCGTTCGAGCAGGTGGACAACCGGCTCATGTCGCTCTTCCTGGTGAAGTTCGGCCTCACCAACGCGGTGATGTTCGGGCTGAAGGGAGAGGTGCTGCAGCCGTCCGAGGTGCTTTACAAGAAGGCGATCCTCGTCGAGCGCGGCAGCTTCCGGCCGGTCACCCACGTGAACGTCGACATGCTCAACTGCGCCACGGCGCAGTTCATCCAGGAGCCGAGCGTCAAGGGGAAGGGGCTGGTGGTCCTCATGGAGATCACCATGAACAACCTGCTCGCCGCCGGCTCGCTCGACGCGCACGACTTCCTCTCGAGGGTCGACCTCCTGGCGGACATCGGGTTCACGGTGCTCATCTCGAACTACTCCGAGTACTACCGGCTCACCTCGTACTTCCGGCGCTACACCAAGGAGATGATCGGCGTCGCCATGGGGGTGAACAACCTGCTCGAGATCTTCAACGAGAAGTACTACGAGAACCTCGAGGGCGGAATCCTCGAGTCGTTCGGCCGCCTGTTCCGCAATTCCGTCAAGCTGTACATCTACCCGATGCGCAAGGACGCCTACGAGATGTACCTGGCCCAGGGGGGCGAGGCCACGCGCGGCACCGAGACGAATCCGTTCACCTCCAACGTCCTCATCAACGCCAAGAACGTGAGGATCGTCGACCACCTGGCGAACCTCTACGCCCACCTCCTCGAGAACCACTACATCGACAGCATCGTCGGCTACAATGTCGACATCCTGAGCATCTTCTCGCGGGACGTCCTGCGCCGCATCAAGGTGAAGGACACCGCCTGGGAGACGATGGTGCCGGCGCCCGTCGCTGACGCCATCAAGCGCCGCGGCCTCTTCGGCTACTCCGAAAACCCCGGCCTCGAAGGCAACAAATAGCATGCGGTTCCACAAGTACCACGCGCTGGGAAACGACTATGTCGTTCTCGACCCCGCCGAGTTTCCGAAGGGCAACGCGCCGAGCACGGCCCAGGTCCGCGTGATCTGCCACCGCAACTACGGGGTCGGTTCGGACGGGATCCTCTGGGGCCCCCTCCCCTCAAAGAAGGCCGACTTCGGCCTGAGGATCTTCAATCCCGACGGCTCCGAGGCGGAGAAGTCGGGCAACGGCCTCAGGATCTTTTCGCGCTATCTTTGGGACACCAGGAAGGCCAAGGCGCCGTCCTTCACGGTCGAAACCCCGGGAGGCGTCGTGAAGGTGCAGATCAAGGACTCGGGAAGGCTGATCACGGTCGCCATGGGATCGGTGAGCTTCGACAGCCGCCGGATTCCGGTGACCGGGCCCGGCCGCGAGGTCATCGGAGAGACGATCGGCGTCGAGGGCCGCACGTTCCGCTACACGGCCGCGACCATTGGCAATCCCCACTGTGTCATTCCCGTCGACGAATTGTCGGCAAACCTCGCACGGCGTTATGGACCCGCCATCGAGGTGCACCCCCTCTTCCCCAACAGGACCAATGTGCAGTTCCTCAAAGTGCTGGACCGCAGTAACATCCAGATAGAGATCTGGGAACGCGGCGCAGGGTACACGCTCGCCTCGGGCAGCAGTTCAAGCGCTTCCGCCGCCGTCGCCCACCGCCTGGGCCTGGTCGACCGCTCGGTGACGGTCAGGATGCCCGGCGGCTCCATTGGGATCGAGATCGGGGACGGCTTCTCGATCACCATGACGGGGACGGTCAACAGGGTGGCCGACGGCGAGATCCACCCGGAACTCTTCGGGGTTGAGGTCTGATTGGGCGTGTTTGGTGTAACCGGCGGCCGGCTTCGCGTGTTAGAGAGGGGTGCACCCCCTGTTTTCGTTCGGTGACTTCCGGCACGCCGTTCGCCGCCTCGAGAGGGAGCGCGGCTTCACGGCGACCGTCCTTCTAACCCTTGCGCTCTGCATCGGAGCCAACGTCGCGATCTTCGCGGTGGTGGACGCCATCCTGGTGAGGTCGCTGCCCTTTCCCCACGCCGAGCAGCTGGTCATCACGCTGAATTGCTATCCCAAGGCCGGCGTGGATCGCGGGGGCTCGTCGCTGCCCAATTACTACGATCGCAGACACCTGATCAAGGCCTTCGCCTCCACCTCAATCGACCAGCCCGGAGACGCCATTGTCGGGGAGGCCGGCTCTCCCAACCGCATCGCGCGCGACCGCATCTCGCCCGAATTCTTTGCCACGCTCGGCGTGCCTCTCAGGATGGGCCGGTCCTTCGCGGAGGATGAGCTGGATTATGCCCGCAGCGGCGTCGCCGTGATCACCGATTCCTTCTGGCACAGCAACTTCAACGCCGACCCCCACGTGATCGGGCGCAAGTTCCAGGTCGACTCCCTTCCCGTGGAGGTGGTGGGCGTGCTGCCGGCCGGCTTCCGGTTCCTATCGAGCAAGGCCCAGTTCTACATCCCGTACGCCTCGGACAAAGACGAACGGGGGCCGGACCGGCGCCATTCCAACAACTGCGACCTGGTCGCGCGCCTGGGACCAGGGGCCACCCTTTCCGTCGCGCAGGCGCAGATTGACGCCCTCAATGCCCAGCAGATCAAAGACGACCCCTTTTCCAAGCTGGTCATCGGAGCCGGCTTCCACACGAGCGTACGCCTCCTGCATGAGGACCACGTGCGCGAGGTTCGCCCGGTTCTCCTGCTTCTGCAGGGCTCCGTGCTGTTCCTGCTCCTCATCGGCGGAGTCAACCTTGTCAACCTGCTCCTGATCCGCGCAAGCGGCCGCGCCAAGGAGCTCGCCGTCCGGCAGGCCCTCGGGGCCAGCCGCCGCCACATCGCGCGCGACGCCCTGCTTGAGACAACGCTGCTGGCGGTCGGCGGGGGGCTGCTTGGCCTTGCAGCCGGGGCCGTCGGCATCCGGCTGCTCTCGGTCATCGGAACGAACCAGCTTCCACTCGGCGCCACGGTGGCGTTCGATGGAAACGTGGCGGCGGCGGCGCTCGCCGGCTCCGTCGCAGTCGGGATCGCCCTCGCGCTTCCGGTCGTGTGGTTGAACACCCATGGCGAGCTCGCGCACGTGCTCCAATCCGAGACCCGCGGCGGCACGGTCAGCCGAGCCGCCCAGCGCATGCGTCACTGCTTCATCGTGGCCCAGATCGCACTTGGGTTCGTCCTGCTGGCCGGCACGGGCCTGCTGGGCCTGAGCCTGCGGCACGCCCTCGCCACCCCACCCGGCTTCCGGGCCGAGCACGTGCTGACGGGCCAGATTTCCCTGCCCTGGAAGAACTATCCCAAGGACGACAAGCGCCTTGCCTTCATCGAGCGCCTGCTCGGCGAGCTGCGGACCCTGCCGGGCGTCACCCGCGTCGGCATCAATTCGTGCCTGCCCTTCTCCGGCAGCAACAACGACAACGCCACGGCGATCGAGGGGGTCGAGCTGAAGCCCGGCGACTCCATTCGCGCGCACTACACTTCCGCCGCGGTCGGCGACTACTGGTCGGCGCTCGGCATCCCCCTCGTCGAGGGACGCTTCCTTGAGGACGCCGACAACCACCGCAAAACGCACGTGTGCGTCGTGGACGAGGCCTTTGCGAAGCGCTATTGGCCCAACCAGAGCGCGCTCGGCCACCGCATTGCCAACGGCGCCGTGTTCACCGAGGACTCGGCCCACACGATTGTCGGCGTCGTCGGCACGGTGAAGCAGAACGACCTGACCGAAATTGAACCGAGGGGCTCCATCTATTATCCCTACGTCACCTACGCCTCTACCGGCTTTTCCGTCGTCGTGCGCACGCCGATGGCGCCCGAAGCCCTCGCTTCCGCGCTCAAGAAGACCGTGCTCAACATCGACCCGGAGCTTCCGGTCGACGACCTGAAGCCCATGCAGGCCCGGGTCGAGGACAGCCTTGTCTCCCGCCGCTCGCCCGCGCTGCTCTCGGGGATATTCTCCGGGGTTGCGCTCCTGCTGACCTCCGTCGGCACCTATGGCGTGCTCGCCTATGCGGCCAGCCAGCGCCGGCGCGAGATCGGCGTGCGAATGGCCCTCGGGGCGATGCCGCAACAGGTCCTTGTGCAATTCCTGGTCATGGGCGCCCGGCTGCTGCTCGCCGGCGTAATCCTCGGGGCCGCCGGGGCCTGGGCCGCCGGCCGCGCGATGAAGAGCGTCCTCTACGGGGTCGGGTCTTCGGACCCCTGGATCCTTCTTGCCGCGGCGGGCCTCATGACCGTCGTCGTGCTTGTCGCCGTCTTTCTTCCCTCCTACCGCGCGTCCCGGGTCTCTCCCATCGACGCCCTGCGCGACGACTAGGAGCGCCGGTCGGTCCGCTTTTGGCCGTTGCGCGGCGCCAAGGCGTGGGTCAGCATCCCGGCGTGACTGGCAGCGAGGTCCCACAACGGCCGCCGATCTCGGCGAAGATCAATCTTGCGGCACTGGCGATCCTCGCCTGCGCGCTCGTGGTTCATCTGTGGCCCGAGTGGACCCAGGATCCGGACCTCTCGCACGGATTCCTGATGCCGGTGATATCCGTGGTGCTGCTCTACCTCGGCCGACGCTCCGGGGCCGGCGGCACATTGAGCCCGCGGACCGCTTCCCTGCTCGCCGGGGTCCTTGGGGCGGGCGCCATCCTGGGCCTTCTCGTGGCCGGCCTTCTCGCAGCGACCGTCGACTGGTCGAGCCAGGTCGTGGATTTCGCCCTGGCCGGCTCGTTCGCGCTGCTGGGTTGCGGGGCCGTCGCGGCGTTCGCCGATCGGCGGGTCGCCTGGGTGCGGTTCAACTGGACCACGCTCGCCGCCGCCGCGCTCTGGCCCCTCTGCTCGCCGCTTCCCCCGGGGACCTACTCGCGCCTCACGATCGGGCTGCAGCTCTGGGTGTCGGACAGCGTGATGCGCGCCCTCGGGATTCTGGGTGTCGCCGCGCACCAGCAGGGCAACATCATCGAGCTAGCGCGCGGGACGGTCGGAATCGAGGAGGCGTGCAGCGGGGTGCGCAGCCTCGTCTCGTGCGTCTTTGCGGGGATTCTGTTCTCGGCGGCGCTCGTTCGAAGGCCCTGGGCCCGGTTCGCAGTCATCGTCCTGTCCGCCCCCCTCGCGCTCGCGATGAACTTCATCCGGTCGCTCCTGCTGACCTTGCTCGTAAACGGGGGCGTCCACGTGGAGGGGGCCTGGCACGACGCCACCGGCTACGCGGTCCTGGTCGCGACCGCAGCCATCCTCGTGGGGATCGCCATAGCGCTGGACCGAGGGGAATACCCGAATTCGGGGGCCGCCTCCAAGCCGCAGGAGCGGGACGGGCGCAAGGAGCGCATCGTGGGCGCGCAGGCCATCCTCGGCGGCGTCCTGTCAATCGGGGCCGCGGTGCTCGTGTTCTTCGCAGCCAGCACGTACTCGTCGCCAGCGAGCACCGGGCCCGTGCCCGATCTGCTGGCCATGGTGCCGACCTCGGCGGCGGGATGGAGCGTGAGGACCACGCCCGACCTGTACCGGTTCTCCGGCACCCTAAGGACCGATCATCTTGTGCAACGCAATTATCTGCGGAGCGACGCTCACGGCCTCGTGCAGGTCACGCTTTACGTGGCTTACTGGTCGGGTGGACATGCGTCCGTCGGCGCCGTGGCCTCCCACACGCCGGACGCCTGCTGGCCCGGCGCGGGCTGGGTCGCGAAGGACGTGCCCGAGCGCACCGTCGCGCTGGACGTGGGCAGGATGCGGCTGCCGCCGGCCCAGAGCCGTTTCTTCACGAGCGAGGATTTCGCCCAGCACGTCTGGTTCTGGCAGCTCTACGGCGAACGAGTCATCGATGTGGGCAATACCCTGTCGGTGACCTCGCTCATCCGGATCGCCCTTCGCTTCGGGTTCCGAAAGGGCGGCGACCAGGCGTTCATCCGGGTCTCGAGCAACCGGCCGTGGGAGGAGATAGCTCGCGAGCCGTTCATCGCGGAATTCTTTGCGAATACCCGCCGGCTCGGGCTTTACTGAGGCGCGCGACGAGCCACTGTCCTTCATTCACGCGCGCATTCCATGGACGAATCCAAGACACCGCTTCCGACCCTCCTGCCCTGGGCGGCGACGGCCTGCCTCGCGGCGCTGGTCGCCTGCATCGGCGAGCTTTGGATCATTGAGAAGGCGCGGATGCGGCTCATTCAGGACCAGAACCTCCTGGCCGAAGCCGCCCTGAAGGGCACGGAGAACCAGCTCGAGGCGGAGAGAATCCTGAACCGGCGCGAGCGCGAGCAGTATGCGGCGGCCCGTGCGGCGGGCGCCGACACCAAAGTGGTGCTGCTGTCGGCACCCAGCGCGGTGCCACCGGGAGAGCCGGCGTCCGGCGCCATCGTGGTGGACCCGGTCGTCAACGTCTGCCTCCTGAGGGCGTCCTTCGAACCCGGGGAGGATCCCGACAGGGATTTCCAGTTGTGGCTCCTCGGCCCGGGTTCCGGGTATCCCAGGGACTGCGGCACCTTTCATGCTTTTCCCGAAGGGGATTCCTGCGTCCAGCTGAAGTTGCCGCAGCCCTTCGCCGATGGGTGCTACTTCATCCTGACTTATGGCATGAAAGGGGGTGCGCGGACCTTCGGGGAGGCGACTTCTCGCGGCATGATCGAACTTGCCAGCCGCCCCCGGCCTGGAAAAATCACAAATTGATGATCATCAAACCGAAGGTTCGCGGATTCGTATGCGTGACAGCCCATCCCGCCGGTTGTGCAGCCCATGTGGGTGAATGGATAGGTCACGTAAAATCAAAGGGTCGCATCCCGAACGGTCCGAAGAAGGTCCTGGTGATCGGCGCATCCACGGGCTACGGCCTTGCGTCGAGGGTCACGGCGGCATTCGGTTCCGGTGCGGGAACCCTGGGCATCTTCTACGAACGCCCGTCGGAGGAAGGGCGGCCGGCCACGCCCGGCTGGTACAATTCCATCGGCTTTACCCATGCGGCCCGCACCGAGGGAATCTACGCGAAGAACATCAACGGTGATGCGTTCTCAAACGAGATAAAGGCCCAGGCGCTTGAGGCCATAAGAAAGGACCTGGGGCAGGTCGATCTGGTCGTCTATTCGCTCGCCTCGCCAAGGCGGACCCACCCGAAGACCGGCGCGGTGCACAAGTCCGTCCTCAAGCCCGTCGGGAAGCCGTACACCAACAAGACCGTCGACACCGACAAGGGGATTGTGAGCCTGGTCACCATTGACCCCGCGAGCGAGCAGGAGGTCGCCGACACGGTGGCCGTGATGGGCGGCGAGGACTGGGAGCTCTGGATGAGCGCCCTGGCCGAGGCCAAGCTCCTCGCCCCGGGCGCCCAGTCGGTCGCCTATTCTTACATCGGGCCCGAGGTCACCTGGGCCATCTACAAGAACGGAACGATCGGCCTTGCAAAGAACGACCTCGAGCGGGCGGCGAGGAACATCGACTCGCAGCTGAAGCTCAACGGCGGAGGACGGGCCTTCATATCCGTGAACAAGGCGCTCGTGACTCAGGCGAGCTCGGCCATCCCCGTCGTTCCCCTGTACATTTCGATCCTCTACAAGATCATGAAGGCCAAGGGCACCCACGAGGGCTGCATCGAGCAGATGCAAAGGCTTTTCGCCACACAGATGTATGCGCCGGGCGGCCCCGCGTTTGACGACGCCGGCCGCGCCCGCGTTGACGACCTTGAGATGACGCCGGACGTCCAGGCCTCGGTGGCGAGGATATGGCCCGAGGTCACGACCGAAAATCTAGCGGCCATGACCGATATCGCCGGTTACCGCAGCGAATTCCTCAAGCTGTTCGGCTTCGGGCTCGCGGGCGTCGACTACGGGGCCGACATCGAGCCCCACATGCCGATGGCCTGACCGCGGCGATTCAGTCCTCGAACCCGCCCACGGTCACCGACCTGCCATTGTCCTTAGAGCCCAGCCCGAGGATGAACGGCCCCGCCTTCTTGGCCCACTCGTCCGGCTTGGGATAGGAGGACGCGCTGTCGGGGAAGCATGTGCGGAGCATGTCCGTGTCGATGACCCCGGGGCTCAGCGGAACGGCGGCCATACCCTTGGGAAGTTCCTCGGCCAGGGCCTTCGTGAGGCCCTCGATCGCCCACTTTGTCGCACAGTAGGGCGCGACCTCGGGCGAGACGCCCCTGCCCCAGCCCGAGCTCAGGTTCACAATGACGCCGCTCCCGCGTTCAACCATCGCGGGCACAAACGCGCGAATCACGTTCGTGACACCCATGATGTTGACCGACATAATCTTGCCAATCTCGTCCGCCGAGATCTTCCAGAGCGGGGCCGGCCTGTTGATGAGGCCCGCATTGTTGATAAGGATGTCGGGAGGGCCCATGGATCCGAGGACCCGTTCGGACCAGAGCGCCACCTTGACCGGCAAGGTCACGTCGACCGCGTCGAAGCTGTTGGGCTCGGGATGGGTGAACCGGAAGTCGAAGATGGCCGGGCCGCTCCTCCCGCAGCCCGCGACCGTGTGCCCGTTCGCGATGTACCACTCGGCAAGGGCGCGGCCGAGCCCGCGTGTGACGCCCGTGATGACGATGTTCATCGGTCCTAACGCGCCTGGAGGCTGAACTTCTCCAGTCCGGCCGTGCGGCAGGCGTCCATGACGAATGCCAGCTTCTTGAGCTGCGTCTTCTCGTCCGCCCGGATGATGACGGGAATATTCTTGTTGGCGTCGCTCAGCTGCCTCAGGAGCCGGGTCAGCTCCTCCTCGGAGACCACGTTGCCGTTGACCGTAAGGACGCCGGACTCGTCGATCCCGATCGTGACCGCGCTGCCCGGCTTCTCCTTGCCCGCTGTGGTGATCTTAGGAAGGGTGATCTTCAGGACGGTCGCCGACCTGAACTGCATCGTCACGAAGGCGAAGAAGATCAGCATGACGAGCACATCGATCAGGGGCACGAGGTTGAGCTCGGGCCGCTTGTGGCGCTTCTGGCGGAACCCGCTCATTTGCGGGTGCGGTTTATGATTCGTTCAAGCAGCACGTCGAGCTGCGCCGCGTAGTTGTCGATTCGCCTCTGCAGGTACCCGCTGCCGATCAAGGAGGGTATCGCGATTGAAAGGCCGATCACGGTCGCAGAGAGGGCGAGCGCCACGCCCTTGGTGAAGGCCACGGGATCGGGAAGGCCGTTGCTGTCCGGGGAAATCCCCGAGAACACCTGCAGGAGGCCCGTGACCGTTCCCGAGAGGCCGAGGAGCGGAGCCGCGGCGTAGATGACGTCGAGGTAGGGAACGCCCCGCTCCATCCGGTTCACCTCAAGCCTCGCGAACGCCTTGAGCGAGTCCGCGTCGTTCTCATGCTGCTCGGCAAACTCGACGATCCGCGACAGGACCGTGTGGCGTCCCCCGACGAGGGGCCTCCCATGCATCACCGCGTCCACAAGATCCGGGGGCAGGACCGCCGCGCTCCTCAGGGCGAAGATCCTCTCAAAAATGATGAACACGGCTATGGCTGAGCACGCCCCGAGGGGGTAGATGAGGAGGCCGGCCCCCTTGATGACTTCGATCATTCCAAGTGTCATAGAGTGGATAGTGTGCCTGTAAGACGCTTTCGTTCAGAAAAAGGTCCTAAAATCTAAGGAAGCCCGCGCCGGCCGCCAAGCCGATAACGCGGCGCGCGGCGATGGGCCCGACGCGCGCCCACCCCGGCGGCCGCGCGGATCAAGTCCTTCAACCCGACCTCCTTAGGCGGACATGTAGCGCAACCGGCTTGCCAGACTCGCGGCGTCGGCCGCGCCCTCCACAAGCTCCCCGATGGGGTCCCACCGCCCGTTGACAAGGGCATCGCGGGCGCTGTCGCGCACGGAAACACCGATCGTCTGGCCCGCAAAGGACACCTTCTGGCTTGCGACGTCGATTACGACCTCGGTCTCGGGGTCGGCCTCAACCGCCGCCGCAATCCTGAGGATGTCGCCACGGCTCGCGGTCACGCAGGGCATCCCAAGCGTCGTCGAGTTGCCGAGGAAGATCTCGGCGAAGCCCTCCGCGATCACGGCGCGGATGCCGTGCTTCTGGAGGGCCTGCGGGGCGTGCTCGCGCGACGAGCCGCAGCCAAAGTTCATGCCCGACAGGAGGATCGCCGCCCCCTTGTGCGCCGGGTCGTTGAGCGGGTGCGGCTTCTCCGAGCCGTCCGCATTCCTGCGCATGTCGTAGAAGAGGAATTCGCCAAGTCCGTCAAAGGTGACGCACTTCATGAAGCGGGCCGGGATGATGCGGTCCGTGTCGATGTCGTTTCCCGGTACGTGGACGGCCCTGCCTGCGACGCGTGTGATTTTTTCGAGTGGCATGGGGGAGAGATGGGGGGTTCAGTTTGCGCTTACACCGAACACCTCGCGGGCGTCGGCGACGCACCCGGTGACGGCAGCCGCGGCGACCATGATCGGGCTCATGAGGATCGTGCGCCCGGTCGGGCTTCCCTGGCGGCCCTTGAAGTTGCGGTTCGAGGAGCTCGCGCAGAGCTGGTCGCCGACCAGCTTGTCCGGGTTCATGGCGAGGCACATGGAGCAGCCGGCGTTTCGCCACTCGAAGCCGGCGTCCCGGAAGATCTTGTCGATGCCCAGCTCCGCGCACAGCAGCCCGACCCCCTGGGAGCCCGGCACCGCGATCGCCTTGACACCGGGCGCGACCTGCCGGCCCTTGATGAAGCGCGCGACCTCCTGGAAGTCGCTCAGACGTCCGTTGGTGCACGAGCCTAGGAAGGCCACGTCGATCCGGGTGCCCTTTATGGGGGAGCCTGGCTTGAGTTTCATGTAGGCCAGCGCCTCCTCGATCGAGGTCCGCTCGTCGGCCGTCTTGGCCTTCGCCGGGTCCGGGACGCTGCCCGTTATGGGAAGCCCCTGGCCGGGGTTGATCCCCCAGGTGACCGTGGGCGCGATGGCGGCCGCATCGATCTTCACGACATCGTCGTAGGCGCACCCGGCGTCGCTCGCCACGGCCCTCCAGCGCGCCACCGCCGCGTCCCATTCGGCTCCCTTCGGCGAATAGGGCCGCCCCTTCAGGTACGCGAAGGTCGTCTCATCCGGGTTCACGTATCCGGCCCGCGCCCCGCCCTCGATGGACATGTTGCAGACGGTCATCCGCTCCTCCATCGAGAACCGGTCAAACACATCCCCCGCGTACTCGTAGGCGTAGCCCGTGCCGCCGTTCACCCCCAGCGTGCAGATGATGTGGAGGATGACATCCTTGGCGTAGACGCCCGGCCGAAGCCTGCCGTTCACCTCGATCCGGCGCACCTTGAGCCTGCCGAGCGCCAGGGTCTGGGTGGCAAGGACGTCCCTGATCTGGGTGGTGCCGATCCCGAAGGCGATCGCCCCAAACGCCCCGTGGGTGCTCGTGTGCGAGTCCCCGCACGCGATGGTGGTGCCCGGCTGCGTGATTCCCTGTTCGGGCCCCACGATGTGCACGATCCCCTGCTTGCCTGTTGAGCGGTCAAAGAAGGTGATCCCAAACTCGCGGCAGCTCCTGCGAAGCTCCTTGATCATGGCGTCGGCAAGCGGATCGGCATAGGGCTCGCTCACCTGGTCCGTGGGGACGATGTGGTCGACGGTCGCGAAGGTGCGGTGCGCCATGGCGACCTTCAGGCCCAGGTCGCGCATCATGCCGAAGGCCTGCGGGCTCGTGACCTCGTGGATGAGGTGCGTCCCCACGAGCAGCTGCGTCTGTCCATCGGCCAGCTTCCGCACGGCGTGCGCCTCCCAGACTTTCTCAAAAAGGGTTTTGGGCATGGGCATACCTATAACACGGAGTTGCATTGTACGGGAAATACTTGTTTGGCTATCAGTGATGCCCAGAGAGTATCAATTTCCCTTCGAGCTGCGCCACCTGGCCTATTTCCGCGAGGTCGCGCACAGGCTTCACTTCAGGAAGGCGGCGGAGGCCCTGGCCATCGCCCAGCCATCGCTCAGCCGCCAGATCGCCCAGCTTGAGGCGGCGCTGGGCGTGCGCCTTCTCAACCGCTCGAGCCGCCGCGTCGAGCTGACGCCGGCCGGGGCGGCCCTTGTGGAGCGCATCGAGCCCGTCCTCGCGGCGCTCAAGCGCGTGCCCGCCGACCTGCGGGCGGTCGCCGAGGGCCGCGTCGGGCGCCTGCGGGTCGCCTTCACGGGGCTCGCGATGGCGACCGTCCTTCCCGACATCCTTCGCGGATTCCACCGCCGGTTCCCCGAGATCCGACTTGAGCTGAACGAGTCCCCCACGGTCCTCCAGGTCGCCGCCCTGAGGGCGGGCGAGATCGACTGCGGGTTCTTCCATCCCGACGGCCCGACGCCCGGCATCGACACCACGCTTCTCCTGCGCGAGCGAAACGGCGTGCTCCTGCCCGCCGACCATCCCCTCCGGGCGAAGAAGTCCGTCCGGCTGAAGGACCTCGGGGGCACGCCCTTCGTCCTCTTCCCACGCGCCAACAATCCCGGTTTCTACGACCGCGTGCTGGCCGCATTCGCCTCGAGCGGCGTCGCCCCGCGGATCGCGGAGGAGGTCTGGCCGCGATCAAACGGCGTCGGGCTCGTGCGCGCCGGGGTCGGCGCCACGTTCGCCTCGCCTTCCGACGCGAAACACCTCCCCAAGGAGGTCGTCTTTCGCAAGCTGATCGGGCCCTCCCCCGAGAGCAGGCTCGTCGTCGGCTGGCGTAGCGGGGTGCCTCCGCAGCCCGCGCTGGCGGCGCTCCTCGAGGCGGCGGCCAGGCACGCCCACGGCTGACTATGTTTTCGCCGCCAGCCGGTCGTCCAGCTGGAACGAGCGAAACGCAAGAGCCAAGGCGATCAGCATGAGAATCGAGGCCTCGTAGAAGGCGATTCCCGGAAGGTGCCAGCGGGCGTCGGCGGCGATGCCCTTCCCGAAGCTCCACGCGGCCACGACTGGCGCGAATATGCCCGCAAGGCTCGTGAGCCCCGAGAGCGAGCCCTGCACCGCGCCCTGCTCGTTGGCGGGCACGTGACGGGTGATGAGCGCCTGTGCGGCGGGGCCCGCGATGCCCCCGAATGCGCCCAGAAACGCGAGGCAGTAGATCATCCATCCGCGGGTCGCCAACCCATACGCCAGCATGATGACGGTCGAGATGAGGAGTCCGACCACGAGGCCCCTGCGCTCCCCCGTCCACGCGATGATGCGCTTCACGAGCCCGCCCTGGACCACGGCCGCCATCAGGCCTATGAACATGAGCGAGAGGCCGACCTCGAGGGTCGTCCAGTGGTAGCGGTAGCCCACGTAAAGCACCCAGATGCTCTGCAGCATCGTGTTGCCGCACATGAAGATGAAGTGCATCCCGGCCAGGTCTATGACCCCGCGGAACCGGCGCAGGGCGAGCAGGGAGCCGACGGGGTTGGCGCGCTTCCACGAGAAGGCCCTGCGGTGCTCGAGCGGAAGCGACTCGGGAAGCACGAAGGCCCCGTATATCCAGTTGACGCCGACGCATCCCGCGGCGACGAAGAAGGGCAGCCTCAGGCTCACCTGCCCCAGGAGCCCGCCGACGGCGGGCCCAATGACGAACCCGAGCCCAAACGCGGCGCCCACGAGCCCGTAGCCCTGGGCGCGCTTTTCGGGCGGGGTCACGTCTGCGATGTACGCGTTGCACGTCGCGAGCGCCCCCGCCGTCGCCCCCGAGATCATCCGGGCCACGAACATCCAGCCGATGCTCGGCGCCAGGCCCATGATGACGTAATCGATCGCCGTGCCCGCGAGCGCGATAAGGATGACTTTCCTGCGGCCGAACCGGTCCGAGAGGGAGCCGAGGATGGGCGACGCCACGAACTGCATCCCGGCGAAGATCGCCACGATCAAGCCGTAGTAGTCGGATCCCTGGGCGACGTTTCCGCCCTCGAACTGGGTGACGAGGCCCGGGAGGACCGGAATGATGATGCCGAAGCCCAGCACCAGAAGCACCAGCGTGACGAAGATGAAGCCCAGGGCTGGCTTGCGCTCGTTCGGTGCCGTCATGCCTTCCATAATTCAGCGCCCCGGCCGTTTGGAAAGCCCAAGAGAGGCCTAATCCTGAAGTTTCTTCAGCAGGTTATCGACGTCGGTCGCGAGCTGCGAACCCAGGGGCACCTCCAGGGCCTCGGCCGCGCGATGCACCGCGTCGCGCGCCTGGGGCTTCATGTGAAGCTGGGCCAGGTGCTCGGCGAACCCGACGACGATCTGGTCGAAGAACATCGTGCCGGCGCCGTGCCCGAACTGCGCCAGGATCGAGTTGTACGCGGCGATCTGGTTCGCGACCGGCTCGCTCGCGATGCTGCGCGAGAGGATCGAGGAGGCCTGGCGGACCGCGAGATCCGTGCGGTTCCCCTGCAGCCTCTCCGCGAGGCCGCGTTCCTCGTAGTTGGCCAGGCTCACCTCGCCCCGCGCCCTGAGGCTCTCGCAGACGCGGTTCTCGTACATCGCCAGGAGGTCCGGGTACTTCGGGGTGAAGGCGAGTGCCGCCTCCCTGAGGACGGTCTCCTGCTGTGAGGCGCTGGCGCCGAGCTTCGCGTTCGCCGCGACAAGGACCTCCCAGGCCTCGACGTTGCGCCTCTCGTAGTTCACCGACTTGCGGGCCGCGCGCGCCGCGGCTTGCGGCTGGTTCTCCGCCAGGAACTCGCGGGCGAAGTCCAGGTGCACCATCGACTGGGCGTAGGACGGCAGCGCCCGGAACCGCTCCGAGAGAAACTGAAGCTCGTGGTCGGAGATCGGGGCCCAGGTCTGAGGATCATAGGCGATCCCGGTGATGAAGCGCTGCTCGGCGTAGCGGCCGGCGTCCAGCCGCCAGCGGCCCTCGGCGTCAAGGAACCCGAACCATGCGTGTCGCCCGTCGAGGCCGGATCCCCCAAACAGCAGCGTCGGGATTCCGCGGGCCTTCCCGGCCTCCGTCGCGAAATATGCCTGGTCGATGCAGATGCCCCCCTCCTTCAGGATGGCCTGCAGCGTGTACGGGCCGCCCGGCCATGTCATCTGGGACTCGTTCACGAAGCGGTCCGTCCGGTACTTGATCATCCCGTACACGTTTTCGAACGAGTCGAGCGGGTAGCGCACGTTCTGCATGGACCATTCGAGCTCCGGGACCGGAGCCGCCATGTCGACGACGAACTTGAGCTCCTCCGCCCGGAGCCTCGTCAGCCTGTGGTAGGTGCGCCCGAGGGATTCCTCGTGAATCAGCCACTCGTAGGGCATCGAGGGGTTGGGAAACTTCCTCGAGAGCGACTTCTCGGTGACCTGGGCGTGGGGCCAGTACGAGGGCGGGTCGACGTCGTAGACCACGGCAATGGCCAGGGCGAGCGACTGGTAGCGGCTGAACTTCTCCGGGCCGCGGCGGCGCAGCCCGTCCAGGATCGCGAAGACGCGCGGCAGGTGGTCCACCTGGGTTATGATTGAGAAGAACTCCTGGGAGAACGCCTCGTTCGCCAGGAGCCAGACCTTCATCTCCTGGGAGAGGTTGTCGCCGATCGGCTGCTCACTCGGCTGGTAGCCCTCCACGCCCGGCGGAAACGGAACCTTCGCCGCCATCATCCCCCGGACCCAGCTGTTGAAGAACATGCTCTCGGGCTCCGCGAAGAGCCCGAGCCACTCGTAGACGTGGTACCATGCGTCCGCGGCCGCATAGCGGTCCTGCGCGTAGGCGCGCAGTGCGGCCGAGCGCACCGCGGGCGCGAGCGAGAACCAGCCCGACTCCCCGGCGACGCGCTCAATCTCCGCAAGGCGCGCGGGCGTCGGCGGATCCCTGGTCTCGGAATCGGGGATCGCGTTCTCGGGAGCGTCGCCCACGGCCGACTGCGCGTTCGCCAGGGGTGCGAACGCGAGCATGGCCGGCACAAGAAGGTGTCGAAGCGACCTCATCTGGGCGCAGATTCAAAAACGATCCGCGGCCCGGCGGCGACTGAAAACCCCGCACCCGCATTGCTCGGGGGCGGGGCTTCGTTCAACGGCGGTTGTCCGTCTTTCTTTCAGGGCGCCACGCCCGTGGTGGCGGGAGGCGTCTTTTGCTTGAAATTGAGCGTTTCGCCGTCGCGGACGACGAGGACCGCCTCGCCCTCCTTGACCTCGCCGCGCAGGATGGCCTCCGCGAGCGGGTCCTCGAGGTAGTGCTCGACGGCCCGCCGGAGCGGCCGGGCCCCGTACTTCTCGTCGTAGCCCTTCTCCATGATGAGATCCTTGGCCTCGGGCGAGAACTCGAGGGTGATTTTTCTCTCGACGAGCCTCAGCGCGAACTTCCCGATCTCCAGGTCCACGATCGCCCTCAGGTCGTCCTTGTCGAGGGGCCTGAAGAAGACGATGTCCGAGATCCTGTTCAGGAACTCCGGCTTGAACACCCGCTTGGCCTCCTCGAGCACCTTCTCGCGCATCTTCTCCGCGTCGTTGAAGCTCGACGTGGCCGCGGCGAATCCCATCGAGGTCTGGCGCTGCAGGAGCTGCGCACCGACATTCGAGGTCATGATGATGATCGTGTTGCGGAAGTCCACGGTCCGCCCGAGCGAATCGGTGAGCCGGCCGTCCTCGAGGATCTGCAGGAGGATCTGCAGCACGTCGGGATGGGCCTTCTCGACCTCGTCAAAGAGGATGACGGCGTAGGGCCTGCGGCGCACGTTCTCCGTGAGCTGGCCGCCCTCGTCGTAGCCCACGTAGCCCGGAGGAGAGCCGATGAGTCGCGAAACGGAGAACTTCTCCATGTACTCGCTCATGTCGATCTGCACCAGGGCGTCCTGCTTGCCGAACATCTGCGCCGCCAGCTGCTTGGCGGTCTCGGTCTTGCCGACCCCCGTCGGCCCGACAAAGAGGAACGAGCCTATCGGCCGGCGCGGGTCCTTCAGGTCGGCCCTCGAGCGGCGGAGTGCACGGGCGATGGAGCCGGCAGCGACGCCCTGGCCCACGACGCTCTTCTGGAGCTCGGCCTCGAGGTTCAGGATCTTCTCGCTCTCCTTCTTCTCCATCCGCGAGAGCGGGATCCCGGTCCAGTCGGCGACCACCTGGACCATGAGGTCCTCGTCGATCGTGACGCGCTTCTCCTCGCGGGCCTTCTTCCACTGCTCGGTCGCCTGCTCCTGCTTCGCGCGGAGCTGCTTCTCCTTGTCGCGGAACTTGGCCGCCTCCTCGAAATGCTGCTCGCTGATGGCCTTCTCCTTCTGGGCGCACACCTCCTCGATGTCCTTCGTCAGGCTCTCGATGTCGGGCGGCCTGCTCAGGGCGGAGATGCGCGCGCGCGATCCCGACTCGTCCATCACGTCGATCGCCTTGTCGGGCAGGAAGCGCCCCGTGATGTAGCGGTCCGAGAGCTTCGTGGCCGCCTCAAGGGCCAGGTCCGTGAAGATCACCTTGTGGTGGTCCTCGTACTTGCCGCGGATGCCCTTGAGGATCGTGATTGTGTCGTCCACCGAGGGAGGCTCGATCTTGACCGACTGGAAGCGGCGGTCGAGGGCGCTGTCCTTCTCGATGTACTTGCGGTACTCGTTGAGCGTCGTGGCGCCCACGCACTGGAGCTCGCCCCGCGACAGCGCCGGCTTGAAGATGTTCGAGGCGTCCATCGCCCCCTCGGCCGCCCCGGCCCCGACGATCGTGTGCAGCTCGTCGATGAAGAGGATGACGTTGCGGGCGCGCTTGATCTCGTCCATCACGGCCTTGATCCGCTCCTCGAACTGCCCGCGGTACTTGGTCCCTGCGACCATGAGCGCAAGGTCGAGCGTCACGACCTTCTTGTCGTAGAGTATCTCGGGGACGTTCCCGGCGGCGATCTCCTGGGCCAGGCCCTCGACGATCGCCGTCTTTCCGACACCGGCCTCCCCGATCAGCACGGGATTGTTCTTCGTGCGCCGGCAAAGGATCTGGATCACGCGGCGGATCTCCTGCTTGCGCCCGACAACCGGGTCCATCTCGCCCTTGCGGGCGAGCTCGGTCAGGTCCCTGCCAAAGGCCTTGAGGGCCGGGGTCTTGACCTCCTTCTTCTCGTCGGAAATGGCGCCGGGTCGCTGGGGGGTCCCTGCGGCCGCCTCCTCGCCCCCGCCCTCGCTTCCCCCGGAAAACTGGGGGTCCAGCTCCCTGAGAATCTCATTGCGGGTGCGCTCGATGTCCACGTCGAGCGACTTGAGCACGCGGGCCGCAACCCCCTCGCCCTCCCTCAGGAGTCCCAGGAGGATATGCTCCGTCCCGACGTAGGAATGATTGAGCGCCTTGGCCTCCTTGCCCGCCAGCGCGAGGACCTTCTTGACGCGCGGCGTATAGGGGATGCTCCCCTGAGCCTTTGCCTCCTGGCCGGTCCCCACCTGCTTCTCGACGGCGGCCCTGACCGTCTCCAGGTCGAGGCCCATCTTCTGGAGCACGCTTACGGCAACGCCCTGACCCAACTTTATGAGGCCCAGAAGGATATGCTCAGTGCCCACATAGTTGTGGTGGAAGCGGTCGGCCTCCTTGCGGGCAAGCGCCAGCACCTGTTGGGCGCGCGGCGTAAAGTTGTTCATCGGTTCCTGAGACATGGGTGCGTGTGCTGCGGGTCAGTTGTTTCCGTTGGCTGAAAGAGTGAAATCTGGGTGCGAGAAATTGGCAAACTCCGAACGCAGTCTCTGGGCGCGGAGGAGGTCGCGCTGCCCCGCCTCGAACTCTCCCTTCTGGGCGTGTTGGAGGTGGCCGGGCTGGGCCTCGATGAAGAGCCGGTCGGTGACCGAGCGCTTGGAGTCGGGGAAGACCCCGAGGTCCACGCCGAGCCTGATGAGCGAGAGCAGGTTCATGGCCTCATTAGAGCTTATCACGTGCCCGTTCTGAAGAATCCCAAAGGCGCGCCCGATCTTGTCGAAGAGCTTGCCGGAGTCCGCCTCCAGGAGCCTCGCGCGCGCGTTGAGCTCGTGCTCGATGATCGACTGAAGCACCCCGGAGAGCCGCTTGAGGATGTCCTCCTCGGATTCGCCGAGCGTCGTCTGGTTCGAAATCTGGAAGATGCTTCCGCAGGCGTCCGAGCCCTCGCCGAAAAGCCCGCGCACGACCATGCCGAGCTGGTTCACGGCCCGCACCACCTTCTCCATCTGGTTGGCGATGACCAGCGCAGGCAGGTGCATCATCGCCGACGCGCGCATCGCCGTCCCGAGGTTTGTCGGGCACGCGGTCAGGTAGCCGAGCTCGGGCGAAAACGCGAAATCAAGCATCTCCTCAAGCTCCGAGTCCAGGGCGTTGATCGCGGCCCAGGCCTTCTTCAGCTGGAAGCCGGAGCGCAGCAGCTGGATCCTCAGGTGGTCCTCCTCGTTCACCATGACCGAGAACGCCTGGTCCTTGCTGATCACGACGCCGCTGCCCTGCTTCGAGCCGCTGAGCTCGCGGCTGATCAGGTGGCGCTCGACCAGGATGCGCTTCTCGAGCTCGCCGAGCTCGCCCACCCCGACGGAGACGCCGCGCTTCATCTCGGAAGTGCCCACAACCGCCGCCACGCAGTCCTCCAGAATTTTCTCGCGCTGCGCCGGCTTCGCCCAGCCCGGGAAGGGCTGGCCGGCAAGGTTCCTCGCCAGGCGGATCCTCGTCATCAGGACGATGGCCGTCTTGCTGCTGGCCGAGTCGGTCAGCTCCGAAGGCGCGTCGATCAGCGACTTGATGGTCATCGGTTCAGCGCGGCGCCTTCTGGCCGACGGCTTGTCTGACTTGGTTGATTTCATCGCGGCAGCGCGCGGCGTCCTCGTAGCGTTCGGCCTTGATCGCCTCGGTGAGGTCGACCTCGAGCCGCGTGAGCCTGTCGTAGAGCGTCTTCCTCTCCAGGGCCCTCTGCGGGACCTTGCCCGAATGGACCGTGCCCTTGTGCATCCCCTCGAGCATGGGGTCGAGGATCCCTTTGAAGGCGCTGTAGCAGGCGGGGCAGCCAAACCGGCCGTGCTTCTTGAAGTCGTTGGGCGTGAATCCGCACTGTTCGCAGCGGACGCCGCCGGCCGCGGGGTCCGGGCTGAGCGAGGCCTTCAGGAGAAGGTCGGCCAGGGAGAAGCCGCTCGGGTCGGTCACGCCTTTCGCCTGGGCGCACTCCTCGCACAAGTCCACCTTGTGCACCTTGTTGTCCAGAATTTGGGTAAGGTGCACCGTGGCGGGCTTTGAGCAGAGGTCACACTTCAGCTGATTGGCCATGGGTCGTGAGTATTTGGTATGCACCTAATGTGCCATGACCTGCCCCAATGGGCAAGCCGCACGCACAGCCCGGCAGATAAGTAACATTACGACCCAGCTGGGACCAACCTTAGCGCCATTGAGGCGCATTAGGGGATGCCCCTCAGATGCGGGTGCCGTCGACGAGGACGCGCTTCCTGAACGCGGCAAGCAGCTTGCGGGTGACCGGCCCGGGCTTGCCCGTGCCGATCGTGCGCCCGTCGAGCTTGACGACCGGGATCACCTCGGCCCCGGACCCCGTGAGGAAGCACTCGTCCGCGCACCAGAGGTCGTAGCGCGTGAGGTTGGCCTCGCGCTCCGTGATCTTGAGGTCCTTTGCGATGTCGATGATCGCGCCGCGGGTGACCCCCTTCAGGGCACCCTGTGAGGCGGACGGGGTGAGGATCTCGCCCTTGTGGACGATGAAGACGTTGTCGGCCGTCGCCTCGGCGACATAGCCCTGGTCGTTCAGCATGATGGCCTCGAGCGCCCCGGCCTGCTTCGCCTCGATCTTGGCGAGGATGTTGTTGAGGTAGTTGAGGGACTTGATCGTCGCCGGCAGCGACGCCGGGCCGATCCGGCGGGTCGGCACGGTCACGATCTCAAGGCCCTTCTCGTAGTACTCCTGGGGGTAGAGGGCGATCTTGCTCGCGATGCAGAAGTACGTGACCTTCTTGCAGAGCCAGGGGGCAAGGCCCAGGTCCCCCACGCCGCGGGTCGCCACAAGGCGGATGTACCCGTCCTTTAGGCCGTTCACCCGGCACGTCTCGCACACGGCCTCGCTCCATTCGGCGCGCGTCAGCGGAAGATCGAGCAGGATCGCCTTTGCGGAGTACTCGAAGCGCTCCAGGTGCTCGTCCAGGCGGAACACGTTGCCTCCGTAGAGGCGTATCCCCTCAAAAACGCCGTCGCCGTAGAGCAGCCCATGGTCAAAAACCGACACCTTGGCGTCGGCCTCGTCCACAAACTTTCCGTCCATATAGACCTTCATGCTGCCATGATAGGATTCGCGGCCATGTTGCATAAATCCAATTTCGTTTCCTTAGATTGGTCGGTCAATCACAGAAGATACGTTTTGGTGTGCGCCAGGAGTTAAGGAGGTGAGCACGCAAGAGAGCCTCCATCTATTGGTTAGGCCAGAGCCTGGAGCGCAGGCGGGGACCAAACGCTGCCTTGAGTCTATGCATCGCGGCTTCGGCGAGGGATAGTCGGCCGTAATGTTTGGAGCGTTTCCAGTTCGCTTTGCCCACGAAGCGGACTCGTTCGATGGCACAATTTCGTTCGAGCGAGCCGGGCTCGAGGCGCAGGACCGCGCCAGATCGTAGTGGTGTAATCAGACGCAATCGCCGCTTGCGCGCGGAAACATAGCAGCAGCGCCGGTCATTGGCACCGTCGCCGATGATTGCCCGGGTGACGGAGAGATCGGCGGTAGCTAAAAGGGGATCAAAGGCCTCCGAGTCGTGGGCTTGGCATGGGGTTACGAGACCGGCAACAATCAAGGTGGAGGCTGGATCGACGCCGAGATGGATCTTGCGGTAGGCGCGTCTCTTCTGCCCAGGGACAGTGGTGAGCCAGGTATTGGGGCCTCGGATTTGAAGACCGGTGGAATCGATCACAATGCAGGCGCTACCCTTCGGCCAGTGAGGCAGCATCAGGTGCCTGCGCCGGCGGCACAGCGCGAGCGAATCGGGCTCCGGCAGCGCCACGCCCGAGAGCTTGAGTACCGAACGCATGAGGCCGACGGTCTGCCGAAGCGGCAGGCGATAAATCTGCTGCAGGAGCAGCCCCAACAGGACGACGTGATCCGAGTATACGATTGGACGACCCCGGTCTGCCACGGCGCGCTCATTCGATGCCCACTTGGAGGCAAGATCGTCCCCCAGGCAGACGGTCAAGCTGCCGCGATTGGCCCGTTCACGATTATATGTTTTCCAGTGCATTTTTTGTTTGAAAAGGCCCCAAAGCGATACACGTTCATTTGAACACGTTCAATTGAACGGTACGGTGAAAAAAGAGGGGACAAAATCATCTACCTGTCCTCCCGAGGTGCGGCGGCGCCGGGTGCGGGCGTCGGCTGCAATGCTGATGGCGCAGGAAGCCGCGGCCCAGGTGAGGAATGAGGTCTACTCGGCGCTGCGGAGCGCGCACGAGCTGAAGAAATCACTCCCGTCGGTAAAGGTGATGCGCGAGCAGATGAAGATGGCCCCAGCTGGGACCACCCTGGGCAGGGCCAAGCAGGTGCAGTATGCGATCGACGATGCCTTCGCGATGTTCCGCTCCTTTCGCAGCAACTTCTTCGCCTGGGCGAAGCACCCTGCCTCGCGGCCGGGCAAACCGCGGCCGCCGAGATTCTACCGGCACGGCCAGCGAGCCCGCGTGCGCTTCGACTATCAGGAGTTTAGAATTTTGGACAATCGGCTGTATCTGCCGGCCAGCATGGGCATAGGGCCCGTGCTGCTGGTCGAGCGAGGCGGCGAACCTCTCCTAAACCCCGGCGACCGACTGGTCGAAGTCCGAGTCGAGCCGTGCCGCTCCCGCAAGTGGGTGCATCTGGATTTCGTTTTTCGTAGAGCGAAATCTGCCACGAAGCCGGCTTTCTCCGGCAACCTTTGGGTCGACCTCGGAGTGGTGAATCTGGCCACTTGCCTTGATGACAATAACCTCGTCGCCTTCTTCATTGGCGGCGGAGTGGCAAAGGCGATCCTGCAGCGCGGGGCCAAGTGGCACGCCCAGTTGAAAAGCGAAGCGGCCCTCAAGGCGCGCCACGGCAAGGCGCGCGCCGGAGCCCTGGCCGCCCGCAGCGCCCGACAGATGGAGGACCTCATGAAGAAGGTCGCCCTGCTGCTCGTCACGTACTGCGTCGCCAACGGGATCGCCCGGATCGCAGTCGGGCGAAACAAAGATTGGAAGCAAGAGGTAAATCTGGGCAAGAAGCAGAACCAGCTCTTCACCTTCATCCCGCACGGCAAGCTGATTGAGGCCCTGCGAGCGAAGTGCGCCCGCTCCGGCATAGAATTTGTTGAAACCGAGGAGTCGTTCACGTCAAAGACGGACCATCTTGCCCGTGAGGCGATGGGGCCTAAACCGGAAGGATGCCGCTGGCTGGGATCACGCAGCACACGAGGTTGCTTTCATTCGAGCATGGGGTTTGTCCTTCAGGCCGACGTCAACGGCTGCATAGGAATCGGCAGAAAGGCAGGAGGAGAGAAGTGGCTCTGTGACTTCATAGGGCGACTGGGATCCTCTCCGGGCACAAGGCTCGTGCCCCGGAAGCTCCACGTGAATGGCCGTCACGTACCGGCACCAAGCCCGGGCGTCAGGATGCCGCACCCCCGCGGCCTCTCCTCCAGAGCGTGGATCAGTACGAAAGTTGCGCTGGCAAAGGCCGGGCTCATCCCCGGCCTCCAGCGTGTCGCTCCTGCGACCCATATTCCCCAGGTCTTCCCCAAGGCGGCATAACCGCACTGGATATCAGCCTGGATTATGCAACAAAGCCGGATTCGCTCCAAAGCCTTGTCGAGTTCCTTGAATCCCGAATCTTTTGCCTTTTGAGTGTCAGGCCATGTCTACCGCGCCCTTCGCGCCGAGCCCTAACACAACCTACGTCATCGGCCACAGAAACCCCGACGCCGACGCGATCTGCTCGGCGATCGCGTACGCGGCCCTCAAGGAGGCCCGGGGCGAGAAGGGCCACGTTGCCGCCCGCTGCGGCAATTCGAACGCGCGGATCGACACGATCCTGGACCGGTTCCGCCAGCCCCTGCCCCTCTACCTGAGCGACGTCTGGCCGCGGGTTCGCGACCTGATGGACACGAGCGTCGTCACGGTCCCGGAGAACGCGACCTGCGCCGAGGCGCTCGAACTCATCGACAGGCACGACGTCGCGCTCCTGCCCGTCGTTGACGCGCAGCGAAGGGTGGTCGGGACGATCTCCCTGCCGCACCTGGGCGGCATCTTCATCCCGCGGGTGAGCCAGCCGAAGCTCATGCGCCACGTCCGGGGGACGCTCTCCAACATCGCCCGCGCGCTCAAGGCGACCATCATCCACGCGGTCGACGAGGCGCGGCACGAGGAGTTCTACGTGCGCCTCGGCACGATGGACATCCGCTCCTTCTGGACGATTTCGGAGCGGGAAGGGATTCCCGCCTCGGAGTCGCTCATCATCGTGGGGGACCGACGCGACATCCAGCTGCGCGCGATCGAGCTGGGCCTTCGCGGGATCATCGTGACGAGCAGCCTTCCCGTGGACGACGAGGTGATCGCGCGGGCCCGCGAGCGGGGCGTCAGCGTCATCAGCAGCCCCTACGACTCCTCGACCACGGCGTGGGTCGTGAGGACGGCCTCCAGCATCGACCGGGTCGTCGAGCGGAGCTTCGGCTCCGTCGGGCGGGACGCCCGGATCGGCGACGTGCGCCGCAAGTTTGCGACGCTCTCCAGCCCGGCGCTCATGGTCCTGGACGACGCGGGGACCCTGGCGGGCGTCCTCTCCAAGAGCAACATCCTCAAGCCCGTACAGACGCGTCTCGTGCTGGTCGACCACAACGAGATCACGCAGGCCGTGAGCGGGGCGGAGGAGGTCCAGATCACCGAGATTATCGACCACCACCGCCTGGGGCCGGTGAACACCCCGGCTCCCATCCTCTTCATCAACGAGCCGGTGGGCTCGACCTGCACCATTGTCGCGGACCTGTTTCGCGCGGGCGGCCTCGTCCCCGCCCCGCGGATAGCCGGCATCATGATGGCGGGCCTCATCTCGGACACGCTCCACCTGAACAGCCCCACGACGACCCCCAAGGACGCGGACATCCTCGCGTGGCTCTCCAGGATCGCGGGCGAGGAGCCGCGCGCGCTGGCCGAGGCCATCTTCTCCTCGGGCTCCGTGATCCAGGCGAGCACCGCGGAGGCCATCGTCCAGGCCGACCACAAGGTCTACGAGGAGGAGGGGGTCCGCTTCTCGGTCTCCCAGGTGGAGGAGCTCGGCTTCGCCAGCTTCTGGGGCCGCGCGAAAGGCATCGCCTCGGCTCTGGGCGAGCTGAGGAAGAGGGAAGGGCTCTCCTTTGCGGCGCTCCTTGTCACCGACGTGAACACCCAGAACTCACTCCTCATGGTGAAGGGGGACCCGGAGCTCATCGAACGGATCACCTACTCCCATGTCGAGAAGGACGAGATCTTCGACCTTCCGGGGATCGTGAGCCGCAAGAAGCAGCTGATCCCCTACCTGGCGAGCCTTCTGCGCGAGATCCGGGCCTGAGGCGAGCGTCAGGGCGACGACGACGCCTCGAGTTCGAGGAGCCTCGGCCCGACAAGGCCGCCCACCCGAAGGCCCGCCGTGTACACGGCCCAACAGAAGCCCGCGAGCGCAAGCAGAAGCGCCAGGGCCGCCCAGCGATGGCGGGACTCGAAGCGCTCAATCGAGCGCAGGTAGGCGCAGAGGCCGAGCACCGCCGCGACGATGATCACCGCGTCGACGCTGGCCCGCTGCCAGTAGCTGCCGCCCAGGTGCAGCCACATTCCGAACTCGTCGAATGTGAGGGCCATGGCGATTCCGTAGAGAAGGGCGGTGACCTCGGCCGAACGGCCGACCGGCCTGCGGAAGACGGCGTAGCCGCCGATCGCCGCGAGCAGGAAGATGCCGTAGTTGAGGTGGTGGACGTGGGTTCCCTGGAGGAAGAAATAGAAGTTGGGGAACTTGCGGGCCATGATCAGGAGCACGCACACGCGCGCGGCGACGAACGTCAGGATGAATCCGAAGAGCGCCATCCGGGCGAGCTTGTGGACGTTCAGGTGCAACGGGGGGTGTTCCGCAGTCATGGCGGCCGAGCCTACGCAGATTAACCCGGCGGGTTCAAGGGCCCGGCCGCGCCCGCTCCATTCTAGATGTGGATCGCGTCGCCGGTCGAGGAGGCCGCGGCCTCCATGACGGCCTCGCTCAGGGTCGGATGGGCGTGGATCGTGCGGTGGACGTCGTCGACCGTCGCCTCGAGCTCCATGGCTAGCCCGTATTCGGCGATGAGCTCCGTCGCCTCGGCGCCAATGATGTGCGCGCCGTAGATCTCCCCTGTCTTAGCGTCGGTCACCACCTTGACGAAACCCTCGGTCTCGTTTGACGCCACGGCCTTGCCCGACGCGGTGAAGGGGAATTTCCCGATACTGATGTCGAGGCCCTTCTGCCGGGCGGCCTTCTCGGTGAGCCCGGTGCTCCCGACCTGGGGATGGCAGTAGGTGCAGCCGGGAAAGTTGCCCACGCGCTTCGACTTCCCGTGGCCGAACATCCCGTTGACCGCGCTCACGGCCTCGTAGGTTGCGACGTGGGCGAGCCACGGGGGCCCGATGATGTCGCCCGCCGCGTAGATCCCCGGGATGGAGGTCTGGTAGTCGTCCCCAACCTTGAGGTAGTTCTTCTCCAGCTCGGGCTTGAGCCCCGGGGCCAGCACACCCTCCAGGTTCGCCACAACGCCGATGGCCGAAAGGCACACCTCGGCCTCCACCGTGGACTTCTTATCCCCCGCGACGAGGTCCACCCTAACCGAGCTCTTGCCGACCCTGAAGTTCTCGCACTTTGTCCCGACGTGGATCGTGATGCCCTGCTTCTCGAACGCACGGTGCAGGACCCTGGAGACGTCGTCGTCCTCGATCGGCAGGATCTGCGGAAGCATCTCGACAAGGGTGACCTTCGATCCGAACGCATTGAAGAAGTAGGCAAATTCGACGCCGATCGCCCCGGCGCCGACGATCACGATGGATTTAGGGAGGGTCTTCGTGGCCAGCGCCTCGCGGGAGGTCATCGTGCGAACGCCGTCGATTTCGAGCCCGGGGATCCTCCGCATCTTGCAGCCGGTCGCGATCATTATGTTCTTCGTGCGGAAGAACTTGCCCTTGTGCTCGCCCTGGGTGATGGAGACCATCCCGGGTGCGTTCACCGTGCCCGAGCCCACGTAGTACTCGACCTTGTTCTTGCGGAAGAGGAACTCGACGCCCTTGGCCATCTGTCCGGCCACCGAGCGGGAGCGCTCCATCACCTTTGGGAAGTCGAACCCGACGTTCGAGGCGCTAAGTCCATAGACGTCCGCCTTCTTCATCGTCTGGTAGAGCTCGGCGCTCTTGAGGAGGGCTTTCGTGGGAATGCAGCCCCAGTTGAGGCACGTCCCGCCGGCCCTCTCGAGCTCGATGCAGGCGACCTTCTTGCCGAGGCGCCCCGCGCGGATCGCACCGGCGTAGCCCGCAGGCCCACCGCCTATCACAATGAGATCGTACTCGGTCG
>Ga0265313_10000234_pt1 | contig 60166 bp, 40 predicted proteins | sample 4123metaG_FD_203122 | JGI IMG/M metagenome (GOLD analysis project Ga0265313, IMG submission 203122) | Rhizosphere microbial communities from Carex aquatilis grown in University of Washington, Seatle, WA, United States - 4-1-23 metaG | ecosystem: Host-associated > Plants > Roots > Rhizosphere >... | reverse complement strand
CCCCGCGCTTTGCGTCGAGGGCGAGCGAGGCCGGTGGCGAGCGCGCGGAGCGTACTTCCCGTACGCGAGCACGCTCGACGCCGGGATCGCGAAGCCATCGGCGCAAAGCGCCGGGCTTCTACCGGGCGACTTTGCGGGCTGCAGGCGCGCTCCTCGCCAGCACGTCGGCAAGGTATCGCCCGGTGTGCGACCGCGCGCACTCGACGATCTGCTCGGGCGTGCCGACGGCGACGATTTCACCGCCTCCCTCGCCCCCTTCGGGTCCGAGGTCGATCACCCAGTCGGCGCAGGCCACCACGTCGAGGTTGTGCTCGATGACCACGACCGTGTTGCCCTGATCTCGCAGATCCATCAGCGTTGCGAGGAGCACCTCGATGTCGGCGAAGTGGAGCCCCGTCGTAGGCTCGTCGAGCACATAAAGCGTGCGCCCGGTCGCCCTGCGGGCAAGCTCGCGCGCCAGCTTCACGCGCTGCGCCTCTCCGCCCGAGAGCGTCGTCGCCGGTTGCCCGAGCGTCAGATACCCGAGACCGACCTTGCGCAGCGCCTCCAGCCGGTCGGCGATCCGAGGCACCGCGCCGAAGAGCTCCGTCGCTTGTTCCACCGTCACGTCCAACGCGTCGGCGATCGATAGACCCCGGTATTTGACTTCCAGCGTCTCGCGGCTGTACCGGCGCCCGCCGCACGTATCGCAGGTCACGAACACGTCGGGCAAGAAGTGCATCTCGATGCGCAATACGCCGTCGCCCTGGCAAGCCTCGCACCGGCCGCCTTTGACGTTGAACGAGAAGCGCCCCGCCTTGTATCCGCGTGCGCGCGCGTCGGGCAAGCCGGCGTAGAGCTCGCGAAGAAGCGCGAAGATGCCCGTGTAGGTGGCGGGGTTGGAGCGCGGCGTTCGACCGATGGGCGCCTGATCGATCGAAACAACCTTGTCGACGTTGTCGAGGCCTTCGACGCGGTCGCACTCGCCGACCGGCGCCGTCGCGTTGTAGAGCTTCGCGCGCGCGGCCGGCAGGAGCGTATCGACGACGAGGCTCGACTTTCCGCTGCCGCTGACGCCGGTGATGCAGGTGAGAAGGCCGAGGGGTACTTCGGCGGTGACGCCGCGGAGGTTGTTCGCCCGCGCCCCGACCACCCGAACGCTCGGCTTGCCGCGCGATTTGCGCTTGCTCGGGATCGGCATCTGGCGAGCGCCGCTGAGCCAAGGCCCGGTGATCGACTTGGGGTTCGCCATGATTTCGCGCGGGGTGCCCTGCGCCACGATCTCCCCGCCGTGCACCCCCGCCCCAGGGCCCATGTCGACCACGTGGTCGGCGGCGAGGATGGCCTCGCGATCGTGTTCGACGACGATGACCGTGTTGCCGAGATCGCGCAGGCGCGCCTGCGCCTCGATCAGTCGGGCGTTGTCGCGGGCGTGCAAGCCGATGCTCGGTTCGTCGAGGACGTAGAGGACTCCGACCAGCGCGGCCCCGATCTGGGTGGCGAGGCGGATCCGCTGTCCTTCGCCCGACGAGAGCGTCTGCGCGCTCCGGTCGAGGGTGAGGTAGTCGAGGCCCACGTCGATGAGGAAGCCGAGGCGGGCGGCGACGGCCTTGAGCAGCGGCTCTGCGATCGCGCGCTCGCGGGCGGCGAACACCTGAGGCGAGCCTTCGGACGCGGGGTCACCGAGGGTCTCGACGAATTTGCGCACGTGGCGGAGCGGCATCGAACCGACTTGCGCGATGTCCTTTGCGCCGAGCTTTACCGCCAGCGCCTCGGGTCGTAGGCGCTTGCCCTTGCACGCGTCGCACGTGCGCGTGACGAGAAAGCGCCCGAGTTCCTCGTCGGCGATGCCGCCTTCGCTCGCGTCCGGATCGTCCTCGTCGGGCTCCTCGACCCGCGTATCGGCGAGCGACGCGAGACGCTGCTCGAGCCGCGGCACCAGCCCTTCGTAGGCCTTTGCTTTTCGGGCTGTGCGCTTGCGACCGCCGGCTTCGACGGCGCCTCCGAAGAGGATCGCCTTGCGCTGCTCCTCCGGAATCTTCGACCAGGCCAGGTCCGGACTCACGCCGAGCGACTCGACCGCGCGCGCCGTCTCGGTCGAGAGAGCCACGCTCCCCCGGCGCCCCCAAGCGAGCACGACTCCTTCCCGGAGCGTGTGGTGCGGGTCGCCGATGCAGCGGTCGGGGTCGACGACGTCGCGCGCGCCGAGTCCGTCGCACGCGGGGCAGGCCCCGTGAGGGCCATTGAACGAGAACATGCGCGGCTCGATCGGCGGAAGCGAGATACCGCAGTCGATGCACGCGAATCGCTCGCTCATCCAGAACGGCTCGCCGTCGCTCGCCTGGACGAGCAGGCGGCCCTCTCCGAGCTTGAGGGCGAGCTCGACGCTGTCGGTCAGCCGGCCCTTGAGGCCCTCCTTCAGGACCAGGCGATCGATGACGACGTCGAGGTCGTGGGCGCGGGAGCGGTCGAGCTCTAGCTCGTCCCCGAGGTCGACGATCGAGCCGTCGATGCGAACGCGGACGAAGCCTTCCCGGCGGAGGCGCTCGAGTTCGAGTCTGAGCTCCCCTTTGCGGGCCCGCGCGATGGGTGCCATGACCGAGAGCTTCGTTCCGTCGTCGAACGACAGGATGCGATCGACGATCTGCTGCACCGTCTGCGCCTCGATGCGCTTTCCGCAGTTCGGGCAATGCGGGACACCGACGCGGGCGTACAAGAGGCGCAAGTAGTCGGCGATCTCGGTCACGGTGCCGACCGTCGATCGGGGCGACTTCGAGAGGGGTCGCTGCTCGATCGCGATTGCCGGGCTCAGGCCGTCGATGCGCTCGACGTCGGGTTTCGCGAGCTGCTCGAGGAATTGCCGCGCGTAGGCGCTGAGCGACTCCACGTACCGCCGCTGTCCTTCCGCGTAGATCGTGTCGAACGCGAGCGAAGACTTGCCGGACCCGCTCGGTCCGGTGAAAATGATGACCTTGCCGCGCGGCACAGCGACGCTGACGTTCTTCAGGTTGTGCTGCCGAGCGCCGATGACGACGAGACGATCCACGTTGGATTGAAACGGTTAGCACGGTAGCCAAAGGGTCGTCGTCTGGAGATGAACCTCTCGATTCGAGCTCCGGCTCGTCATGGTACGCTCCGTCTCTGCGGGATGCTCAAAGTCGAGTGCGAGTCATGCCAGGCGCCGTACCAGATCGACGAGCGGCGCGTTCCGCCCGCGGGACTCAAGATGAGGTGTCCGAAGTGCGGGCATTCCTTTCTCGTCTTGAATCCAAAAAGCTCGGCGTCCCCGTCGGCTCCGGCCGCGGAAACCTATCCGGCCCGGCCCGGGGCTCTTGCGTCGGCGCCGCCGCCCGAGCGTGAGCCGTCGCGCTCGCCGCTCCCCTCCGACTTTCCGGCAGCCCTGGGCTCGCTCGACGAGCCGGACCTCCCCGTCGTCTCGGCCGACCTCCCTGCCGCCAAGACTCCGGGAGCAAACCTGCCGGTTGCAAAAAGGCCCCCTCCTCGGCCGGCGCCGCGCGCCACCGACCCCGGCCTGGCTGCGAAGACTCCCCCCGGCGCATTTTCCGCTCCGGGCACTTTCGGCGGCGCGAACCTCGACCTCCCCGCCATCCCGGCTGCTCTCCCTGAAGCCAGGCGAAGCCCGCCCAAGCCTCCGCCGCCCCGCGCGCGGCCGACCCAGACCGAGCTCCCGAAGCTCTCCGCGGATTTGCCGATGGCGAAAGGGGGCAGTGGGGTGGACCTCCCGGAGGTCGCCGCCCACCTGCCGGACGTGGCCGCGTCGCTCCCGGGGGTCGCCGGAGTGCTGCCCGTCCCGGCGGCTTCTCCGCCCAAGGCCTTTCTTTCCAGCGCCGGCAGCGGATTCGGCGAGATCGATCTACCCGCGGCGGCCGACGTGCTGCCCGCTGTGGTCCCGCGCGATCACCACCTGCCGGTGCGCGCGCAGTCGACCCCGGTGCCCGGGGCGCTAAGCTTTGGGGAGATCGAGCTGCCGCGCGAGCACTCGCCCAGCATCGAGCCCTTCGCCGGTGGGTCGCAAAACGCGGCCGGCGTGTCCCCCCCGATCTCCGCCGACTTCGGAAATCTGGAGTTCGACGAGAAGCCCCGCCCCCGCCGCATTTCGTCGCGTGCCCCTGCTGCCGTCAAAGACGCCGATCGGGGCGGCGGGGGGATGACGTTCGGCGAGGTCGACCTGTCCTCGCCGCAGGAGGATCCTTCGGTGAGGGACGCCTCGTCCATCAGCGTCGTCGGGCCGATGCCCCTGCCGGACGGCGAAGAGGCGGCGGCCGACCCCGGCGCGCGGCGTCGAACCCAGCATGCCAAACGTTCCGCCGTTTCTCCGGGTGCTCAGGCGGCAGCGACCGCGCCCGTGCGCGCAGACGGGCGCGAAGGCCCCGTCGCGTCCACGCGAAAGCGTTCGGTCGGGGCGCGCGTGGCGGTCGTGTTGCTGGTCGCCGCGGTCGTCGCCGGTGCGGCGCTCCAGCTCACGCCTCATGGCGCATACGGCTATCTCGATCTTTTCGATCGCATTCACGCGAATGACTACCAGCGGGTCACGGCGGCGACCGTCGTCTCGACGGAGAAGGTGCTCGGCGCCGATACATACGGGGACGCGCAGGCGGCTGTGGAAGCCGCGGCGGCAGCGCACGCCGCGATGGGGCGGGCGAAGCCGCTGACCGCGTACGCCGCCGTCGTCGACTATGCGACCACCGTGCGCTTCGGTCCGGACACGTCGCGCGCGTCGCGCGCAAAGCAGTTCTTGGCCGAGCTGCCGGCCGAGGAGGTGGTCAAGTATCGCGACGTGGCTCTCGCGGCGCAGGCGGCCGCGAACGACGACTTCGACAAGGCGCGTAGCGCGCTCGATGCGGCGGCGAGCAAGAGCGACCCGGCCGATCCGATCCAGATCACGCTGGCGAACTTGCGCGGCAACGTGGAGCTCGCCGCGCGCGACGGGACCGCCGCGATCCTCGCCTTCAAGCGCGCCCTCGGCTCGTCGGACGACGCGCGGGCGCATTTCGGACTGGCGCGCGCCTACGAGCTCATCGGGGACCCGGCGAACGCCAAGAACGAGATCGCCGCGACTCTCGCGGCCTCACCGCTCCACCCCGGCGCTCTCGTCGCGCGCGCGCGAACCAACGGCGCGCTCGCGGAAGACGCGCAGGCCTTCAAGGACCTCGCCACCGTGCTAGAGGGCCCCGCGCGCGCAAAGGCGGCCCCGAACGACCTCTCGAAAGCCTATTCGGTCAGGGCATGGATCAACCTGGACCGCGGCGGAGCGAGCGAGGCGCGCGAAGCGTTCGCCCAAGCCGTGAAGATCGACCCGCGCAACGTCTTGGCCTTGAGCGGAGAAGGCCGAATGCTCTTCAGCGAAGGTCGCTACAGCGAAGCGCTCGCCCGATTCGACGCCGCACTCCAGATCGATTCCGGATCCCCCGAGACGATCGCGAGCGACGCCGAGGCGAAGCTCGCGATCGATCGGCTCGCGGAGGCCAAACAGCAGCTCGTCGACGCGCGGCCCCGTTTTCCGAAGAGCGTCGCGATCGTGCTTCTCCTCGGTCGGGTCGAGCGCCATCTCGGGAACTACGACGCCGCGGAGGCCGACATGCGCGCGGCGGTGGCCATGGTCGACGTCTCGCGCCGCGACGCGATTCTCCCGTACGTCGCGTTGTCGGAGCTCTTGTCGTCGCGCGGACGGCTGGCGGACGCCAAGGCGCTCCTCGACGAAGCGAAGACGAAACTGGCCTCTTCCGCCGCGCTCGACCGAGCCCTGGGAGATGTCGCCGAGCTGCAAGGAGACCACGACCTCGCCCTCACGCAGTACAAGAGGGCGCTCGCACAAGAGCCCGGGGACAACTCGTCGCATTTCCGGCTCGCGGTGGCGCTGCGGCGAATGCGCAGGTTCGACGACGCCGGGGCCGAGCTCGACAAGATCGCCACCGCGGACAAGGACTACCCTGGGCTGGCGCTCGAGCGTGGCCTGCTCTTCGAGGACTCGGGGGACGTACAAAAGGCGATCGAGCAGTTCAAGGCGGCCCTCGCCCAGGCGCCCGAGGACCCTGACCTGGAACTGCGCGTCGGGAGCGCCTATGTGGCCATCGGCCGCCCGGACGAAGCGATTCCGATGCTCCGCAAAGTAATCCAGAAGCGCCCTGCGAGCGCGGAGGCCCAGCACTTCATGGGACGTGCGCTCATGCTCAAAGGCCCGACGCAGCAGAACGAAGCCATTCGCTATCTGCAGCGCGCGGTGGACGCCGATCCGAACCGCGCCGAGTTTCACGTCTATCTGGCGTGGGCTGCCAATGACGCGACGAAGTTCGATCTTGCCAGCAAGGAGATCGAGGCGACGCTCGCGATCGACAAGCTCAATGCCGACGCCTACTGGCAACGTGGGCTCATGGAACGCAAGCAGGGCGCGGTCGTCGACGCGATAAAGGACGAGAAGCGCGCACTCGCCCTCCGCCCTTCGCGCTACGAGGCGCACGCCACCCTCGCCGAATGCTACGAAGACCGCAGCAATCCGGCGGCGGCGTTGGCGGAATGGGCCAAGGCCTTGGCGGGCGACGGGGACGTGGCGGGGCCTGACGGGACCGTGCCCCATCCGGATTGGCGGTACGAGTACGGGAAGCTGCTGATGGATCGCGGCAACGTCGGCGCGGCGCTCCCGCTGCTCTTGCAGGCGGCGACGACGGTTGAGAAGTCGGATCAGCGGCCGGGATGGCTGGCGCACCTCGAGGTGTTGACGGCCGAGGCGCTCCAGAAGTCGGGCCGCAAGTCCGAGGCGGTCGAGCACTACCGCCGGTTCATGGAAATCGCGCCGGTCAATTCCCCGGATCGGGACGACGCGCAAGCCGCGCTCAAGCGGCTCAGCGTCGAGCGGTAACCCCTCGCGTTCTATTGTCGGATTGGGGCTAGCGCCTCCGCCATCCTTGCAAACGCAACGACGTCGAGGGTTTCGCCTCGGGCGTCGAGCGCGATCCCCGCGCGCGCGGCGGCTTGCTCGAGGGCCGCGCTGTCGGGGGCGAGCTTCGCCCACGCGTTGCGCAACGTCTTTCGGCGCGCCTGGAACGCGCTGCGCACGAGCGCGCGGAAGGCCTCGGTCTCTTTGGCGCGCGGCGGGTTCGCGGGAACGAGCTCGACGACCGCGCTCGTGACCTCCGGAGAGGGATAGAAGGCTCCCGGCGGGGCGCGCAGCACTCGCCGCGCGTCGTACGCGGCCTGCACGAAGACCGACAGGCCCCCCCAGCTTTCGTGGCCCGGCGTGGCCGTGAGCCGGTCGGCGACCTCTTGTTGAATCAGGAAGACGACTCTTTCGACGCGGTCTGCGAGTTCGACCGCGCGCCGTAGCAGCGGGCCCGTGATCGCATAGGGCAGATTGCCGCAAAGAACGCGCGGCGACTCCGGATCGGCGTCGCCGAGGAGCTGGGCCAGGTCCACCGATTGCGCGTCCGCCTCGACGATGCGCGTGGTGCTGGCCGGCGCCAGCTCGCGCACGAGCAGCGGCACGAGCTCGCGGTCGCGCTCGATGGCCACGAGCGAACGAGCGCGCTGCGCCAGGAGACCCGTAAGGGCTCCGGTGCCGGCGCCGATTTCGACGACCCGAGCCCGTCCGACTTCGTCGTCTCGCACGCACGCGGCGGCGATTGCGTGAGCGATGGGCGTCGCGACGAGGAAGTTCTGCCCGAAGCTCCGCTTCGGCCGCAGCCCGGCGTCGCGAAGGAGAGCTCGGGGATCGCGCGACGTCAAGCCGACGACCCCGCCACGCTCCGCGCGACGATGCGCACGCCGAGTCGGCGCAGCGTCCGCTCTCCTCGGACCGCCATCGCGCGGGCGCGGACGCGAACGGCGTCGTCGACCGCGCTGGCCATCGGGCTCGGCCGCTCGTGCCGTGCGCCGACCGCCGCGTCCAGCGGCGGTACGGTCCATCGCAGCTCGATCCGGCGCGACCGGAGCATTGCGACGGCCTTGGCGGTCGCGTGGGGCCTCGCAGGCGGCACCGCCCAAACGCAGACGACGCTCGCACGGGGCTTTTCGGTCGCGATCTTCGCGAGCACCTGGGCGAGCATCGCTTCGCTGCCGTCGCGTTCGCCGTCGACCCGCGGGGGAGACTCGATCCCGAACGCCGACAAGTATTGCCGGAGCGCCTGCTCGCGTGGTGTGCGGGCGAACCCGGTGCGCGGGGCAAACGGGGCGCGCGCCCGGAGCTGGTCGGCACGTCGCACGAGCGCGTCGAGATCGCCTTTCCCGAGGTCGGCGAGGCCCAGCGGATCGAGGGGCCGCGCGTGTTCGGCGATTCGTTGGGCCACGTCGCTCTCGTCGAGTTCGGACCGGTCGGCGTCGACGCAGCTCGCGGCGGTGGCGAGAGCGGACGCGATCGCGGCGCCGTGCGCGGCACCCTGCTCGGGAGCCACCCAGGCTCGCAAACGGGACGCCGCGACCACGAGGCCCACCCTATCGCCGCGCCGCAGGCAGCGGGTCGCGCGCGAAGCCACCTCGTCGAGGACCCAGTCGAGCGGGGCGCCGCCGGGCTCGCCCGCCAAGAGCTCGACCGAAGCGTCGACCACGAGCCAGACGATGTCGCGATCGTCGCGTTCCATCTCGCGGACGAGCAGCCGCCCGCGCTTGGCGCTCGCTTTCCACGCGATGCGCCGGAACGGGTCGCCCGGCGCGTGGTCCCGCAGCTCGCGGAGTTCCTCCCCCTCGCCGGCGAACGCTGCAGGGCGTCCCGTTTCGGCGGACCGTCGCGATCGGCCGCCGCGCGGAGACTGGGATAGAACCGCGAGGCTCTTCGGGATCGCCTCGATCCCAAGCGGGCTTGCGAAGAGCAGCGGCACCTCGTACATGCCCTCGCCGCCGAGCTGTGCGCCCCTGACCTCGAGCGCGAGCCCATGCACCCCCCAGCGCCCGACGCGGTTGGCGACCACCGTCACGGCCAGGCTCGCACGACCCCACGGCTGCAGATCGACCACGGCCGGCTCGACCGCAGCGGTGAGCATGCTCGATGCGATCGGTCGCAGTCCGACGCAGCGCACGGCTTCGCCGCTCCGGTTGCGCATCTCGGCTTCGAGCACGAGGCGTGTCCCGCGCGCGACCCGATGCACGCGCGCGGACACCGCCCAGACCAGCTCGAAGCCGGCTTCCCGTAGATTGGTGACGGTCATGAGCGCCATTGCGCGCCCGAGGGCCACCGCGAGCAGCATGGCACCCCCGAAGGCGACGATCGGCGCGAGCCGCGTCGCCGCGCCGAGGACGACGAGGACGGCGCCGGCGATCGCGACGTGCACGGTCGGCGGAGTCGGGTGAAGCTGCATCGCGAGGTCGTTATACCGCCCGCATGCTGCGGCGGAAGCTGACCTTCGACAGGGCTTCTTCGACGAGGCGCTCTTGCGCCCTCGGCTCAGCCTCAGCCTCGGCCGTCATCACGAGTCTGTGGGCGAGCACGCTCGGCGCGACCGCCCGAATGTCGTCCGGCGTGACGAACGGCCGGCCCTCGATGAGGGCCCAGGCCTTGGCCGCCTGAACGAGGCCGAGCGACGCGCGGGGGCTGGCGCCGAGGGCCACGCGCGGGTGGCTGCGGGTGAAGGTCGTCATCCCCACGGCGTAGTCGTAGAGATCGTCGTCGACGTGGATACTCGCGGCGATGGTTTGGAGTCGACCGGCGCTTGCCGCGTCGAGGACCGGGTGGGCGACGGGAGGCTCCACGCCGTGGGCCTTGAGCATTTGCGCCTCCTCGCGCGGCGCCGGGTACCCCATCGAGACCCGCACGAGAAAGCGGTCGATTTGCGCCTCCGGCAGCGGGTACGTCCCCTCGAGGTCGATCGGGTTTTGCGTTGCCAGAACGAGGAAGGGCGCCGGGAGCTCGAAGCGGTCGCCCTCGATCGTGACCTGGCGCTCCTGCATCGCCTCGAGCAGCGCGCTCTGCGTCTTGGCCGGCGCCCGGTTGATCTCGTCGGCGAGGACGATGTTCGCGAATATGGGCCCGGCGCGGAGCGAAAACGTCCCGTCGCGCGGCGAGAGCACGTACGTCCCGGTGATGTCGGCGGGCAGGAGGTCAGGGGTGAACTGGATTCGTCGCGCACTGCACCCGAGCGCCGTCGCGAAGGCTTTGACCAGCGTCGTCTTGGCGACGCCCGGGACACCTTCGAGGAGAGCGTGTCCGCGGGCGAGGAGCGCCACGAGGATCGTATCGACGGGGCGGAGTGAGCCGACGTACACGCGCGAAACCTCGCGCCGCAGTTGGTCGATTCGCTCGCGAGCGGAAGCGATGTCGGTCGCGGCTACGGTCACGGCGAATGAGCGACTCTATCATGTGGATTCTCGAGCCCATCGAGTAGCTTCCGAATCTGCGCCGCGACCTCGACGACCCGGGCCGTTCCCACCGTGCCGCCGCCGAACCACCGGCCGACAGGGCGCCCGACCGCCGCGTTTTGCGCGACGAGTGTTTCGAAGCGCCCGAGCTCGGCGAGGAGCTCGGTGAGCGTGCGGAGCTGCAGCGGATCGACGAGGCCTTCCGCGCGGACCTTCGCGACGAGCTCGTCGCGCGGCGGCACGCGGTCGAGCCCGAGCCGCGTCGCAAGCTCTTCTTCGAGCGCGCTCTTGAGCTCCAGCATCGCGAGCGCTCGTGAGGCGTGGGGCGACGCCAAGCCCGCCGCGTGTCCCGCGACGCCGCCGTGGAGGGCGGCCGGGACCGCGCGCACGAACTTCGGCGAAACCGCCCTGTGCTTCCTGCCCACCCTCGCGCTCGTCCAGAGGACGACGCCGATGCCCACCGCGAGCGCGGCAAAGTAGGCGGCGCCCGGCGGCAGCCCGTCGCGCCGCAACGTCTCCAGCCCGAGTGCGAGGGCGCGCCGTGCCTCGCCGGCGGTGGTCTTCGCGTGGGAGGGGTCTCCGAAGGCCCCGGTCGTGCGAAAGCCGTTCGAAACCAGGTAAAGCGTGCCGCCGCGTTTGCCCCACACGTCGTCGTCGGTCGCGTAGCGCACGAGCGCTCGCGAGAGCGCCCGATTTCCCGGATAGCGCATCATCGCGTTGATGGGGATCGAGCCGTCGCCGACGGCGACGAAGCGTCCATGGCCCACCGCGCCGGCGACCGCGAGAAGGACGTCGGGCTCCCCTTCGCCGTGCACGACGAGAAGAGGCGAGAGCGCCTGGTGCTCGAGCCCGGTGGCGTGGTTGGTCACGACGTGAGCCACGTCGCGTACCGTGGGGTGAACGCTCGCCGGCTCCGCTATCGCCAGCGACGGATTGTCGCGGAGCATCTCCGCGGGTCGGGCCGGAAGAGATACGCGCCGAATTCCGAATCGGGTGAGAAGCTCGTCGCCGGTGCCGTAGTCGTCGAGAAGGACGAGCCGGCCGCCTGCCCGCATGAACGCCGAGAGCTCATCCACGTCGAGCGGGCGATCGGGGTGAACCATCAAGATGCCGTCCTCGCGCTTTAGGTCGCCTAGCGCGAGGGTCGTCGTAACGGCGACTCGCGCCGTGCCAAGCTCGCTCTGCGCGACGCGCACAAGCTGCGAGAGCCCCTCCCAATCCTCGCCTCGTGGATCGAACGGGGCCGCGAGTGCGGCGTGCGGCTGTCCCCCGAGAAACGCGCAAAAGATCAAAAAGAGCGAAAAACGAGAAAAACGAGAAGAACGAGCGAGAATCCTCGCCGGGTTCGGGGCCGGGAAAGGTTTGCCCGGGCAGCGTGTACGCAAAGCGGGCCCGCTCCTCACCTTGACCGTGGCACTTGCGTTGCTATTTTGCAAAGTAGAGTGGACCCCTAGAGCTTCCCCGGCACTTGTCGCGCTTCGCTTCTACTCAAAGAAGGTACCAACATGCTGCCTCCTTTCATCATCGAGCAGATTCGCCGGCGTGAAGAGCAGGACCGCGTCCGTCCGGAGCAGCCCCACCTCGAAATCCCGCTCGAGCGGCCGGCCCCGCGCGCGCCGCAGGCGCCCGACGAGAACAGAGACCGAGGGGTCGTCATCATCGACCTCATGGCAAGCGATATCGACTGAGCGTTCGGGCGACCGAGCGGTGGTGCCGACCGGGGCGAGGGCCTGGCGTGGAGCGCCAGGCGGCTCGACACTTCCGTGGGGGGTGACTAGTCTGCGCGCCCCATGGGGTTTTTCTCGCGGGCGGGGCAGATACTGCTCGGTGCCGCTCTGGTCGGAGTCGCAGCCCCGTCTTGCTATTCGGCCGGAGGGGGTACGGCTCCTCCTCCCGACAGCTTCTATTTTCCGGTAGGCCTCGCCGTCTCCACGGATGGCGCTGTTCTCTACGCCGTCAACTCGGACTTCGACCTGCAATGGAACGGCGGGACGCTGCAAAGCTACGACCTCGCCCGGCTGCGCGCCGACGCCGCCAACCAGATCGCCACCTTCGCCATCCCAAATTCGACATGCCCCGGGAGTCCGCCGCCAGGCGGGACCCTTCTCGGACAGGCGTGCGCGCCCGTCCATCCGTCGCAAAGCTACATCGGCGACTCGGTGACGATCGGCGCCTTCGCCACCGACGTCCAGCTCTCCGTCGCTCCGAACCATAGCTCCCGGCTCTTCATCCCGGTGAGGGGCAACGCCACAGTGACCTGGGCCGATGTCGAGGGCGACCCCAACAACCCGCTGAAGATCGACTGCGGGCAGGGCGCCGACGGCAGGTGCGCCGCGAGCCATCAGGCGGGCAACGACCCCAATCAACTCGGCAACACCCGCCATGTCACGTTGCCCGGGGAACCCTATGGGATGGCCCAGAGCGAGAACGGGGCTTACATTGCCGTCACCAGCCAGACCACGACGCAATCGTCGCTTCTGACGACCGGGCTCTCGACGCCCGCGGCTCCGCCGGTCCCTCCGACGATGGAATTCGTGCTGGGCGGAATGCCCGTCGGGGGCATCGGCATCGCGGCGGTCCCGCACGACCGCGATGCTCCGGCGCCAGGCATGGTCGGCCCCCCCCCCACGGGGAAATCGTCGCGTTGCGAAGACGTCGACGTCGCCGACGTCCTTCACTGCGTCCGGCCGGCCTTCCTCGAGACCAGCCGCGACGCCGCGGAGATCGATCTCCTTCGCCTCTACGATGACGACGGCTCGTCGTTGCACCGCCCCTTTCTGCAGAGGGAAGGCGTGTACCCGATCACGTCCAACGCCGTCGGAACCGACTCGCGCGGAATCGTGATCGACCCTACGCCGCGCATCGCGTGCAAGACGCAGTGCAATGGCGATCCAGCCTGCAGCGCGGCGTGCGGGCAGCTCGCCGCGCGGGTCTTCTTCGCCAGCCGAACTCCGCCTGCGCTCGGCATCGGCGAGATCGGCGGGCCGCCGCCGAGCGGCCTCGGCACCTACGATCCCGACCGATTGGTGCTCACGGGCAACTGGCCGCTGCCCATCGGGCCGTCGAACGTGTATTTGGCCCCGATCATCGATCCAAATGGAAACTTCGCGCTCCGGGTCTTCATCGTGTGCTTCGACGCGAGTCAGATCGTCGTCTGGGACCCCGATGCCGAGGCCGTCGAGACCGTCATCGACGTCGGGGCTGGACCTTTCGCGATGACGTTCGATCCGTTTTCAATGACAGATGTGGGCGAGCACAACCCCGCTCCGCCACCCCCCGCGCCCAACCAGCCAAGACCGTACCGGTTCGCCTACGTGGCGAGCTTCACGCAATCGTACGTGCAGATGATCGACCTCGACAACAGCCAGCCGACCGCCGAAACCTTCGAGAACGTCGTCTTCACGCTCGGCCAGCCGACGCTGCCGAAGGGCCAATGATCATCCTGCGAGCGCGTATCGCCGCGGTCGCGATCGCCGCGGCGGCCCTGACGGCCGGCGTGTCGATCGCGGGCGCCTCCCTGTCGAGCTGCGCCCAGACGCCGCCCAATGTCACGACCCACACGTTCCATCAGGCGCAGAAGGTCGACTTCATCTGCATGCAGGTGAACGACGCGAACGGCAACGCCATCGCGCAACCAATCCCGGTCGCACAAGCCAACTGCGCGCCCGTGCCGCCCAACGTGAACGGGGCGATCTTGGCCTTTCACCTGTACGCGGTGGTCACGCAGACCACACCGGGCGAGCTCGCCGTGGTCGATCTGACAGCGGGCGTCGTCGTCGACAACGACAAGGACACGCCTGGGATCAACTTCATCCCCGTCGGCGCCAACCCGACGGACGTCGCGGTCGCGCCCTACGACGCCCCGTTCACGTTCGTATCGAGCCGAGACCCGAACAAGCTGGCCGTCTACGCCATCGACAACAAGCGGCTCCTCGGGAATTCGACGGGAACGAGCCCCCCGCTGCCGCTCAGGCTTCCGGATCTCATGGCGTGTTCGCTACCGCAGCCGCCGCAGGGACTCGCGGTCGTTCCGTCCTCCGGTCCTGACGGCGGGGCCGCGGGGAGTGCGTACGCGCTGGTGGTTCTGCTGGCGGGGTCGGCCAGCGGGCCGGCGACGGTGCTCACGCTCGATCCGACGGTACTGGCATCGGTGCCTCCGGGATCGCTGACGCCGTGCACGTCGCTGAGCGGCGCGGTTCTCGCCGCGACGGCGCTGTCGGGAGCATTCCCGTCGACGTGGGCCCCGGGTCCCGCGTGGCCGGACGGCGTGCCGTACGCCGACGCGAGCGGGCCCACTCCGGTACCTCAGTGTCCGTCGGAATTCGTGGTCGACGCGGGCCCGGTGGACGCAGCGTCCGATTCCTCGGACGACGCGGAATTGGACGCCGGAACGGGCGACGTTGCACCGGCCGAGGCGGGGGCCGCCGGGTCGGGCGCCTTCACCCTACCGCCCGAACCACCGCACCCGACGGCGATCGCCATGCGCACCGACCTGCCGGTGCTCTACGTCGCCGACGAAACGGTGCCGGTCATCCACGTGATCGACCTGCACGACCCGTCGAACCCGATCGAACTCGACCCACTCCTCGCGACGAGCATCGTGCAGCCGGCGCGGCACGTTTCTGTCGGCGGGCTCGCCATCAGTCCCCCGACGCGCGACTACAAGATCTACCTCTACGCGATCGACGCGAGGCAGGGCACGCTGATGGTCTACGACATCACCGATCCCGTGGCGTCGCCGCGCACGCCGCTGCAGCGCCCGCACCCCGAGCTCAACCCCCTCGCGCTTCCCGACCGCCTCACGTTCTCGGCTCCCGTCGCCGCGGTGTCGTTCGTGGCGCACGACTGGCCCCTTGCCTCGCCGCTGGTCACCCCGACCGACACCGTCCACGATTACACGGGGCTGCTTTGCAACCCGAACCCGAACGCCCATCCGGACGCGAGCGCCTTCGTCGATCTCGGCGCATATTACCGGGCGGACCAGACGTCGCGGATCCAGGCGACGGACACCCAAGGTGGCACGGCCCAGACCCTGCCCACGCGGCTTCGGGGGGTGTTCGGCTTCGCCACGCTTTCGAACGGCAACGTCGTCATCATCGACGTCGACGACTGGGACGCGCCATGCCGCCGGCCGGACCCCATGGCGGTCGGTGTCATCGCCGATCCGTCCAACCCCGGCATCACCTACGACGGGGGCATCACGGGCGTTCTCGATATTCCCCAGCCCAGCGCAGGGCCCGGCGACCTCGACCCGTACCACGCGCCCATCACGTACAATAGCGCGATCTCCGAGAGCGCCGCCGTGAGCCTCGAGGCCTTTTTCCCCGTCTCGGCGCCGCACCGCCTTCGCTCCAACGCGCTCCTCCGGAACGACCCGACATCGGGCGTCCACGTGCCGAACTTGATCGGCCTTCCGCAGCTCTTCAACGCGAGCGGCGCCCCTGTGTCGACGACCGGCGCCTCCGGCGCAACCAACCCTCTCATTTTTCCGGCGCCGCTGCCCCCCGGGTTTTTCGATCCGACGTACGTGCAGAACCCGACCGAGCCGAACCCGAACGCGCGGACGGTGACGTCGCCTCTTCTCGCGAGCGCCGGCGCTCTCGGGGCGCCCATTCCGGCCCCTCTATTCCCGACGGTCTCGGGGTCGGTCTCGCCGGGCGTGCGCGTGTCGTTCGACGATCCGACGGCCCATATCGATCAAGACTGGACCGTGACGTACGAAGGGGCGCTTCCGACCGTCAACGGCATCGCCGCGAACATCAGGTCGACCGTGATACCGGAGAGCGACCCGGCCGCCTACCAGACGCTTACGCTGTCGGCGCCCGGCGTCGGCTTTTGCGAACGAGGCATCGAAGACTGGACCGTCGGGCAGACCCGGGTGAACCAGCTGCTCGGGGCGCTGCAGGACGCCAATCTCCCCGCACCTCCGGCGTTCCAGCTCACGGGGGCGGCGCCGCCCGCGCTAGCCCCGCTGTCGCAGTGGACCGCGGACTACGTCGAGTTTGCCGACGACCTTCTGCCCTCCACCGATCCGTACTGGACTCAGTCGTTTTCCACGAACGCTTGCTGGGACGGAACGCTGCAGAACGACAGCGATCCCAACATCGCGAACAATCGATACAACGCCTGCCTTCAGACATTCGGCACCTCGGCGACGGACGACACGTTTCTCGCGCGCGACTTTCCCATCCTTCACGCGCGCGACGACTCGCTCGAGGTCGGTCGCTTCGCCTGGTATCCCGCCGATCCCAGCACGGGCAACGCCGTCGCGGAGCAAACGACCAATCGAATCGTCGTTCCGGCCGATCCGGGCAACGCACCCTTCTTGCGCCTGGCCACGTGCTGCTTCCACCGCCAGGCCACGTTCAAAGTGAGAACCGGCGGCGAGTGGGTGGCGGTCGGGAGCAGCGTCGGCTTGCTCCACCGCGTCGTCCGAGACGCGGCGGGATCGTGCGTCCTCTCCTGCGACCCGCGCGACGCGCTCATGAACGCTCGGGCGTTCGACGTCCCCTGGGCGACCTGGTCTCAGAGCGCCGGTCAATGCACGGCAGCGAATGCGCCGTCGTTCGACCGAGACAGTCCGCTGGCCATGCGAAATCCGATGTTCTCGTTCGTCATGTGGGCGGGGTGCGGGAAGCCCGCGGGATACGGCGACCATACCCTCAGCGCGCGCGATCTCACCTGGAGGTACTCGCTGCGCGGAAGCTTTGCGCCGCTGACCACCTCGCTGGTGAACCCGTCCAACGGGACGGCCGTGAGTCCGCAGGCGATGCGGTTCGTCGGTCCGCTCGGCCAACTCGCGGTCGTTGACGGGGAAACGCAGGGTCTCGTCCTCATCGACCTCAACCTCGTCGCCGTCGCGCATAGCTACTACTGAGGGGCTGCGCTCCCGATGTCCAAGTCCGCGCAGACGCCGGTGATGCGTCAGTATCTCGCGGCGAAAGCGGGACACCCGGACGCGCTTCTCTTCTTTCGGATGGGCGACTTCTACGAACTCTTCTTCGAAGACGCCGTAGTCGCCGCCCGCGCGCTCGACTTGACGCTCACGGCGCGCAACAAGGGCGCGACCGACGAAGTGCCGATGGCCGGCGTGCCCCATCACGCGGCCAGCGGGTACGTCCAGAAGCTTCTCGAGCAGGGATTCAAAGTGGCGATCTGCGAGCAGATGGCCGACCCGTCGACGGTGAAAGGCATCGTGCCGCGTGAAGTGGTCCGGGTGGTCACACCCGGCATCGCATACGACGACGCGGGGCTCGATGCGCGGCGCAACCACTTTCTCGTCGCGGTCGACCGCGAGCTTCCCGGGCCATTCGGCATCGCCGCCCTCGACGTGTCGACGGGCGAGCTGACGGCGTGCGAGGCGGCGGACGTCGCGAGCGTCGTCTCCGAACTCGTGCGCCTCGATCCTCGAGAGGTCCTCGTCGGTCCTGGTGCAGGCGAGGTCGCCGAGCCGCTCGAGGAGGCGTGCGCCAAGGCCGTCGTGCGTACGGTCTCCGAGCCGCTCGACGCCGTGGGAGCGGAGGCAATCTTGGGCGGACAGCTCGGCGTGGGGGAGGCCGCGGCGTCGTGTCCTTCCGAGCCGGCCCGCCGCGCGGCTGCTCGGTGCGTGGCCGCGGCGCGCGCGAGCGAAGCAGGTCGCCCCGTCCCCGTGGCCAGGCTCGTGTCCTACGCGCTCGGCGACACCCTGATCTTGGACGACGCCACGCAGGCGCACCTCGAACTCGTGCGCGCGGTCGACGGGAGCGAGCGGGGGTCGCTCTTGGCGCAAATCGACGCGACCACGACGGCCGCGGGCGCCCGGTTGCTCCGGCGGCGCTTGCTCGCACCGCTGACCACCGTCGCCGAAGTACGCCGCCGCCAGGACGCAGTCGAGCTCTTCGTCACCCAACCCGGAATGCGCGCCGAGCTGCGGGAGCGCATGGTCGACGTCGGCGACGTCGAACGCCTCGCGGTCAAGCTCGCGCTCGACCGTGCCGCGCCGCGCGATCTCGGGGCCTTGCGCCGATCGCTCGCGGCCCTTCCCGGGCTCGTCGACACGCTCGAACGCTGTCCCGACCGCTCGGCCCGCGATGCGCTTGGGCTCGAGGACGATCAGCCGTGGCTCGACGAGTGCAACGATCTCTTCGATCTCCTCTCCCGAGCGGTGGCTGACGACCCGCCTGCCCGCGCGAGCGACGGCGGAGTCATTCGGGACGGCTTCGATCGCGATCTCGACGAGGCGCGCGACCTGATGCGCGGCGGCCAGCGCCTGATCGTCGACTTGGAGACGCGGCTCCGTGAATCGTCTGGGATTCCCAGCTTGAAGCTCCGATTCACGCGCGTCTTCGGCTGGTACATCGAGGTCACCAAGTCGCACGTGGTGAAAGCGCCCGCCGAATGGCGCAGAAAGCAGACGATATCGAGCGGCGAACGCTTCACGTGCGACGCCCTCGACGAGGTCGCCGACAAGCTCGCTCACGCCGAGGAGCGCGCGGCGTCGCGCGAGGCCGATCTATTCGCCGAGACCGTCCGTGATCTCGCCCGTCACGTCCAGCGCCTCCGGTCGCTCGCCGCGTGTTTGGCCGCGTGGGACGTCGCGGCGGCGCTCGGGGAAGTGGCGCACCGCGACGACTGGTCGCGCCCCGTCATCGACGAGTCGCTCGAGCTCGTCCTCGAGGACGCGCGCCACCCGGTGGTCGAGAAGCTGTCGGCCGGAGGCCGGTTCGTGCCCAACGACGTGACGCTCGGCGCCGGCGAGGGGCGGCCCCGGCTTTGGCTCGTCACCGGGCCGAACATGGCTGGCAAGTCGACGCTCATGCGCCAGACGGCGATCGCCGTCATCCTCGCGCAAATGGGTTCGTACATTCCGGCCCGGAGCGGACGCATCGGAGTCGTGGACCGGGTACTCACGCGCGTCGGGGCGAGCGACAACCTCTCGCGCGGCGAGAGTACGTTCATGGTCGAGATGAAGGAGACGGCGAACGTGCTCCGGCGCGCCACGACCCGCTCGCTCGTCGTGCTCGACGAAATCGGGCGCGGGACGAGCACCTACGACGGTCTGGCGATCGCGTGGGCCGTAGCCGAGCACCTGCACGACACGGTCGCATGCCGCGCGATGTTCGCGACCCACTATCACGAGCTCACGGAGCTCGCGACCACTCGCGCGCCGACATGCGAGACCTGGAGCGTCAGCGCGCGCGAGCACGACGGGGACATCGTCTTCCTGCACAAGCTGCAGCGAGGTGCGGCATCGCGAAGCTACGGCATCGCGTGCGCGCGGCTGGCAGGCGTGCCCGAGCCGGTCCTGGCACGCGCTCGGGTCCTGCTCGGCGAGCTCGAACAAGGCACCGCCGCAAGAAATCTCGACCCTCCACCCCGATCGGGGTCGAAAGCCGCGCGGCCTCAGCTCGGCCTCTTCGAAGCGGCGGCCAACCGCATCGCGTCCCATCCGGCCATCGACGCCCTGCGCGCCGTCGATGTCGATCGCCTCACGCCCCTCGAAGCGCTGGGGCTCGTCGCAAGCCTTCAGAAGATGGCCAATCGCACGTGATGCGAGGGACCCCGCGAGCGTTGCCCTACCTCGCGGTCGCTCTCGCTGCGAGCAGCTGGGGGACCTGGGCGCTCGTCGTACGCCGGGCGGAAGCGATAGCCCCCATGCCGTCCGCTCTCGAGTCGACGGTCGTCATGGCGGTCATCACGATCGTCGCCGGCGCCACCTCTCTGCGCGACCGCGTCGCCGCGCGCCGCACCTGGCAAGCGTGGGCCAGTGTCGCGTGGTTCGGGGTCGCGGACATCTTGAACGTCTTGCTCTTTTTTGCCGCGTACAAACTGACGATCGCGGTCGCTGTTCTGACGCACTACCTGACGCCGATCTTCGTCGCGTTGGTCGCGCCCTTCGTTTTGCGAGAGAGAATGACGGCGCGCACCGGGTGGGCGATCGCCGTGTCGTTCTTGGGTCTCGCGGTGATGATCGCTCCGTCGGGCGCCGCGGCGAGCGGGGCGACGGTGTGGAAGAGCGCCGCGCTCGGAGCCGGGAGCGCGGTGTTCTACGCGTCGAACGTCCTCGTGAACAAGTCGATCGTCGGTTCGTTTTCGACCAGCCAGGCGATGTTTTGGCACGGGATCGTCGCCACGGCGGTGGGGCTTTCGCTCGTGCCTCCGGGCAGTTGGGCCCGGATCGATTCTCACGCGATCATGTTTTTGGCGCTGGCCGCGCTCGGACCGGGTGCGCTCGGGGGGCTGGCGTTCGTGTGGGGTTTGCGCCGAATGCCTGCGGCGCACGCGTCCACGTTGACGCTGCTCGAGCCAGTGGTCTCTCTGGTGCTCGGTGCGTGGGCTCTCGGCGAGAGCGTGGGTGCGCCGGCGATCCTCGGTGGCGCGATGATCTTGACCGGCGGGCTCCTCGTAATGACGCAGCCTCGGGAGCCGGTGCTCACCGAAGGGTCCAAGGGGTCCGTCATTCCCTAGATCGCTCGGACCGCCTGAAGCGCCTGGGCCACGGAGTCCCAGTCCAAGGTGGGAAACCCGTACGCGCCGTTCTTCGCCGCCCAAGCCTTCCCGACCGCGCGAAGCGCGTCGATGCGCGTCAAGCCCGACTCGCCGATGCTGGGCCGGTCGGGCGACTGACGGGCGTGCGCCACGGCGCTGAAGCCAGACCCGCCCTCGTCGCTCGGGAGCGGCGCAATTTGGACCGTGAGGCGCGTGTCCTCGCACGAGAGGTCGTAGACCATCGCGTTGGCGCTTCGGAACTGGTTGGTGATTCGAACGCGTAGGGCGTTCTTCTCTTCGCGCATCGATGAAGCCTGCCTTTCGCCGCCGGTCGTGCCAAGGTAGCATCTCGCCGCGTGGAGCGCCGCATCCGTGTCCCATCCGTACCTCTATGCGCGAGCGCTGGCGTCGAGCCGGCAGTCACCCGCTGACGCGGCTGAGGTATTCGAGCGCGACGGGGTTCTCGTCGTCGTAGTGGCCGATGGAAGAGGGGGCATCCGTGGCGGGGACGAGGCCAGTCGATCTCTCGTCGCCGTCGTCAAGTCGGCCGTGGACGATCCCGCATTCACGCCAAAAGACGTCGGGGCTTGGGTCGATTTGTTCCGGACGCGCGATACCGCCCTCGCTTCGAAGGGCGCGGGCGAGACCACCGGAGTGGTGGTGGCGCTCTGGCGTCAGGGCCTCGTGGGGGTCAGCATCGGGGACAGCGAGGCTTGGGTCGTGACGCCGCGCGGAGTCGACAATCTGACGGTCGGCCAGCAGACCCGTCAAAGACTCGGAAGCGGCCGGGTCAACCTGGCGACGTTCGCGCGACCGTCCCTCGGGGGCGTCCTCGTCATCGCCACGGACGGACTCTTCAAGTTTGCGTCCCAAGACATCATCGCGGGTGTGGTCCGCGCCGCGCCGTTCGAGGCCGCCGCGGAGCGCCTGGTCGAGTTGGTGCGCAACCCGAACGGGACGCTGGCCGACGACGCGGCGGTGGTGCTCGTGAGAGGCTGACTCACGCCTAGGTCGGATGAAGAACCTCTCCCGTCCGACGCTCGTACAACTCTTCGTGTGGACGACGCTCGCGATTGCGTTGGCTATCGGGGGCACGTTCTTCGTCCTCTTGGATGCGTCACGCCGATCGATCGTCGAGCGGTCCAATCGCCTGCGCGACGCGGAGGCCGCACGCATCGGAACCCGAATTTCGACCGAGCTCGGAGTGGCGGTTACGGCCCTCGAGGACGTCGAAGCGTCCCTCCGGTTCGGGGCGCTGCGCCTCGATGACCCACTTGCCGTGGAGACCCGCCTCTTTTCGGAGTTGCTCGACCATCCGGCCCTCGCGGACATCGCCATGACGCACGCGACGCTGCTCGGCTACGAAGCCGGCGGAGAAGCGCGGCTCGCGGCCCCCGACCGCTGGCAAATGATGGTGTTTCGGCGAACCGCCGATGCCGCGAGCGAGCTTTTCACCCGACGGATCTCGAGCGAAGAAGGGCGCTTCGTGGTCCGCGTCCGGTCTCGCCCCCGCGGAGGGGGCCTGCTCGCCGCCCCGCTCGATCGCGGCGGGGACGGCGACGATCCAACTGCGCATCCGACGTTCCGAACGCCGGTGGCGCGAGACTTCTACGGGAGCGCGATCTGGAGCGATCTCTCGTTCTCCGAGCTCGATTCCGCGCTTGCGCCGGCCGATCGACGGGTGGTGGTCACGGTTCAGAAAGCGGTGGAAGACGCTCCCGGGCACTTCGCGGGGGTCTTGCGGGTGGGACTGCTCACGCAGCGCATCGATGAGCTTCCGCGGCTGGTGACGAACGCTTCGCAACGCGTATTTCTGTGCGACCCAGAAGGACGCTTGATAGCTCGCCTCGATCCGCGCGATCGACTGGAGGCCGTCGGTGACGACCTTCGCGTCGCCTCGGAAGGAGTGCGCCCGGAAATTGCGGCGGCGCTGTCGAGCCCCGCCCTTCGCGAGCTATCCGAAGAGCGGCCCGAGCGAGACGCGCGGCTGGTCGTCGGAGGAGCGACCTATCTGGCGACGTTCCGGGCGCTCGAGAACTCCCAAGGATGGGTCGTCGGAGTGGTCGTGCCGGAGGCTTACTACACGAGCGACCTGCGGGCGCTTCGGGCGCGCTTCTTCGCGGCTTTGGTCGTCTTGACGGCGGCCGTCCTCACGGCCGGCTGGCTGACGCTCCAACGTCTGCGCTCCTCGCTGTCGGGCGTCGTCGCGGCTACGGCGCGCATGCGCGGGTTCGACTTCTCCGCCACTCCGGTGAACGCTTCCTTGCGCGAAATGGCGGAGGTCATGGACGGCGTGGAGCGCGCCAAGACGTCGATGCGCGCGCTCGTCAAATACGTGCCGATCGACCTCGTGAGGGAGCTCTTTCAATCGAACCGCGAACCCGAGCTCGGCGGAGAGCTCGTCGAGATATCTCTCCTTTTCAGCGACATCGAGGGATTCACCGGGCTCTCCGAGCGATTGACGCCCGGCGCACTGGCTGTGGCGCTCGGGCACTACCTCGCTGCCATGACCGCCGGCGTCCGCTCGACGAACGGCACCGTCGACAAATTCATCGGCGACTCGGTCATGGCGTTCTGGAACGCCCCGACGCGTTGCCCGGACCATGCCCGTCGCGCGTGCCGCGCCGTACTCGCCTGCATGCAAATGACCCGGGAGCTCTACGCCTCGCCGCGCTGGACCGGGCTGGCGCCACTCTTCACCCGCTTCGGCCTTCATCGCGCAACCGTGATGGTGGGGAACTTCGGTGCGCCCGAGCGCCTCAGCTACACGGCGCTCGGGGACGGCGTCAACCTCGCTTCGCGGCTCGAAGGCCTTTGCAAACAATACGGCGTCGCCGCGCTCGCGAGCGAGGCGATCGTGACGGAGACCGGCGAGGAATTCGCGTTCCGCTTCATCGATCGGGTCGCGGTCAAGGGAAAGGCGGAAGCGGTCCGCGTGTACGAGCTGCTCGGACTGCGCGCCGCATCGCAAGACGCCCTGGCGCGCGCCGCCGTCTACGAGCGCGCGCTCGACGCGTACTTCGCTCGGAATTTTTCCCAGGCGCTTGCGCTGCTCGGCACCTTGCGCGACGACCCCGCCGGTCGCGTGCTCGCGGTTCGATGCACGGCGCTCTTGGCCCACCCTCCTCCCCCAGATTGGGATGGGGTCTACGTGGCGACGGACAAGTGACTCGGCCAGACTTGCTTCGGACCGGGCAGAACGGTCAAGCCGGGCTTCGAGCGTCGAGCCGGTCGAGCAAAATGGCCACGCGAAGGCCGTTTGCCATGAACTTGAGGGCCGGATTCGTCCGGCGACCGCCGGATGCCTCAGCGTGCCGTGGTCACGCCGGACGGACCTCGCTCCTGGCTCTTTGCCTCGAAGCTACGCCGCAGCTCCGGCAGGTTCGCCGATAGCACGCTGAATTCGCGTTTGGGCAGGGCGAGCACGTCCATCGGTTCCAGACAACGCACGCTCGCGTTCCTCTGGCCCTGCTGAAGCAAAGCGGTCTCGCCGAAGAAGTCTCCGCGTCCGAGCGTCGCGACGCGCTGCTCGTCGCGGACGACCTCCACCTTGCCGTTCAAGATGATGTAAATGCGGTCGCCGACGTCGCCTTGATGGAAGACCTCTTGGCCGGGTTCGAAGTGTTCTTGCGTCACGCCCACTGAGTTATCGAGCTTCATTTGAACGAGCTCGGGCGGAAGGAAGAGGTCGAGTGTCCACGACGCGGCGACTTTGATACGCCTGCCCCATCCAGGTATCTTCATTAGATAAATCGTGCGCCAGAGAAACCACGCGGGGAAACCCGAGATCGGAATTCCGAAAAGCTCGGCGACCGCGGACTGATGCCCGAGCGAGCCCATTTTACCGAGCCCGGTGAAGGCAAACGGCTTGAGCGGCCCGCCCCGCAGCCTCGCCAGAATGTTCTCGGCGGCGGTTCTGGCCTGCCGCGTCGCGTGCTGAGCCGTGGGCGGCGCGAAGCCGCCGCCGGGCGCCGGAACGACCGCGCAGTCGCCCAGAGCCCACACGTTGTCGTGGCCTTTGACCGCGAGCATCTCGTCGACCTCGATTCGGCCGTTCTTCGTCTTGGGAATAGGGAGCGCTTCGATGAGCGGGTGTGGGGAGGCGGGCACGGTCGACACGAGTGTCTTGGTCGGAACGATCGTGCCGTCGGCTAGGATGGCCGCTTCGCCCGTCGCCGCTTGAAGTCGGGCGTTGAGGACGATCTCCACGCCTCGCCGTCTCAGGATTCGCTGGGCGAAGAGCGCGAGGCTCTCCTTCATCTCCGGGAGAACGCGGTCCTGCGAATGAACGAGCACGACGCGGACTTCCTTTGGGTCGATGCCGCGGTAGCTCCGTGCGACCTCGCGGACGAAGTCGTTCAGCTCCGCGCACACTTCGACGCCCGAGAAGCCGCCTCCGGCGACGACGAACGTCAGCAGGCGCTTGCGAAGGACGGCATCGCGCTGCTCGATCGCCGCCTCTTCGAGGGCTCGAATGACGTGATTGCGCAAATGGAGGGCATCGGTGAGCGTCTTGAATGGGAACGCGTGCTCGGGAAGACCCCGGAGACCGCGAAAGTCCGTGACCGTGCCCAACGCGAGGACCAGGTGGTCGTACGGAAGGACATGGGGATGGGGATGAAACCCGGTGCTCGTGGTCACGGTTCGAGCCGCGAGGTCTACGGACTCAACCTCCCGGACATGGAGCTCGGTCTTCGGCAATAGCCGCCGGATCGGGCTGACTACGTCGAGCAGTCCGATCGTGCCCGTGATGACCTCCGGGAGAAGCGGCTGAAAGACGAAGTGGTTCTCTTTGCAGACGAGGATAATCTCGCAGTCCTCGCCTCCCAGCTCCTCGAGCGCCGCGGCGGTGTATACGCCGGCGAACCCACCGCCGAGGATGACGATGCGAGGCTTGCCCGACTCTTTGCGCAATGGGACGGGAGCCGGCGGCCGCCGAGCGACGAGCAGGAGGAGAAATAGCACCAATGCCGGCAACGCGGCCACGGCGAGATAAATCATGGGCTCTCCTCGATGTGGGTCTACTACGCGCCTCCGGCGGGCCGGTTACCTCACGCAAAGCGCAGCGCGGGGCACTGGCCGAGTGCTTCGGCCACCGGAATGGCCCTTTGGCCGAATCCCAAGCTGACCGCGGACCAGGCCTCGGTCTTGTTGATAGACACACAAACCCCTGCTCGGTAACGAAAGACCCGCTCGCGCGTAGCTGTGGCGAGCGCGCCGCCAAGCGGACCTGCCCGTCGGCGAAAACCCACCGTTTGCGCTTCTTCTGGAGGAAACCATGAAAAATCTAGCGTCCCACGCCATCTTGTCCGCCGCGGTGTCCGGCATTCTCTTTGCGCTGCCCGCGGCGGCGGGCGGATCGCCCCGTCCGTCCGGCGCTTCCCCCGGATTCGATGGCCCGACGGCCAGCCCGCTGGGGGATACGCCCGACGCTGGCAGCAAGCACGCCTGCAAGGGTCAGAACGCCTGCAAAGGGCAGGGCGGCTGCAAAACCGACAAGCACGCCTGCAAGGGCCAGAACGCCTGCAAGGGCCAGGGCGGCTGTCGAACCGACGGCAAGAAATAGCGCCTCCGGGGCTGGGCCCGCCATAGGCCGGCGACCGCCCGGCACCACGCTTCCGCTGAGGCGCGAGCCGGCATTTTCCCGTCGGGTTTGGGGGGGCGTGAAAATGCGGGCCAGTTGGCGACCTGGCTGTACAAGGAGTATGGATTTGGGGTGAGTTCTTCTCCCAAGGACATGGCCCCGTCCGGCCGCCGCGAGGCCTTGGTGCGGTTGGGGACCATGGCCGCGGTCCTCGGTACCGCAGCGGTCGGAGCTCGCCTCGCCTGGGACAAGGGGGGCTTCGACGTCGCGCAGTCCGCGGGGGCTCGTCAGGTGCGCGACTACCGGATGAAGGAACGCGGCGATCCGGAGCACGCCGAGCTGGCGATTGCCCGGGCCGCGCCCAAGGAAGTCGGGGACGACTCGCCCGCCCCGACGGCCACCCCGGAGCAGCTCGTGCGCCGCGCGGTGGACGCGCTCGGCGGCATGCCGAAATTCGTCTCCCGCGGCGATGTCGTCGTCGTCAAACCGAACATCGGCTGGGACCGGATGCCGATTCACGCCGCCAACACGAACCCGGATGTGGTGGCGGCGGTCATCAAGCTCGCGTACGACGCCGGCGCGAAGAAGGTCGTCGTGGCCGACGGTTCGTGCAACGACCCGAGCCGCTGCTTCCAACGCTCGGGAATCTGGCGCGCGTCCTACGAAGTCGGGGCCGAGGTGGTCCTGCCGCAGGAGCATCGGTTCCGAACGATGCGCCTCAAGGGCGACGTTCTCGACGAGTGGCCAATTTTCACCACGCTGGTCGACGCCGACAAGGTCATCAACGTACCGGTGGCCAAACACCACAACCTCGCCAAGTACACCGCGGCGATGAAGAACTGGTACGGCGTTCTCGGCGGTCGCAGGAATCGTCTTCATCAGAACATCGATACGTCGATCGCAGACCTTGCGACGTTCATGCGGCCGACGCTCGTCGTAGTGGACGCCTGGCGCGTGCTCATGCGAAACGGCCCGCAGGGCGGCAATATCGACGATGCGAAGGACATGCACACCGTGATCGCGACCGTCGATCAGGTCGCCGCCGACGCCTACGGTTGTACCCTCATCGGGCAACGCCGAGAAAACCTTCCGTATCTCGCCATGGGCGAGAAACGGGGCCTCGGAACGATGCGCTGGGAGAGTCTCCGCGTGAAGGAGGTCTAACCGTGGCGCAGTCGCAAGAGCGGCCGCACGCCGGTGTAAAGCTCGCACCTTCGGTCATCGCCATCGCCGGGCCCGAACTTCACCCGGAGGTCGAGCCCATTCCGTGGAAGACCGGGCGGGTCGGGGTCGTTCCGCCGTTGGATGTCGAGACGGCGTCTCCGGGACCTGCCGCGGTCGGGCTTGGCCTGGGTGGGTCTACGTGCACGTCCACGACCACGACCACGACTGCATTGCGGGTTGCGGATGCGGCCAAGGTGGTCGAAGGGGCAGGGACGGCTCGACCAAAGAAGAAGCTCCCGGGATCGGGAATTCCCCCTCGGCGGATCGCCGTCGTCCTCAAATGGTCGCGTCGCTGCGCTCAAGTCTTCTTCTTTGCGCTGTTCATGTACTTCCTCTTCCAGACCGGGTTTCGCGGCAGCTTCGCCGCTCGGGCCGACGCCCCCGTGCGACTGCCGCTTCCGGTGGAAGCGTTCCTGCTGGCCGACCCTTTCGTGGCCGCGATGACGCTGCTCTCGACGCATACCGTCTATCGCGGCCTGCTCTGGAGCGTCGGCCTCCTCGGGCTCACCATGCTCGTCGGCCGCGTCTTCTGCGGCTGGATCTGCCCGTTCGGAACGCTGCACCATTTCTTCGCCTGGCTCCTGCCGAGCCGCAAGGGCCGAGGCGGACCGCGCGTCGAGGCCAACAAGACCCACGCCTACCAACGCGCCAAGTACTATCTGCTCTACGCGTTCCTCGTCGCGGGAGTCGGAGGGAGCGCCATCGGCGGCCTCTTCGATCCCATTTGCATCGCGGTGCGCTCCATCGGTCTGGGCGTCATCCCCGGCATGCAGTACCTCACCCATCGCGCGCTCGGCGCCGCTCAAGGCGTGCCCGTACGATCCGTGCAGGCGGCGGCCGACCACTCGCAGGATTGGCTCGCGCAGACCGTCTGGCAGAGCAAGCAGTTCTATTTTCACCAGACCTGGTTCATCGTTTTTCTGCTCGTGGCGGTTCTCTTCGCGAACCGATTCATTCCGCGCTTTTGGTGTCGCGTGCTGTGCCCGCTCGGAGCGTTTCTCGGCGTCTTCTCCCGCTTCGCGCTCTTCGGGATGAAGAAGGACCACGCCAAGTGCACCGACTGCAACCTGTGCCTGGTGCACTGCCAGGGCGCCGACAGCCCGCAGGGGGGAGTGAAGTGGCGGCAGGACGAGTGCCACATGTGCATGAACTGCGAGAACGCTTGCCCGGAAGACGTCATCAAGTTCACGTTCCTGCCGAATCGACGGAGCACCGTCACCGTACCGGACACGCAGCGGCGGACGGCGCTGGCGGCAGTCGGTGCCGGAGCCATCTTTTTGCCCGCGGCTCGTGCGGCCGACTCGCTGGACGTCAACTACCAGTCGAAAGTCATTCGCCCTCCCGGCGCAGTCGAGGAGCGCGCGTTCCTCGAACGATGCATTCGCTGCGCCGAGTGCATGAAAGTGTGCCCGAACAACGCGCTTCATCCCGCCTTTTTCGAAGCGGGCATCGAGGGTGTGTGGACGCCAATTCTCATCGCACGGATCGGGTACTGCGAGTTCTCGTGCGTCCTCTGCGGCCAGGTTTGCCCGACCGGGGCGATCCAGAAGATCACCGAGAAAGAGAAGATGGGCATCGGGCAGCCGCCCGTGAAAATAGGGACAGCCTTCTACGATCAAGGGCGCTGTCTGCCCTGGGCAATGCAGACGCCGTGCATCGTCTGCGAAGAGTTCTGCCCGACTTCGCCGAAGGCGATATGGGTTGAAGAAGTCGACGCGACGGTCCGGGACAGCAAGCCGGGTCCCGACGGCGCCCCGCCCGCGTATAGAACAGTGCATCTGCAGCGACCTCACGTCGACCCGAGCCTATGCGTGGGGTGTGGCGCTTGCGAGAAGGTCTGTCCGGTGCAGGATCAGCCTGCCGTCTACGTGACCAGCGTCGGAGAAACGCGGAGCAAGACGAACGTGATTCTGCTCGAGAACACGAATTACAATCAGAAGAGCTGATCGGCCCCTCCTTGCGAAGGTAGGGCTAATGCTATCGTCCTCTCCGTGAACGATCGCTTCCTCCGCGCCTGTCGTCGCGAGTCCGTCGACCGGACGCCCGTTTGGTTCATGCGGCAAGCCGGCCGCTACATGCCGGAATACCGGGCGCTTCGTGAGAAATACACCCTCCTCGACATCTGCAAGACGCCCGATCTCGCGCTGCAGGTGACGCAGCAGCCGCTGCGTCTCGGGGTCGATGCGGCGATCCTCTTCGCCGACATTCTCTTGCCCCTCGAGCCGATGGGGGCGTCGTTCGAATTCGCCAAGGGCGAGGGCCCCGTCATCCACGAGCCGATCGCCACGCGGGCCCAGATCGACCGCCTTCGCGTCATCGACGCGGAGGAATCGCTGGGATATGTCCTCGCCGCGATCCGCCTCCTCCGGCGCGAGCTGAAAGTGCCCCTCATCGGCTTCGCGGGCGGTCCCTTCACCCTCGCGAGCTACCTCGTCGAGGGCGGAAAGAGCGCGAACTTCGCGAAGACGAAGAAGCTCATGTTCGGCGCCCCCGACGCGTGGCACTTGCTTCTCGAAAAGCTCGCGGAGGTGGTGCGGCGGTATCTGCGCGCCCAGGTGACGGCCGGAGCCCAGGCCGTGCAGCTCTTCGACTCGTGGGTGGGCGACCTCGCGCCCGCCGACTACGTTGAGTACGTCCAGCCGCACACGCGCCACGTGCTCGCCGACGTAGCGAGTACCGGTGTGCCCGTCATCCACTTCGGGACGGGAACGGCGACCCTGCTCGAAGCGATGCGCGACGCGGGCGGCTCGGTCATCGGCGTCGATTGGTGCACGCCGCTCGACCAGGCCTGGTCTCGCGTTGGGTACGACCGGGCGGTCCAGGGAAACATGGATTCGTGCGCGCTCCTGGCGACCCGCGAGGTCGCCGTCAAGCACGCCCAGCGCGTGCTCGACGCCGCGGCGGGGCGCTGGGGACACATCTTCAACCTCGGTCACGGAATCTTGCCCGAGACGCCGGTCGATCATGTTCGCGCGGTCGTCGATTACGTGCATACCCGAAGCGAACGGTAGGTGAGGGGTGGAGCGCGCGGTTCTTCTCGTCTCGCACGGCACGGTCGACCACCTCGACGATCTGACCGGCTTCGTCACCAACGTTCGCCGCGGGCGGCCTCCGAGCACCGAGCTGATCGCGGAGCTTCGCCGTCGCTACGAAGCGATCGGCGGCCAGTCGCCCCTCAACGCGACGAATGCACTCCTGGCGAGCAAGCTCGAGCGACGTTTGAGCGTCCCTGTCGCCTGGGCAAACCGCCTCTGGAAGCCGTTCGTTCGCGACGCCCTCTCCGAGTTGGCTCGTGCCGGAGCAAAGCACGTGGCAGTCGTACCGCTCGCGCAGCACTCGGCGCAGGTGTACGCAGACGATGCGCGCCAAGCCGCGGCGGGAATGGGAATCGAGCTCGCTTGCGCGGCGAACTGGGGGAGGGCGCCCGCGCTCGGCGCCGCTTTCGCCGAGCGCGTTTCCAAGGCGCTCGTCCTCGAGCGCGAAACCCCGCGTGCGTGCGTCGTGATGACCGCGCACAGCCTGCCTCGATTCATCGTCGAACGCGGCGACCCGTACGAAAGCGAAGTGCGGGCGGCGGCTGCCGCCGTAGAGTCCATCTTGCGGGGTCGCTTTCGCGAGACGTTCCGCACCACAGTGGCATTTCAAAGCCAAGGGATGGACGGACCGGGCGGCAAGCCCGTGGAATGGCTCGGCCCGGACCTCCGCGCGGCCCTCGATGAGGCGAAGGCGCGAGGGGATCGGAGCGTCGTACTCGCGCCGATCGGCTTTCTCGCCGACCACGTCGAGATTCTCTACGATCTGGACATCGAGGCGCGCGCCATGGCCGAGGATCGCGGTCTGGGGTACTCGCGCGCCGCATCGCTCAACGCCGACGACGACTTCGTCGAAGTCCTCGTCGAAGTCGCGGGCCCGCTTCTGAGGAGCTGAGCCGCGTCTCATGGCGGACAAGCGAATCGTCATCATCGGAGGGGGGATCGCCGGTCTCTCCGCCGCGCACGCCGCCGCCGCGCGGGCGCGAGATTCGGGCCGTCGAATCGCGCTGACCGTTCTCGAACGATCGCCGCGCTTCGGCGGAAACCTCGTCACCGAGCGCACCGACGGCTTCGTGATCGACGGGGGTCCGGATTCATGGGTGGCGAGCAAACCGGAAGCGACCGCACTCGCTCGCGAACTCGGGCTCGGGAGCTCCATCGTCGGCACGAACGAGGCGACGCGTCGCTACTACATTGCGTGGGGCACCCAGTTGCACCCCGTCCCCGAAGGGCTCGTCCTCGGGGTCCCGACCCGGGTTCTGCCGCTCGTGCGTTCGAAGCTTTTCTCTTGGAGCGGGAAGGCACGGATGGCGATGGAGCCGCTCGTGCCGGTGCGCGCTTTCGACGGCGACGACGACGAGTCGATCGCGGACTTCGCGGCACGGCGTCTCGGACGCGAGGCGGCCGAGCGGCTGGTCGCGCCGCTCTTGGGTGGCATCACGTCGGGCGACGCCAGCGACGTCTCCGTCCGCGCCACGTTTCCCCAACTCGTCGCCATGGAGCAGGAGCAAGGTTCGCTCGTACGCGGAATGTTGGGGCTGGCGCGGCGGCGCAAGAACGCTCCGGGGGCGAGCGCGTTTCTTTCGCTCAAAGAGGGAGTCGGCACCCTCATCGATGCACTCGTCGATCGCTTGCGGGGGGAGGGGGTGGTGCTTCGTTCCGGAACGGCGGCCCGCTCGCTCGCGAGAAACGGAGCCGGCTGGACGGTCGACGTCGAGTCGGGAGAGTCGGTCGCGGCCGACGCGGTGATTCTGGCGGGGCCGGCGCACGTCGCCGCTCACCTGGTGGACGTGCTGGACGCCGCACTGGCACGTGACCTCAGGGCGATCCCTTACGGGTCGAGCGCCACCGTGTTTCTCGCGTACCGGCGCTCCGACGTGGCCCATCCTCTCGACGGGGTGGGCTTCGTCGTTCCTCGCGCAGTCGGGCGGTCGATCCGCGCCGGGACGTGGGTCTCGAGCAAATGGCACGGCCGGGCGCCCGAGGGCTATGTGCTTCTTCGCGCGTTCTTCGGCGGCGTCGGCGGCGAGGTCGATCTTGCCCTCGACGACGCCGGCCTTTCCGCTCTCGCGCGTCGCGAGCTCGGCGTGCTCATGGCCCTCGAGGCGGAGCCCATCTGGTCCAGGGTGTTTCGCTTCGACGCGTCGAGGGCCCAGATGCGCGTCGGCCACCTCGCGAAGATACGCGCGATTCGAGAACGGCTCGACGCGACCGCACCCGGGCTGCGCGTCGCCTTCGGCGGTTTCGACGGCGACAGCATCCCCGACAGCATCCGGCAGGGGCAAGACGCCGGGCGCTTCCTGGCGTCGTCGGGGTGAGCGCGGTGCTTCTAGAATTCGGCCGGATCGCTGTACGTGCCGAAGACGTCGCGGAGCACGTCGCAGATTTCTTGCTGCGTCGCGTAAGCCTTCGCCGCTTCGATGATGGGGGGCATCAAGTTGACCTCCCCAGGTTTGCTCCGGGCGGCCGCTCTCACCGCGGCGAGCGTGGCGCTGACTCGGGCCGCGTCGCGTGAGGCTTTCACGCGCTTGAGGTTCGCAAGCTGCGTGCTCTGCACGACTTCGTCGATCCGCAGAAGGGGGATCGCCCCTTCGTCGTCGCTGTCGTACTTGTTGACCCCGACCATCACTCGCTCACCGGCCTCGAGCTGCCGCTGAAAGCGGTACGCGCTCGCCGCGATCTCGCGCTGCGGATAACCCTTTTCGATCGCGCTCACGACGCCGCCCATCTCGTCGATACGCCGGATGTACTGCTGCGCCTCGGCCTCGAGACGGTTCGTGAGATCTTCCAGGTACCAGGCGCCGGCGAGCGGGTCGATCGTGCTGGCCACGCCGCTCTCTTCGGCCAGTATCTGTTGCGTACGGAGCGCGATTGTGACCGTTTGCTGCGTGGGAAGCGCGTAGGTCTCGTCGAGCGAATTCGTGTGGAGCGACTGCGTTCCTCCAAGGACCGCCGCGAGTGCTTGGATCGCCACCCGCACGACGTTGTTGTACGGCTGTTGGGCCGTGAGCGAGACGCCCGCCGTCTGCGCGTGCGTGCGAAGCTTCATGCTCTCTTCGTTCTTTGCACCGAAGCGCTCTTTCATGATCGTCGCCCACATGCGGCGCGCAGCCCGGAACTTCGCGATCTCCTCGAAGAAATCGTTGTGCACATCGAAGAAGAAGGACAGTCGGGGAGCGAAATCGTCGACGCTCATTCCGCGCTCGATGCACCACTGCACGTACCCAATGCCGTCGGCCAGGGTGAAGGCGAGCTCCTGGGCGGCCGTCGCACCGGCCTCGCGGATGTGATAGCCGCTGATGCTGACGGTGTTCCACCGAGGGACTTCGCGTGTGCAAAACTCGATCATGTCGGTGACGACGCGCATCGCCGGGCGCGGCGGTACGAGCCAAGCGTGCTGGGCGACGAACTCTTTGAGGCAGTCGTTCTGGACGGTCCCGCCAATCGCGCGCCGCGAGATCCCGCGCACGTCGGCCAGGGCGATGTAGAACGCGAGCAGGACCACCGCCGGGCCGTTGATGGTCATCGACGTGGTGACCCGGTCCAAGGGGATGTCCGCGAAGAGAATCTCCATGTCGCGCAGCGTGTCGACCGCGACTCCGCACACGCCCACTTCGCCGAGCGCGCGCGGGCTGTCGGAGTCGTAGCCCATCAGCGTCGGAAAATCGAAAGCCGTCGAGAGCCCCGTCTGGCCGTGCGCGAGCAGGTACTTGAACCGCTCGTTGGTTTGTTCAGGCGTGCCGAAACCGGCAAACATGCGCATCGTCCAGAGACGGCTGCGGTACATCGTCGGCTGCACTCCGCGCGTGAACGGGTACTCCCCGGGCATGCCCAGATGCCGCAGGTAGTCGATCGGCACATCGGCGGGAGTCAGCACTGCAGGCACGTCGAAGTCGCTCCAGGTGGAGAACCGCGACTTGCGAGGTGGAATTCTCGCTTCTGCTTTGGCGAGCGTCGTCGCCCGCCACTGGAGCGCGGCTTTGCGGATGGCTTCTGGGTCGCCCGGGGATTCTCCGTCCGCCGTGTAGTCCTCCGCAGGGCCCCGGGCAAAGGCGGCGCCTTTTTCGGCCATACCCGAATGTAGCTTTATTCGGCCTTGGCCGCCGCCACCTCGGCCTGGTGTTGCCTGTACACCCGGACGCGCGACCAAACGAAATAGCCGGCTCCGACGACAATGCCGCCGCCGATGACCGCGTCGAACCGGTGCATGAAATGCTTGAGCGGCGAGTGCTCGTCGAGAAGCCCGAGGCCGAGCCGCCGGCCCACGTACGCCAGTGCCAGACACCAGGGGAGCGACCCCAGGAACGTGAACGCGTGGAACGTCGTGCGGTTCATTCGAGCGACCCCCGCCGGAAAGGCGATGAAGGTGCGAATGACCGGAAGAAGGCGGGCGAAAAAGACGATCCACTCGCCCCCCCTCTCGAACCACCGATCGGCGAGTTCGATTTCTTTCTTCGAGATCAGCACGTAGCGGCCGTACCTCTCGATCGCCGGCCGGCCGCCCTTTGCACCGACCCAGTACGCCACTTCCGATCCAAGGTTGCAGCCCAGCGCTCCCGCGATGGCCGCGAGCATGAGGTTGAACACGGGAAGCTGCATGCCGTACTGCGCGCTCAGTTCGGCCGCGATGCTGGGCTCCGTCAGCGCGCCAGCGTAGGGCATGATGAGCTCACTCGGCAGCGGGATGCACGCGCTCTCGATCCCCATGAGTATCGCGATGCCCCCGTAGGACAGCGTACCCATCACGTATACGCAGAACCCGCCCAAGATCGCGAAGATGGCTTTGACCATGCAAGATGCGCGGCTTTAGCCGGTCGCATGCAGCGGGTCAAGCAAGGGACGGAGAATCAGCTACCGGTTCCCGGCGTCGCTCCGTTCGCAGCGTGTGGGCCTCCCGGCCCGCCATCCCTCGCATCGGGCGCACCGTCGTCCGATGTCTTGCGGCCGACCGTCTCGATCTTAACGAGGACTGCGGTGATGTTGTCCTCTCCGCCCCGCTCGTTGGCGCGCTCGATGAGGCGTTTGCACGCCTCGCGCACGTCACCCGAGCCGCTGACGATTTGCGTGATTTCTTCGTCGCTGACCATGCCCGAGAGTCCATCGGAGCAGAGCACGTAGACGTCTTCTTCTTTCGGGTCGTCGTGCTGGAGGTCGACCACGACGTGGTCTTGCATCCCGAGCGCGCGAGTGATGACATTTTTCGGCAGTTCGCTCTTTTGCTCGTCCGTGAGGTCGGGCATGGCGACGAGGTAGTCGTTGATGAGCGAATGGTCGCGGGTGAGGAGGCGAATCTGTCCGCTCCGGACGCGGTAACAGCGCGAGTCGCCAACGTGGCCGATGTACATCCGCTGTTTCTTCGAGCTGAACATCGCGCCGACCACGGTGGTCCCCATTCCGTGGCATTCTCGCGACCGCGTCGAGCGCTCGAAAATCTGTCGGTTGGCCACGCGGATGCCCGTCAGCAGCCGGTTCTCTTCCTCGCTCAGATTCATGTCGAAATGGAAAGGCCAGGTCACGTCCTCGTTGGCCGTCGTCCGGAAGAACTCGGAGATGGTCTCGGTGGCGATACGCGAAGCGATATCGCCCGCGCGGTGGCCCCCCATCCCATCCGCGACGACGAACAGATCGTGCTCCTTGAGCACAACGAAGGAGTCCTCGTTGTGCTCGCGCTGGAGCCCCACGTCGCTCAGCCCGGCCGCGACTACACGCATCAAGGCGCGGAATCCTCCAACAGCAAGAGACTTTCACCCACGTTGGCGGGTGTCAAACGAGTCAACCGTTGGGTGGCAGCCTAGCATCAGGCGTGCCTCGGGGGTGAGAGGCGTGACGGATCATACCTCCAGAATGTCTTTCTCTTTGTTGGCGATCATCGAGTCGACCTGCTTGACGCCGTCTTGGATGGCCTCCTCGACCTTCTTCTTGGCCCGTTCCACCTCATCCGCGCTCGCCTGACCCTCGGTCTCGAAGGTGGAAAGCATGTCGAGCGCATCGTGGCGGGCCTTGCGGATCGCGACTTTGCATTCTTCCCCGTATTTGCGCGCGATCTTGACGAATTCCTTGCGGCGCTCCTCGGTGAGGGGCGGCAGCGGGATTCGGACGACGTCCCCGTCCACCTGTGGGTTCAAGCCGAGGTCGCTCTCGCGGAGCGCTTTTTCGACGGCCTTCACCATCGATCGATCCCATGGCTTGACCATGAGGAGACGTGGCTCGGGGATGTTGACGTGTGCCATCTGGGCGAGCGGGGTCGGGGTCCCGTAATAATCCGCTTTGATGCCGTCGAGAAGGGCGGCGCTCGCCCTACCTGCGCGTAGCTTCGTCAGCTCGCGCTTGAGTGCGTCGTGCGATTTTGCGACAGAGCTGGCGAGCTCTTTCTGCAGGTCGTTGATCATGGGGGTCTCGCGGGAACTTAGCGCCGCAAGTCCAGGCGTGAAAGGAGGTTGCGGCTCGGTAGTCCGTTCCGAGTAAAATGGGGCCTTCATGTGGCGGGACGGAAAGCTCCGGGCCAGGACGGGCGCAGCGTGGATCGGGGCCGGGATGGCACTCGTGTGCGCGGGATCGAACGAGAGGCCCGCCGAGGCCGGACCGATCGGTACCGACGGCCGAGCGCCTTCGCCGTTCGCCGTCCAAGCGCGGCGTGGGGAAGTGGCCGTTCCGACCCTGGACGAGGTCGAACGCATGTGTGCACTGCTCACCGGGTGCGACAAGCTTCCCATCCCCGCGTCGCTGTTTCCAGCGGACTTTCAGGAGTGCGTGAAAAAGATGGTCGACGACATGTCGTCGCCGGCCGCCGTCAACTTCTCGCTGACGATGCGCGAGTGCGGGCTGCACGCGGACTCCTGCGCGAGTCTGCGCGCGTGCGCGCTGCACGGGGCGAGCCCCGATGCATGCAAGGGGAGGGGCCGGCAGGCAGTGGTGGGGTTTTGCGACGTGGATGGACGAGCGATGACCTGCTGGCATGACGACGTATTGGCCGTCCGGGACTGCACGCGCGGCGGAGAACAGTGCATCGTCGTCGACGGCAAGGCGACGTGCACCCTCGGTCCGTGCCCTGCGGGCGTCAAGGATGGCGACAAGCCGCGTTGCTCGGCTTCGAGCACCCACTTACTCCGTTGCGAGAAAGGGAAGCTCGCCAGCCTCGATTGTTCAGCCTTTGGGCTGACGTGCGCGATCGCGTCCGACGGCACCGCGGGCTGCGCCACGAGCGGACCGACGTGCAGCCCGGACGCAAAGCGGTGCGACGGAAACGTCGCCGTCGGCTGCTTCAACGGGCACGAAGTGCGGGTCGACTGCGACCGGGGCGGTCTCGCTTGCCCGCAATCTCCTGGCGCAATCTCCGTCGGCGCGTGCGCCGCCCCGCGCACTACTTCCGCGTGCAACCCGGGCGACAAGGGGTCCTGCGACGGCGTCGCCATTCGTTATTGTCACCTCGGGCGGTCGCGCTCGTACTCGTGCAAAGCCCTCGGGTTCACCAAGTGCGACGCGGGCAAGAACGGCGTGCGCTGCAGCTAGCACCGAAGGGTGGAATGCTCCTTCGTTGCTTGCAAGTCGCGGGCGAAGCCGGCGCAGCCATCGGCTGCGTTTCCCCGGCTGTTCTTCCCGCCGGCTCGAGAGTAGAAATGCGCCCGTGATCGACGACGCGGTTCTCCTCACCGGCTTTCCGTCGCCCCTGGCGCGCGCGGTTTCGTCGGAGGTTTTGCGGGCCGATGCGGGCGCAAGCGTCTTCGCCATCACGCGCACCACAGCCGTCGAAGAGGCGCGCGCGTACGTCGAAGCCCTGCCAGTCGAGCAACGCAAGCGCGTGCAGCTCATCGAGGGCAACGCGGGTGCGATCGATTTCGGCTTGGCGGGCGTGGAGTTCCGGTCGCTCGCGCGCCAGGTCACGCGTATTCACCACTGTGCGCAGGTCACCTCCGTGAGCGCCGACCGCAAGACCTGCGAGCGCGTCAACGTCGGTGGGGCCCGCGAAGCGCTGGAATTCGCCACGAGCTGCGCGAAGCTCGACTGTCTCGTCTTTCACTCGACCGCCCACGTCGCCGGAGATCGGCACGGCCTCGTTCTCGAAGAAGAGCTCAAGGCCGGTCAATCCTTCCGGAGCGTCGTCGAAGAGACGAAAGGGCGCGCCGAGAAGATGATGAGAAGCCGGATGGACCGTCTTCCCATCGCCGTCGTGCGCCCGGCAACGGTCGTAGGCGACTCTCGTACAGGCGAGATCGAGCGGTTCGACGGTCCGTATCTCCTCTTTCTCCTTGTCGTCACGTCGCCGTCTGACCTTGCACTCCCGCTGCCGGGCCGCGGGGACGATCCGCTGAACCTCGTCCCGATCGACTGGGTTGCGCGCGCGGCCGTGGCAATCGGGCGAGACCGGCGTGCGCGGGGACGCACCTTTCATCTGGTGGATCCTCAGCCGCTTTCGGTGCGTCGGGTGTTCGAGCTGGTCGCGCGCGCTGGCGGCCGGCGGGCACCCCGAGGATCCATTCCCGCAAATCTGGCCAAAGCGCTCCTGCGCGCACCAGGACTCGATCGGATCGTGAAGAGCCCGCGCGCCTTCGTCGAGACGCTGACGACGCCGGTGACGTACGACTCGAGAAACGCCGACGAGCTACTCGGATCGCTCGGTGTCGACCCGTGCCCTCCGCTCGAGACGTACGTCGACAAGTTGGTCGAGTACGTGCAAGAGCGCACCCGCGAACGACGTGCGATCAAGACTCCGCCCGCCGAAATCGAAGATCCTCTGGTCTGAGCCCATGGCACGAAAGCCGGTTCCGTCGTGCGTCGGGGAGGGCATGGTCGTGCGGCGGTTGGTCATGCGCGCGCGCGACGTCGTGTTCTTCAAGGGCTTGGTCGAAGCCAGCGAGGGGCTCGCGGCGGTGTTCGCCGAGAGCGGGGGAGATCTCACCGTGGCTGCGCCGGAGGCGCGCGCGGTGGAGCTCGACGCGTTGCTCGAGGAAGTGGCCGGCGAGCTCGGCGCGATACGCATCGACCGTCCGTAGTTGAGTTAGGAAGGGCCGTCCTCGTCATCATGGCGAGGATCCGCGCCGGACGGCACGCTCGAGCTCGCGAGCGCCCGTTTCTCTTCGAGTACGCGCAGTAAGTCCACCTCGCCCATCCGTTCGAGGACCGCGCGCAAGTCGCCGGGAAGGGGCGAGTCCACGACTTGCCTGGCGCCGGACCCCGGGAGGTCGAACTCCAACCGGCATCCGTGCAGAAACGGACGATCCAGGCCGTTCTTTTCCTCGAAAAAGCGATTCGTCGAAGCGTGACCGTGTCGGTCGTCGCCGAGCAAAGGGTGGCCAATCGCGGCCAAGTGACGCCGGATTTGGTTCGCTCGACCCGCTTCGGGGACGATCCGCAGGATGCTGTGTCCGGAGGAGACCGCCAGCCGCCGATAGCGCGTGCGCGCCACGTAGGGCCTACCGCCGTCCTGGGATTCGCGCGCGACCGTGCCTTTCGACGGAGTGATGCCCCGCACCGCACCCAGGTAAACGCTTCGCGTCGACGGATCCGACAAGACTCGCTGCCAAGCGCCGGCGTGTTCGCTCCGGCGCGCAAAGACGACGAGGCCGCTCGTCCCGACGTCGAGTCGGTGGGCAGGCGCCGCGTTCTCCGCGCCTGGGATGGAGCGAACGCGCGCAAAAAGCGAGCTCTGGTACTCGCCTTGAGGAACCGTCGGCTCGTGCGGGGCCTTGTCGACGATGAGGACATCGCGGTCCGCGTACATGACGCGCGCAGCGGCTTTCCCCGCGCGCCCCAGTACGGCAACCGTTTCGACTTCGTCGGTGAGCGGGATCATGTCGATCGGTTGGAGCGAGGGCAGCGAGTAGCCGAGGCGCCCAAAGTGATCGAGGTCGCGCGCGAGCGTATCGGCGTTGCAGGAGACGTAGGCCACAATCGGCGCCTCGAGCCTGGCGAGCCACTCGCGCGCCGAGGGGCTCATGCCGCGGCGCGGAGGGTTGACGACGACGCCGTCGAAACGCTCGCCCCGTTGAGCCAGCGCCCGGACCGCAGCGGCGACGTCGGCGCATTCCGCTTGGACGTCGAGCCCCGAGCGCGTCGCGGCGGCCACGGCCTGCGCCACGGCGGGCGCGAACGACTCGACCAGGCGGACGCTCGCGCCGCCAGCGGCGAGGCCGAGCGCGATCGAGCCCGACCCGCCGTAAAGGTCGAGCAAGCGCGGAGGGCGGGAGAGATGCCTCTTACCGCCGGAGAGGCCGAATAGGTCTGCCAAGATCGTGTGCACCCGGTTCGCTTGTCCGCGGTGCGCCTGCACGAACGAACCATAGGTGGCCAGGTGCATCGAAGCGCCGACGTGGTCCGCAGCCGAAGCTACACCCGCGAGGGGGATGGTTTCCGCCCCCAGGACTTGGGGCGCTTCTCCATCGTGAAAGTTGCATGCGACGCCCGCGATGACGGGCTCGGCCTCGAGAAGCTCGCGCGCGGCGATTTCGAAGGGCTCGATCGACGAAACACGGTCGCGCTGCACGACCAATGTAACGAGCACTCGGCTCGCGTCGCCATCGCGAACCTCGCGCAGATCGACCGCGCGCAAATGTCCTGCTCCAGTCGCATCGTAGGGGTCCAGGCCATTTCCAGTCCGCTGGGCGGCCGCGATGCGAGCCCGCAGGGCGTCCGCAACGAGGCGGAGCGACGGCGAGAGCACGCGACACCGCGGGATATCGACGACCTGATGCCCTCCGCCCTTCGCGTAGAGGCCGAGCTTTCCGCCGGTTCCGACGATGAGCTTTGCCCGAGTTCGGTATTCGACGATCGGCGCCGCGGGCGCTACGGCGTCCGTGTAGACGAGCTCCAGCGCAGGGTAGTGCGAGATCGACTGGACCACGTACGCGCGTTTTTGCGCAAGCTGTCGGTCGTAGGAAAGATGGATCAGCGGACAGCCGCCGCAGCGTTCCGCGTGCTCGCACGAAATCGGTCGTTCTCCAAGAGCCGGATCCGCGGTCGCGCTCATTCGCGCCGTGGTCGTAGCACGGCTGCACGCACTAGAAGGTGGCGCGCGCGGCTAGGAACGTCGCCCAAGGGTGCGGTCCGGAGACCATCTCGGGAGAATGCTGTTCGCGATAGAGCAAGGTGTAGTCGGTCTCGAGCGCGATCGACGCGCGTTCGTCGAGACGCAGATCGAAGCCCGCCCCGAGCTGGGCCGCGATCTCGACGTCGGCGGGGATGATAGGGACCCAGTCCGTGTCCACGCGCCATTGTCCGAACCCGGCTTGCGCAAATGGGGCGATGCGCCCGTCGGCGATCCGGACTCGAGCGAATATCATCCGGCACGATCGGCTTGGCCGCAGCTCGTCGGTGAGCATCAGCTGTCCGACGAGAAGCTGCGCTCCACTCCAGTCACGTGCAACGAGCGAGACGTGGGGCGTCACGCCCAACCAGCTCGGCTCCGGCGACCAAGCGGACCCTTCGCCTCTTTGTGTGCTGCGCGAATGCGCGGTATGTGGCAGAAAGGTCGCGCCGTCATTCAGCACTTCGGCAAATTTCGCCCAATCTACCGATAAACGAAATCCGTCGCTCGCCTGCGCGTGTCCGGCCGAGAGACACGGCGCGAGAATGCTTGCGCCGATTGCGGCGCGCGAAATCATCCCCATCCGTGTGCGTTTCGCATTCGATTCATGGTACCCGTTGCGACCGTCCTTCGCATACTGCGTGCCCGCCCAGCTGTAAGCGCGCGAGGGCCGATGTGCCGCTCGCGGCGCAATCTAGAGTGTGACTCGAGGCCGCCGATTCCCAAAGCTTTTTCATGAATTCCAATCCTGACATTGTAATCGTGGGTGGCGGTCCGGCCGGATCGACGACAGCGCTGGCAATTGCGCAGGCGGCGCCGGAGCTTGCGCAACGCGTTGTGCTCCTCGAGAAGGCGCGATATCCCCGGGACAAACCATGCGCCGGCGCGCTCGCCGGCCGCGGCGACGCTCTCTTGCGGTCGCTCGGAGTGGATGTCGCCGTGCCCGGGGTTTCCGTCGACGGTGTATCGTTCCGGGGATTGACGCGCGAGGTATTCGCCGCGCCCGGCCGGATTGGGCGTGTCATTCGTCGAATCGAGTTCGACCATGCGCTGGCGCGCGCCGCGGCGTCCCGCGGCGTAGCCGTGCGCGAAGGCGTCCGTGTCGTCGGCGTACGCGACGATCCACGAAATGGTGCAGTCGTCGACACGAGCGAAGGCGAGCTTCGAGCCAGGGTCGTGGTCGGGTGCGACGGAGTAGGAAGCGTCGTGCGAAAAGCATTGGGGCTAGGAGCAGGGGGCGCGCGGGCGCAGGTGGTGGAGGTCGACACCGAGCCGGTCCCCGGAGATCGCGATCGGAGCTTGCTTCACTTCGACGCGAGCGATCGACGTCTGGTGGGCTACGCGTGGGATTTCCCGACGATCGTCGACGGGCGGCCGCTCGTTTCCCGCGGGGTCTATGGTGTTGCGATCGCCGCGGGCGTGTCGGGCGGCGACCGGCCCGACGTTGGGGAGCTTCTTGCCGAGCGACTCCGGGCGATGGGCATCGATGCGACACGGTGCGAGAAGAAGCGCTACGCGGAGCGCGGTTACGAGCACGCGGTGCGGCCAGCGCGGGGTCCGATCATGCTGGTCGGGGAGGCCGCTGGGATTGACATCGCAACCGGGGAGGGCATCGCCCAGGCGGTCGAGTATGGCGTGATGGCCGGAGGCTTCTTGGCGCGGCGTGTCGGCGCCGCTGGCGCCGGGCGTCTGGTCGTGGACGACTGGGCCGACTTCGTCGCCGCGTCGCGGCTGGCTCGTGACCTTCGGATTCGCGAGCGCTTCATGCGGCGTTTCTTCGGCCGCGCGCGCGCACAGACGGAACGGCTATTCACGGATTCGCCCGACATGCTCCACGTCGGTTGCCAGCATTTCGCGGCCCAGCCCTACGACTGGCTCCGAATCGCGAAGGTGGCTTTCCGAGGCGCCGCGGCGTTGGCTCGGGGTGCTTCGCTGTAGTCAGCAGGGGCGCACTATGCGTAAGTGAGGAGCGCCATGAAGCCGAAGTCCATGTGAAGCTGCTGATGGCAGTGAAAGAGCGTCGAACCGGGGTTGTCGGCGACGAAGTCGAATTCGAGCTCCTGAAACCCGCCGAGCATCACGACATCCTTGATGACCCCTGCGGTCGGCTTTCCCCCAATGCGCGTCAGTTCGAAGCTGTGCCGGTGCAAGTGGAGCGGATGGATGTCGTCGCTCGCGTTGCGAAACTTCATTCGATAGCGTCGTCCCTCGCGCAGGGAGTACGCGGGCTTCATCGTTTCCATCGAGAACGCCTGGCCGTTCAGGGTCCAAATGTTGAAGCCGCTCGCGGCGCTGTTTCGCTTGACGATTGTCATTTCGATCGTCTCGTCGGGCGTTGCGGCCGCAGCTCCGGGCTTCCCGAAGAGGGTGTAGTCCCAGCGAAACGGCTTCGGCTTGGTCCATTGGGCGGAGCCGTTTCTGCCGGCATACTCGACCACGGTGCCCATCCCGTTCGTCCTGTCGTCGTCGGACAGATCGCCCATGACCCAGACGCCCGGGTGGTTCATCTCGACGATCGCGGAGATACGCTCCGCGGTGCCGAGCCAGAGCACTGGTACCTCCGCGGGCGTTGGCACCGCGTTGCCGTCGAGCGCGACGATTCGGAAGACGTGGTGGGGCAGCGCCAGACTGCGGATCTCCGTCGCGCTCGCGTTGAGGACATGAAAGAGGACGCGCTCGCCTTGCTTGACGTGGATCGGCTCTCCGTGGCCGAGCATCTTTCCGTTGATGCCGAAGAGCCGGTAGCCGACTTCGAACCCCTTGGGCGAGCCTTTTGCCGCTTCGTCCGCGGTCTTGCCCATTTGCTGGAGGGACGAGACCGGAGCGCCGGCGAGCGCGTCCATCGCCATATCTCCGCCGCGGCTGAGCTCCGGCTCGAACTCTTTCATCACGAGGAAGACTTCTCGGTCGTACGCTCCGAGGTCGCCCTTCGGCTCGATGTAAACCGGGCCTGCCTGACCCGTGTACGTCCCGCGGTCGAGGTCGCCGCCGGCCGCGACGTGGGTGTGATAAAAGCGGAATCCAGACGGCTTGGGGACGAAGGTGATTCGGCGCATCCCTTTCGGGGGAACGAAGGGGGTGCCCTCCTCGGCGGCGCCGTCCACATCGCTCGGGAGCCATTGGCCGTGCCAGTGGACCAGCTCCGGCGTGTCGGTGTCGTTGTGGACGTCGACGACGACTCGTTGACCTTCTTTGAGACGGATCAGGGGTCCGGGGAACTGACCATTGTAGAGCGTGGTCGACACGATCTGATCGTCCGCGAGCTCGACCAGCCCCCGCGCGATCCGCAAGTCGAAGTCCGCACGCTCCGAATCTTGCGCGGCTCCCACTCCTGTCCGGTTGCTCGTCGGCGCGTTGCTGGAAGGGAGGCCCGGCGCGTCGGACCGCGGCGCGGAGGCAGTCGGGGTTCCGCGCGGGGCACAGCCTTCCAAAAGCAGCCCGGCACCGGCGAGAGTCGAGCGCGAGAGAAAGCCACGGCGTGAGCAAGCCATGGCCGGGATGTAGGCGGCGCGGCCGCCACTCGCAAGATCAAGCCCGGCTCACTTCGGCGCGCCTTCGCTTCCCTCGTCCTTCGCCCCCCTCTCGCGTCGCCTCCGTGCCTTGTAGTGAACCCGCACGGGGACTCCCTCGAATCCGAAATGCTTTCTCAGTTGATTGACGACGAATCGTCGGTACGAAAAATGAATCGAGTCGGGCGCGTTCGTCATCGCGATGAACGTCGGCGGCGCGACCTCGGCCTGGGTCACGTAGTAGAGCCGCGGGGCGCGGCTCCCCATCGTCGGCGGCGGATGGCTGTCGAGCACTTGTTCGAAAAAGCGATTGAGCTCTCCGGTGGGAACGCGCTTGTAGAACGCTTCGCGCACCCGATCGATCGTCGCGAAGAGCTCGGTCACCCCTCGGCCGGTCTTGGCGCTCGTGCGGACGATCGGTGCGTACGGCACGAACGTGAGCTTGTCGCGCGCGTCGCCCTCGGCCTTTCCGAGCTCGGGCTTCTTGAGCAGATCGATCTTGTTGAGGGCCACGATCATTGCCCGCCCGCGCTCCTCGGCGAGGCCCAAGATTTTGGCGTCCTGCTCCGCCACTCCCTCACTGGCATCGAAGAGCGCGACCACCACATGAGCGCGTTCGATGCTCCGTATCGACGAGAGCACGCTCAGCGACTCGACGGCGCTTCCCTCCTTCGCCACCTTCGCCTTGCGCCGGATTCCTGCGGTATCGATGAATACGTATTGTTTGCCGTCTCTCTCCACCAGCGCGTCGATCGCGTCGCGGGTCGTCCCGGGGCGCGCGTCGACGAGCACCCGGTTTTCCCCGAGGATGCGGTTGAGAAGGCTGCTCTTGCCCGCGTTCGGTCGTCCGATGAGCGCGATCCGCGGCGGCGCCTGCACGTCGTCGACCGGTTCGGGGTCGCTTTCCGGCAGCGCCGCCACGAGCGCCGCTTCGAGCTCGCCCACCCCGCGGCCGTGGAGCGCGCTCACCGGGAACACCTGGTCGATCCCCAGGCGATAGAGGTCGAACGCATCGGCGTCGACGCTCGGCGAGTCCGCCTTGTTGGCCGCGTAAAACACCGGCTTTCCACTTTCGCGGAGGAGCTTGATGGCCGCGCGGTCCGCTTCGTTGGGCCCGGTGGTCGCGTCGGTCACGAAGACAATCGCGTCCGCTTCTTCGATCGCGGAGCGCACGTGATCGGCGATACCCGCCTTCATCGGGTCTTCGTCCTGCGGGTCGAATCCGCCGGTGTCCACCACCGTGTAGGGTTTCCCGTAGCCGCTCGTGTCCGCGTAGTGCCGGTCGCGCGTCACGCCGGGACTGTCGTGAACGATGGCGATGCGCGCGCGCGCGAGGCGATTGAAGAGCGTCGATTTGCCGACGTTCGGGCGTCCAACGATGGCCACGATGGGAGTGCCGGCGCCGCCGGCCGGGACCGCGGGACGGCGAGCGCGCGCAGGATGGTGTTTGGTCATCGGTCGTCTCCGGCGCGCGGTCCGTAGCCCATCTCGCGCAGGCGTGCCTCGCTATTCATCCAGTCGGGCGTCGCTCGCACCGAAAGTTCGAGATGAATTTTCGTCCCCAGCATACGCTCGATCCGCGCGCGCGCGGCCGTTCCGATGCTCTTGACCATCCGCCCTCCGGCCCCGACGAGAATCTTCGTGTGGGCCTCGCGAGCGACGTGAATGACCACTTCGACGCGCGCCGGCTTGACGCTCTCGTCGAAGCGCTCGACGACGACCGCGACCCCGTGAGGGACCTCCTGTCGTGTATGCAGCAGGACCTGCTCGCGCACCAATTCCGAGACGAAGAATCGCTCCGGTTGATCCGACAGAGTATCTGGCTCGAAGAGCAGCGCTTGCTCGGGCAGGAGTGGCCGAAGCTCGGCGAGCAGGTGGTCGACGCCGTCGTTGCGCTTCGCGCTGAGGGGGATCGTCGCCGCGAAGGGCCGGGCCTCGGCGAAGGCCGCGATCACTGGAAGTAGCTGGGCCTTGTCCTTGATTCGGTCCACCTTGCTCAGCACGAGCACCGTTGGCACGTCCGGTAGCTCTGCGGCGAGGCCGAGTTCTGCCTCGAGATTCGCTCGAGCGCCGAGCCTCGCTGCCTCGACGACGAGGACGACGGCGTCTGCGTCGCGAGCTGCTTGCCTGGCGACGTCGTTCATCCACCGCCCCAGCCTCGAGCGCGGCGCATGTACGCCCGGGGTATCGATGAAGACGTACTGCGCGCCATCGACGGTAAGTACGCCGTGCACCGCCTCGCGGGTCGTTTGCGGCTGAGGACTGACGATGGCGAGCGGCTGCCCTACGATCGCGTTCATCAGGGTGCTCTTGCCGACGTTGGGCCTGCCCACGAGGGCGACGTGGCCCGAGCGCTGCGTGATCGATGGGAGTGGTCTACTCATCCGATGTTCCGAGAATCCTCGGCGCGTGGGAGTAGCACGCGGCGGCTTGCGCCGCGGCGGACCTTGGAAGTAGTGTCCGGCAAACTTTCGTCCTGGCAGCTCCCATGTCCAACGAAACGCAGCCCTCGAGCGACGCGATCCTGGCCGCGCCCGGCCTGGTTGGTCCCAGTGTGTCGGCGGGGACAGAGCCCCTCCGCCCGTGGGTCCGTTGGGCGCCGCTCGCCGTGGCGATTGCCACCCCGGTTTTGCTTTTCTTCGTCTGCCCCCCGCTCACGAGGAGCGGACTCTGGGACCCGTTCGAGCTCAATGTCGCCGACCTCGCCCGGAGGATCGCTCTCAATCTCTACCACGCGTCTCATCTTGCGCTCGAGGGCGCCGACAATTCGCTGCCCCACCTGAACGATCTCGGTCGTCCGCAGTTGCCGATGTCGTCGATCGCCGTCGGCTTCAAGCTTTTCGGGCTCCACGAGTGGGCGGGGCGTTTGCCGCTCGCGCTTTGGGGTGTCGCGGGCGTTCTCGCGACCTACGCATTCGTGGCGCGCATGTTCGATCGACGGGCCGGAGCGTACGCCGCCGTCGCGCTGTCGACCATGCCGGTCTACTTCGTCCAAGCGCGCTCGATGCTCGGCGAAGTTTGCGCCATGGCCGGTGTCGCGATGGCGTTTGGCGGTCTCGCGGTCGGGGCGTTTGATCGGGACGAGCGAGGGCCGACTGCCGCGATGAAGCGCCTGCCCTGGCTGGCCATGGGGTGCGCCGGCCTGTTCGTTGGCTTCGAGAGCCGGGGTGGCCTGCTGGGCCTCGCGGTTCCGCTGCTCGGAGTCGGTCTCTCGTGGGGGGTGGTCCAGCTGTCTTCCGGCGGAAAAGAACGCCGCTCCCGGGACGCGGTCGGGAATGCGGTTGGAGCCACGTCGCTCTTGTCAGGGGCGCTCATCGCCGTGATGGCCGCACGTGCGATCGCCGCGCCGGAGACGAAAGACCTCAATCTGTGGGCGGGCGCCATGTTTCACCTGCAGTCGAAGTATCCGACCTTCGATTACTACGTGGCGGCCATCGGCCACGCGCTCGCGCCCTGGAGCGCGTTTCTGCCTTTCGCTTTTGGCAGGCTGTTGCTCGCTCCGCCGACCCGGGCGGCGGGGGTCGGGGGACCGTCGGATACGAGTGAGCACTACGCGATCGAGCGCGAGAGCTTCGCGCGCGTGGCCGTGATCGTTGGATCCGCGGTCGCGCTGGTCGCTCACGGTTATCTCGCAGCGCGCGTCGATACCATCGCGTTCACCGGCGTCGCCCTGTGCGCGGTCGCATGCGCCGTCGCGATCCGCGACTTCGAAAGGGGCGCGCACGCTTCGATCGCGGTCGGCCTGGGGACGCTCCTGCTCGCGGCGGTCCTCCACCACGATTTTCACGAACTTCCCGAGAAGGCATACCAGGCCTTCGGCGTCGTGGGCGCGACTTTTCCAGAGAGCTTCAAGAGCACGGCTTTGACACTGTGGTGGGTCGTCCTCGGCGGTTTCGCGATGTGCGCGTTCCTCACGTGGGTCGAGAACGGCGCCAAGCGCAAGGCGTTCAATCCGTCGACCTACGCCGGCGTTCTCCGCACGCTTCGCGAGGCATACGACGGAGGTCTTGCGCTCGTATACTTCGCCGTCGCGGCGGGCGCCGTGTTGGCAGGCCTCATCGTCTGGGTCGGAAATCGCACGCACGCGCATTGGCTGCCGCAGATGTCCTCCACGATCCGCGACGCCGTACTCAACGCGTGGTGGGTCATCCTGTTCGTTCCACTCGGGGCGATCTTCGGGTTGCTCTTCGCGTGCGATGTGTGGCTCTGGGCGTTCGGTGAGTCCAAGCCGCTCTCCCAAGCCTCGTTTACGCGCGGCTTCGAGCCGTTCGAAGAGCTCCTTTCGAAGCTGCGAGCCGACGGGGGCGCCTCGCTGGAACGCGGCGAGACCGGGCTCGGTCGCGCGGGCGCGAGCGACGCCTCGGGGCGGCAACGTTTGGCGGGCTACGACTGGTGGGTGGCGCTGCTCGTACTGGCGCCGCTGATGTTGATTGCGATCCCCGCGGGAACCTTCGGGGTTTGGTCCGCCGCGGGCTTTCGGCCCTACATCGCCGCGCTTCTCGCCGTGCCGGCAGGTGTGGCGTTCTTTCTGGTCATGGGCGTGCTTGGTGACTTGCTCCGTCACCGCGCGGCCTGCCTGGCGCTCGGCGGCGGGGTCGTCGGCTTCGTGCTCTGTTTCTTCTACTATCCCGCGCTCGCCAACCAGCTTTCGCCGAAAGAAGTGTTCGAGAGCTACCGCCATTTTTGCCCCGACGCGCCGCTCGGGCTCCTGGGCGTGGGCGGACGAACGGCGGCTTACTACGCCGGCGGGCAGCCCCAGATCATGAACGATTCGACGAGCGCGTACGCCTGGCTAACCGCCGGAGGGCCGGGGCAGCGCCGCTGTCTGGCACTCAAGGCGGAGGAGCTTCCAAAGCTCAACCAGCTCTGGCGCGAACACGCGCCTGAGCCGAAGGGAAACCTGCCGGTTCTCGACGCGCGATCCAGCCAGATCATGCTCGTAGCCTCGACCTTGGGCCCGCGCGACAAGAACGAGAACCCTCTGTCGTCGATGGTGCTCAGTGCAATGCCGCGGCCTCAGCGCAAGATCGACGCGAACATGGACGACAAGCTCGAGGTGATCGGGATCGATTTTCTCGACGATCGCGGTCGGTTGGTCGACGCGGTGAGTCCGGGCCGCACGTATCACATGAAGACGTATTACCGTGTCCTCGCGCCGGTGACGACCGAGTGGGAGGGCTTCATTCACATCGACGGCTACCATCGGCGCCACAACGGGGATCACAAGCCGATGAACGGCAAGTACCCGATGTCGCTGTGGTTGCCGGGCGACTTGCTCGCTGACGACCACGAGTTCAAGCTCGAACCGAACTTCACGCCCGGTACGTACGAGGTTTACTTTGGTCTCTTCGTGGGCGATACGCGTCTCAAGGTAAAGACGGGACCGAGCGACGGGGACAATCGCCTCAACGGCGGCCCGTTGCGAGTTCAGTAGGGTTGAGGGGGCGGGAGGGCGATCGATGGCGACGATGACCAAGGACACGACGGGGCTCGCAGCACAAGCTGCCGCGACCCTCGAAGGACCGGATCCCCCGCCGTCGTCGGAGAACCGGCGCAACTACGACCGCTACGACGTGGAGTGGGCGGTCGATTGTATCGCCGAGGACACCTTCTTGTACGCATCGATCGCGAACATCAGCGCGATGGGCATCTTCGTGAAGACCGTGGACCCGCTGTCCGTCGGGACTCGCCTGGTCCTTTCTTTTGCCCCGCCCGGTTACGAACCATTCAAACTCGAGGGCGAAGTGGCCTGGATAAATGCGGTACGACCTGACGGCGACAATCCGAACCCCGGCATGGGTCTCCGTTTCGTCAACCTGCGCCCGGACGATCGCGAGCGCCTGGTGGAGATCGTGCGAACGATTGCCTACGTCCGCGAGCCCGCGTAGCTCTCGTCAGCGATTCGAGTCGACCGCCGCGGCGGCCTTGGCGGCCGATGTCACCGATTGCCCCTGGGTGGCGACAGCCGCGACCGATCGCGGTCGAGCGGATGCCGCCTTGGCGGGTGGATCGCTGCCGCTCCCTTGGACTTGCGGTAGATCGTTGATGCGATCGAGCTCGGCGCGGGCCCGGTCCTTGTGGGAATCGACACCCAGGAGGGCGCTCAGCCTCGCACGGGCAGTCCCGAATTCTCCGAGCGATCGATAGCAGAGCGCTCCCTCGAGCAGAGCGTCCCAGCCCGGCGGCGACTGCTTGTATCGTTGCGCGGTTTTGTCGAAGCGTCCCACGGCCGCACGGCAACCTGTCCCTTCCCGGATCGATCGAGCCGCCCACAGCTCCGGCGCGTTTGGATCGCTCGGTGAGAGAGCGTCGAACGCGCGCATGGCTTCCTTATAATGTCCCGCGCGATAGCTTCGGACGGCAGCGTCGAAGAGATCGTCCGGCTGCTGGGTTTCGCTCGGCGTGGGGAACGCCGGTTCCACGGCGGCGCGCGCCGGCGCGGGAGGGACCGTGGCGGCGGGCGACGGGGGGTCTTTGCTCGCGATCGCCTGTGAAGTCGCCGGTCTCGGCTCCGGAGGGCTCGCGGGGAACGGCTTGATTCTCGCGAGCTCGGTCGGCGCCGACACGGTGGGCGCCGGGGCCGGAGTGCCCTTTTCGGTGACGGTCACCTCGGCGCTCGCAGGAGCGCGGGCCGACTTGCTTCGCAGCAAGAGGACGCTCGTGCCGATCATCACCAGAAACAACGCCGCCATGGCGGTCTGAGGCCGCATGGCCCAGCTCCCGGCGAGCGAGATTGCTTCTCCCACCCTCGCACGCGGCGGCGCGACCAGTTGGGCACGTTCGGCGGCCGCGAGCACCCGCTCCTCGAGATCGTGCGGTGGCTTCATGAGCGGCACGGTCGCGACGCGTTGGGTGGCGCGCAGCCCACCCAGACGCGAAGCGCATCGCGCACATCCGGCCACATGCCGCTTGGCAGCCGCTGCCGTCAGTTCATCGAGCTCGCCGTAAAGCTCGTCGAGGATCGCTGTTTCGAATTTTTCGCAGTCCATCTTCGTCGGCAGACTTTCACCCCTCACCGCAACGCGCGGGCGTACTCCTCGAACTCACTCAGTTCGGCTTGCAGGTGCTCGAGCGCACACCTCATCCGGTTCTTTACCGCGTTCTCGGGGACGCCGACGACCTGAGCGATTTCTTTGAATGGCAACCCGCCCACTTCTCGCATCAAGAAGACCTCTCGCTGCTCGAGCACAAGCGCATCCACTGCAGCGAGAACGCGCTCGCGGATCTCCACAGCGCCAACCGGGCGCCCCACGTTGGGCCGGACCCCAGTGCCCTCGATCAGACCCGCGACTTCGCGTTGGAGCCCGGACCGCGGCTGGTCCAGGGGAGGGCCGCCAAGGCCCCCCGAACTCGCGAGTCGATCGACGCAGAGGCCGCGCGCGAGGGCATAGAGCCCGGTCAAAAAGCGGGCCCCGAGCTTCAAGTTTGCCGCGCGCTCGACGGCGCGAACGAACGCGTCGAGCACCACCTGCTCCGCTGCGGATCCGTTTCCGAGTTGCCGAAGCGCGAAGTTGTAAAGGCGCGTCTCGTGCCTGCGGACCAGCAGCGCGAGCGACGACCGGTCGCCGCCCTCGAAGCGGATCATCAGCTCTTCGTCGGTCGGGTCGGTGCGCAAGGGAAAGTCTCGGGGTTTCGAACACGCACGGGGCGCGGCCAGGGACCGGCCGAGGAGGCTGTTCCGCAATCGACCCCGAGCGGCCTCGACCGGCGTGACGACCGCCGGGAGCCTCGCTCAACTCTGGCGAGCATTTCCATTGTCGCTTGTCGCCGATTCACGCCGATTCTCCGCCCTGGGTGTGTGGTGGGGGCGAGGGGCCAAAGCCGAGCGGTCCCTTGCACTTTGGGTAGGCGCTGCGACGTGCGACCGCAGTTGCCAACGAAGCGCCCAGGAACATACACTCATGCCGCGCTCCTTGCAGGTTTGACGACGCACGATATTCGGCCACGCCTCCTTCCCGACCTTCCCCGACCCGCGGGAGCGACGCCGCCAAGTTTACGCAGAAAAAGGGAAATTCGCATGCGACGTCGAGGCACGGTGTTCCTTGGTTACGTGGGCTTGCTCGGCCTAGCCCTTCCGCTCGTCGCGTATTCGAACGCAGACGCCCAGCCGAAGACCCAACCCGTGCCGGTCGCTTCCTCGCAGGCCGCGGCTGCGTCGTCCGTCACGGCGACTACCGGCGCGGGAGCGGCACCGTCGACTGAGTCGACGTCCCCATCGGCCACGCCTGGCACCGCTGGCTCGGGCGTCTCCGCGCCCGCGGCCCCCAATGCGCCAGCACGGGCCGTCAACGTCGACATGAATCCGAAGGCGGCCGACACGATGAATGGGGCAACTTATTCGGTCCGACTTCGTGACCTCGAGCAGCGCGTCGATGAGCTCAAGGACCAGATTCGGCGCAGCCACACGCGTCTCGCGATGATCAGCGACACGATCTTGAGCGGCGGTACCGCCGGTTCCCGTGCCGAAGTGGATTTCAAAGACGAGATGTCGAGCGCATTTCTTCTCACGCACGCGCTCTTCGTCATCGACAACCAGGTTCAGTACAACAAGCAGGACGATTCGGGCGCGCTTGCGGACCAGAAAGAGATCCCGATTTACACGGGCTCGGTCCCGCCGGGGGACCACACCATCCAAGTGGCCCTCACGTTCCAGGGTAACGGTTATGGCGTTTTCTCTTACCTTCGGGGTTACAAGTTCGAGGTCAAATCGAGCCATTCGTTCACGGCCGTCGAGGGCAAGGCCCTGACGGTTACGGCGACCGCCTTCGAGAAAGGGGGCGTCACCACGCCCCTCGAACAGCGGCCCACGATCGAGTGGCACGAGTCGCTCAAGCCGTTTTCCTCGGGCGCAGGCGCGGGCGCCGTTCCCCCGGCCTCCGGCGGGCCCGGCCCCGGAGCGGAACCCGGCACCGTCTCGGTTGGAGGAGGAAAGAAGTGAGGCTCGCACCGCTCGGCGCGGCCGCATGCGGTGGCGTCGTGGTGTGGGCGCTCGCGTTCGATGCGCGAGCGGGGTCCAGCGACGCGCTCGCGTCAGCCCAGGGCGAACTCCTGCACGTCAGCCGGGAGATCGCGGGCGTTCAGTCCGCGGTCGAGCGCGCCAAAGGGGAGCGTCAGTCGCCCGAGCAACGGCTTTCGAACGGCGAGCTCCTCTATCGAACCAACGATTACGGCCGGGCGGTGGTCGTTCTCAGCGAGATCATCGAAGAATTTCCCAATACGCCCAGCTATCCGGACGCGATGTGGCTACGGGGCGAGACCTACTACGCCTCGCACGACTACCTCGCTGCCCGCCGCGATTACGCCGCCATCGTCGCAAAGGGCAACGAGCCGCGCTCTCAGGTGTATTTCGGCCGCGCTCTCGCCCGGCTGGTCGACGTTTCCATTCGCCTGAACGATCCGCCCGAGTCCCTGGCTCCGATATTCGAAAAGTTCAATCAAGTCCCTCCTGCCCAGATCGATGCCGGCGTGCTCTACGCCAAGGGAAAGGCCTATTACCGGCAGGGCTCGTGGAACGAGGCGGCGGCCGCATTCTCGCAAGTCGCCGCCGGAACGCCCCTCGTCCACCAGGCCCGGTACTTTCTTGGCCTCGTCGCCATGAAGCTCGCGCGCCTTTCGGCGGCGGTGCAGGGTGGTGCCCTCGGCAGCGTTAAAACGAGCGGCGACTACAAGAAAGCAATCGAGACATTTCGGACGGTCACCGAGCTTCCTCCGGACACACCCGAGCATCGTCACGTCGTCGACCTTGCGTGGATGGCCATCGGCCGGCTCTTCTACGAGATGGAGCAGTACGCGCGAGCCAGCGAGGCCTACTCGAAGATCGGGCGCGACAGCCCGGAGTTCGACTCGATGCTCTACGAGTTGGCCTGGGTTTACGTCCGGCTCGGCGACGTTCAGCGTGCGGAGCGAGCCCTCGAAGTGCTGATGATCAGCGACCCGAACAGTCCGTTCATCGCCGACGGCACTCTCTTGCGCGCAGACCTACTCCTTCGGGCCGGTGCTTTCGACCGTGCGCTCCAGCTCTACGAATCCATTCGGTCCCAGTACGATCCCATGCGGGCCAAGGTGGACGCCTTCATGGATTCGACCAAGGACGTGAGCGTTTACTACGACAGGCTCGCGGCCCAGCAGCTCGAGCTACTTTCGGCCGACGCGCAGCTGCCGCCGCTGGCGCTGCGCTGGGCGCGCGAGGCCGAAGATGGCCCGCTCGCGTTTGCCGTGATCGACGACGTCAACGAGTGCAAGACGCTGATCCGGCAGTCGAAACAACTGGTCGACAAACTTACGGCGCTGACCGGAGCGTCCAACCGCGTTCGTGCGTTCCCCGAGCTCGAGGCCGGCGAAACGGCGGCGCTCGGCCTCATCAACCGAGTTGCACGCTCGAGGCTGACACTCGCGCACGCGCTCGACGGCGAGGAGCCGGGCGATCTCGGCGGTGAGGTCGGTCAGGTCCGCCAACAGCGGCGCACGCTGATGGCCGCCATCGAAGACCTGCCCATCCAACCTGAAGATTTTACCAAGCGCGAGCAGCAGGGCAGGGGGCAGTGGAATCGGCTGTCGCAAGAGCTGACCAGGCGATCCCAGGAGATTGATGCGCTCCACGCCACCGTCAACGGGCTGCGGCGGATGCTCAGCGAGGGGCCGACCCGCGGAGTCGTGCGCGACCCGGCGAGTACGCTGCGGTTCCAAGCCGAGCTCGACGCAAACGAACACAACTTGAAGCTCTACGCCGCGGAAATCGAAGAGCTTCGCCGGCAGGTCGAGTTTGGCCGCGCGCAGATCGGCCTCGGCGACGCCCGTTACCAGCACGATGCTTCTGCCCGCGGTCAGTTCCGGGAGCTCCTCGAGCGGGAGGTGCAGTTGGCCTCCAGGGGTGCGGCGGGCAGCGACGCGCAGCGGTTCGCCTTGCAGGTGGGGCCGGTGCTCTCGGAAGCCGGTCAATACGACGCGCGGCTGATCGCCGCGCTCCAACAGCTCGAGTCCCAAGTGGCCGCGAGGGCGGGCGAGCTCCAGCAGAAGATTGAAACCGAGCGCGCAAACATGGCCAGCTTTCAGTCCCAGCTCGACGCGATTGACGGGGACGCCAGAGACCTCGTCGGGCACGTGGCGCAGCGCAACTTCGGCGTGGTGCGCGACAAGTTGCGTGGAATCGTGCTGCGCGCGGACGTCGGCATCACCGAGCAAGCCTGGGAAGTGCGCGAAGAAGAGCTCAGCCGAGTGCGGGTTCTGCAGTCGGAGCGGTCTCGACAAGAGCAGCTTCTCGACGAAGAGCTCAAGGAAGTCAGAGACGACGGCGTCGAACCAGGGCAGTCCGGCAAGTGAGAGACGGGGAGCAACCGAGGATCACGATGGTCAAACGAGCGCCTGGTGGGTGGTCGCCACGCGCGATCGGCGGCGTCGCGGCGATGGTTGGGGTGGCGCTTCTGCCCCTCAGCGTGGCCGCCCAATCTCCACCTTCGGAGGGGCCGGCCCCTGCGGCGTTCGCAGACGCCGGGCGGGTGGCAAAGCCCAAAGGAGGTAGAAGGGCGGCGGACGGCGGTCGCACGGCTGCGCGAACGGACGGAACGCTGCTCGACGCGGGATCCTCCGACGCGGCGACACCATCGTCGTCTCCGGCTGCTTCGACGACGCTGCTCGGCGGGCCGGTGCCCACCTTCCGGCCGCGCTCTCCCCCCCTGCCTCCGCCGACGCCCGAGCAGGTCGACGCTTTCCAGGCGATGCGGCAAGAGGCCGAGGCCTACGAGCACGGCGCGCTCGACTACAAGGATACGATCACGACGATCATCACGCTTCACTACGAGGAGAAGAAGAAGGCCATCCTCGGCGGACTCGATCGCGAAGTGGGCATCGAGAAAGTCGAATTGAAGAAGGCGCGCGAGACCGCAATCAAGCGTCTCGAAGACTTCGTCGCCAAGTACAGCGGCGCCAACGCTCAGCCCGAAGCGACCCCGGACGCCATGTACCGCCTCGCGGCGTTGTACGAGGAACGCGCGCGAAGCGACGATGACCCGAATGCGGATTCTGCGATCACGCTCAAGCCGGCGATCGCCCTCTACAAGCGCGTCGTCCGCGAATTCCCGAACTACACGGAGCTTGCGGGCATTTACTATTTTCTCGGCCACGCCCTCAACGACGCTCGCCGCGCGGATGAAGCGCAGCAAGTCTGGCGGTCGCTCGTTTGCCACAACCACTATCCGTACCCGGTGGCGCAGGATCCCAAGGACCCGGACATCGACAAGGTCACTCCGCTTCCTCAGGATCACGACGAGGCGTTTTGGAAGGGGTGGCGCAACCGATACCCCACGCCCGACTCGCTCAAGAAGGGTCCCCCTGAAGACACGACGTTCGCCGATCCGTATCCCCAAGACTGCACCGCCATCCCGCAGCCGAGCATTCTTCCGGGGCAAGACCCGAAATACGTCGCCGAAGTCTGGTGGCGCATGGGCGACTGGGAATTCGATCAGCTCGATCTCGCGGGCGGAGTCGTGGAATACGAGCCGTTCGCAGTCTGGGACTACAACCGTGCCGCGAGCGCTTACACGCACTCGATGCAGCTCAAGAGGCCGCCGCTCTATGGTGTCGCGCTCTACAAGTACGCCTGGACGCTGTTCAAGCAGCAGCGCTACGAGCAGGCAGTCCGCGAGTTCGTGCACTTGCTCAACTATACCGACGAGCAACAGAAATTGACGGGTGACCCGGGCGCCGACTTTCGACAAGAGGCGTTCACGTACATCGCGGGATCTCTCGACAACTTCGACTTCACCGGTCCCGGCCCGGAAGATCCGTTCGTCGCTCGCCCGGACATCCTCGATACGGCGAAGAGCCCGGCCGACGCCGAGGCGAAGCTGCGTGTCGCGCTCGATCGCGTCCAGGACCCGCGGCTCATCCCTCAGGACCAACCTTGGACGATCGAGATCTACAAGGCCCTCGCGCTCGAGTTCCGCGCGATAAACCAGTACAAAAACGCGCTGGCCGTTTACGACCTGATGCTCGGCAAGTGGCCGATGGACCCTTCGGCCCCCGACACGCAGAACGCGGTCGCGGAAGTCTACGATCTCCTGGCTCGACAAACGAAAGTCGGCGACGAGCGGCGCGAGTACGAGCGCAAAGTGCTCGAAGCGCGCACGGGCCTGGCCAAATACATCGGTGATGCTCCGTGGGTCGACGCGAACAAGGACAATCCCATCGCCCTACAGCGCGCCGAAGAGCTGGTTCGCACGGGGCTCAAGGGCGCGGCCATCACCCACACGCGCAACGGCCAGGCGGCGCTCGAACAGGCTGATCAGACGGGGGACGCCAAAGAAAAGCTTCGACTGACGAACTTCGCGCTCCAAGAGTACAAGCTCGCCGCGATCGGTTGGCTCGGCTACCTCAAACAGGACGAGAACGCTCCCGATTCGTACAAGAGCCGGTATTTCTACGCAGACGCGCTCCACAATCAGGTGCGTCTCGAAGTCGCCCTTCACCAGTTCGACCCGAGGCAATATGTGGAGCCGAGTTCGCCGGAAATCGGAACTGCGAAACAGGCGGCCGTCGACGTACGCGACTCGGACGAAGACGATCAGTTCATCGACAATGCGGGACTGTTCGTCGTGGATCTCGCCGACGTCGACCGGGATCTCGGGTTCCAGAGGTGGACGGAATCCGGTGGGACGCAAGGGGTGGAGATTCGCAAGGCGCCCCGACTCGAGGGACAGGTCGTCGGCGACCAGCAAGTCGTCGTCGACGACGTCCCCGACGTCATCATGAAGTCGATGCAGGCACGCGACGAGTACATCCAGCGCGTCCCCCCAGAGCGTGACAAGCAGAACCACTCGACCGACTACGCCTTCTATACCGCCGATCAGTTCTACTTGTACGGTCACTTCAAAGAAGCGCAGGCGCGCTTTCTTCCGATCTACGAACAACACTGCAATGGGTCCGACCCCCTCGGCTACGAAGCGTGGAAGCGCCTCATCGTCATGAGCAACATGCAGAAAGACGATGCGCGGTCTCGCGAGCTCGCGCTCGCCGAACAGAAACATTCGTGCGCGGTCGATCCGAAGCAGAAAGAAGAAGAGCGCAAGGGGTTCGTCGACGTCATCCTCCAGAACGCGGCATTCGCGGACGCCAACAGGGTGTTCGAGCAGGCCAAAGCCGAGGCGCCGGGCCCAAAGCAAGACGAGCTTTGGCGCAAGGCCGGCAAGATGTACGAAGAAGCGCTGCGCGCCGCGCCGGCCCACAAAGACGCGCCGGCGGCAGCGATCAACTCGGCGTTTTGCTACAAGCAGGTGGGTGAGTTCAACCGAGCGATCGAGCTCTATCAGCTCTTCATCGGGAGCTACGGCAGTGAAGATATTCTGAACCGCCTCGAGCGCGGTGATCCGAAGCAGAATACGCCGCCGGATCAGGTTCAGTACAAGGAGCGCATCAACTACCTCGGAATGGCGTACGACGCCCTGTCGACTACGTATTATGGATTCTTCGCCTATCAGCGTGCCGCCGAATCGTTTGCCAAGATCGCGACGACGCCGCGTTTCGACGAGCAGCGCCGCGCGAACGCGGCGCGTATCGCGATGGTCCTCTATTCCAACCTCGGCGATCGTACGAACATGAACAAGATGTATGGAGTGTTCGTCGATCCGAAAATGCGGTTGACCGCCGACAAGCGAGCGGAAGCCGACTACTTGAGGGCCAGCTTCGACTACGGGCTGTACAACCCGACCGGGGGCGAATCGGGTGCCAACGCCGCCGCTCGCCGCCAGGCGATCGCGACGCTGACCCAGTTTCACACGTCCAACCGAGGCAATCCCGAGGCGGCGCGATATACGCTCGAAGCGGCCTATCGCATCGGCAAGATGATGCAGGCGGCGAATGATCCGGCTTACCGCAACTGGTTCAAGACGACGATTGCCGACTGGGAATACTTCAAGGCCCATGCGGCGTCTGCGGTGTCGGGAGGCAAGTCGGGGCAGGTTACGGCGAACGACCCGCCCTATTCGGATTACGGCGGAGAGGCGGACTACACGCTGGTGGACGAAGACGTGAGGGCCGGATTCGACTATGCCACCGG
>Ga0265313_10000231_pt1 | contig 60332 bp, 45 predicted proteins | sample 4123metaG_FD_203122 | JGI IMG/M metagenome (GOLD analysis project Ga0265313, IMG submission 203122) | Rhizosphere microbial communities from Carex aquatilis grown in University of Washington, Seatle, WA, United States - 4-1-23 metaG | ecosystem: Host-associated > Plants > Roots > Rhizosphere >... | reverse complement strand
CTCTTGAAGGCGCCTTCAGCAACTCGCCGACAAACAGCCAGTTCGCCGTCGTCGGATATACGACACCAATCTGGCCCGTCGCAAATCTGGCACGGTTCGCCCTTCTTTACTTCCCGCCATTCGCGTTTCTTCGCGCTTCCATCTTGCATAACGTTGTGAATCCATTCGCTTGGGTGCGGTCGGGGTCAATCTCGCTTGGGTGCGGTCGGGGTCAATCGTTTGCGTGGCGTATGGCTTCCCATCGGCTTCGTTCTGGGCAACCGGCGGCCAACCAATCGCGAAGCTCGGCCACTCGCCAGCGAACGGCCCGCCCGAGGCGAATAGGCCGCGGTAGGCGGCCACGGGAATTCATGGCCCACACGTGGCGTTCCGAAACGCCGAACAGTTTGCCGACTTCGGCCGCGTCGATTGCCAGGGGCTCGGGTTCAATGGCGCCGTTGGGGTAGGCTTTGGTGACGTCGGGCGTGGCGACGCGAACGGCCTCACTCGACATTGGCCACCCCTTGCGGTTCGCCACGCTCAAAGACAACTCGCATTTTGAATCGCTCGGCTAGATCGCGCCGCGCTGCGCGTTCTAGTTCCCGGTCGCCGGCAGCACGGGCCGCGCGGATGATTGCCACGAGCGCCGCGGGGCTCTCCGCGCACTTCGTTTCGTTCGACATGGAAACCTCGATAAATGGGGAATGTCGGCCCAACGATCGGGCCTCTACTCCTTACCGCATTCGTTCGGTTTCCACGTCACAGAATAAAAAAAGCTCGACTCCGGCGCAATGAAATGGGCGGTATTTCCCGAGGAAATCCGCCCGCGGAGAGAGCAGCGAAATTCTTTTATTCGTTCAATTTCTTGCCAGTTCGTTCGGTCAACTGTGTTTTTTTTGCAGTCGGCGCCGGCGGTCCATCGCGCGTCGCGCCTTCCCTTCGTCGCGCAGCATGGCTAGTTTTTTCCACGCTCTCGTTGCGACAACGGTTGATTGGGCACACTTCAAACGTGCTGCCCACTGCTTCGTCGTCCATCCTTTACAATTGGGGTCTTTTTCCATCGTTTCAAGCATTCGGGCATTCGCAGTTGCCTTCGACTTCTTGCGACCTCCGGCTGGTGCGGTGCGATTCGGTTTCGCGGCCTTTTTACTGATTCCCGATCGCAATGCGAGCGGCAGCAACGTGGACGGCAAGACGGGCGGACTCAAACCGAAGTCGTTCAGGCTACCGACGATTTGCTCCAATCTCTCGCGGGTCCGCACAACTTGACTTTCGCCTGCCGACAGAACTTGCAGCAATCGTTTGATTGAATTGAGTCTTGCTGAACGCGGGTACGGAAACATCGACTCTCGCGAACGACCGGGGGGTGGATTACGGCTTGAAAAATATCCCCGTGCATGCGGATACCGAGACAGCTCCTCGCTCACCTTCTCGACGAAATACGTGACGATTTGCAACTCACGGGGTGGGTGGGTCATGCCGGCGCGCAAGTCGCGGAATATGCCCCAGGCGGCAAATACCTTAGCCCCGTCACCTTCGGTCCGTGGATTGCTGCCAAGGTCAATGACCAAGTCAAACGTCATCTTAAATGCGGCGTCAACGCGGTCGAGGTAGGCAAACGGATGGAGTTGTTCTGACATGACCCCTACCTTTCAGTCGGGCCGGCCCCAGCGGCGCCGCGCGAAAGGTAGGGAAGCGTGGTCGCCGCTCGGGCCGTTGTGGGCCGGTCAGCGTTGCAACGCCGGCGGCCACCCGATGCGTGAGATTCTAACCGATGCCCCGAGGGGCGCGAACGGGGCGGTAACTCAACTCATTCGATTACCTCAAACTCTGCCTTCCCAGTGTCCTCGTTGATAGTTACCCAGAACCTCGGTTTTCCATCGCGATTTGTCAGGAAGAACGCGCCGCCCCCTGGTCCTCCGGCAACCCAAACTACATCGTCTCCACCGGCGTTATGAACCTTTATGTGCCCGCTGCCAGGGTTTTTCTCTCCCTCAATCGCTCCCATGCTGATAACAAGCTTGCCAGCGTGATTGGCCAAGACAAAGCGACCGCCTTCCTTGCTGTCCTGGCACAAGGCGACGATATCACCCTTGTCATTGACGATTTCAAGCCGTTTGGTCCGAACGACTGACGACGCTTCGCCGTTGGCGGGCGGCGAGTTGAGCTTGGCAAGCTCGTCAGAGTTGACTTGCTCAGCCTGTTTCGCACGCGCCGTTTCCGAGTCAACCAGTTTGGTCAGGTCCTGAATCTGGGCCAGCAGTTTATCGTAGTCGGCTCGCGACACGAATTCTTTTGCAAGCGCGTCGCGGTCTACCGATGTCCCGCATCCCAAGGCGCACGCCAGTGTTGAAACGACCAAGATGATTCGTAGGTCGCGACATTCGATAGGTGACATTGGCAAACTTCCTTAGAACGTGGTGGAATGGGACGCGGGTAGGTTCAACATCGCTGCATGACCTTGGCCACGGTCCGCGTGATTCTACTTTTCGAGTATGTACGGCTTCAGCCTTTCTATGTCGAACGGCTTCAAGATGAACACGGTTTTCAAACCGCCCTTGGATTCGTATTTTTTGGTTCCGACCACTTCAAGCAAGTCGGAGACGCTGGCGAATTCGTCGTCAACCATGCCATCAGTCTTGATTCCGCTGAGCCAGACGATTTTCCAATTGGCCGGTGTGTTGCCAACTATGTTGGCCATCACCAGAGCGTTCATGTCGTCGATCACCTGGAATATCTTCAGATTGACGCCGCTAGAAAGCGCAGCCTTTCCTCCCAGGCTCTCGGCAAACGCAACTTCGCGCGGCCCAAGCTCAACGCCATTCTCAATTCGATTCATTAGCGTTTGCGCATCGCGAGCCTTGAATGGGTCGCTGATTTCTACAATCGGACCGTTCGGAATACCGACTTGGCCGACCGCCAGATTCTGCAAGTCGATGCTCTTGGCCGGAAAAAAAGTCGGGTCGGCTCTCAAATCGGCAATTTCCTCTTTCACGGCCGAGACTTCATCCCTGTATCGCTCTTCATCCTCCGCGCGTTGCTCCTTGGCCGTTTCACGCAATGCAGTGATTTGCTCTTTGAACTTGATGATGTTTGCCTTGCGTTCATCCTCGCGTTTCTTCGATGTCATGGTATTAGGGCGTTTCTTGCGAGCCTCGTCGAGCTTGGCTTGTGTCGCCTCCAAGTCGGCCAACTGTCTTTTGATCTTTTCGATTTCTTCATCGGCTTCCGTGACGCTCGCAATGCGCCGGATCTCGCCGATGCGTTTCTTTTCTTCTTCGTCGAGAAAGGCATTGCGAAACTCGATCATTCCACGAACCGCGGTATCGGTGGGCTGAGATACAAGTAGCCCTACAATCAACCAGAACATGGCGTAGCTCCCGTTCCAACCTTGTTGGTGGCAATTCCCGTTTCCCGTTTCACCCTTCACTTTCCGAGGCGGCGCATGGAGAGTCCGCTTTGGTCGCATCGCCGTTCCGTTTTCGGCTGGCCTTTCGATTGCTCCGCGCGATCTGCCGGCGCACGGAATCCGCTTTCTCGCCTTCTAACACGTCGCGCTTGATGACATCCGATTCCAGGGCCTGCCGTAATTCATCGACGTCAACCGACACGTTCGGTGAAAGTCGTTTCAACTCTCGCCGGATCATCTTCAAAATCGGTTCGCTCAACACGATGGCCCCTAGGCAGTAGCGACTCATCGCCTTCTTGTGTTCGTATACCGCGGCAAGGGCGGCCTTCTGCCACCCTTCCTTGGTCAACGTGTGGAACATTTCCAGGCAGGCGTCCGACTTGGCATCGACGCCGCCCATCCTGAATTCAAAAACCAATTCAAAGTCAATCGGCTTTGCGAAAACCAACCGGTAGACCCGCCACGTTTCGGCGTTGGTGAGTACCACCCAGTCGATGCCCAAGTTCGCCCCGTAGTTTACGGCTTGGTCAATGTGCGGGTCCTTCGGCTCTTTACCGATGGCCTTCGCTTCGATTAGGAATTGCACGTTGCCGTCCAGCTTCACAGCAAGATCGCAGCGTGTCGCCTTAACGGCGTGTTCTGACGTAATCTCTGTGAAGGCGTCGTACCCGAAAATCTCAGAGAGCATCGCGACGACGATATTGACCGTGTCCGATTCGTTGATGTCGCGGGACTTGGCATCGACGACGATGGGCTTGAATTTCTTGATGCCCGCGGCGATGCGTTCGGCGACTTTCTTGGGGATGGATGCCATTGGCTTCCCGCCTTTCATCGAATTAGGATTCTGCAAAGAAAAAGGAGCGCCGAAACCCAGGCCGCTCCCAGATCCCCCGCAACGGGGCAGCAGAACAGCACAAGGCCCGACGCTCCCTTGCGGGAGCGTTGGCCAAGCACTGCATCTGCTGATACAAGAGCCTCTCGGCTCAGGGTTGCGGTTTTCTGGGAAGCAGTTCTTGACGCAATCGCGTCTCGAATTGTTGCCGCGGCCAGCATCGGCCGCGGGGTCATGTTTCCGGTCTCCGTGAATACGTATGCTAAAGCCGAATCGGGGCCGGCCAGGCGCGGAAGCGCGGAAGGGGTAGGCGACAAAGAACCACGTCGCCGCGCCTAGCCACTTGAGGGCCGCGCCGCCCGTCGGCGTCTGCAGCCACCCCGATGCACGTCAGATTCTACAGCGCGGCCCGAGGGGCGCGAACGGGCGCGGCTCGATGAATTCCGTTTTCGCGGCCTAGGGCTGGAACCCCGACCTTTCCGATGACGAGATACTCGCCAAGCTGTTGGAGTTGAACCTACAGCGCGAGCCGGCGGATTGATCGGTGGCGAAACTGATCCGCAAGTGGCAGAAGCGACTCCACCCTGACTAGGTGCAAAACGGCCGAAAGTCGGTACAATGAAAAAGCCGCCAGGTGGAACTGGCGGCTTTTCGTATTTGCGAGCCGAGGCAACGGCCACGCACGGCGGGTACATCGTGCATGGTATGCGCTCTCGGCTTGCGCGTCAAGAAGGCGAGAATCCATGCAACAAGAACAGCACGAGTGGCGTTTTCCGGTCTTCATTCTTGTCGAGCCCGACGACGTTGAGCGTGACAAGAATACTGGCCTGCTGAATCTAAAGGTCGGATTTGCGGTAGAGGTAGTCGAAAGTAGCGGCAAAACCTATGCGTGCATGTTCACGTCGAAAAGTGCAATCGACGAATATGTGCAGTTTTTCCGGTGTCCAAAAAAGCAGATCGTAGAGATCGAAAATGCGCACGACTTCATCGGAATCGTTTCGCAAATCTCTCGACCTGGGGAAGTTGCCGACGCCGTTGTCGATTTTGCCGGAGATGAAAACCGATTCGGAATCGTCCCGCTCGAAGCACTTCTGGACCTTATGCGTCGAATGCTTGGCGACCAACTCCAAGCCCACGATCCGGCGAAGGAGCTACCGCACGGCCGTTCGCAAAAACGACGGTGAGATTTTAGTTAAAAATCTGCCTTCTCAACCGTTGACGGGCTAGCGTTTTTCGGTACTGGGCGGTTAGTGTGTTGCTCGTAATATGCGATCCGTCGCGCGAGCTTATCGCGCTCCTGCTCGTACAATCGTTCCATCATTGCAACATACGCTTTCGCCCGACAGCGTGGTTCTGGAACCCCTTCGTATCTTTCGACAAATGCGTTGAAAATCTTGTCTGCTTCAAACTTGCCAAATCGTTCGGAGATGTCCGGGCGCGATCTGTCTACCCAAGTGTTGAATAGTTCCTGGGCACGCTGGTAGCCAACGTTAGCATCTCGAATAGAGCCGCCTTCGTTGATGTGGTCCGCCAGCCCTGCTAAATGCTCTTGGGTTATTTCCTTATCTCGCAGCCGTTCCGTCATCTTCTCGGCCTTCAATTCCAAATCGCGATAAAATAGAAACGCCGCCCTAAAAGGACCTGCGATCATCGCGACAGCAAAGATAGCCAGTGGAACAATGCCAATGAGTAAATTCATGGTTTCGCTGTCGAACGGCGCAAAAACCGAAATGCTCGCACCAATCACACCAAAAATCGTCGCGGAGATCCAGCCGGCAGACCATGCGCCAGGGTAGGCGCGTTTAAGACATAGCCAATAGAAGCGAAGCATGAGCAGATTCCTAGACGGGCATACCCGCCCGGCGCATCGCGTGGAATCTGCTTCCGCGATGCGCCGGACGAGTCAGCCGGTAGCTACTCCGGCCGTCCCGATGCCGTATTCTATACGGAGCAGGTCGAACCGGTCGATATGCCCCGTTGCCCCGCGCCTGCAAGTCGTGCGGCCGTCTACTTCCGATATTCGTCCTGCCCGCGCCGCCTAGGCCCGGCCATCTAGCCGACGTCGCCCGCGGCGGCCTTAACCATCGCCACGATTCCCGCGCGCATGGCCTCGGGCAACGAAGGGCCAGGCCGCGACGACGGCGGCCAGGTCGGGGGTCGGGCAAAGTACCCTGGCGACAAGCCGCATTGGGAGCGCGGCGCGTCAAGCCTAAACCCCAAATTTAAGAACCCTGGAAAACGTGCCTACGTTTGCCAATGGTCGTGGCCGTGCGCGCCCGAGAGATTCGACCGCCCCCGCCTGCGAAGGTCGCGAGAAACTAGCGGCCGGCGGCCTTGACCATCGCCATGATGCCCGCGCGGAGGGCCTCGGGCAGCGTCGGCCAGGCGGCCACGACGGCGGCCAGATCGGGGTCGGTCGGGCCGGCTTCCGTGGCCGGTGGGCCGGCGGAAAGCGCCCCACAAAGCGCCTCACGATTTCCGGCATCGGCCGAAGTCGTTGGCGTGTCGTTCGATGCGTCGGGCCGGTGGCCGATTGCAAATCCGCCACCGTGGGTTCGACTCCCACCAGCGCCTCTTGCCGTTTTTGCGGCCGAAACCCCGGAAGACTCCGCGTTTTCCGGGGGTTTTTTATGGTCGGTGCCTGCCCGGTCGTTCAGTGGGTCCGTTCAGTGGGTCATTGGGTGCCACTGGCCCGATAGCCGCTCGGCCAGTCCCGCTCAGAATCACGTTGCGGCGTTCCGAAAGGACAGCTATGCTCCCGACGCAAAATCAGACGCCGGGAGCCATTGAATGGGTCGGTTTGTTCCGAAAGTGGGGCAGTTTCACCCACCGCTGCCTGCCACGGCCTTGTTTCCTCAAGTCGTAGACCACCTCTATTTTCGCGGACACGCGGTTCTCGACGAATTGCTCGACGGTCTGCGGTGCTTTCACCATGCCGGTCCCAACGGCACCGATCGCTCGGGTGTGCTGTTCCGCATGCTCACCCGGCGGCTCGAGTCACTGGCCGACCCCAACGACCTGGGTAACGCCTTGTCGGTCATCGTCGCCGAGTTGATCTCGATCGAAGGGCGGGGCCCTGACGGGCGCCTGGTTCCAGAGAAACTCGCCGACACCTGGGGCGATTCGGTCGCGAGCGTGCTCGAGCGCCTGCTCACGACGGCTTGCCCCGAGGGCTGCCGTCACAGGCCCGACAATCCGGTCACGCGCAACGAGTTGTTCCGCTTCGTGTCGGCATTCGCGCCGCTACGGATGCACGAGGTGCTCGCTTGCCACGAGCTGCCGCAGCGGTTGCCGTTGGTCGATTATCTCGTCAACGAGCTGGGAGGGCTCGACGAGTCGATCGGCGCGCTGGTTTGCGTCCAACATTTGTTCGGTTCGACGGTTCCGCTGGTGCTTGCGCTGGCCGGCGACCGAATTCCCGCCGGCGGCGTGTTCATTCTGGGCAAGCCCTACTCGACGAACCAGGCCGCCCTCTGGAAGCTGCGGTCGCTCGGTTACCACGTCCACTCGGGTAGTTCCAGCTACGGCGGCGCTACCGAGTACCACGCCGATGCCGACCGCTACATCGAGTCGTTGCTGACGCGAGCCGTGCGTTGGCTCGATCATGCCAGGCACGCCACGGGCCGGCGGATTTTGTTGATCGACGACGGTGGCCGCGCGATTCGCCGGCTGCACGCGGCGCCATTCCGCGACGTACTGCCGCGCTTCGCCTGCGTCGAGCAGACCCGCTGCGGGATTCGCGCTCTCGACGGAATCGACCTGGAAACGCCGGTGGTCAACGTCGCCGAATCGAGAGTCAAGCTGAACCACGAATCCGAGCTGATCGCCGAATCGGTCAAGACCGAGCTGCTAAAGCAACTCCACGAGCTGCGGGCGGCGGGCGTCGCCTTGGGCTCGCGCGTGCTGGTGATCGGCTATGGCGCGATCGGCCGGGCGGTGGCTCAGGCCATGGCGGCCGATTCGTTCAAAGTAGGCGTCTACGACACCCATCGGCAGCAGCGCACCGCGGCGCTCGCGGACGGGTTTGCCGTGGAAGATGACCTTCACCCAGCGCTGGGAGAATACAACGTGCTGATTGGGTGTACCGGAAGGGCGGTGCTCGACTTCGACGACTACCGGCGGCTTCGCGACGGCGCCGTGCTGGCCAGTGCATCGTCGTCGGACGTCGAGTTTCGAGCCTGGCAACTGCGTACCTTCGCGGGGGTTTCTTCCGCCCGGCACCGGTTTGTCGACGAGTTCAACCTGGTTTACGAGCGCTACCAGGGACGCCCGCTTTACCTGGGCGATCTCGACGATCCGTGCCATTTTCTCTACGTCATCCGCTTCGAGGGGAAGACGTTCTTCCTCCTGAACGGCGGTTTTCCTGTCAATATGGATGGCGGCGTCGACCCCATCGCAGCGTCGAGGATCCAATTGACGCGGGGGTTGCTCTACGCCGGCGCGGTGCAGGCGTCGAGGACGCGCGCGGCGGGCTTGCATGAGCTTTCGCCGGCCGCGCAAGACAAGCTTTTGGCCCGTTATCTGGCTTTGTCGGGCGGGGCTGCGCGCGAGGAGGGCCGATGCGAGGCTGCCTGAAAGAAGTGCGCACGCGGACGATCGCGCTGTTACTGATCGCCGTGCTGGTATTAGTGGTGGCGATTGGCGCGCTGCGATCGCGCACGCCGCGGCGGGCTTATATCGTGGCGACGTCGTCGTTAAAGGCCCGTTTCGTCCCGCACCGCACGGGCGAAGTGCGTGTGGGCGGGCTGGTGCTCCTGGCCAGCGCCCTCGCTGAGCTGCGTCGTCAACATGGCCCGGAGCGGGTGGCTTATCTCGACGCCGGCAACGCGCTGTTCGGCGACAGCAGCATCGTCAACGTCGGCGCCAATGTGGCCGAAGTGCTGGCCCAGCTCGACTGCCGCGCCACCACTCTCGGCTACCGCGATTTCGAAGTCATTCGGCAGATGAATTCACCACGATTGCCGGTGCTGGCTTGCAATCTCGAAGACACGCTGGGAGGAATCCAGTGCCAACCGTTTTTGCGCATGAACCTGGGAGGCATCGATTTCGGCGTGATCGGCGTCGTCGACCCCGCGGCGGCCAACGAGCAAATCGACGACGTGGCGGGCGTCGTCATCGGCGACCAACCACACTGCGTCGAGCGCATCGGCGAATTGGCGTCGAGGCTGAGAAGCGATGGCGCGGAGCTGGTGTTGCTGCTTAGCTCCGCCCTCACGACCGATGTCAACGACGATTTCGCCCAACACTGCTCCGGCATCGATGCGATCGTGGCTTTCGGCGAGGCGGACCGCGGCATCTGCCGCAAGATCGCCGGCAAGCTGATCGTCGGTTCGGCCTGGGAAGCGAAGACGGTTGCCCTCCTGGAGGCGGTCGAAACGGCCGACGGCTCGCTACGGCTGAGCTGCCGGGAACTGAACGTGACCTCGCGCAACTACCGCCCCGATCCGGCTATCTGCGAGATCGTCGAGCGGCATTGGATCGACAACGTGCGCCACGGTGGTGACGACCGGGTGATCGGCACCGCCGACGAAGTCGCCGGCGTGCCCTTCGCCGTGGCCAACGATCTGTCGTTGGCTTATCCGTATTGGAGATTCTTCAACCGTCCGATGTACAACTTTGTGCCCGACGCGCTGCGCGAAGAGTACCCGCATTGGCGATCGCAGCTCGTCGGAGGAGCTACCGCGCCGCCCGCCGACGGGATCACCGCGCCGCCCGCCGGGACGATTGACATCGTGCTCTACAATTCGGGAGCGATCGAAGACGGCTTGCCGCCGGGCGTCGTCACCCGCGACGCCCTGACGGCGGCGGTGCCCTACGACAACAAACTTTACGAGGCCAGGCTCTCGCGCGACGATATCGTGCAAGTGTTGAACAGCCCCGCCATGCGGACACGAGGTTTGCTGGCCGTGTCAGGGCTGCGCTACCGCTGGGATTACGTCGACGGCGTCCGCGCCGAAGAAATCGAACTGGTCCGCCGCGACGGCGGCGCGGCGCCCTTCGAGCCGGGTGAGTACCGCGTGCTCATGACCGACTTCCTGGCCCTCGGAGGCGACGGCTACATGGCCGCGCCACGTTTCGCCGAGCTTCGGGAGCGGGCACGGGCCGCGAGGTTGAAGGAGTCGAACGAGTACCCGGGCACGCTCGAATTGCTCGAACGGCACATTCGCAGGTGTTCGCCGGTGAGGGCTGCGGATGACCGGCGCGTGAAGTTCTTGAGGTAATCCGGATGAATCAAGATCCCACCAGCGGTTCCGAATCGTTGTTCGAACGGTACAAGAGGCTGCGGAGCCACTTGCTGACCTGTGTGCCGAGGCCGATTTACTTTCTCGTCATCTACGCGCTGGGTTATTGGGGAGGCGTCTATGCCGAGCCGCTCAAGGCCGTGGCGATCGTCGTCGAACCATCGCTGTCGGTCGTGTCGGCGCTGAAGTACGGTTACATCGCGCTCTGCACGGTCCACTTCGGTCTCCTGCTGGCAGGCGCTCGAGCGGCGTCGAAGGGCCGCAGCCCCTTGTGGCTGGATCTCGATCAGCCCGGCCGCTCGGCCGCCGCCGCGGCCACGGCCGGTTGTCTTGCTTTCGCGATAGCCATGCTCTCGCGGGGCGACAAACGCACGGTACACGACGTCGAACTGGTGCGGCACGCGAATGAGAGGGCCGAGACGCTGGAAAAGTCGGTGTTCAACAGCGTGCAGCGCGCCTTGGGCAAGGCGCAGAGTACCGTGCGCTGGACGAGCGGCCATTTCTTCGGCGCGGGGCGCCGCGGTGAACCACTCGACGCGCTGGTCGACTCGCTGCGGCGTGAATACGCCACGCTCGACGACGCCCCCACCTTGGACCTTCTGGTTTTCGAGCCGCCTCCGGCCAACGATCAGGCCGCGCCGAGCCCTGCGCGGCTGGTCTTTCCCCCGCTCAGCGCCGCGCCCGACTATGTCGAAGAAATGCTACGGACCTCCCACAAGGTAGTTGGCGGCCAGGGCGACCCGGCCGATCACTGGTGGGTCCAATGGACTCCGCTGGGCTACTTCGTGGTGGCGGCGGCCCACGCCCCAGGCCAGGGAACCGTTTTGGCCGCCAGCTTATGGTCGGAGCGCGAATTCTTCGACGGCACCGAAGACCTCTGGTCGCGCGCCCCCGCCGACGTTGCCAGCGAGGCCGGCACCGCCGACACGTCGCGTTTGGGGCTGTTCCTGCTCACGCCCGAGCACACGATTACCTATAGCACGGAGGTCTCCGATTTCGGCGAATCGTTGGAACGGACCCAGTCCGAACCAATGCCGCTCGATACGCTGACCGAAGTCGAGTCGGCGCGGGGGGTGCGGTACTTTGTGGAGCACGCGGCGGCAAGCCCCTACCTGTCGGGCATGCGGCTGCGGATCGGCTTGCCCTTTGGAACGCGGCTTCACCGCGCCGGGATCTGGACTTCGCTCGCCGTCGTGTTGGTCGCGTTATGGCTGTTTGGCGGTTTCTTTCTGCACGAGGCGCATCAGCGCCGCGACAAGGCACTGCCTGCCGATTTGGCAGCCATGCCCCAAAACACACAGCCAACGGCTGCCTAAAATGCCCATTCTTTCTTCATTGACTTCCCTGGTTCTGCTAGAAAGAATTGACATGGCAATGGCTTACGACTTTGGAGTAAACGATTAAGCGATTTCCAGCCGATTTGGTATTACACTTGCTTATCAAGTAGATCGTGACTTCATGAGCCAGGCCCGAAATCCTTCGGGCTTAGCTCGCAAGACTGGCGAACCACTCCATGCATCCCTCGATTTTGATCACTGACGACGACCGCGATTTTCGCGAAACGCTCCGCGGTGTGTTCGAGCCGGAAGGGTTCCACACGGTGCTGGCCGAAAACGGCGACGAGGCGCTCGACATCGTACGACGACAGGAAATCCACCTGATCGTGCTTGACATGCACATGCCGCGGCTGACGGGGCTCGAGACGTTGCGGCTGTTGAAGCAATTCAAGCGGATGCTGCCCTGCATCTTGCTCTCCGCCGAGGCCGACGACACGCTGGTCGAGCAGGCGCTCGAAGCCGATGCCTTTTCGTTTCTGCCGAAGCCCGTGAGCCGCTTGGAAATCACCGCCACGGTACACTTTGCATTGCACCGCACCTACAACTGGCCGATCGCTCGGGAGATGGCCGCTCGCGGCGAGGAGCAAGTGCGCAAGGTGAAGCGAGCGTAGAGCACGCCACGGGGTTTGATGCGGTTGGCGTTAGGTGGCACTTGTCGATGCCGCTTACAGCTCGTCGTCGTCCATCTCGAAGATCGCCGCCAGCTTGGTCATGTCACCGGTTTCCAAGCCGCGGCGAAACCACGCGGCGCGCTGAGCGGAGGTGCCATGCGTGAATTTTTCGGGTGAGACGAATCCGGTCGCCTGCTTTTGCAGGCGATCGTCGCCGATGGCGTTCGCGGACTGGATCGCCGCTTCAACGTCCCCGTTCTCGATGAACCGGAATTTCTCCTGCCCGTAATGAGCCCAGACGCCGGCGAGATAGTCGGCTTGCAACTCCAGGCGCACCGACCAGCGGTTGGCTTCGACTTTCGACGATGTTCGCCGCTTCTCGTCGACGATCTGACTGTAACCTAACAGGTTCTGAACGTGATGCCCCACTTCGTGAGTTATCACGTAGGCCTGTGAGAATTCGGCCCCGGATCCTCCGAGGCGGTCATGTAATTCGGTGAAGAATGTCGGGTCCAGATAAACCGTGCGGTCGGCGGGGCAGTAGAACGGACCGACCGCCGACGGGGCCACGCCACACCTCGTTTCGACCTGGCGCGAAAAAAGGACCATTTTTGGCGGTTCATACCGCTCTCCGGCCTTGCGGAACAATTCACCCCAAACGTCTTCGGTGAAACCGAGGATCGTGGCGGAGAACTCGCGGCTGCGAATCTCCTCCGGCGACTCGGGCTCGTCAACGGCGACACCGCCGGCACCACCCCCACCTGGCGGATTGTCGAGCAACTGCTTGATGTCTTGCGGATCGAGCCCCATCAGCAAGCCGAGGATCAGAACGACCAAGGCCGCACCGCCGCCGATGGCCATCCCTCGCGGACCCATCCTCCGCCGGTCTTCCAGATTGTCACTTTGTCGTCCACCTTCCCAACGCATGGTTGTCTCCTGATTAGTTATCTGTCATCCGGGTTGATTGCTTTGAACGCAAGCGCCGCAGCAACTCGCCAACCAAACCACGAGAGCTGCGTCCATTGTACAGCGTCGGCTGTCACAACTCTTCCGGACGGCCGTATGAGTATTGTCGGGGCAATCAACACTTGCACTGGCTAGCGTTTCAAAGGTGTCCGCCATGCCGTACTCCTGCCGTTGCCGGGCGATTTTTGCGATGGGTGATTTAAGGTTTTTCGTTCGAGCGGCGTGCTTGTGCTATTCGCTCGCGTCAGCGTTCCCGTCGCCACATGCCTTTGCCGTCGACGCGGACTGGGTGGGCCAGAAAGTCATGCTCAAGGAGACGGCCAAGCCCAAGCTCGGCAACCGGGTGCTCGACTGGAGCGCTGTGCGTCTGCCGGCCAGAATCACTCAAGCCAAAGACGGCTGGCTGTGCGTTGAGACGGCCTGGGTCCGGCCGGCAGAGGTTGTGCTGCTGGCCGACGCCCCGGCCTACTTCACCACGCTCTTGAAGAGCGGCAAGGACAATGTCCTGGCGTACACGTTGCGCGGCGTCACTTGGCACGCGAGGCGCGAATACGACAACGCGATCAAGGATTTCAGCGAGGCGATCAAGCTGGAAATGGGAAACTCGAACTTTTACACGCTGCGGGGCACCACCTACTATATGAAGCACCTCTATGACGCGGCGCTGGCCGATTTCAACGAAGCGATCCGCCTCGATCCGACAAACCTTGGTGCCTGCAACAACCGCGGTTGCACTTTTAAGGAGATGGGCGAATACCACAAAGCCGAGCAGCAATTCAACGAAGTACTCCGTGCGGCGCCAAACAACGCTCTGGCTTATGCCAACCGGGGATTCAACTGGTTCATGCAGGACGAGCTTGACAAAGCTCTTGCCGACTTGAACCGCTCGCTCCAAATCGATCCCAGGCAAAGCGTCGCCCATGCCAACCGCGGCCGGGTTTACATGAAGCGGGGTGATTACCCCGAGGCGATGGCAGATTACGATCGGGCGATTGCGATCGACCCCGACGAATGGAACGCCTATAACGGCCGCGCACGTATCCTGGCCACGTCCCCCGAGTTCGAGTTCCACCTCCGCGATGGAAAACAAGCCGTCGATTTGGCCAAGAAAGCTTGTGAATTGTCGTTCTGGAGTGAATGGTCCTGCGTCGCCACTTTGGCCGCGGCCTACGCTGAAGCGGGTGATTTCGAGGCCGCCGTCAAGTGGCAGAAGAAGGCCATCGAGATGTCGCGGCCCGCCGAGGAGCGCGAGCAACGCGAGAACGAGCACCGGCTTGAGCTGTACGAGGCCGGGAAACCGTTTTACGACGAAGTGAAACTGGTGGAAGAGCGAAAGGATCAGGGATAAAACCACGGAGGGCCGAGAGCGACGTCGTCATTGGACTGAGCTTCTCCGAGCTAGGGCGAAGCGGATTGATGGCTTGAAACAAGTCCTGACCTATTGCCTTGCTTCGCATACGTCCCGAAGTCGTTGAACCAGTGCTTCTTGACGAAGCGGTAGAACCAGCTTTTCTCTGGGATTTCGTGGCCCGGGTCGTACTGCGAGGGCCGCGACTGCATCGCCTCCAGCTCGACGAGTGCCGTTTTGCGCACCGTCGTGTCGCGCGCGCCGTGCTTTTCGACCAGTCCCTTGAGCAAATCGGGCCTCTCCAGCACAATGCAACCCCGCGTCGCCGACGCGGCCAGTTCTCGAAAGTCGCGCAGAAAAGCCGACTGCTGGAACGTCTCGCGCACACTCCGAGCATCGTGGATCGACTCCTTGGCGAATTGCACGATGGGGCAAGGCTCGATATCACCCCAGGGGCTGATGTGGTGGCTGATGCCGGTCGCCGCCGGGCAAAGCGCCTGGCCGCGGTCGTCGTAGTAGGCATCGATGATGCCGATCGGCTTTTTCACACGCATGTCTACCACGAACTGCCGCGCGCGCCGTTGTTGCTGGGGCGTGAGCGCCAACTCGGCGTTCATCTCCGGCCCCACTGGCCGGTAGACGTGGTACCAACAGTACATCACGCCCATTTCGATCAGTCGGTCGACCCAGGCTTCGGTCAAGAGGTCGTCGATGTTGGTCTGGCAGAGACTGGTGCAGACACCGGTGAGCACTTTGTTATCGAGGCAGTGCTGCAAGCCGGCCATGGTCTTGCTCCAAACGCCGGTTCGGCCGCGGCGCTGGTCGCTGACGATCTCAGTCCCCTCGACGCTCACCAGCGGAGTGACGTTGCCCAGCCGGCGCAGCTCCTTGGCCACTTCGGCGGTGATGAATTGGCCATTGGTGAAGACTTGGAAGTAACAATCGGTATGGGCCGCGAGGATCGCGAGCAGCTCAGGGTGCATGAAGGGCTCGCCCCCGAGGATACCGAAGAAGCTGTTGCCGGCGGTCTTGGCCTCGCCGATCAGCTTGTTCATCGCGGCCAGGTCGATCGTCTGCTGCGGGGCGGCGACATCGACCCAGCACCCTTGGCAACGGAGGTTGCAACTATTGATGATCGAGATGTAGAGGAACGGCGGAAAGAACTCGCCCTGTTTCAACCGTCGCTTGTACTTTTGCACCGACCGCATCCCCTTGTAACCCATGTTCCAGGCGAGCTTCCACACCAACCGCTTGTCGGTTTCGAACAGTACGCGTTTGGCCATCTTCAAGTACATCACGTTCCTCCATTCATCGCCAGCACCCCTTCGGGCCGGCCGGGCACACGGCCTGCAAGATTGCGGTGCGCGATCAGCTCGGCGAGGATGCTGACCGCGATCTCGGGCACCGACTGCGAGCCGATGTCGATCCCCAAGGGAGCGTGGACCCGAGCCAACGCCTCGCGCGAGATCCCTTCGGCCTCCAAGTCGTCGAAAATCAATTTGATCTTCCGCCGGCTGCCAATCAAGCCGACGTACCGCGCGCCGCGTTCGGCCAAATGGCAGAGGGCCTCCTCGTCGTGGTTGTGGCCGCGGGTAACGATGATCGCGTAGGTGTCGGGCGTGATTTCGAGCGATTTCAAAGTCGGCCCAATCGGCCCGGCGATCAATCGTTCGGCTCGTGGAAACCGCTCGCGGCTGACGTAGTCGGCGCGGTCGTCAACCACCCAAACGTCGAAATCCAGATCGGCTGCCCCGTTTCCGACCGCCTGGCCGACGTGCCCGCCACCGACAATGAGCAAGCGGCAACGCGGCAACACCGGCAAATAGGCCACGCCATGCGCCGCGCTCGCCCTTGGCCGAGCGGCCAACGACGGAAGTTCTGTGGCAACGGCCTCTGGAACGTCGCCACCGTGCGCCGCATTCAGGCAACGCGCCACAAGGCTTCCACTGGCGTCGAACAAGTAACACGCCGGCGCCTGCAGTTCGCTGCGCTCGGCATCGTAAACGACGGCCTCGAGGGCGCCGGCGCCCTCGACGACCAACTCGTGAAGCGCGCGGAAATAGGCCATTTCCTCGGATCCGCCCGGAGCGGTGACGGTGGGTTGCGTGAGCGGTTGCACGAGCACATGCATCCTTCCACCGCAAATCAGACCGTCGTCCCAGCCGTAGTCGCTGTCGAGCTGAAAGTCGACGACCTCGGCACTGCAATCCTCAGTACTGCAGTCCTCAGTACTGCGATCCCCGGAACTGCGATCTTGGGCACAATGGCGGTCGAGAGCGGCCAGCGCACGTCGCTTGACCTCGGCCTCGACACACCCCCCCCCCAGAGTTCCGGCCTGAGAGCCGTCGGGGTAAACGAGCATCGCTGCCCCCGCCTTCTGCGGAGTCGAGCCTCGCGTTTCGACGAGCCGGCAGTACACCAGGGGCCTGCCGAGCGTCAAGGAATCGAGCAATTCAGCAAGCAGCTTGCGCATCGGGCGAGTTCGCGGGGAGGAATGGGGCGTTTCCTACCCTTGCCAGCTTACCCGCCGTAAGCGCGCCCAACCAGGGGGCATCGACATTACAGGCCAAGCTGCCGCGTGATCATCGTGCTGTTGTCGGACGGCATGAATAGCGCCCGGTACGGAGTGTTGTGAGTGCCGCAGCGACGGCGGCCGGGGTACCAGACCAGGTTAATGCCCATACCCCAAGCTTCGTGCGAGAAGCCGCCGGCGGCACCGGAACCTTGAGAGGGGATCAGGTAGTTGATCGCGCCCATGAAGTCCCATTGGTTGGTAATCACTATCCGGAAGTCGGCCCCAAGAACACCTCCCTTGTTGCCCGTGGCGCCGGCCCAAACGCGGCCCTGGCTGCCGTTAGACAAGGTGTACCTGTAGAACAGATTGTACATGTCGATGGTCTGAAACGTCGCCAACACTGGCCCCACGAAGCCGGTCCCCGGCTTGGCGTGGAACGCGCCCCAGAAGCCAAGTTCGTGCCCGCAACCGTTCAGGTAGCTGAGCTCTGCCCGCACCTGGCCCACGTTGAACTTCGTGTAGTAATTGTCGTGCAGGTAATCGTAGACGGCCCCATACTGGAAGCCATGTCCCTTGTACGCCCGGCGGAACAGGCCGGCCGTGATGAACTGCTGGTCGCGTTCCTTGTTCTGAATGCCAACCACGCTGTTGCCTGAAAAATCGCTCTGCACGAACGTGGCGCCAACCTGGTAGCCGATCCCCAGATCGCCGATGCCGAGCCAGCGCCCGAACTGACCAGCGAAGCTCACTCCCTCATGAACGCCGAAGTTGCCGTTCACGCCGTGGTCGATCGGGCCCTTGAACGCCTGGGGACCGATGAAAAATGCTGTTTCGTCGATCCTGTGGCGTGGAATGCAGATGCCGTCGCAGGGGCGCACCCAGTTGCAGCCATCCTCGCAATCAGGACCGCAAACATGTTGGCCGCAACTATCGCAGCCGCCATCCACGCCCTCTGTCCACGGGTCGAATTCGCCGTCCTCATAAATGACGTCCCCATCTTGGCCATGCTCGATTCTCTGGCCTTTGACGACGCCCTTCCCGATCATCTCGCCCTGGCCTGGCTTCGACCCGTCCTCGACGATCACCCCCTCGCCGTCGCTCATCGACTGGTTCATCGGGAGCTCGATGTCCTGCGAACCGTCCTGTTGCATCATGCGATTAGAGGCCGGCCGGAAGCGAGGCCCGGGACCGCGCTGCCATTCGGGGAGTGCGGAGGTCTGAAACCCGCGAACCGGAACCTGATGACTTAGTGTCGTGGGTGAACGGAATTGGACTGCTCGCCGCGGGGGGGCAGCCGCCACGAGCTCGGGACCGTCAGTTTCGTCGTCGGTCTCGATCGTCGAGTTCGATGGCGAACGGCGGGCGAATTTCTGAGCCAATGCCGGTTCGGCGGCAACGGCCAACGTGCCCGTCACGACGGCGCAAAATGCCCAAATTCGCTGTGTTCGCCAGGCGGAATGCATTGCAAATTCCTCACTGAAAGCCGTTCTACGGCGCTGCTCCACGCGCACCGTGTTTGGAACAGCGAGACTATCGGAATCGGCCCAACCGGAACTTTCGTCAAAATCGTTAAAACCAGAACAAACGACCCAGACATCCCAGACTTGAAATCGAAATAGGGGAATGCTTGCGTTGCTGTCGCCTCGCCGTCAGCCTTTCAACCGGCCGGCATTGCATTACAATATCCGGCAGCCTCAGGTGTGCAAGCGTGAAGGCACCTGTGCCTGAATTGTAAATCCTCAATTCACCGACTCATAACTCACGTTGGCGGCGTGACACCGATGAACCACATCCTGACATTAGTCCTGGGGGGCGGCCGTGGCGTGCGGTTGCACCCTTTGACGAAGTTCCGTTCCAAGCCGGCGGTGCCGCTCGCCGGCAAGTACCGCTTGATCGACATCCCGCTCTCGAATTGCATCAACAGCGGGCTGAATCGGCTGTACGTGCTGACGCAGTTCAACTCGGTCAGTCTGCACCGCCACATTCGTCGCACGTACCGCTTCGACTCGTTCAACGGTGGTTTCGTCGAAATCCTGGCCGCCCAGCAGACTCCCGAAAACGCCGACTGGTACCAGGGGACGGCCGACGCGGTGCGGCAGAACCTCCGTTACATGCAACAGCCCGGCATCGAGTACGTGCTGATCCTCTCGGGCGATCAGTTGTACCGCATGAACTACATGGACATGCTGGCGACACACCAGCGTACGAAGGCCGACGTGACGATCGCCGCATTGCCGATGCCGCGCGAGGCGGCATCGGGGCTGGGGATCATGCGGTTGGACGATTCGGGGCGAGTGCAGGGTTTCCTGGAGAAGCCGCAAACGGCGCAGGAGTTGGCGCTGGTGCGGACCGACCCGGCCTGGATCGACGCGCGGGGCGTTGCCAGCCGCGGCCGCGATTGCCTGGCCAACATGGGCATCTACATCTTCAACCGCCAAACGTTGGTGGATCTCTTGACCAAGACCGATTACCGCGACTTCGGCAAAGAGATTTTCCCCACCTCGATCCGCACGCACCGGGTGCAGGTCCACCTGTTCGACGGCTACTGGGAAGACATCGGCACGATCAAGTCGTTCTACCAGGCCAATCTCGACCTGACGAAGTCGGTACCTAGTTTCGAGCTCAACTCGGCCGAAGCGCCGATGTACTCGCACGCCCGCTTTCTCCCTCCTTCCCGGATCGAGGGTGCCACTGTCCGCAACAGCCTGCTGGCCGACGGCTGCGTCGTCGAACAAGGCGCCACCATCGAGAACAGCGTGATCGGGTTGCGCTGCCGGCTCGGCCGGAACGTGACGATCCGCAACTCGATCGTGATGGGCAACGACTGGTTCCAGTCTCCCCAGGAGGCGGCCACCGACGTGGCGGCCGGCCGACCGCCGCTTTCGATCGGCGAGGGGAGCCTGATCGAAGGGGCGATCGTCGACAAGAACTGCCGCATCGGCCGCAACGTGCGCGTCGTCAATTCCGGAGGATTGAAGGACAGCGAAGACGTCGAAAACGACCAGGCGGTGATCTCCGATGGAATCGTCGTCGTGCCCAAGGAGGCGGTCCTGCCGGACGGCTGGAGTTTGCAGAAACGCACGCGCCTTGCGTGATTGCAGGCCGCTTTGGCATAGGCCGGCACAGGGAACATGTCTATAATTCGCGGCCTTATCGCCGCCGCCGTTTGACGAGGGATGGTCGTTGACCTTTTACAACATCATCTTCGGAATTCTGTTTCTCTGCGCGGTTCGAGAGCTGCTGCAAGCCTGGTTCGATCGCGAATGGGTCCGCTTCTGGATGGGCGCGGTGCTGACCATGCTGATCTCGAACGACATCCTCTTCACGTCGCACCTGATCGAAGAGAGGCACGTGCCGTATACGATTGCGATGAAGTTGTCGGACCTGCTCGACTTCGTGTTGCTATCGATCGGAGTGCTGATGCTGAGCCCCCGCGGCAATTTGCTGGGCGTCGATGCCCAGCGGAGCGACGTCGCTAAGGGCGCGGCGCCGTGCCACGCTCGGCGCGAGCCTTCATTCTGGGGCTTGATTTGCGCCTACTGGTGCGTATGCCTGCTTTGGGATGTTCTTGGCGGAGCGTACGACGGCGACCGTCTCGTCTGGCGGCGATCGATTCCTTACCTGTTTTTCATCCCCTTGCTCGCAACGTGGTGCCTCAGTTTGGGTTTGCCGCGGGGACGCCTGCTCCGTTTGGCGAGGCCGACGGTCACTTTGCTCGCCGCGCTATACCTGCTGGCTTTCAAGGCCCCCGAAATCAATTCTTTGCAGCAGGCCGCGGACAAAAGGGAAATGGCCGCACGTCGCGCGCAGCCGTCGGAACGGAAGCGAGAAGTGACACGGAACGGAGACGGGGAAGCACGTCCTGAAACTCGCCGGTCGTTGTTCTCTCGGTCCTCGTGGGAACACAGCTTTGGCGGCTCTGAGACGCCGCGTTATAATGCGCGTGCGACGACCGCGACGAAGAACGTCCGGTGAGACGTTCCCGCGCACCGGCTGAGGGAACGAGCAAGAGCCTCAACCCTCTCCGGCCAGAAGAAGAAGCGTACCCATGGCGATGGACACTCCCGCGCGGATTGCCGTGCTCGGCGCGGGCCCCATCGCGTTGGAGACGGCGCTTTACGCTCGCTTCCTGGGCTACGACGTCGATCTCTATGAACGCGGCCAGGTTTGCGAAAACCTGCTGCGCTGGGGGCACGTGCGACTATTCAGCCCCTGGCGGATGAATGTCTCGCCGTTGGGTCTGGCGGCGCTGGCCGCACAGGACCCCGGCTGGCGGCCGGCTGAAGACGACGCGATCTTGACCGGCTGCGAGCTGGTTGAACGATATTTCCTGCCGCTTGCCCGTTGCGACTTGTTGGCCGATCACATCCAGGAGCATACCGAGGTCTTGGCCTTGGGGCACGAAAGGCTATTGAAATGCGACCTGGTCGAAACCGAGACAAGGGCCGACGATCCATTCAGGATCCTGCTCCGCCGGCGCTCGGGCGAGGAACGCACCGCGACGGCGGACGTGGTCATCGATGCAACAGGCACCTACGGCCAGCACAACTGGGTAGGCCGAGGTGGAATTCCCGCACCGGGTGAGATCGGCGCGCAAGAGCGGATCGAATACGAACTGGCGGATGTTCTGGGGCGTGACCGAGGCCGTTACGCGGGCTGTCGCGTGCTGTTGGTCGGGGCGGGCTATTCCGCCGCCACCAGCGCCGTTGCATTGGCCGAGCTGGCCGCGAGCTCGCCCGGCACGCAGGTCACGTGGATTACGCGGGGAGAATCCGATACCACCTTGGCCGTTCCAATTACGCTGGTGCCCAACGACAAACTTCCCGAACGTGATCGTCTGGCGCGGGCGGCCAATGCGCTGGTTGGCGCCGCGGATGGTCCTGTGACGCACTGGCCCGATACGCTCGTCGAGGCGATCGAATGGCAGCCGGCGGCGGAAAAGTTCAGCGTTACGTTGGCCGGCCGCCACGGGGGCGTGCTCGAAGTCGAGCGCATCATTGCCAACGTCGGCTACCGGCCCGACAACCGTCTCTATGCCGAGCTGCACGTCCACGAATGTTATGCCACGCAAGGACCGATGAAACTGGCGGCGGCCCTTTTGGGGCAGGCCTCGGCCGACTGCCTCGACCAGCAGATTCAAGGCCCGGCGTCTTTGTTCAATCCCGAACCCGATTTCTACATCATCGGTTCGAAAAGCCATGGCCGAGGATCGAAGTTCCTGCTGTCCCTCGGTCGAGAGCAAATCCGCGAGCTGTTCACGATCATCGGCGACCGCGTAGACCTGAACCTCTACGCCACGGTCGGGAAACGCCTGCCATGAACTCTTCGGCTGCCCCAATGGTCCGACTATCGCACCTTGACCAGCTTTGGTTCCAGGTGGCGGGCACGCTCTGCAACCTGACCTGTCACCATTGCTTCATCAGTTGCAGCCCCAAGAACGACTCGTTCGGCTACCTTCCGTTCGACACGGTCCGCCGCTGCCTCGCCGAGTCGGTCGCATTGGGGGTGAAGGAATACTACTTTACCGGCGGCGAGCCGTTCCTGCACCGCGAGATGACCCCGATTCTGGTCGAGACGTTGCGCTTTGGTCCGGCGACCGTGCTCACCAATGGAACGATTTTCAAGGACGAATGGCTTGATGCGCTTGCCTCCGCCGAGACGGAGAGTCTCTACAGCCTGGAGTTTCGCGTATCGATCGACGGTTTTTCGCCAGAAACGAATGACCCGATCCGCGGAGCAGGCACGTTCGAGCGAGCGATGCGCGGTGTTCAGCAGCTTGTACGGCACGGTTTTCTGCCGATCATCACGGCCGCGCGCACCTGGCCCGACGAGCAAGAACCTGAGGTAGTGACGAAGTTCAGCGAGGCGCTCAGGGCGATCGGCTGCGATCGGCCTCGGTTGAAAATCTTGCCGGCATTGCGGATCGGCGCCGAAGAGCGGCGGACGCGCGGCTACGACGAATCGGAACGGGTAGACTTGGAGATGATGGAAGGCTATGACGCCTCGCAATTGATCTGTGAGCACAGCCGCATCGTCACCGACCGGGGCGTGTGGGTCTGCCCGATTCTGGTCGAATCGCCCGATGCCCGGCTGGGTGAGAAACTGACCGACGCGCTGGTGCCCTACCCGATCAAGCACGGCGCTTGCTTCACCTGCTACCAGTATGGGGCCATCTGCGCGAATCCGTCGAGCGGGGGAGGCGGATGACCACCCGCATCGCGTGTTTCGGCGGCATCTACAGCAACTACCTTGGGCTGGCGGCGGCGCTGCGCGACGCGCGCCGCCGCGGCGTCGATGCGATCTATTGCCTAGGCGATCTGGGGGCCTTCGGGCCGCACCCCGACCGTGTGTTTCCGCTACTCGCCGACCACGGTGTCGAGTGTTTGCAAGGGAATTACGACGATTCGGTCGGAAACGGTTTGGACGATTGCCAGTGCGGCTACACCGATCCGCGCGACAACCACTTCGCCCGGATCAGCTACGAATACACGCTAAACAACACGTCGAACGAAAACCGCCGCCGGCTTCGCACATTGCCCAAGCAAATTCGCATGGAGCTGGGACCATTGCGGGTTTGCTTGTGTCATGGCAGCCCGCGGAAGGTGAACGAGTTTCTTTGGGAGTCGACGACCCCAACGCACTTCCTCGACCATTTGCTCGACGACGTTTCGGCCGACGTCGTGCTTGCCACGCACACCGGCATCCGCTGGCAGCGTGAGTTAAAGAGTGGCCGACGGTTCGTGAACGTCGGCGTCCTGGGGCGGCCCGAAAACGACGGGCGCACGAACGTCTGGTACACGTTGATCGAGCATTCGCCGGCCGCCGGACTGACGGTCGAATTCGTGCCCATTGAGTACGACTTTGGCCGCCTCGCTCGAGAAATGAAGGCCGAGGGGCTGCCGCCCGAATTCCAGCAGACAATCGAGAGCGGTTGGTGGACGACTTGCCTGGAAATCCTGCCGAGCAAGGAACGGCGGCGAGGAAAATACTAGCCGGGCATGCTTATTGGTTTCGAGCGGGCGGCAGATCCATGATGTCGATCGCCTTGTCGTCTGAGATCAACCTTCGCAACCCGTCTTGGGGCGCGGAAGCCAGCGTAGGGACCTGTGGCACGCGAATCCGCACCCGAGGAGCGTATTGCGCCCGTGTCACTCCATTTCGCTGAGTGGTCGTCGGCGCATTGTACCCTGCCTGCTGCACCTGGTTGGCTTGCTCGACGGGTTCCCCAACGGGTATCGCGGCGGCCTGTGCACGCCCAGACGGACCAGCGCCGCGGGCCGCCCATCCGGTCGTTGGGGAACGTTGTGCGCCGCGTGGGTTGGGGACGGCCGAACCGGTATTGGGCGCTGGTCCAGGAGCAAAACCGCCTGGCGGATTGTAGAGATTGCCCGGCGCGGAGGTATTCGGTGTGAAGCCTTGATTGGTCGCCGGCCCGGGGTAGGCGGGGGCTGGATAGGCAGGCGCGGAATAGGTAGGCGCTGCGCCTTGGTAATAGGGGGCCGCACCCTGAGCGGGATAGGAACCGGTGGACGGAGGAGGCACGGTCGTGCGCGGCAGGAAGGGGTCAGTCGGCCGTTGGGCCGAATGGCACCCCGCCGCCGCGAGCAGCGCCGCGGACAACAGCACCAGCGGCCGTTTCATCAGACGACTCCTTTTTCCGCCTATTACCACCTAAAACCAGGGGGCGGGAGCATAGCGATTTTCGCACGGCCGTCCAGGCCAGTTTGGTCCTGCCTTGCACGAAGCTGGGTTGCTGGCAGCCGCGCTCGTACCTATAATAGGCCTGCGATTTGGCCTGGCTGCTTCGCGGATCACGCAATACGCCCCCATTGGAGGACTTCGATCGTGGCATCCGGAAAGTTCTTGTTTACCAGCGAGTCCGTCAGCATGGGGCACCCCGACAAACTGGCCGACCAGATCTCCGACGGCGTCCTCGACGCGCTCCTGGCCCTCGATCCGTTGAGCCGCGTCGCTTGCGAAACGATGGTGGCCACGGGTGTGGCGATCGTCGCCGGCGAAATCACGACCAAGGCGACGATCGACTACACCGATGTCGTCCGCAAGGCGATCCGCGACGTGGGCTACACCGACGACCAGTGGGGTATCTGCGCCGACTCCTGCGCCGTGATGCTCATGATTGGTAAGCAGAGCCCAGACATCGCCCAAGGGGTCAATGAAAACGCCAATGCAGGCAAAGACATTGGGGCGGGCGACCAGGGGCTGATGTTCGGTTACGCCTGTAATGACACACCGGAACTCATGCCGTTGCCGATCGCCTTGGCCCACCGTATCACCAACGCGCTGACCGATGCCCGACGACAAGGCCGAATCAAGTGGCTGCGTCCCGATAGTAAAAGCCAGGTGACCGTGGAATACGACGGCCAGCGCCCGGTGCGGATCGACACGGTGGTCGTCTCGACGCAACACGCGCCCGAGGTCAGCCACGACGAAATCTGCCGCACGGTGAAACAGATCGTCAAGCCGCTTCTGCCCGCCGAGCTCAGCTCCGCTGGCGACATCACCTACCACATCAATCCCACGGGCCGGTTCGTCGTCGGCGGACCGCACGGCGACTGCGGCCTGACGGGGCGGAAGATCATCGTCGACACTTACGGTGGCTGGGGTCGGCACGGCGGCGGCGCCTTCAGCGGCAAGGATCCGACCAAGGTTGACCGTAGCGCCGCGTACATGGCGCGGCATGTGGCCAAGAATATCGTGGCCGCCGAATTGGCCGACCGGTGCGAAGTGCAGCTCGCTTACGCGATCGGAGTCTCCGAGCCGGTCAGCATCCGGGTCGATACCGAGGGAACGGGCAAGCTCGACGACGCCCGGATTTGCGACCTGGTCAGGGAATTGTTTCCGCTCACGCCCAGCGGCATCATCAAGTACCTCGACCTGCGGCGGCCGATCTACCGCCGCACCGCCGCCGGTGGACACTTCGGCCGAAGCGAGCCGGAATTCATTTGGGAAAGCACCCATCGCACCGCCGAATTGGCGGAAGCGGCGGCTGCTTGCACCGCGGTGGGCTAAGATGCCGCATTCCTCTTTAGGGAATGCGTTGCGTGGCGTTCCCGCGGAAGGGCCATGTCCGGGCGACCTGGCTCGTATGGCTGGCGTGTTCACGAGCCTGGTGGTCTGCGTCGTTGGCGGAGTGCTTGGCGGGCGGCGTTTCGCGGGTGCGTTGACAGTGCCCTTGGACGCATCGCTGCTAGCGGTGGTTGCCGCGGGCGCGGCTCTGACCGCCGCGTTCTCGCGATTCGCCTGGATTTCTGGAAGCGGCGAACGACCTGGCACCGTGATCGATCGCGCCGTGCTGGCAGCGCCCACGGTCGGAATCGTGTTATTGGGGTACGGATTGGCTCTTCCCGACGATCGTATTTGGGTCAAGGCGCTACTTTGGACATTTCTCATTGTGGAAGAAGCGAGCAGCGGTTGGTGGGCATTTCGTCGCAGCCGGGCCCTTAGGCCAGGGCGATTGCGGGTCGGCAAAACAACCTCGAAACGGCGGTCACCTTCGGGCGAGCAACTCACACAGCGCCTGTCGCGATCGAAATCGGCCGATGGCGTCGAATGGCTGCGAGGCTTGGTGCGTGCCGATTTCGCGGCGGGTAGCCGCACGGCCCGGATTCATGTCGCTTTCTGCCCTCCGCTTGCGCGATTGCCGCAGTTCGAGTTCCACCAGTCGGCCGGTCCGCCGTCACGCATTACGTTGGGGCGGCTTCTGCCTTACGGGGCTCGGCTCGATTTGAAGCTGACCGCTCCGGCACGCGCGGCCGTGGAGGTGTGGGTCGAGTTTACGGCGAACGATCGCCGTGCGGAAGAATAGGGGACCGGCTCGTGGCATTGTCGGGACAAGCGGAATTTCTTTGACCCGTTCACTGGAATTCCCAGCCGCGATCGTCCATAATGGCCTGCAGTCGCTCGTGCCCGGTATTGCCGTGAGAAAGCCCATCCGAAAGGTCACCCATGACGCGCTCCGAACGAGACATCCTCGCCATTTTTCGACGATTCCGGGTGGGGCCGAACAAAATGCTCTGCCTGAATAACTTCGTCAACGACAACTTCCTGACCACGATGGATACGCTGGTCAAGAACAAGCTCGTCGTCAAAGACCGCCCGAAGCACGCGTATTACCTCACCGAAGAAGGCTACGAGGCGTCGTTGGTCGAGAATTGATTTCGACCCTGCCGGGCCCTAACGCTTCGTCGAAAAACTCCATGGCTTCGAGCATCGTTCGCTTCATTTCCTGCGGCGAGAAGACGTGCCCGGCTCCGAGCAGGAATTCGACTCGGCCGGATACTCCGGCGTCGGAGAGAGCCTTGGCCATCTGGAAGGCCTGGTCGTACTGAACGAGCGGATCGTTGGTGCCGGCAAAAAGCAACATGGGCGGATCGCCGGCGTCGACATAGCTGATGGGCGACGCTTGCAGGTAAAGTTCGCGTTTCTCGTCCATCGTACCGCCAAGGAAGGTCCTGAGAATGTTCACGGATGCGATCGAAAAATCACCGATCAGGTGCGTCGCTCCCACATAGCTTACCACGGCTTGAACCTTGCTCGATTGGTCACCCCAGCCGCCGTCGCCTTCGAGTCCGTCGGACGGTTCGGTGACGCCGAGCATCAGCGCCAGGTGCCCCCCGGACGACCAGCCGAACGCGCCGATCCGCTCGCGATCGAGCCGCAGCTCGCCGGCATGGGCGCGCAGCCAACGGACGGCGCACTTGCAGTCCTCCACTTGCGCGGGGAACAGGTGCTTGGGCGCCAGTCGATAGTTGATCGAGACCGCCAGGTAGCCGGCGGCCGCGGCCTCTTTGGCCTGGCCGGCGAAGTCATCCTTGTTCCCGCTTTGCCAACTGCCGCCGTGGATGAAAACCAACCCTGGCGCCTCTGCGATGCTCCCTTTGGGCATCGCCAGGTCGAGCGTCAGTTCCTCGCCCGCACCGGTGCCGAATACCACGTCGGGCCGGAATTCGACCTCGAACTTCCTGCCTTCCTGCTTAGAATCGTCTCTCGCCTTCGTCTGATCCGCGATCGCCTGGTCCACTTTCTTCTGTTCCGCATCCTGCCGTTCGGCCTTCCTGAATTCCGCCTTTTTGTACTCCACTGCCAGCGGCACCGCCGCGGCGAGCGCCACACCGGCGGCAAGCAGGAAGCCCGGACCCGTTCGCAACTGGATTCGGCTCATGAAGTGACCTCATTCAAAGGGACGAATCAAAAGACGAACACCAAAACGATCCTCTTTCAACGGGGATTGGGGGATGAAGAGGGGATGCGGGAGAAAGACACTCGAAGAACAGAGCAATTCGAAGGCGAGAGCCTCAAGACTTCTCGTTTTTCGTCGCTGGTCGATTCTTTCTTCTCCTCCCACCTTCATCCTCATATCTCCTCCTTGTCCCCCTTTAAAAAACGCTCGCTTCCGTGTCGTTTGTTTGTGCTAGTGTTGGTCGCGGATGGGACCGCCCTGCGAAATTCGACGATAATTCGCGGTTGTGCCGTCCGCAAGTATAGTACGAATGGGACCTCCTGAGAGGAGGCTAGGGGGATACGGAAGGGATATGCCGATTCATCCGTTCATTCACCCGCATGCCGGCCGGCATGCTCCCTCTCTCGACAACCACCCTCCGGCGCCCTAAAATACGGGACGATGATTCCGTTTTTGGCGGACGGTTTCTTGGGGGACTGCGCAAATGCGGCACGTTTTCAACCGGCTGGCTGCGTCGCTGGTCGAACCCTGGGTCGATGCTGACGCGGAATTGCAAAACGCGTACCAGTCGCCCGGCGCCGGCCCGGCCGCGGCGGCGAAGTTCTTTCAAGCGGCTGCGATCAGCGCGGCGGCGCATGCCGCCATCCTGGCCGTCTTGGCCCAATTCGTGATTCCCCCACGCCCAAACGAAGTGGTCAAGATCTTCAGTTGGCCGGATGAGGAGCAGGAAACGATCGAGCTGCCCGAGGTGACCTACAGCATTGCCGATCCCCGCGACGAGCCCCTGCCGAACATGATGAGCGCGCTGGCGCTGTCGTCGGCCCCCGTGATGAACACCTCGAGCGAACTCGAATCGGTCAGTGAACCAACCGAGCCGACGGCGACAATTGAGGTGCCCGAGCCCGAAGTCGAGTTCGCCACCTTTAAGCTCGACGACGTGGTGGTTCGCACCGGTTCGGTGGGTGAGGAGGTGCTGCAAGTCGACGGTGCCATCGACCGCTTGACCGACGAGATCCTGACGCACCTCGAGCAGAGCAAGCTGCTGGTGGTCTGGATCATGGACGCGTCAGTCAGCTTGGCGCCCGATCGGCAGTCGGTGGCCGAACGGCTGGAGCGGATCTACAAGGAGCTGGACCAGACGAACAGCTTATCGTCCGGGGCGCTCAAGAGCTCCGTCGTGGCCTTTGGAGAAAAGGCCGTCGAAATGGTGCCGCCGACCGTGAATTACGCGGAATGCTTCGACGCCATCCGGCGCGTGCCGAACGACCCGTCGGGCATCGAAAACGTTTTTTCCACCGTGATCCAATGCGTCCAGCGTTACCAGAAAGTGCGGCTCGCGGAACACCGGCGGTTGATGTTCGTGATTTGGACCGACGAGTCGGGCAACGACTACGCGCGGCTGGAAGACGCCGTGCTGTACTGCCACCGCAACGTCGTGCCGGTCTACGTGGTCGGTCCCTCGGCGATGTTCGGCCAGGAGCGGGGCACACTGGCCTACACGCACGTCGATGGAAAGGTTTACAACCTGCCGATCGACCGTGGGCCCGACGCCGTGCGGCAGGAACGCTTGAATCTCCCCTATTGGTTCGGCGGCAGCCAATTCGAAACGCTGCACTCGGGGCTCGGGCCGTTCGCCCTGACTCGGTTGGCCCATGAGACGGGCGGCGCGTACTTCATCAAGGATAACCCTGCCGATCGCTCCCCCTTTCCGGTGGAGACGATGCGTCGCTACGTGCCCGACTACGATTCGCCGAACGAATACGTCCGCAGCGCCAAGCACAGCCCGTTGCGGCGAGCGGTGTTGGGAGCGGTCGATCTGACGTCGCAGCGCAAGCTGAAAGGTACACCGCGGCTGACCTTCGCCCCCACCGGCCGGACCTTCTTCCAGGAGCTGAAGGAGGCCCAGGAAACGGTGGCCTACAATCTGCTCACCATCACCAACGCGGTGGCCCTGTTTGGGCCCAAGGGTCTTGAAAAGGAATACGTCAACGAGCCTTCGCCTCGCTGGCGAGCATGGTACGACCTGACCTACGGACGGCTGTTGGCGATGAACGCGCGTTGCAACGAGTACAACTCGGCATGCGCCGAGATGAAAGGAAAAGGCGCCGATTTCGTCGACAAGCAATCGAACCGCTGGCAGTTCCGGCCCGACCAGAAAATCCATTTCGGCAGCCAGAACGAAAGAATGGCCAAGGAGGCGATCCGGCTGCTGACTCGCTGCGTGAAGGAGAATTCCGGGACGCCGTGGGCGGTACTAGCCCAGCGCGAACTGGAGCAACCGCTCGGTTTCTCGGTCGACGAGGCCTACGTCGCACCTCCGCCACCGCCACCTCCCCCACCCAAAACGCCGCCCGCCAAGCCTACCAAGCCACCTCCACCTCCTCCGCCTTCGAACGAGCGCCGCATGGAGCAGCCCAAGCACTTGCCCAAGCCTGTCGAAGTGCCGCTGCCGAAGCTGTAGAAGCGCCCGATCATTCGCATCGGTACTTAACGGCAATCGGGCTATGGGCCGACCTAGTCTGTGCGGCGACTCATTTCCCGCCGTCCGCGATTTTCTCCAATTCGCCGATGCGCTCTTTCGCCTCCTTGCCGGCCGGTGTGTCGGGCTGGTCGGCAAAAACCTGTTTCCACAGTTCAAGCGCCGCCCGGGCCATCTCGACCCGCTGCGGCTCATATTGCGGCGGCAACGGACCTGAGGCGTAGGCGTCGATGGCGCGTGCCTCGGCGATCAGAAACCGCCGCTGTTCGGCCAGGTCGTACTCTTCCCAAACTCGCTCGTTTCGCGCGTCGTAGTCGGCCAGCAGCTCGCGAGCTTTCTCCGCCGTGGGCAGGTCGTTCCAGCGCACGTTGATCCCCTGGAGCTGCATCAGCCCGGAATACAGCGTGGAGGGCTTCTTGAGACGTTTCTGCGCCTCATTGAACAAGGCTTCGGCCCAATCGGCCCGCGAAGGGGCGGCGTTGCCGGCGATCCGCATGGCGGGCCATTGTTTCGCAACGCGCCGCCGCTCGCTCGCCGCTTCGTCGAGCCACGACAATACGGCCGACAACTGATCGCCCTGCGGAATGCCGTGGCCGAGCTTCGGTACGGCCCAGACTTTGGTGCGCACGCCGACCTCCTTCAAGAGTGGTCCTCGGTACCGCTCGAGCTCAGCGCGGTTGAAATCGTCGTCGCCGGTGACCAGCGCCACGCTAAGCCTGTCGACAACGCGCTGCCTCAGCCATGATTCCTTGCGCAGCCGCTCAGCGCCGCAAATCGGCACGACGCCGCCAAAATACTCCGGCAGTGCGAAAGCCACGGCGCAGGCGATCCGCGCTCCTCCGGAAAAACCGGCCAGATAGGTGCGGTCGGGGTCGATCGTCTGGCGGATGTCGTCGAGCACGTCGAACACGATCCGCACGCGCCGTGGCGTGGGGCAATCGTTACCGGCGGCCAATGGACTGGCGAAAACCACGCCCGATTGCTCGCAGACCGAACGCCACTGTTCCCAACCGGCCGGCTGGTCACCGGGCGAAATGAAAAGCACCAACGGTGCGGGCTTGCGAGGGTTCAGGTTCGGCGGAACGAAGAGCTGGTAGCGTTGAGCCGCCGAGTCGTAATCCACCAGCCAATCGGCCGGTGGCTCTTCGCGGCTTTGATTGCCAAGGGCGAAGACCCAATCGAGCCGAGTAGCTTGCTTGACGGCCACCTCCGGATGATAGCCCGTCAGCGGTTCGGCGGCGGCGACACCGCCGAGCAAGACCGCCCCCGCCAGGGCCGCGAATCCGCACATTTCGTATTGCATCGCAAGCTTCCGGCGTTTCGTGTAGGTCAGGCTTTCCAGCCTGACTGTGCTATTCATGGCTCCGTCAGGCTGGAAAGCCTAACCTACGGGGCACTGCCCTGTGATCGAATGTACTCGAACAGGTCGGCGGCCTCCTGGGCGGTCAGGTCGCTGAGAACGCGCTCAGGCATCAGCGACTTCTCGCTCCTCGTCATCTCCTCGACGCTCGCACGGGCGATCCGCACGAGTTGTCGCTCGACCGTCTTGATGACGATCTCGTCGTCGGTCTTATCGACGATCAGCCCCGAGATCACGCGTCCGTCGTCGGTGACGAACGTAAAGGCGGCGTACTGCTCGTCGATCTTCAGCGACGGCTGAATGGCGTGCTGCAGCAACTCGGCCGGGCGCGGGTACTTCTTCGTGATCTCTTGCAACGTGGGGCCCAGCGATTTGCCGCGATCGTCGATTTCATGACAAGCGCGGCAGCGCGCACCGTCGCTGAAGTAAATGAGCTTGCCGCGTTGATGATCGCCCTTGCGGCTGAGAATACTCTGCGGATCGATGTTGGCCCCAAGCGTCGCCGCACGCTTCGATTCGGGAACGAAGGTCTCGAATAGCCCGCGGATGTCGCTCGACGCGGCACTGCCAACCGCGACAGCAACCTCGAAATTGCGCTCCGGCAGCGAGCCACGATGCATTTGGGCGACGAGCGCCAGGGCGCCCTCCGTCGATTTCACCAGCTCGCGAATGTTCTCTTCGGCGGGCTTGCCCCCGGCCGGTTTCTCATCGATGAGCGATCGCAAGCCGTTTGCCTGGTCCGAGCCCTCGGTTGCCGGCCGCGACAGCGTGGCGCTGCGATCGTGCGGCAACTTGCGAATCCATTGCTCGATCAGGTCCACTCCAGCGCTGTCGACGACGCGCGAGCCGATGTACGGCATGCGGGCGAAACCCAATTTCGACATGCGATACATCAGCAGGCTGCGGTAGGGATCGCCAGGGACGATGATTTTGGCGTCGCCCATGCCGAATGTGCCGATGCCGGTCCCCTTGTTCGTGTTCAATTCTTCAAACGACAGGTCGCGACGCAGGAAGAACGAGACAATCGCATTGCCGCCGGGATGATGGCACATGCTGCAATTCGCATGTAGATACGAACGGGCACGGTCGTCGAGTGGTTGCGACGAGTCATGGGGATCGACCAGTCGCCGGCGATCGTCGGCCGCAAGCGGGCGTACCGCCGCAAGCACACCTTGCGCGATCAATCGGCTCAACTGGCTCTTGACATGTGATTCGCCGACGCCCCGACGATCTAACTGGTTCAGCGAGAACCCAAGCACAAACCGTGGTCCCGCGTTATGGCACAGCTTGCACTCATTCGTGGCGTTGACCTGCCAGGTGCGATCGAATGCACCGTTCTTCGCCGTTGGATGGGCGGCGCCAAGAGGCCGGCTCGCGCCGACCGACTCGACAAGCAATGCATCTTGTCCGGCATCGTCCCACAGGTAACTAAACGGACGCCATGTGCCGCGCTCGTAATGCAGCAATTGTGTTTCCAGGCGAATGGCCTTGCCCTCCTCTCCTTGCGGCAGAGTCAGGTGTTTGACCAATACCGTCCCGTCAGGATAATCCGCTGGCACATCGGGGCCCGTTGAAAGCTGAATCCGGCCATCGTCCGGGATCGCCACCCAACGCTCGGCCTTGGCGCCATCCATCCAGCGTTCGACTTGCACTTGGTATTGGACGACGCCCTGGGCGGGCTCCATCGTCTCCAGCGAAGCGAACAAGCCCGTCTCGCTGAGTCGCCGTGGGAAACAGGCGGAGTTGTCTTTCAAGCCCGACGCCAGCAGTTCGTAAATCTGCCCCGTGTAGTCGTAGTCGAGCACGAAGAGCTCGCCCTCGCTCCCCTCGGTGAAGGCGACGATTCGCTGGTCGGTGTCGACCAGCGTCGTATGCGAATAGGAATTGTCCTCGTCGGGGCGAATGGCCCAAATCGTTCCGGTGATGTAGTCGCCGTAGACGAACGAGCCATCCAAATCCGCGAGCTTGTCACCCCGGTAGACCGGGCCGCCGATGACCGAGTTGGCTTCAGTGTGCGAATGGTCTTTGACGGGCGGAATGATCGGCGTCGGGCCGATCTTGACTTCCGATCGCAACGCGGCGCGGCCTTCCATCACCGGCCAACCGCAATTGCCACCGCGCTCGATGCGGTGGATCATTTCCCAGGTTTCCCAACCGTTGTCGGCCACGAAAATACCGCCGCTTTGGGGATCGACGCCGAACTTCCAAGGATTACGCAGGCCGTAGGCCCAGATCTCACTTCGGGCACCGGGCAAATCGACAAACGGATTGTCTTCCGGTACCGCGTACGGCTGCTCTGTGGTCGTGTGATCGATGTCGATTCGCAGCACGGCTCCCAACAAATCGGTCACGGTTTGGCCCGTAGTCAAACCGTCCGGTGGGTTCGGGCCCGCGCCGTCGCCGGTGGAAACATACAAATAGCCGTCGCTGCCGAACTCGAGGCAACCGCCGTTGTGCCCGCCCGACGGCCAGGTGATGATGACTTGCTCGCTACTTGGCAGAGCGCGCGGTGGCGAGGCGCCGTCGAGCGTGATGCGCGAGACACGTGTATGGCTCCCATCGCCCGGATGGACATAGCAGACGAACAATTGCCGGTTTTCTTTGAAACGCGGGTGAAACTCAGCGTCGAACAGCGAAACGCCGCGATCGGCCACCTCGTCGGGCAGCCACTTTCGCAAATCGACGACCAGATCCGCCTGATTCACTTTTGCGTCTTTGGGAAAGCTGAGAATCTTGCCGTCCATTTCGGTGATCAACAGCCGATTGGCCCCGGGTACCTCCTCGATGCTTGTCGGTTTCTGAAACCGCAGGTTTGGAAATGCCGGGACGATTCGATAAGGTTCGGGGGCCTCCGGCGATCCTTGGATTCGAGAGGTGGTCCAAGGCGATCGGAGAGCGTCGGGATTATCCGCCGCGGCGAACGCAGCCGCGAGGCACATCCAGGCGCAGCCCGAGGCGACGAGCCGCGAGTGTGATTTGCAGCATGTAGACATCGTTGGTTCCCGTCCCGATAAGAATCGCCCGATCAGTTCGCCCGCATCCCTTCGGAACGGCCTACATGCCGCGACAACGACGGAAAGGGGCGAATGCTTTTCCGTGCGGTTTGGGAATCAATCCTCCAAAACGTCGATCGTGAGCAACAGGTTCTTCCGGTGAATCGGTGTTTCTGCCACGGGCCTGCCATCCGAACTGGGATGAACGACGTCCCTAGGGCCGGGAGTCGCGAGCGGCGAAATGGGTGGGATGATTGACATGATATCGCTGAAGTCTAGGGCCGCGAGTGACGCTCGCGCGAACCTGAGTTCAGTTTATCCCACGCTCCAACGGCATTCAAGCGAGGCACTGTCCTCTGTAACCCGTCGCCTGTTCCCTAATTCGGCCCGACCAGCACGAACGTGCCCCAGTAGTACGGGCTTCGCCACTTCTCTTGCTGGCGGACCCAGCGCTTGGCACGGTGCAGGGCCGCGGCGTGATCGGCCGCTTCACCGTCGCCATGGTCCTTGGCCGCGTCGGCGCAAAAGTAGCTGATCAGGCTGGCGGCGGCTTCGTCGTCGACCAGCCAGTTGCTGGCGACGACGCGCCGCGCGCCCGCCACCAGGAAGCCGCGTGACAAAGCCCAAACGCCTTCACCCTTCTGTTGCGGACCATAGTTCGTTTCGCAAGCGCTCAAGATCGCGAGCTCGCAACCTTTGAGGTTCAAGTCGTAGATTTCAGGCAACGTCAAGAAGCCGTCGTCAGCAGGGTTCGACACACCCTGCTTGCCGGGCGTTAGGGCCAGCGCGCCGAAGAAATTTCCGTAAGCCTGATCGGCGAGCCCGTGGCAGGCGAAGTGCAACACGCGACGGCCGGCGACGTTGAATCGCACGTTGGCCTCAGTCGCCAGACCGGCTACCAAGCCCGCCGACGCAATGCCCTGCTGCTTGTAGACGTCGGCTACCCAGGCCGATTCAGTGCCCGTGTGGGGCAACGGTGCCAGTTGCCCCCCCATCGCGCCGTAACGGCTGTGAGCGGCAACTGCGTCGAGTGCGCTTGCCGCGGTAGTGGGCGTTCGTTGAGAGCTACCATAGACCGGATTGGCAACGGTCAAGACGGGCTGTGCCGACGGTTGGGTTTTGCCATCCTTGGCGGACCTCCCGGCAAGATTCAGCAACACCGTGGCGGAAGGGGCGTAAAGAATGGGCGGCCCAACATCGAGCAGGTACTTGGGCGATTCGCCTGGCTCGACGATCAGTGTCTCGAAAGGGAGCAATGCCAGCGGGCCATTGGGAATCACGACCAATTGCTTAACTTCACCGCTTGTCAAAGCTTGTCGCTCGGCCTGGGGAATCAGCAGTTTCCAAAGCGAGGCCAGACGACCGAATGCCCGGGGAACCGTATTCGGATCAGAGAGGAGCTTGGGGACCTCCGTGCCATCGACGGAGAGGATCTGTTGCAACAGTTCGATGGTCAGCGGTCCGGGTTCGAGGCCCAAGGCTTGGGCTTGCTCGGCGTCCACCATGAGCTTTACCAGTCGCGGTTCGCCTTCGGGGGGGATCACGAACAAATACCCGGCCTCGGCGCCGAAAAGGTATTCCAGCGCCAGCGCTTCGTCGTGGTGCAAGCACGATTGAATCTCGGCAAGGCCCGCCGGTTTGAAATCGCGGCCGACGGAAATGCGATAGGCAGGGCTGGCGCTGCGGATGTCGCGATACACTTCCACGAGCGTCTCCCGCGCGCGGCCGAGTTCCGCCTGCAGCCGGTCGCGGCGGCTTTCGCGATCTTCGGCCGAGAGACCGGGCTGCCGTTCGATCAGCTCCAATTGCTTTTCCAGGCCGGCGGCGTTCGTCTTGGCCTCGGCGTCGCGCCGGCGGAGCTCGTTGGCCTCATTCGCCGGCAGGCCGGCGAGCAGATCGACCTGGCCGAGTTGGAGTTGGTCGACCAGCGAACGAGCGCGTGCTCGCTCGCTGGCTTGCAGGGCCGCGGCCTGGTCGTTCAATTCGACCTGCCAGCTCACCATGCGCTCGAAGGCGTTCTCAAATTGGCTGAAGTAGCCCGCGCGTTCGTGTTCGCCCCCCGATATTTTACCGCGGGCCTGTTCACTGAAGTCCAAGGCGCGGCTCAGGTCTTCGACGGCGCGTGCCTGCCGACCAAGCGCCCACTTAATACGAGACAGCACATCATAGGCACGAAATCGGTCCCCGGGCGCGGCCTTGGCGAGGTCGTAGATAGCGACAGCTCGCTCGGCCAGCAGCTCCGCCTTGGCGCCCTGACCCATGGCGTGGTACAGCTCCGCAAGCAGCATGAGGAGACGAGCCACCTCGGGGTGCTCGGGGCCCAGACTGGTTTCATTGATCTTGAGGCTTTGCTGATAGAGCGACTCCGATTTCGCGTTTTCGCCCATGTCCTTGTACAATTGCGCCAGGTTGCTGAGGGTCAGTGCCACGTCGGGGTGGTCCGGTCCGAGTTTCGCTTCGTTGATCTTTATGCTGCGCAGGTAAAGGGGTTCCGCCTCCGCGTAGCGAAGCTGATCTCGGTACAACAGGGCCAGATTGTTGAGACAACCGGCGACTTCCGTGTGGTCCGGTCCGAGGAGCTTCTCGCGGATGCCGAGGGCACGTGTGAAGAGTGGTTCCGCCTCCGCGAAGCGGTGCTGATACCTGTACAAGAGGGCCAGATTGTTGAGGCTCGTGGCGACCACCGGGTGCTCCGGTCCAAATGCCTTCTGCTGCACACGCAGGGCGCGCTTGTAAAGAGGTTCCGCCTCCGCGTAGCGACCCTGCTTCCTGTACAGGATGGCCAGATTGCCGAGGCTGATCGCGACCTCCGGGTGATCCGCTCCGAATGCTTTCTCGTGGACCCACAGGGACCGCTTGTGGAAAGGTTCCGCCTCCGCGTAGCGACCCAGATCGGTGTACAGAATCGCCAGATTGTTGAGGACCGTGGCGACTTCCACATGGTTTGGACCAAGCTCCTTCTCTTGCACCCGAAGCGAACGCTTGTAGAGTGCCTCCGCCTCCGCGAAACGACCGAGGTCCCTGTACAACATCGCCAGATTGTTGAGGGTATATGCGACATCCAGGTGGTCTGGCCCGAGCGCCTTCTCACGGATACGCAGCGCGCGCTGGAAGAGTGGTTCCGCCTCCGCGTAGCGGCTCTGATCAGTGTAGAGGAGGCCCAGGTAGTTGAGGCTGATGGCGACAAGCGGGTGGTCCGGCCCAAACGCCTTTTCGCGAATCTCCAGGCCCCGCTGGTGGAGCGGATCGGCCTCGGCGTACCGGCCCAGGTTTTTGTAAACGAGCGCGAGGAAGTCGAGGCACTGGGCGACGATCCTCGGCTGGTCGCTGAACGAACGATCGGCGATCGACAGCATTTGTTTCGCGTAGGGCTCCGCCTCGCGGTAACGGCCGGCGTCGAAGAACTTATGGAACGCCCCCGCCAGCGCCGACAGATCGCTTTGATCGTCGGCCAACGCCGCCGATGCCGGCACCAGGCTCGCCAAACAGACGCATGCGATGAGAAGACAAGAAGCGAGTCGGAGGATGCAGAAGGCGGACGGTGCGCCAGAGGGCGTCTGGGATACGCAAACTGTCGGATGCCATGCCACCGGCTTGCCCGGTGGTTGCTGACGTTGGCTGCTACTCAAGGCAATCCTCCCTTCCTGACTTCCTGGCCCATTGCCCGGCCACTGCCGTAGCCGTAGGCAGCGGCCGGGAAATGGGGCCGCCGGGGTATTGAGGCAAGTTATATGCAGCCACACGCATTTTCTGTCAGCCTGGAAAGGCTAACCTACGTTTGCCCGACCAGTACGAACGTGCCCCAATAGTACGGGCTTCGCCATTTCTCTTGCCGCCGGACCCAACGCTTAGCGTCGTAGAGCGCTTTTGCATGATTGGCCGCTTCGCCCTTGGTTTCGGCCTTGGCAATTCCGCTACGGCTTGAGCAACACAGGCGGCCGCGACTGGTCGTAATACGTCGGAACGTGGGGTACGACCGGTTTTTCGCCCTTGGACCTGCGACGCTCGTTCTCCGCTCGCATGCTGTCGGAGGCGAAGTAGCTTTTCATCTGACCGGCGCATGAAGTCCAGGCATTCTTCACGCCTACCGGATCGGGGCTCGTCAAGAGGTCGTTGACCAGGCAATACGTGAACAGGCCCATGGCGTCGAAATCGGCCGGCTTCTCTCCCTTCAGTTTTCCCAGTTCGCTCAATTCCTTCCACATGTCGGCGAGCATCAGCGAGGCCGGTTTCGGCGGTCCCGAGACGGGTAAGCCGCCAATCGACGATTCACCCGCCCTCGCCGCCGCGAGCAACGCGGTGTTTCCCTGACCCAAGTCCTTCAGCCGGACGATCTGCGGCTTGAGAAAGTTGAAACGGAACGGGACCGCGTCGTCGTCCACTTCTCGAGAAAGACTCTTGCTTTGGCTCGAGGTTGGCTCGTCTTCTTCGCCCGGCTCGTCCCCTGGTTCTTGTTGGAAACCACCCGAATGGCATGCGTCGAGAATCACGACCACGCGGCGGCCGTCGAGCAGTTGCACCCAGTGCCCGAATTCGTCGTCCATGACGCATGAGTTTCGGATCAAGACATCCCGGGCCTTCGCGAAGATCGCCTCTTGATCGGAGGCCGGAAGACGCTCGTAATCCTCGTTGCTCGGCACGACCACATTCGCGTCGGCAAGCCATTTTTCGGCCCGTTCAAGCAGTCCATTGAGAGGTTCGGGAAGCGGCTGCTGTTGCGTCGCCAGATCGTCCCTTGTTTTTCGTAACGCGCGCAGGTCGTTAAAACCAATGCCATCCGTTGGCAACAGGAATTCGTCTTGGCGATCCTTTTCGTGTTTTGCCGAGCTTTCGTCGGGAATGCCCGCCCCGTGCCCTGAAAAGTAAATGATTACCGTATCGCCCGGCTTGGTCGTCGCGGGAAGAATTTCTGTCACGACGTGTTTGATGAAGCCCTTGGTCGGGCGCGGCGATTTTTCCTCCCGAAAATCGGGAATCACCAAAGACGCATCCAGACCGCCACGCGCTCGCAGACAGCGATCCATCATCAGCACGTCCATCAACGTACTGAGCCCCAAATCGCTCGTCGCGCTGCCGAAGACCTTCTTGGTATTCTCCGAGGCCCATTGTTCGTGGACCCCGAAAAACACAGCGTGGCGCTCGCCATAGAACGGTGAATTGGGGTTCTTACCGGCCTTCGTCGTGATCTCAAGCAACACTTCCGTCCACTTGTCGGCCGGACGGTCCTCAAGCAAGTCCTTGGCCGCCGTCGCCACCTCTTCCTTCGTGACCTGCGTCGCGCGCTTTCGCCGCAGCTCGGGTTTTTCCAACGCCGGCACCCGTTCCTTCGACGCGATGACCTTCATCGACTCTTTGCCGAACGGCGCGTTGACCGTCCAACGGAAGTTGTCGTTCTTGCCCGGAACCTGGACAGCCTGCTTGGCTTTGACTTTGTTGTCGGGCTGGGCCGAGTTGGGGAACACCAGGTACACCTCACCGTCGACCTGCGTGTAAAAGACGTACAAAAAGGCGTCTTCCTCCGACTTCACCGTGAGCGTGAGCTGTTCCCCCTCGTAATACTCGTGCGACTCGCGGTCGACCTGCGCGACAACGTAGAATTTCGGTTTCTGCTGCTCGATTTGCGCCGGCGTGGTGACGGGCGGCGCGGTCTCGGTGCCGGGAACCGACTCCGGGGGCGGCTCGGGTTTCGGACCGGGATTGGGTTCTTGCCCTGCCAGCCCCAAGGGCGTGGCGACGAGCAAGCCCAGCAACAACCGACGCGAAAACCAGCGCAAGGACCACATGACAGCAACTCCGGCGGAACAGAGGTGAACAGGCTTATGGTAAAAGTGTAGCATTCGGCCACGTCGCGATTCAAGAATTATCTTGGCAAATGCCGCGATGGGCGGTGCCCACCCTAGGGCTTGAGAAGCACCTGCGGCCGCGACTGGTCGTAATACGTCGGAAAATGCGGCAACATGGGTTTCTCCCCTTTGGCTCTGCGGCTTTCGTTTTTCGATGCAAAGATGTCCGACGCGAAATAGCGTTTCATTTGGGCTGAGGTCGACGTCCATGCATCTTTTACGCCGACGGGGCCACCAGTTGTCAAGAGGGCGTTGACCAGGTAGTACGTGAATACGCCTATCGGGTCGAATTCGGCCGTCTTTTCGTACTCTATCTTCCCGTCGTCGTGAAGTTCCTTGCACAGTTCGGTGAGCATAACGGAGGCGGGCTGTTGTTGTCCGGGCTTGTCCGAGTTGTGATGACCACCGATCGACGATTCGCTGGCCCTCGCGGCCGAGAGCAACGCCGTATTTCCCTGACCCAGGTCTTTCAGCCGGGCGACTTGCGGTTGAAGAAAATCGAATCGTAACGGGATCGCGTCGTTGTTATGACCGCGCGACAGCCCCTTGGCTTGGTTCGAGGCTTGTTCGTCATCTTCGCCCGGCTCGTCGCCTTGTTCTTGTTGAAATCCGCCCGAATGACAGGCGTCGAGAATCACGACCACGCGGCGGCCATCGAGCCGTTGCAGCCAGTGCCCGAATTCGTCGTCCATGATGCAAGAGTTGCGAATCAGCACATTGTGGGCCTTGCGCGCGATCGCGGTTCGATCGGCGGCCGAAAGACGCTGGAAATCTTCGAAGCTTGGCACGAAGACATTTGCCTCGGCAAGCCATTTTTCGGCGTCTCCAAGCAGTCCATTGAGGGGTTCAGGGAGCGTCTGCTGCTGGGCCGCCAGTTCATCCCTCGTTTTTCGTAAAGCGAGCAGGTCGTCGAAGCCCATTCCGTCGGCAGGCAACAGGAATTCATCCTCGTGGTCCTTCTCATGCTTGGCCGAGCCTTGGTCGGAAACGCCGGCCCCGTGGCCGGAGAAGTAGATGAAAACCGTATCGCCCGGCTTTGTCGTCGCGGGAAGAATTTCAGTCACGACCTTCTTCATTAACTCTTTGGTCGCAACAATCCGCTCTTCCGTTTTCATCCGTTGATCGGGAAAGACCAACGACTCATCCAGCCCGCCACGCGCTCGTAGACAACGGTCCATCATCAGCACGTCGATTCTCGTGCTGAGCTGCAAGTTGCTCGTCGCACTTCCGAAGACCTTCTCAGTATTTTCAGAAACCGCCTGGAAGGGAACCGCGAAGAACACCCCATAGCGATTGCCGTAGTAGGGCGAGTTGGGGTTCTTGCCGGCCTTTGTCGTGATCTCCAGTAACACTTCCGACCACTTGTCGCCCGGACGGTCCGTGAGCAGGTCCTTGGCGGCCGCCGTCACGTCTTTCTGCGCGACCTGCGTCGCACGCTTCCGCCGCAACTCGGGCTTTTCCAACGCCGGCACTCGCTCTTTCGACGCGATGACCTTCATCGACTCCATGCCGAACGGCGCGTTGACCGTCCATCGGAAGTTGTCGTTCTTGCCGGGAATCTGAACCGCCTGCTTGGCTTTGACCTTGTTGTCGGGCTGCGCCGAGTTGGGGAACACCAGGTACACCTCGCCGTCGACCTGCGTGTAGAAGACGTACAAATACGCGTCTTCCTCCGACTTGACCGTGACGGTGAGCTGTTCCCCCTCATAATACTCGTGCGACTCGCGGTCGACCTGCGCGACGACGTAGAATTTCGGTTTCTGCTGCTCGATCTGCGCCGGCGTGGTGACGGGCGGCGCGCTCTCGGCGGCGGGAACCGATTCCGGCGGCGGCTCGGGTTTGGGACCGGGATTGGGTGCTTGTCCAAACAGCCTCGCCGGTGTGGCGACGAGCAAGCCCAACAGCAACAGACGCGACAATGAACACGAGGACGACATGACGGTAACTCCAACAAATCTTAGGTGGATAGGCTGATGGTAAGACGGTCGGAATTGTCACGAATTCCGCTACGGGGCAACAGGCCCCATATCTCCCAAGGTCAATTCGATGGTCAAAGTCCGCGTGAAACCCTGGGTGTTTTCGCCCAAGGCTCGGGCCAGCAGCACATCGCGGCGACGCTGGGCCTCCTCTTCGGCATTGGCGGGCTTGACGCCCAATTTCTCACGGAGCCACGAGCGCGGATAACGCCGGAATTCGAGTTTCACGACCTGCTTGGGCGAGGCGGTGGCCAAGGCACGCTCCAAGTCGGCCTGGTTATGGATTTCGACGTCGCCCACTTTGGTGATCACGTCGTCGAGCTGCAACTTCAAATCGTCGCCGGGAGCTGAGTTATCGGCATCAACGGCCGTGACCATCGCGCCCCCGTGCAACGTGCGTCCACTCGCCGTGATAGGTTCCAACGACGTGGTGGCGACGCCCAACATCGAACGAACGATTTCGGCACTCGCCGCGGAGGGCGGAACCGGGGCGACAGTCTCCGTTGGCGTCGGTAGATTGTTGATCACCGGCAACGGCGAGGGGTCTTCCGGCAGTTGCGTCGGCGGAACATTGTCAGTGGCTACTGGCACAAGGTCGATGGGCAGTTGCGTCGGCGGAATATCATCCGTTGCTACCGGCACAAAATCCGTGGGGGGTTGCATCGGCGGAACGTTGTCAGTGGCCACCGGCACGAGGTCGGTGGGTAGTTGCACTGGCGGAACATTGTCAGTGGCCACCGGCACAAGGTCGGAGGGCAGTTGCGGAGGTACTCCGCCGTCAATCGCAGGGCCGTCGCCGATGGGCGTGTTCGCTGGCGGAACGACGTCGGTGGGCGGCTGTACCTGGATCGTGGTGTCATCCGCGGCCGGAACATCGTCCGGCGTGGTGTCGATTGAGAGTTCTGGCTTTGACGTCCCGGAGGTATCTGTGTTCGTGGTTTGGTCGGTCGCCGGCTTGATGACTACCTCTTCGTCGGGACGGCGCATGGCCAGCATTACTCCGCCGATTAGTAAACTGTATCCAAGTCCTCCGGCGATCATCAGCTTGCGATGCTCCAGGACCAGGGCCTTTGCCCGGACGAAAATCGTCGGCCGTCGTCCAACATGGGTCTCGCTCTTGAGTGGGCCGGCGGCGGACCGAGCGGCAATGGCTGATGGCCTGGCTTGGATGTCGGGGAGGGTGATCGTGTCGGACACGGTGCGAGATTCGGGGAGCGAATCGTCGATCGACGGAACCGAATCGTCGCATGGCAGCGGAAACGCCTCCGCCAGATCAGCACTCGGCAGACGCTGATCGTCGCCGGTCCTTGTAAGAGGGGTCTCCGGCACCGGTGCGGGAGCGCTTGCGGAGGCCGGGGCGAAGGGGCTCTCGGGGACCGCCTCGGCCATGACGAGCGTCGCTTCCACCGTCACGGCGACCGGCAGTTGGGGTTGCTCGGCGACGACCGGCTCTTCGTCGTCGGTCATGACCGACTTCAACCAATCGTTACTCGAATCACACAGTTGAGCGAGGTTTCCCCGCATGACCTGATCTCCCTTTTTCTTTTCGGGCGGTGGGAAAAACTCCTTCGCCAGCTTGTTGGAGCTGATGGGGAATGTTTCCTGCCGCCCGACCGCGTGAAAGTGTTTCCGGGGGCTTCAACGGCGAAACCCACCTGCTTCACTTAGCGGCATGCCGGGCAGGGAGGGGGCGATTCGCCCCGAGATTCAACCGAAACGCGGCCCAGATTCAGTCGGCCGCATCCAAAGGAGGGGGGTGACCGGCGGTCACTGCGCCGCTTTGGGCGGAGCGAACTTGAGCTTCTCGATCAGCTTGACGACCGTGCCGGTCGCGGGATCGACGTACCCCGAAATCGCCGTGATCGCCCCGACGGCGTTGGCGTAGCGCAGATTGTAATCGCAATCCAATTCGACTTCGGCCTGGGAGGCGAGCGAATTGGGGCCGGTGTCGGTGCCGACGATCTTCATGATCTGCTGGTGCAGGACGGCAAAGCTCGTGGTCGCCGGGTTGTCACCCAATTTGATACTGGCCAGGTTCCCCTGGTCATCGGCTTGCAGGCGGACTTTGATCGGAGGAAGGGGGTCGACCGAAGCCGAACTGGCCGCCGCGGCCAACGGCATCTTGATGTTGAAGTCGCCCTCTTGGGTGGCGATCTTGAAGCTCATCAGGAAGAATGTCAGCAGTTGAAACACGATGTCGATCATCGGCGTCATCTGCATGTCGACCTTGTCGCTGCCGGTCGCGGCGGATTTGCGTATTTTCATGGGTTATCCAAATGAGCACGCACAATGGTCAAGGAACCAACGAAATCCATGGGAGCAACACGAATAGAAGCGTTGATGTCCACTCGCTTTATGGGCCGCGGGCCTCCTCTTGTTTGACGCGGAGGGCGAACTTCTCGAAACCGATCTCCTGGCATTTTTTGATCAGTTCCTGCACCACTCCGGTCTTGGCGGTGCCGTCGGCGCGGATGATCACGGTCGACTCGGCGACACTCTTCTTGCGCCGTTCAAGCATGTCTTTTTCGAGCCTCAGTGGCCGGTCCATGTCGGGAATCGACAATTCGTCTCCGTTGAAGAGCACCTTGCCCTCGTTGGTCAATTGCAAGACCAAAGGGGACTCCAAGGGAGCGTCGGGCGGTTTGGCCAATTCGCTCGAGGGAAGCTGGATCCGCGCATCTTGTTCCCCTTCGCCGAAATTCAAGAGCACCATGAAAAAGGCGATCAACTGGAACGTCATGTCGATCATCGGCGTCATGTCGGCCTCGGCCGTGACGGCGTATTCCTTGCGTTTTTGCATGCGCCGCTCCCTTTACGGTTTCTTGCCGCCGACGCCCTGGAAGCGGGACATCAGGCCTTCACTCAAAATGCCCACTTCGAGCGTCAAGCGCGCCATGCGGTTGCGCATGATGCCGAAGATGGCGATCGCCGGAATCGCCAACCACAAGCCGACCAGCGTGGTGATCAAGGCCATTTGAATACCCGCGGCCAATTCCGATGGCTTGGGCTGCGCGGTACTCTTCGCGATGACCTCGAACGAAGCCACCATCCCGTCGACCGTGCCCAACAGGCCCACCATCGGGCTGATCGTACCGATCAGGGCGATATAGCCCAGGCGGTGTTCAAGCTTCATCGTTTCTTCCTCGCCGACCTCCTGCATGGCCTCGATGGCCTGCTGGTAGCCCGATTGCAGCTTGCCCAGGCCGGCCGAAAGAACGTGGCCCAGAAACGAATCGTCGTTCTTGGCCAGCTCATAGGCCTCCTGGTATTTCTTTTCGTTGAGGCAGGCATCGAAGGCCTCGACCAACTGCAAGGGGACGATGCTCGTGCGTCGTAGCGTGAGGACGTTCATCACGATCAGCGCTACGAACGTGAACGACAAGAATAAGAAGGCGATCACGTACCGCAAACCCAAGGCACGATAATAGAAATGCAGTTGGCTCTCGTTCAGCGGGATCGCCGGCTCACCGCCACCCCCGGCGGCGGGGGCAGGTTTGGCGTCGGCCTTCGCTGGCGCCGCGTCGGCCGCAGCCTCTTCGTCTTCATCTTCCTGGGCTTGGGCCACGCCCGTACCGAGCAGCGCCACGGAGCCGAACACGCCCCAAGCCAACAGCGAAAGGCCGCACAGCCCGGTTGCCAGCCACCTCAACGAATACCGAAAACGCATGATCGCCTCCGAAAAAGTAGGTTAGCCTTTTCAGGCTGACTGAAGTTAGGTTAGCCTCTCCTGGCTGGCAGGACTCGGCAAGTATCAAAACATCGCCAGATGCCTTTGGGCCGAAAGCCTGAGGATGCACCGGGCCGCTGAATTCAGAGTTTGGCCCAAGGGCTGTTGGGATAACGGTCCTTGAGCAACTGGGCGGCCTGCACGGCGCGTTCCGGCTTGCCGATATCATTCCACAACTTCGCCAGGTTCCAAAGCGCTTCGGCATGGGCCTGGGGATTCGAAAAATAGAGCACGTCGACGTGCAAAAAGGCCAACAGGGCGGGTTTGGCGCTGTCGGGCTTCTTGCGATAGCAGTTGCCCAAGGTCACGTAGGCACGGGCGTGCAAGTCGGCTTCTTCCGGAGGCAGCTTGGCGATTGCGCCGTCGATCAGCTTGATGCCTTCGTCGGGGTTTCCGGTTTCGGCCAGACAGGCGGCCTTGCCCAACATGGCGGCCTGCTGCTGAGCCTCGGCCACGGGGCCCGAGGCCTTCGCCGCCAGTTCCAACGCCACGTCGAAGGCCTGTTGGGCCTCGGTGAATTTCTTTTCAGCCAACAGCGCGCGACCCGTCGCCACGCCGGCACGCATCTTGTACTCGTCGAAGGGGGAGTCGGCCAGGGCCTTGTAGTATTCTGTGGCGTCCTTGTATTTTTGCGCCGCCACAAGCAAGTCGCCAAGGATCTCGTTGGCCGGCAACACATGGTAGTTGTCGGGGTTGTCCTTGACGAAGGCCCTCATTTCCTTGCCGGCGGTAAGCACGTCGAACCCACCCCCCAGCGCCAACCGAGCGTGGCATAATGCCCGCATGTACTGAATCTCATGCTTGGCCTCGGCCCGGTCGATGTCGCCTTCTTTGAGCTTATCCATCGCGTTCAGCGCATTCTGAAAGCCGCCGTTGTTGATCTGGTTGCGAATCGCATTGAACTGGATCGGCTCGCCGGCAAAGCGGATGAGCTCGATTTCGGGGGTTTTGAAAGTCACCTCGCCGCCGCCCACTTTTTCGAGCGTGACCTCGTTCTTGCTCATGCTCTTGATTTCGCCCTTGACCGTTTTCTTGTCGATGGTCACGAGCGTGTCGTCGGCGGCCCGGAGGGATGTGCCCATGGCCAGCGCGACCAGCGCGGCGGCGATGATATACCTCGAGCGGCCGAGAATGAGACCGTTCGAACCAGGATGTGGTGGCTGGCGGCAGAGCGTCAGCGATGCCCCGGCCACCGTGAATGTCTCATTAACGGGCGCGCGACGTATGAAACTGGACTTCATCGTTGGGTCACTCCTTGCGGTCATTTGCCGCCCGGTGTTGTGGCGGGCTTGGTCGTTTTCGCGGTCTGGGGAACCTTGGCCGCTTTCTCGTCAGGCAGGCCGGTGGGCTGCTTTTTCAGCGCCTTCTGGATCGTTTTCAAAAGACTGTCGTACTTCTTCCGCATGTCGGGGCCGCCCATGTCGGGACGAAGGTTCTGCAGGTACAGAATGCCTTGCTCGGCCTTCTTCAGCGTTTCGGTCCTTTCGGCGTCTTCTTTCGATTGGGCCTGTTCTTGCAGGCACTTGGCCATGTTAAAGCGGGCTTCGTGGAACACGTCGTCGTACTTCTTGTCGTGCTGCAGCTTGATCGAAAGCTTGTTCCAACCCCAGATGATGTTCTCCTGCTTGCCGCCGGGCAACTCGTGCTTATGGAAGCCGCCGATGGCCATCTTGTAGATGCCGGGCTTGACGCGGCCCCAATCCTGGTAGGTCATCGCCGCCTCGCGCTGGGCGTCGATCAGCATCGGCTTCGCCTTGAGGATTTCGAGCAAAGTCGCGATGGCCCGCTTGAACTCGCCCAGCCGGCGAAGCGTACGCGCCATCCGCAGTTTGACGGAAAGCACGGCGTCGTCCGATGCGTATTCTTTCTCGGCCTTGGCGGCCTCAAGCAGCTTCAGGTCGGCTTGGAGCGCCTTCTCGTAGTAGCCTTTGGCCTCCGGCGAAAGCGCCTTGCCGCCCCCCGCATCGTAGCCGCTGCCGAGGCTGAAAAACGTTTCGGCCACCCAATTCAGAGAGCGGAAGTTGTTCCCCTTCTCGCGACCGAGGATTCGCTGCAGAAACAGTTCGAACCCCTTGGTCACCTTTTGCAGTTCTTCGGATTTGTTCTCTTGCCGTAGTCGTGTGACTTGCTCTTCCAAAGCCCGGCCTAGCGTGATGTAGATTTTGGTGAGCGTCGTGGCCGAGTTGGCATCGTCGCTTGAACCGACCAGCGCCTCCAGGTCGTTCATCGTCTGCTCGGCCTTGTCGAGGGCTTGCGTCGCCACGAAGGCCCGCAGGGCGAGCTTATAGGTTTCGATGTCGAATTTTCCCTGCTGCGTGGCGGGGTGCTTCGCCGCGACCAGCGGCAATGGGCCGATCTTGGGATCGTTCAAAAGCGCCACTGCTTTTTCGTCGTCGCCGCTCTCCAGGTAAACCTGGCCCAGTGAGAGCGCCGCCGAGGCGAGCGTCACGCCGACGTCGCTGGTGCCGGCGTCGACCGCGGCGCGCATGCGCTCGACACCCTTCTCGAGGGTCTCCTTGGCCTTGGCCACCATCTCGTTGAGCTGTTCCTGCGTCGGCCGTTCGGCATCTTCCTTGCGGGCCGAATCGAGATAAGCCGCCCAGAGGGCCTGCCCGGCCTTGAGCTCCAATTCGCCACGGCGGGGCGAATCGGGCGCGACCTTGCCAAGGTATTCCAGTGTTTTGTCCAACTGCCGCTCGTTGGCGGCGACCGACATCAAAATGCCCCAGGCCTCGTCGGCTTCCTCCTGATTGGCCCAGCGGCGGGTAATGAAATCGGCGATATCGACCATCCGTTGCTTGTCGAAATCGCGTTGGTCGACCGGCGATGCGCTGTAGCCCTGCAAGTACGAGGCCATGGCGATCTTGGCGCACTGCTTGCCGCCGGCGCTATCCGGATAATTGTGCGCCAGAAACTCGCCCATCACGGCCGCGTCGTAGTAGTTGCCGTCGGTGTACGACAGGAAGCACAAGTAGTAGCGAACGATGTTCACGTCGTCCACCGGCGTCTCCTCGTCGCGCAATTCGAGCGCCAGGCGGAAGTATTCGAGCGACTTTTCCCGCCACTCCTTGGCCTCTTCCTGGTACTTGGGAATGTTGGCCTCGTCCTTGAGCGTGGGCGCGGTCTTGATGTTGGCCAGCTTGATTTGCCACTGGTCGAGAGCATCCTTGCCACGGTCGCGGGCTTCGACGAAGTTCGTCGGCTCGCCGCGCGGCCCTTCGTCGATCCCCGACAGCTCCTGGTAGAGCTTCTTCGCCTCATCCTTGTGGTCGCCGTCGTACTTGCGCACGTAACCGGCCTGCTTCTTGGCCTCTGAAAGGGCTTTCTTCCGGGCGGCGTCGTCCTCCGGCTTGAGGCCGCCGGCCAGCAGCTTGTTCGCCACGGCCACGTAATAGCGGATCGAAAGGCCGTCGGGCGAGCGCTCGTCGTCGGGCTTCGCGTCGTTCAGCCATTTGTTCCCGGTCGCCACGGCGACTTCGTACTTCTTTTCCGTGTCCGAAATCCAGCACTGCATGCTCAAGTGCATGGCGCTGGACTTGAGCTTGCGAAATTCCTCAATGTCATCGGGCTGACTCAGGATCATCTCATAGAGGCCCAGGGCCCGCTTCGTGTCGCCCAAGTCCTGGTAGCATTGCCCCTCCTTGACGCGGGCCAGCAGGCCGGCCAACCGCTTACGGTACTTCTCGTAAATCTTGCCGTACTTGGCGGCGGCCTCGTGCAGGAAGTTCTTCGATTCGTCGGAGCCGGGCGGGTAGGTCTTGGCCAGCTCTTGCAGCACCCCGGCGGCGTGCAGCAGCGCCTTGAGCACATCGGACCGGGCCTGATCGCGGGCGGCGATCTGCTTGACATCCTTCGCGTCGATGTGCGGTGCGAAGTCCTTGAGCCGCGCCGAGAATTTTTCTTCAGCGGTTGTGAACACCTTCTGCGCCGCCGATAGCTTCTCGCGTCCCTGGGTGAGCAGCTCGTCTTTCTTGGGGGCGTTCGCCGGACGGTTCGCCTGGTCGATCAGCATCCGGCCACGAACCACCAGCACCTGCCCCAGTTCCGTTTCGGCGCCGGCCGCCAAGGGGTGCGACGAATTGGCCGCAATGAAGGCCTCAAGCTGCTCCTTCGCCCGGTCGAGGTACTTGACCTTGGTCGCCGAGTCGCGCTCGACCTGGGCCGCGTGAATCAGCGTGACTCCCTCTTCATACGGCATCTGCACCTTCAGCTCGGTCGAAACGAGCGGGCTTTCGTGCATTTGCGCGATGTAGTCGAGCGCCATGTCGAACAGACCATGATCGCGCAGCCCATCGAGGAACTTTTGATACGCTTCCTCGCCCGACGCCCGTCGCCCACCGGAAAGCGCCGCTAGCGCGACCAGCAGCCCGCAGACCCTCGCTCGCGCAGCGCGCGACCATCGCAATTGGTATCTCATCCTTCTCGTCCTAAAAATCCTTGGCACCCTCGCATCGCCAACGATCCAGCTTATAGACTTCGCCAACGGGAAGCAAGGAACTCTTGCGTCGACTTTTTTGCGCCGCCGTGGGGCAGGTTGGAAACCGGCCCCACGGCGTTCACTCGTCCCATCCGCTGGGCCGGTCGGCTGGTTCGCAAAGGTGATCCAGGTAGCCCGCCAACTCCCAAAGACCTGGCCACTCGGCCCACCGGACCACAAACCAGCGGGTGAGATTCTCTCGCAAAATCTTGCAGCCGTCATCAGTCTCGTTCGGCACGACGTGCGACAATAGCACCTGGCCTCCGCGCCGGCCATGATCCTGCAGCCACAAACGGTCGAGATGCTCGGAAATCGCAAGATTCACATCGCTCGACGCAAAAACGAGCGGTCCCGAGGTCGTTGGATCGTCGACCACTTTCGTCTCCCACATCGGTCCTGTTTCCATCAGGTTCGCCGCGGCGACGGTCTCGTTGAATACGCGCCTCGTCGCGGGTGAATCGGTGTCGGCGAAACTGAAGCAAACGGTCGGCCCATCGAAGTCCTCGGTCCAGGAAAACGCGCCCTGGAAGTAGCGGGGCTGGTCGGCCGCCGCGGCCAGCCGCGAGGCCGGGAACGACGTCCACAAGAACGCGGCGAGCGACGCGGCGTATGAACCCCCAATCGCCAGCAACAGGACGGCGGCTACCGCGGTGCGCTCCATACGATCGCGCCGGCGGGCCCCATTCGCCACACGGCCGCAGGTCGCTTGCAACCGGTCGACCAATCCACCGGGCAGCGGCACGGCGGCCAGCGCCGCGTCGAGCGACTGCGCGTCGCTCAGCACTCCGCCGTTTAGCACTCCACCGTTCAGCACTCCGCCGTCCACCACTCCACCGTTCACCAACCCCGGAATTCGCCGCAGCTTTGCCGTCAGTCCATCGGGAATGGGTACGGCGCGGAGCTTGTCGTCGAGCCAGGCATCGAGCTGGAGACCATAGGCTGACATGGCGGACTCTTTCAAAGCCGTTCTTGTTCGGCCAACCAATACTCACGCAATCGCACACGGGCTCGGCTGACTCGCGACAGCACCGTTCCCAGCGGCACTTCCAAGACGTCGGCGGCTTCCTGGTGCGTCAACTCGCCCACCACGACCAGCAGCAGCGTTTCGCGCAGCGACAGCGGCAATCGATCGAGGGCTTGCTGCATCTCGTCGGTAAACTGGTTGAAAAGCGGGTCGGCCGCCAGGACGCCAATTTCCAGTTCGGCTTCGACATCCGCCAAGCGCGGCGGGGGCCTTCGTCGCCAGCGGTCGGCCACGCGGCGGCGCAAGATGGCTGCCAGCCAGGCGCGACCGCCGCGCATGGCATCGAACCGCGCCCGGCCCTTCCAGGCCGAGCGAAAAGTGTCTTGAACCACGTCTTCCGCCTCATGCGCATCGCCCACCAAACGAAAGGCGAGGCGGTAGAGGGCCGGGGCATGGTCCGAGACCAATCGGTTGAATTCCGCCTGGCTTAGCGTAAACTCGCCCTCCCTCCTGTCGCCCTCCCCGCGTTCCATTGTAGTCTTCGCGGCGGCCTATCGGAATTATTCCCGGTGAATGAAAGCATGCCGGCGGTGGCCGTTCAGTGCCTGTTTCTTCCACGCACCTGCCAAGGCCGGTGACGAAGGCTTCGTTTGAGGTACTCCGAAACGACAACCACATCCTCGGCGCCGTTCTCGGCCTCGCCGCTCGCCGCCGCGGCCTGTGCATGTTTCCGGCGATCCAACGCTCGGCGCGCATCATCCACCAGTATTGCCCGTAGTCGAGGGTTCATGCGGACTCCAGTCTCCCGTAATGGGAAAATGACGTACGATTACCCTTCCCTGGAGAAATGGCGACACAGATCCTTGTGCCACAAATGAACGAGGCCGGTACCCAACCTTTTTGGCACGTCGAATTGATTGCGTGAAGTGTTGTCCGCCATTGAGCCTGGGTATGGCGGCCCATGCGCGCGTGATTCTACTCCTGGCAAGTCAACCGTGTCCAGCGGATGAAAGGGGGGGGAGGATCAAAGGGATGGACATGCCGCTTTTGGGTTAGCCGTATCACTCTCGGCAAGCCACCGGCGTTGTGCTACCGTAGAGATAGTCATTCGGGGGCCTGCGTGAGGGACGGTGCGGGCGAAACCACCGTGCTCGAGGGGATCTCGGTGCGACATTGGCTGGCCATCATCCTGGCATTTTGTCCGACCTTCGTCGGCGCGGCGGAAACCGTGAAATTGCGCCGCGACGGCAAGGTGCTGGAGGTCCGCGGCCAGTTGATTACCGACGCCGAGGACGGGGGCCTGCTGGTGCTCGGCCGTGACGGCTTGATCTGGTCCGTCGAGCCGGACGAATTGGTTGAACACACCAGCGACGAAGAGCCGTTCACGCCTCTTCAGGCCCCCGAACTGGGTGAATTGCTGCTGGAAGAACTGCCCGAGGGGTTCGAGATCCACACGACACAGCACTACTTGATCTGCCACAACACTTCGAAGGCCTATGCTCAATGGTGCGGTGCGCTCTTCGAGCGGCTTTACATGGCATTCATCAATTACTGGAGCCGCAAGAAGGTCGAACTGCACGATCCGCAGTTCCCCTTGGTGGCACTGGTCTTCGCCGACAAGGAATCGTACGCACGTTTTGCCGTCGCCGAATTGGGCGAGGGAACCAAGTCGATCATTGGCTATTACAGCTTTCAGACGAACCGCATGACGATGTACGACTTGACGGGCGTCGATACGTTACGGGAAGCCGGCGACCGTCGCGGTTCGGCGGCGCAAATCAACCTGATGCTCTCACGGCCCGAGGCCGAACGGACTGTGGCGACGGTGATCCACGAAGCGACGCACCAGATCGCGTTGAACTGCGGCCTTCAAACTCGTTACGCCGACATTCCCCGCTGGCTCAGCGAGGGGATCGCCATGTACTTCGAGACGCCCGACCTCGCCAGCTCGAAGGGGTGGCGGAGCATCGGCGCGGTGAACCCGGTGCAGTTGGATGGTTTTCGCAACTACCTGCCGCGGCGACCCGCCGATTCGCTGATCAGCCTGTTGGCGGGCAACGACCGGCTTCGCGATCCCAAGCTCGCCAGCGACGCCTACGCTGAAGCCTGGGCGCTGAATTATTTCCTCGTCAAGCAGCGGCCGAAGCAGTACTTGGAATACATCAAGGCATTGGCAGAGAAAAAGCCGCTCTTAGTCGATGACGCTCAGACCAAGATCGATGAGTTCAAACAAGCCTTCGGCGATCTGGACAAGCTCGACACCGAATTTGTGCGGCAGTTGAGCAAGATGAAATAAGGGTCATTGGTCAGTTGTCATTGGCTGTTGGTCATTGGTTGTTGACCGCGACCATTAGACTGGCGCGGGAGCTTTTCCAACAAACGACGAATGACCATACTTCGCATCGGCCGAAGTTTATGGTAAACTAGGGACTTGAGTTCGCCCCGGGTGGTCCCCCCGTTTTCGCCAAGGAGTTCTTCATGACCGAGCGGCCTTTGGATGCCAAGATTTCCATTCCCTCGCGACGCGAATTCCTCAAGACTTCGACCACCGCGGCGGTCGCAGGATCGCTGGCAGGTACATTGGCACTGGGGCGCAGCGCGCACGCGGCCGGCAGCGATGTGCTGAAAATCGGCCTGATCGGTTGCGGCGGCCGTGGAACCGGCGCAGCGCAGAACGCACTTTTGGCCGATTCCCACGTGCAGTTGACCGCTATGGGCGACACCTTCGCCGACCGCATCCAGAGCAGCCTGGATACGCTGCGGCAATCAGTGCCCGCCGACAAACTCGATGTGGCCGACGACCGGAAATTTGTCGGTTTCAACGCTTATCAACAAGTGATCGACAGCGGGGTCGACGTCGTCTTACTCTGCTCTCCACCCCATTTCCGCCCGCAACAATTCGAGGCCGCCGTGGCCGCTGGCAAGCACATTTTCGCCGAGAAGCCGGTGGCCGTCGACGCGCCCGGCGTTCGCCGGGTGCTGGCCACCGCCGAGGAAGCCAAAAGAAAAGGACTGGCCGTCGTGTCGGGGCTTTGCTGGCGTTATCACCAGCCCAAACGCGAAACCATCCAGCGGATCCACGAGGGTGGCGTGGGCGATATCATGGCGATCCACTGCACGTACAACGCGGGCACTCCCTGGGTCAAGGAACGCCAGCCGCAATGGAACGACATGGAATGGCAGATCCGCAACTGGCCGTTCTTCACCTGGCTGTCGGGCGACCACAATGTTGAGCAGCACATCCACAGCCTCGACAAGGCGGCTTGGATCATGCGCGAGGAGCCACCGGTACGCGCTTCGGGCATGGGCGGCAGGCAGGTCCGCATCGATCCGAAGTTTGGACATATCTTCGACCATCACGCGGTGGTCTATGAATATGCCAACGGCGTGAAACTGTTTGCGTTTTGCCGACAGCAAGACGGCTGCGATTCAGACGTGACCGATTACGTACTGGGTACCAAAGGTCGCGCCGACATCATGAATCACACGATCTCGGGCGAAAACAAATGGCGGTTCCGCGGCGACAACCCCAATATGTACCAGGTCGAGCACGACGAGCTTTTCGCCAGCATCCGGGCCGGCAGGCCGATCGACAATTGCCTTTACATGGCACGTAGTACGATGCTGGCGATCATGGGCCGTATGGCGACTTACACCGGCAAGCAGGTCACCTGGGACCAGGCGATCAATTCGACGGAAGACTTGACCCCACCCAAGTACGAGTGGGGTGCGCTGCCTGTGGCGCCCGTGGCAATGCCAGGTATCACGCAGCTTGTCTGATTCCGGTCTGCTCAGCCTTCCAGTAACAATTCCAGATAGCTGCGACGTTCGCCGCCCGTCAGGCCCAACGTGAGCGCCAGCGCCGCCAGGGCGGCGCGCGCCGCGTCGAGATCGGCCTCGTCAGCGGAAAGCTCCAGTTCGACAAACCGCCCCACGCGCTGGACGTCGTCGATGGCCACCTCCACCTGGCGCGATTGCCACTCGAGCACGACCAGGCGCCGTTGCTTGTGGACTTCAGCCACAGGCCGAAAACCGAGGGCCGCAAGCAATCTTCCATACTCGATTGCCACCTGCGCGCCGGGGGGCAGGGGCAACTCGATCTCACGTCGGGTCTTGGTTTTCGGATCGAGCTTCGGTCCCTTGTAGGTGATGAAATTCAGCTCCCCCACTCTGCGGATTCGCAGTGCCTCATCCGTGGCGGCGAAGTCTCGCGCGGGATGGGAGTAGTAGCAATCGACCTGTGCCTTCGCTTCGCCCGGAACGCTCCCGAGTGACGCCAGTTTCGAGAGTAACGCCGCCTCGTCGGTAAGCGGAAACTTCTGTTCGACTTCGAACTTCGTCATTGGTGTCATCTTGGTCGTATAACGGAATTCATTCCGTTAATAGGCGCGAAGTAGCTTGGAATGCAATCCGTTAAAAGGCGGGAAACGGAATGAATTCCGTTCTACGATGCACGCGGACCATGAACGGTGAATTACCGGGGAGCTAACGCCCCCCGCTCGCCTTTTCCAGACTCCTGACTCCTTTCGCCAGTTCTGTCATTGGAAACAGGGTTCCTTTCCGCGTTCTCAACCTCCGCCGTGATTTGCCCTCGAGAAACCTGGGCCTCAAGCACCCGTTGCCGCCGCAGCTTACGGACCAAAACGCGTATTCCCGCAATTTGCACGATGTCGCCACCGCGCGGTGGGCGCTGGAGCTGAGTAACGATCAAGTCGTGCAATGTCCGGCACTCCGCGGGCAATTGCCGCCGATCGAGCCGTGCGCCGGTGACCTGCTCGAAACGTTCCAGCGGCACGCCGCCTCCCATGACCCAGCCCGCCAGGCCCTCCGAAACATGACTCGGCGCGCGGTCGTATTCGTCCTCGATGTCGCCGACCAGCTCCTCGAGGATGTCCTCCATCGTGACCAGACCGACGATCACCGCTTCATTATTGCGGACCAAGGCGATGTGAACGTGCTCGTGGATCATCCGTTGCAAACTGGAGGCAATCGAAAGCTCGGCCTTCAGGTCGGGCATGGAACGGATGATGCCCCGTAGCGAGGGCTGGTGCGGTGCCAACCGCAATTCGGAGACAATGTCCTTGAAGTTCACGTAACCGCAAATCGACTGTGGGTCGCCCGGCCGCGAACAGACTGGAAACCGAGTGTGCATGTCGGTATGGGCCAAAACCAGGCTCTCGGCCATGGTTTGGTTCACCTCGAGCGTCACGACGTCGCGCAGTGGGATCATGATTTCGGCGATCGAGCGGCTCGATAACCGCGCCGCGCCAAGGATGATCTTTTCTTCCTGGCCGCCGATCAGCCGGGATGTGCGGGCCAGCGCCACCACGGCGCGCAATTCCTCGATTTCGGTGACCTCGGCCTTGTGGCCTTCGACTTGCGGCTTCCAACGGCGTTCGCTCCAGGCCAACAGGGCCTTGACCGAACCTTCCATCACCCAGACGGCGGGGAATACGGATCGCGAAAACGTCCTCATCGGCGGAGAGAACTTGAGGCAAACCCATTCCTTGTTTTTCAGCGCGAACACTTTGGGGATCAGCTCGCCAATGACAATGGTCACCGCGCTTAACGGAATGACTACTAGCGTCACCGCGAGCACATCGGCCGCCCATTCGGAAACGCCCCAGTCGTCGTGCAAGACAGGCGAAATATCTTCCGCGGCGCCGTGCCCGCCCGTGGCAGCGGCGATGGCGCCAACGAGCGTGATACCCAGTTGCAGCGTGGCCAGGCTGGCCTCCATGCTCTGCTTCATCAAGAGCGCCGCTTTGGCTCCCTTGCGGTGGGCATCGGCCAGGGCCTTAAGCCGCCCCACGGAGACGCTGGCCAAAGCGATCTCGTAAGCGGCAAACATGGCGTTGATCGAAATCATCAACACCATGATCAACAACGTCAGCGTCATGGGGCCCTCGGGGGGAATCACCTGCCGCCACGCAACGCCCCTAACGGTAGGGCAAGCGGCGTAGGCATTGTATCCATTCCGCGGCCAGCGTGCATGTTTTGGAAAGACTTACTTCAATAAGTTCTTTCCTTGAAAGAGTTTAATCGTTGCCCCCATGCTCCGCGTCTCCGCTACAATACGTTGATTCGGAGACCCGCCCTCATGCACATACCGTCCGAGCTCTATCGCCCATCGCTGGCACTACTGACCGACCTCTACGAACTGACGATGGCCTATGGTTATTGGAAAAGCGGCCTGCAACAGCGCGAGGCCGTGTTTCATCTATTCTTCCGGCAGCACCCGTTTCGCGGCGGTTTCACGGTCGCGTGCGGGCTGGAATACGTCGTCGATTGGCTCACGCGGTTTCGCTTTGCCGACGACGACCTGGCGTACCTTGCCACGTTGCGAGGCGGCGACGGCGAGGTCCTGTTCGACCCGGCGTTTTTCGATTTCCTTCGGACAGTCACTTTCAGCGGCGACCTCGACGCAGTGCCGGAGGGGACGGTGGTCTTCCCTAACGAGCCGTTGCTCCGGGTGAGCGGGCCGCTGATTCAGGGGCAACTGTTCGAGACGGCCCTCTTGAACATCATCAACTTTCAAACGCTGATTGCCACCAAAGCCGCCCGTGTCTGCCTCGCCGCGAGGGGCGATCAGGTGATCGAATTCGGGCTGCGGCGCGCTCAGGGCATCGACGGCGGCCTGGCGGCCAGCCGGGCGGCATATATTGGCGGTTGCGCCGCCACCTCCAGCGTGTTGGCCGGCCGCATGTTCGGCATCCCGGTCAAAGGTACACACGCGCACAGTTGGGTCATGTCGTTCGACGACGAGTTATCGTCGTTCCAGGCATACGCCGAGGCCATGCCCAATAACTGCGTATTCCTGGTCGATACCTACGATACGCTTGCTGGCGTGCGGCATGCGATCCAGGTTGGCCAATGGCTGAGGTCGCGCGGGCACGACCTGGTGGGCATCCGGCTCGACTCGGGCGACCTGGCTTACTTGAGCATCGCTGCCCGCAGGCTCCTTGACGATGCCGGCTTCCATCGCGCGGTGATCGTCGCCAGCAACGATCTCGACGAACACCTGATCGCCAGCCTCAAGGAACAGGGGGCGGTGATCGGCGTGTGGGGAGTGGGTACGAAACTGATCACGGCGTTCGATCAGCCTGCCTTGGGTGGTGTCTACAAACTGGCGGCCATCCGCTCGCCGGGCGAAGTCTGGAGCTATCGCCTCAAGCTTTCGGAGCAATCGATCAAGATTTCGACGCCGGGCAGGCTGCAAGTGCGGCGTTTCTCGGTTGGCGGTGAGAACGTTGGCGACATGATCTACGACGAGCAACTGGGCGCCGGTGGCGAGGCGACGCTGGTCGATCCTCGCGATGCCAACCGCCGCAAGAAGATCACCCCCGGCACACCGCACGACGACCTGCTCTTGCCGGTCTTTCGCGAAGGCCGGCAGGTCCGCGACCAGCCGCCACTGGCCGTTATTCGCGACCGCGCCACCACCGAGCTTGGGCGTTTTTCAATTGGCATTCGCCGCTTCGTCAACCCGCACGAGTACCCCGTCGGCCTCGAACCCAGGTTGTTCGAACTGAAGGATCAACTCGTGCGGCAGGCGCGGGGGCTGCTGTAGCTTATGTCATCGGATACTTCACGCGGCTAAGGATGAGAGTCACGAGAAAGGCTGGTGGCAGAGCCTAAGCGATGCCCCGGCAATATTAAGCTCATGAAAGCGCTCTTGCTCATCGATCTTCAGAACGACTTCCTGCCAGGCGGGGCGTTGGCCGTGCCAAGGGGCGATGAGGTGCTCGCACCGGCAAACGGCTTGCAGGCTGGCTTTGAGCTGATCGTGGCCACGCAAGACTGGCACCCGAAGAACCACGTCAGCTTTGCCGCGAACCATCCTGACAAGCATCCCGGGGACGTGATCGAAGTCGACGGCTTGCGGCAGGTGCTTTGGCCCATCCATTGCGTCGCCGAGACAACTGGCGCCGCCTTTTCACCCAAATTGAACACGACGCGTATCGCAAGGGTCTTTCGCAAGGGGACCGATCCCTTGGTCGACAGTTACAGCGGTTTCTTCGACAATGGCCACCGTCGCGGGACCGGCCTGGCGGAGTTTCTGCACGAGCGAAAC
>Ga0265313_10000230_pt1 | contig 60452 bp, 50 predicted proteins | sample 4123metaG_FD_203122 | JGI IMG/M metagenome (GOLD analysis project Ga0265313, IMG submission 203122) | Rhizosphere microbial communities from Carex aquatilis grown in University of Washington, Seatle, WA, United States - 4-1-23 metaG | ecosystem: Host-associated > Plants > Roots > Rhizosphere >... | reverse complement strand
TGGCAGCCCGACCCCTTTTACCCTTTTACTTTTCTCCGCAATCAGCTCGCGGCCGGAACTGCTGCCGCGGCCCGGCGGGCGCGCTTGATCATCGAATGGAGGGTGTCCGTCGGGAGGGCGCCCTTGGCGAGCCAGTAGTCGACGCGCGCGAGGTCGAGCTTCACCTGCTCCCCCTTGGCGCGGGGGTCGTACGTGCCGATGGATTCTACAGGTGCGCCATCGCGGCGCGAACGGGCCTCGGCGACGACGACGCGGTAATGCGGCTGGTGCGTGGTGCCGATGCGGGTGAGGCGGATTTTGAGTGCCATGGAGAGGTCGGTGTGGGAGCGGTTTCTCTGAGGAAAAGCCGGACATAAGACGCTGCGGCAAAAGGCTTGTCAAGTCTCCGCCGTCGCCGTCGGCGACCAGGAGACCCCGCCATAGCTCGCAGCTTGCCACGCCGAAGCCTTGGCGAAGGCGGGTCCAGCGAGCGACGGCTGGGCGGGCCTTCCATGGGTTTTCCGTTGACCGGACCCGGGCCCGGCGCGAAGTTGACCGATTCCATGCTCAAAACCGGCATTGTCGGGCTTCCCAACGTGGGCAAGTCCACCCTTTTCAACGCCTTGACCCGCTCCCGGAAGGCGGAGGCGGCCAACTATCCCTTCTGCACGATCGACCCCAACGTCGGGGTCGTGACGGTGCCCGATGAGCGCCTCGCCGTTCTCCAGAAGATCGCGAAGACGAACGTGATCATCCCGGCAGCGATCGAATTCGTGGACATCGCCGGCCTCGTCGCCGGCGCGAGCAAGGGAGAGGGCTTGGGCAACCAATTCCTTTCCCACATCCGGGAGGTGGACGCCATCGTGCACGTCGTCCGCTGCTTCGACGATCCCGATGTCATCCACACGATGGGCGGCGTCGATCCGGTGCGCGACATCGAGATCATCACGACCGAGCTCATCCTGTCGGACCTCGACGCCGTGCAGAAGCGGATCGAGAAGAACCACAAGAAGGCGAAAAGCGGCGACAAGGAGGCCCTCGCCGAGGTCGCGCTGCTCGAGCGCATGCTCCCCCACCTCAATGCGAACAAGCCGGCAAACACCCTGCCGGTCCATGACGACGAGATCCGGCTGCTCAAGCTTTTCCAGCTTCTGAGCGCCAAGCCCGTGATCTACGCCTGCAATGTCGCCGAGGCGGATCTCGCCACGGGGGAGCAGAACCCGTTCGTGCAGAAAGTCGCGGCGTTCGTCCGCGCCCACAGCGACGCCGCCTACGTGCCGATCAGCGCGCGCATCGAATCGGAGCTGGTCGACCTGTCGCCGGAGGAGGCGAAGGAATTCCTGCGGGACCTGGGCGTGAGCGATTCGGGTGTCTCGGGGCTGATCCGCGCCACGTATTCCCTCCTCGGCCTGATGACCTACTTCACCGCCGGGGAAAAGGAGGTGCGGGCCTGGACCATCGTCCGGGGCTGGAAGGCCCCCCAGGCCGCGGGCGTCATCCACAGCGACTTTGAAAAGGGGTTCATCAAGGCCGAGATCGTCTCGTACGGGGACCTCGCGAGGCTCGGCAGCGTCGCCGCCGCGCGGGAAGCCGGGAAGTACCGGCTCGAGGGGAAGGACTATGTCTTCCAGGACGGAGACGTCGCCCTCTTCCGCTTCAACAACTGAACCGCCCCGACGGCCGCGAGTCCCAGCCAGGCGGCCGCGCTCACCGCCGAGGCAAGATGGAGGCCCGGCGTGCCCGGATAGCGAAGTTCGATCCGGTTGGCGCCGATCTCCAACGGAACCATCACCAACTGGTTTGGCGACGCCCGCACCGGAACCTCCCGGCCGTTGACCGTCGCCCGGTAGCCGGGGATGAAGAGGCGAGGCGTCTCGAGGAAAGCCGGCGCTCCGACCGTCGTCTCGGCGCGATAGGGTATCAGGCTGATCGTCCGCACCGGCAGCTTGTCGATGTCGTAGGCAAGGACCTCGACCCGCGCGAACCGGTCCGGCACGCGGCCGTCCTTGGGAACCTCGTTCTGGACAAAAAACAGATCGACCGGCTGGGGGCTCGACCGGCTGTTCCAGAACGCGAGCGTCTTCGGACGGGCGGGGTCGACTCCAAAGCTCTTTGGGAAGTACCCCGCGTTCGGCAGATAGTATTCCCGGTAGAAGCCGGATGGTCCCTGGCACACCAGCGTGCCTGAATAGGGGCGGTCGAAAAAAGTGAAGCGTAGCAGCAGCCGCCCACCCGGCGCGATCGTGAGCCCCGGCTTCAGTTGCAGCCAGACAAGGGTTGCATCGAGCGGGCGAGAGGTGAGCTCGATGGTCCGCGCCGCAGACCAGTCCGGAGCCCAGGCGATCTCGCGGGCGGGATCGTCCGCGCGAAGAAGCCTGCTCTGCAGGTGATAATCGGATACGCCGTCCACGAGATAAGGCGACGCGGGCAGGTTGCGCAGGAGGTAGTTGTACATCCGCACATTCTCAGTCCGATAAAAGGCCGCCGGATCGTCCGGAACCGAGGACAGCCCAAAGCCGCGGCGGACAAACGGCTGCGCCTCAAACAGGCTCCACCCGGCCGCGAGAAACGCGAGGACGGCAAATAGCGCACCCACGCGCGGCGTCCGACCGGCCCAGGCGGCGGCCCCCAGGAATCCGAGAAAAACGGCGGCTCCCGCAGCCACCGGCACGTACCGGACCCAGAGGAGCGTCGTGCTGATGTCGTAAAGCGGGCCCGGAACGATCGAAAGGAGGAATCGCGTCATTCCGGGAACGGGCAGCACCAGGCCGAAAAGAACAGTTCCAAGAAGCGCCAGAAGGCGCGTCTCAAGGTCCGGCATGACGGCCGCGGCGGCGAAACCCGCGGCGCACAAGGCCTCGAGCCCCCAGCCCACCTGCAGGTCCGACATGTTTGTCGCGGCCGCGGACACGGGCCCGAGGCACGCAGGGAAAAGATTCCGGACCCAGGTCAGCGCCGGCAGCGATTCGGCGGACGGACCCCAATGCAGGGTCGCGAGTCCTCCCAGAAGCAGGAGTCCGAGCGACCATTCGGGAAGCCGCTCCTTCACGCGCAGCCATTTCCATCTCGTCCCGGCAAAGCCGACTGGCAAGGCGAGCCCGACCGCAATCGCATACCAGATGGTGTCCGCTTGCAGCGCCCAAACCGGAACAGCGACAAGAGCCCACCAGACAAGACGGCCGGTGGCGAGCCAGCGGATCATCCCGGCGATGCCGACGAGCAGTCCGGCGCTGGCCGCGAAAACCCTCGGATCGTAATTGCTGACGCCGCCGGAAAGCTCACCGACCGAACGGAAAAAGAAGAGCACGAGGGCCCCGAAAAGAACCGAACCCGCAAGGGCGCGCGCCCAGGGCCGCCACGATGCATCGCGGGTTGTCAGGCGCAGACCTTGCATAAACCCCGTCGCCAGGGTGAGCCACGCGCCAACGGGGGCGTGTCCGATCCATACGAGCGCAAGACTCGCCGCGAGCCAGGCCCAGCCGCCCAGATCATCCCGCCTGATCAGTCGGATGTTGGCCCACAGCACGACGGGCATCCACGCGAACGCCATGAACGTCAGGTACATGTCGTAGGTGTAGATGATCGCGAGCAGCGCGGGCGCGCTGACATAGAGAAGGCTCACCGCCCAGGCGGTCCCTTTGCGCGCGGGCGCAAGGGCACCGAGACAAAAATAGCATGTGAAGGCGGCCAGCACGCCCGTCGCGACCACCGTCAGGTGCTGGATTGCGACCGGCTGGAGGGCTCGCGCCGTCGCCAGGTCGAGCACCATGCCGAAATAGGGGTAGTAGGGCGCGAGACGGACGGGGTTGAACGAGCCGTTGAAAAGAAATTCCCCCTGGCCGACCAACACCGGAAAGACGCCCGATCGCGCCTGTTGGAGCGCGTCTGTCATTGCAAAGCCGTACCAACGGCTGTCGATGCCGCCAAAAAAATCCGGATTGAGAAAGGGCCGGAGAACCCAGACGGCGGCGGCGGCGAGCGCGACGCGCCTCCACTCCTCGGCGGCCCGCACGCCCGGTGCGAGCTTCGAGGTCCCCCATCCGAGCGCCCACCCCAGGGCGCAGGCGGCGGCGAGCGCATAGGAGGCCTGCGCCGCGGTCGGCCGCGAGAGCACCCACCCTGGCGGCGCTTCCCACAGGAGGATCCGCGCCATCACCGCCACAATGAGCGCGACAAGGGCTATCCGAGCGCCTGCCCTCAGGAGGTACGGGATGGAAGAGCGCGACAAGGCCTGAGACACATCAGGTTCCCCCGGAGCGTTCAACGGCGTTTTCCCCGCGGCGCCGGACGCGCCGGACAATTCCCGCCGCGAGCAAGCCGAGCCACACGCAGCCGCTGCCGGCCATGGAGAGCCTGAGGCGCCGCGTCCCGCGGTAGCGCAATTCGACGCTGTTGGCTCCGGTTTCGAGCGGAATCATCGCCAGTTGATTCGGCGACTCGCTCACCGGAACGGGACGCCCGTTGACGGTCGCCTCGTAGCCCGGGATGAAGGAACGGGGCGTCTCCAGGAAGGCGGGCGCGGCAACCTCAGTCTCCGCGCGGTAGGGAATGAGGCCGAGCGTGCGGATGCGAAGGGCATCCGGGTCGTAAGCCAGGGTCCGCACCTCGGCAAAGTCTCCAAACGGACGCCCGTCCCCGGGGACCGAGTATCGATAAAAGGAAAATTCGACGGGCTGCGGCTCGCTGCGGCTGTTCCAGAACGCGAGCGTCTTCGGCCTGTCCGGGGCCACGCCAAAACTCTTGGAGGCAAATCCCGCGCTCGGCAGGGAGTACTCGCGATAAAATCCCCCGGGACCGCGGCAGACGAGCGTGCCCGAATACTCCCGGTCGAAGAACTTGAAGCGCAGAAGCAGCCGCTCTCCCGGCGCGAGCACGATACCGGGAGCGACATGCACCCAGTGCGGATCGAAGGCGTCCGTCCGCGTCGCCCACAATGCTGTGCCCACCCGGGACCAATCCAACCCATCGCCGAGCCCAACCGAGGGATCATCCCGGCGCAGGAGCCTGCTCTCAAGATGGTAGTCGGCGACTCCATTCAAGGCGTAGGGGGAAGCGGGCAGATTTCCGAGCACGTATCCGTATGTCCGCACATTTTCGGTCCGGTAAAAGGCTTCGGGGTCCTGGCGAGGATCCATGGATCGATACGCGCATCGGACGAATTTCTCCGCCTCGAGAAGGCTCCATCCGACGGCGAGGATGGCCAGCCCCGTCAGGATCGCTCCGCGCCGGGGAGCCCCCTCGGAAAAACCGGCGGCGCCGATGAAGCCCATGAATGCCGCGACACCGGCCAGCAAGGGAAGGTTGCGCATCCAGAGAAGCGGACCGCTGATCTCATACAGCTTGTCCGGAACGATGCAGATGAGAAACCGGGTGATTCCGGGCACGGGGACAGCGAGGGCGCACAGAACCACTCCGGCAAGCGCGAGCATCCGGTTCTGCCATGAGGGCCGGGCGAGCGCCGCGGCAAAGCCAATCCCGAGGCCGCCCAGCAGCCCATAGCCCGCCTGAAAGTCGGAGAGGCGGGTCCCCAGCGGCGAAACGGGAAGAAGGCTCGCGGGAAAAAGCCCGCGAACAAAGTCGAGCGCCGGCTGGTGCGACGCCGAGTTCATGAAAGGAAGTGCGATCGCGCCCGCCCCGAGAAAAAACGCCAGCGTCCATTCGGGCAGCCTCTTCCGAATTCGAAGCCGGCCAAGCCGGGCGCCCGCCAAGCCGGCGACCGCCGAGAGGCCGACCGCGGCGGCGAACCACGGAGCCTGCCTCGAGGCCGCGCCCGCGGCAAGAAACGCCAGCGCGAGCCAGGGCCACCGCAGGGTCGCCAGCCAGCGAACGAGCGCCACGCAGCCCGCGGCCAGGGCGAGCGCGCAGAAGACGACCCGCGCTCCCGGGGCCTGCCCTCCCCGCATCGGCTCGGTCGCCGCCATGAAAAAGGACCCGGTGAGCCCCACAAAGAGCAGGCCGGCCCCCAGTGCCCGGGAAAGGGCGGCCCAGCTCCAGTCGCGGGCGGAAATTCGCAGGCCCTGGAAAGCGCACGTGCCGAGCGTCAGCCAGCCGCCGAGCGGGGCATGCGCGAACCAGGCCAGCGCAAGTCCAAGGGCCAGCCATGTCCAACCGAGCCAATCGTCGCGCCGGACCAGGCGCAGGTTGGCCCACAAGACGAGCGGTATCCAGGATATCGCCATGAACGTGAGGACCATGTCGAAGGTGTACAGGCAGGAGGCGATGGCGGGCGCGCTCACATAGAGTGCGCCGAACGCCCAGGCCAGCCAGCGGCGCGCGGGGAACAGGTCTGCGAGGCAGAGATAGCATCCGAGAGCGGAGAACACCGCCGTCGCGATCACCGTCAAGTGCTGGACAGCCAGCGCCGGGAGCGCGCGGCCGGTCAGCCCGTCGATAGCCATGCCAAGATACTGGTAATACGGCGCAAGGCGGATCGGATTGATGGAGCCGCCGTAGAGATACTCGCTCTGCCCGACGAGCACGGGGAAGACTCCCGCGCGCACCTGCCTGAGAGCGTCCGCAAGCGCGTAGCCATACCATCTGTCGTCGAGCCCGCCGAAGAATTCCGGACGGAGGAAGGGGCGATAGACCCAGACCGCAAATCCGGCGAGCGCAACCCGGCGCAAGCCTTCGCCACGGAAATTCGCGCGCGGGCCGCCGAGGCGCCCCAATCCCAAGATCCAGCCAATGGCGGCCGTCGCAGCGCCCGCGTAGGCAAGTTGCAGAACGGTCGGCCGGTGAAGGCCGGTCAACGGCCAGCTCCACCCCAGATACCGGGCCATCGCCCACAGCACGAGCGCGCACAGCGCAAGCCAGCAGGGCACGGCGGAGCGGTATGGGAAGGACGCTCTGGGCAACGCATGAGGCAAACGCATTTCGCCCGCCCCGTTCAACGGGATTCTTTCCCGCCCGGATTTATTCCTTCGAGTTTTCGCCCGAATCGGCTAGCGATTCGCGAGTGTCCGAAGCGCAGAACCACACGAAGGGTGAGGCCCCGGATATTGATGCCGACATCAATATCCGGGGCCTCACCCCGTTTCTGCCGCTCCTGATTTTTGCGGCCACGCTCCTCGCCTACTGGCCGGCGCTGCACAACGGGTTCATCTGGAACGATCCCGACTACGTGACCCGCGCAAACCTGCGCTCCTGGGGCGGACTGGGGCAGATCTGGTTCAAGGTGGGCGCAACCGAGCAGTACTACCCCGCGCTTCACTCCGCCTTTTGGATCGAGCACCGCCTCTGGGGCGACGCCGCCCTGGGCTACCATCTTGCGAACGTCCTCCTGCACGCCACGGCCGCCTGCCTTTTCGCGTTCATCCTGCGAAGGCTGGGTGTGCCCGGCTCCTGGCTCGGCGGTCTCATTTTTGCCCTTCATCCCGTCTGCGTCGAATCGGTCGCCTGGATTTCCGAGCAGAAGAACACGCTCTCGACGGTCTTCTACCTGCTGGCCGCGCTGGCGTACCTGCGTTTCGACAAGGGAAGGGGCCAAGTCTCGGAAAATGATGTGGTGGGTTCCAGACACTTCAACTTCCGAGACCTGACCCCTTCGTATTGGCTCGCAACGGCGCTCTTCATCCTGGCGCTTCTGAGCAAGTCGGTGACCGCCACGCTGCCCGCGGCACTGCTGGTCATCATCTGGTGGAGGAATGGGCGCCTGTCCTGGCGCCGCGATGCGACTCCCCTCCTTCCGTGGTTCGCGGCCGGCGCAGCCGGCGGCTTGTTCACGGCCTGGGTGGAACGCCGCTACATAGGCGCCGAAGGCGGGGATTTTGCCCTCAGCTTCCCGCAGAGGGCCCTGGTTGCCGGTCGCGCAGTCTGGTTCTACCTTGGGAAGCTCGCCTGGCCTTCCCCCCTCACCTTCATCTATCCGCGATGGACGGTGGATCCGTCCGCCGGCTGGCAGTACGTCTTTCCCGCCGGGCTGCTTGCGGCGCTGGCCTGCCTTTGGCTGCTGCGGGGGCGCACCCGGGCGCCCATCGCCGCGGCCCTGCTGTTCATGGGCTCCCTTTTCCCCGTCCTGGGGTTTTTCAATGTCTATGCCTTTGTATTTTCATTTGTTGCTGATCATTTTCAATACCTTGCCTGTCTTGGCGTGATCGCCATCGCAGCCGCGGGAGCCGATGCGGCTGCGCGAAAGCTTCCCTGCCGGATTGGCTGGGTCGCGGCGGCCGCCATCCTGTGCCTCCTCGGGACCCGGACCTGGCGCCAGTGCCGGCGCTACCACGACATCGTGACCTTTTACCGGACGATCCTGGAGGACAATCCCGCCTCGTGGCTCGCCCACTACAACCTCGGCAACATCCTCCTTGAGCAGGGCCGGATGAAGGAGGCGATCGCCCATTACGAGGCCACCTTGCAGGCGAAGGCGGATGACCCCCAGACTGAAAACAACCTCGGCCTCGCCCTCTTCGGCGACGGCAGGATCGCGCAAGCGATCATCCATTATCGGCAGTCGCTCCTCCTGAGGCCGGTCTACGCCGAGGCCCACAACAATCTCGGCAACGCCCTGCGCGCGCTGGGGCGCGGCGACCAGGCCATGCTCGAATACGAGACGGCCATCCGGCTCAAACCCGACTACGCCCAGGCCGAATACAATCTGGGCCTTGCCCTCAGGTCCGCCGGTCGGGATCCCGAGGCCATATCGCACTTCAAACGGGCCATCCTCCTCAAGCCGGACTTTGCCGAGGCGTTCTACGACCTCGGCAACAGCCTTCGAAACCAGGGCGATCTCGCCGCAGCCGTGACGACCTACGAGACGGCGCTCCGGATGCGTCCGGACTATCCCGACGCGCTCAACAATCTGGGGAACGTGCTGCTGTCATTGGGCCGGACCGGGGAGGCTGTCGCCCGCTTCAAACAGGCGCTCCGGATGCAGCCCGACTCCGCCGTCATCCACAATGATCTCGGGGTGGCGCTCGCCGGCGCCGGCAGGATGAGGGACGCTATCGCGGAATTCGCGAAGGCTGCCCGGCTCGATCCCGCCGTGCCCACCTACCGCAGGAATCTGGCGCTCGCGCTCCGCCAGGCCCCCCGCTAATTCTCCCCCTTTCGGCAGTGTGTCCGTTTGCCGGACGCATGCTCCGCCAGAGGAGTTGCTGCCGCATCCGAAGCCTCGGGGCCGCCATTCGGAAAATTGATATATCACCTTCATTTCGGCGATGGTACGTTTTGGCGATGGGAGAGACCCGGAAGGGGCATGAGCGGAGCCTCGTCTGCGCCTCTTGGAGGCGCGAAAAGCGCCGCCGGTCAGGCGCAGAGTATTGGCATTGGCGAAGCGTAGCCCCGAAGGGTCTCTCCCATCGCCAAAACGTACCATCGCCCTCTTTTTGCGTCACTTGACCGGTCCGCATGCGTCTGCCACCTTGTCGTCCCCCCAGTGATCTTCCGCCACCGCCTCTTTCTATTCGCCGCCGCAGGACTCGGACTGCTTCCGGCAACGCGCGGCGTTGCCCAACTCGTCGATACTTCGCCCTTTCTGGCCCCCGGCGCCACCGCGTCCGCCGGGAATGCGGCGGACAACGCCCCCCTTGAATTGCGGGGCATCATGTCCACCCCCCAAGGCACGAGATATTGCATCTACGATCCCGGCAAAAAATCGGGCACCTGGGCGGCCCTGAACGAGCGCGGCAATTCCTTCCTCATACGAGCTGCGGATCCGGCGCGGCAGGCCATCACGGTCCAAAGCGAAGGCCGCACGCTGAGGCTTGTGCTGCGCGAATCGAAGGCCGCCGCCCTCGGTGTGGCGGCGCCCGGGCAAGCGGGACCTGCCGGACCTCCCGCAGGGGCTGCCCAAAGCCCGTCGCCCGCGGACGAAGCGCGCCGGCTTCAGGCGGTCGCCGAGGCCGTGCGCGCCCGGCGGCTCATGCGCGAGCAGGCGGCCCAAGGAGGCGAGGCGGCGCCCCCGCCCGCCGGCGATCAGCAGAACCCCCGCAGAAACAGGCAGCAGCAGTAAGGGGTCAGGTCCGGCGATCGGACGATCCGAAAGGGGCATGAGCGCAGCCTCATCTGCGCCTCTTGGCGGCGCGAAAAGCGCTGCCGGCTCGGCGCAGAGTTTTGGTCTCTGCGGAGCGTAGCCCCGGAGGGTCGTCCGATCGCCGGACCCGCCCCCCCTCTACTCCTTGTTCTCGTGGATCACCGTCTGCGTCGGGAACGCGAAGGCGAGCTTCCGGTTCGCAACGGCCCGCATGATCTTCAGATTGATGCGCTCGCGGACGGCCATGTGTTTTTGCCAGTCGGGATCGCTTGTGAAGAAGACGATAGTGATGTCGAGAGAGGATTCCCCGTAGTCGGCGAAGTTGACCGCGATGAGGCCCGGATGCACGCCCGGGTCGTCCCGCAGCAGCGCGCGCAGGTCGCCAAGGATCTCCTCCATCTGCGCGGCGGACGTTGCGTACGTCAGGCCGATCGTTTGATCGACCCTGCGCTGAGGCATCCGGCTGAAATTCGTTATGGCTTCGCTGGCCACGAGCTTGTTCGGCATGACGATCAGGGTGCGGGCCCTGGTGCGCAACCGGGTCGATCGGAGCCCGATGTCCTCGACGGTCCCCTCGTTGCCGGCGATACGCACGGTGTCGCCGACCCTGAAGGGATGGTCCATAACCACGACGAACGAGCCGAACATATTGGCGATGGTGTCCTGCGCGGCCAGCGCCACGGCCAGGCCCCCGATGCCCAGACCCGCGAGAAATGTCTTCACCTCAAGCCCAAGGCTCTCGGCGACTATGAGGGCGCCGAGGATCCCGAAGACAAATCCCGCGATCTTCCTGACCAGGGGCATGAAGGCCGCGATGCCAAGGTCGCGGCTGCGGGCAAGCTGCTCGAAATGGCCCAGCGCCGCTGCGCCTCCGCGAAAAATGCCCCAGAGCGCGATGGCGGTGACGGCGAGCTTTGTGCCCGCGCCGGCCAGGCGCTCCGCCTCGGGCGGAAGGTTGAACACGGCCAGCGCCGCATAGACGCCGCATGCCATCAGCAAGGCGCTCAGGGGCGCGACCAGCGCCTCGAAGAAACGTTCGTAGGCGCCCGGCTCCGCGACTCCCTGGGAGCCGAGCCGCCGCGCAATGACCCTCGCGGCGACCTGCTGGCAGAGCGCCGCCAGGGCGACGAGAATCAGCCCGGAAACCAAATGGAACGCGGTGTTGCCCATCCCGGGGAAGAAGCCGTGCGCCCAGTCGACCAGGCGTTCAAGCAGCTCGACGGTCGCCGCCACGACCCTGCCGGGGGCAGGCGCCTGCTCTTGCGCCATGGGCGGTATTGGCTGGAGGATGCCGGACGACATGGCGGGACATAAAAACGGCTTCGGGACATCGCGGCAAGGATCGCGTGCGGACGCCGCGCCTGTGCGGGCCGCCCTGTGGCGGTGCGCCCTCCTCTTGGCGCTATCGCTCGCGACAGCCGGGGTGTTTTGGCGGTGGCGCGGCGCCGAGGCGGCGCAGCAATACCTGGCCGGCTACCTGGTCGAGCTCGGGCTCAGCGTCGACAACGTTCTTGTTTTCATGCTGATCTTCGCGGGCTTCCGGGTCCCCTCCGATCTCCAGCGACGCGTGCTTTCATGGGGCGTATGGGGCGCAATGATCATGCGCGGCGGATTCCTCCTGGCCGGATTTGGCCTGATCCGGAGGTTTCATGCGATCCTCTATGTCTTTGGAGCCTTTCTGCTGCTTGCCGGCATCCGTCTCATTCGCAGACGAAACCAAACGCCCGACTTCAACCCTTCCCGCAGCGCAGCCGCGCGCTTCATCCGGCGCCACCTTCCCGTGTCGGACCGGTATCACGGACATCGTTTCTTCGTCGTCGAAAATGGACGGCGCCTGGCCACGCTCCTCCTGATCGTCCTCCTTGTGATCGAGGCGACAGACCTTGTGTTCGCCTTGGACTCGCTGCCGGCCGTGATTGCGGTGACCCGGAGCACGCTGGTGGCGATCACATCCAATTTTTTCGCCATTCTCGGCCTGCGCTCGCTGTACTTCGTCCTGCGCGAATACGCGCCCCGGTTCGTCGCCCTGAAAACAGGGCTCGCCGTGATCCTGGCGTTCATTGGCGCGACAATGCTGCTCGAGCCATGGCTTGCGATCCCCACATCGGCCAAGCTTGGTTTTATAGGAGGCACGCTGATCGTCTGCCTGATGGCATCGCGCAAAGGCGCCAAGATATGATCCGGGCCTGGACAGGAGGATCGATTTGCGTGAGAAACCGGATCAGTTGATAAACCGAGCCGCCATTTCGGGGCGCGGAAGCGGGCAAGCCCGCCAGGGACCAAACGCGCGGTGCCGCCAGCGGGCGACCAGACCGTAACCCCAATCCCGCAGGGACGGCGGAAACAGCGACAGCGCAAACGCCAGCGGGCGCCCCGCGCCTCCCGCGGCTCGCAACGCGGCGATCACGCCGGCGGTGCGGATCAGAAAATCCGTCCGCTCCCGGCGGCCCCAGTCCGGAACGAAGACGATCGTGCTGAAATCCCCGGCCTGCATCCCGTGCGCGCGAAGGAACGCCTGCGCTGGCGGCCCCTGGAGCGGCGCGAAACGAAGCGTTCCCCGGCGATCGATCCGAAGGAGCAGGCGGACGACCCGGTTGCACAGGCCGCACTCGCCGTCAAACAACAGCACCGGTGCGGCTGCCGGATCCCGCGTCGAATCGTCCATGGCCGTCAGAATCAGCGATCGGCTCTGCGGCCGCAAAAAGAAACGGGCGCCATGGGCCGGCGCCCGTCTCCAAGGCCTTCTCCGGGATTGCGCCCGATCAGCTGACCGGGATCTCCCGCGGCTTGAGCGCCTCCCGCTTCGGGAGCGTGACGGTCAGGACTCCGTTCTCATAAGCCGCGGCCACCTTGTCCAGCTGGACGTCCCCGGGAAGGCTTACAGACCGGCTTGCCGTATAGGCCTCCTCTTTTCCGTCGTTCTTCTCGCGCCGCGATGCGGTGATGGTCAGGCTGCCGTCGGCCGTTTCCACCTTGATGTCCTCGCGTCGCACACCGGGCAATTCGGCGCGGACGTAGGTGTTGTCCTTGTCCTCGGAAAGTTCGACCGGGAAATCCGCGCGGGACAGCGCGGTTCCGGCAAAGAGCCGGTCGATTTCGTTTGCGAGCCCCGTCCACTGGCTGCGAGCCGGGACGAAGCTGCGTGCGTTGGGATAGTATTGTACGATGCGCATGATGGTTATCTCCTGTTATGGGCTGATTTTCCTTCACCTATGCATGCCAGGTGCCGGCACGCGATGAACCGCAACCTGTTGCAATTCATATTCTTGAATCCATGGCCTTCCATCGTTGTGTGAAAATCCTGCCCGCCGTGGCACACGGGGTGTGAAAAGTTTTCGCAGCGGCTTAACAGCCTGTTAAGACAGCGTTTGGTCTTTCCGCTTTTTTCGTTTTCGAGATAGGCTTGGGACTCGCATGCCAAACTTCGACTTTGACACTGCCGCCGAGCGCAGGGGCACCGACTCGCAAAAATGGCAGAAGTACGCCGGCCGCGACGTCCTGCCGCTCTGGGTCGCCGACATGGACTTCCAGTCGCCCCCAGCCGTGATCGAGGCGCTCCACAGCCGCGTCGCCCATGGCATCTTCGGCTACGCGCGGCCCGTGAAGTCGACTGTGGATGCCGTGGCAGGCGCCCTCGAATCCCGCTACGGATGGCGGATCGATCCGTCATGGATCGTCTGGCTTCCCGGCCTCGTCTGCGGGCTCAACGTCTCCATCGAGGCCTTCAGCGAGCCCGGTGACGAGGTTCTCTGCCTGACGCCCGTCTATCCCCCGTTCATCAGCAGCCCCAGGACCCGGGGCAGGATCACGCGGGCCGTCCCCCTCGCGCTTGAAAAGGCCGCGGGAAGCCAACGATGGATCATCGATTGGGAGCTCCTCGAGCGCGCGGTCACGCCGCGAACGAAGGTGCTCCTCTTCTGCCATCCCCATAATCCGCTTGCGCGGGTCTGGGCAAGGGAGGAGCTCGCGCGCCTGGCCGAATTCTGCAGCCGGCACGCGATCGTCCTCTGCTCGGACGAGATTCACTGCGATCTTATCCTGGATCCCGCCCGGCGGCACGTGCCGTCCGCGCTGGCCGCGGCCGACATCGGCGGAGCGCCCGGACTGCTGGCCACGTTCATGGCGCCGAGCAAGACCTACAACCTCCCGGGGCTGGGAACCTCGTTTGCGATCATCGCGGATGCTTCCCTCCGCGCGCGGCTCATCCGCGCGGGCACGGGGATCGCGGCTGAAGTGACCGCCCTCGGTTACACCGCCTGCGAGGCGGCCTACCGGGACAGCGAGCCGTGGCGGATTGCGCTCCTCGCTTACCTGGGGGCAAACCGCGATTTCCTGTGCGGTTTCATCGCCCGGGAGCTGCCCGGAATCCGGATCGAGGCTCCGATCGAGGCAACCTACCTGGCGTGGCTCAACGTCGGCGGGCTGGGGCTCGCCGACCCCGTGGCCCACTTCGAGGCTCACGGGGTGGGCCTTAGCGACGGCCTGTTCTTCGGCGCCGACCGAGGCAAGGCTGTCCGCCTGAATTTCGGCTGCCCCAGATCCACCCTCGCAGAGGCGCTGCGCCGCATGAAGGCCGCCCTGTCCCAGAAGGGATGAAGGATCTCCAGGCCATCGTTGCGCGGCTTTCGGGGACGGCCGGCGATGCCGGCGGAAATGTGCTGGCGACGCTGGTGTCCGTCGAGGGCTCGTCGTACCGCCGGGCCGGCGCCCGGCTCCTCACGGCCGGGGAGGGAACCCGAATCGGCTCCATCAGCGGCGGCTGCCTCGAAGAGGACGTGCTCGTTCGCGCCAATTCCGTTCGGGAATCCGGCCGCGCGGAGCTCGTCGTCTACGACACCCGGTCGGAAAACGACCTCGTCTGGGGAGTCGGGCTCGGATGCCACGGGGTCGTGCGCGTTCTGATAGAGAAGCTGCCCCCGAGACCGGCCTGGGCTCGCGCGCTTGCGGCAAATCTCGCCGAGGCGCGGGAGACGCGGCTCTCCGTGGTCTGGGAGGCGACCAACCCGGCCCTCGTGGGCACCCGACTTTCCGAATCCCTGCCCGCGCTTCCGGAAGGCGCAAAGCTGTTCAGGCAGGTGCTCGCCCCTCCTCCGGCGCTTGTGATCTTTGGAGCAGGCGACGACGCCATGCCGCTCGTCCGCGGCGCCAGTGAGTTTGGCTGGCGCGTGACAATCGCCGATCCCCGTCCGACGTTTGTGAGCGCCGAACGGTTTCCGGAGGCGGACACCCGGGTGTCCGCTCCGGCGCATGAGCTCGTGGCGCTGGCTTCTCCCGGCCCGGCGGCGCTCGCCGTGGTCATGACGCATCACTACGTGCACGATGTGCCGATCCTGCGAGACCTGCTCCAGCGCCCCCTGGCCTACCTCGGCCTCCTCGGCCCCAGGAAGCGCGCGGAGAAGATCCTGGCCGACCTGGCCGCCGCCGGTCTCGCGATCGCGCCCGGCCGGCAAACGAGCCTGCGCGCGCCCGTCGGGCTGGACATCGGCGCCGAGACGCCGCAGGAGGTCGCGCTCAGCATCCTCGCCGAGATGCGCGCCTCCTTGGGCGGGCGCGACGGGCGCCCGCTGCGCGATCGAAATGGGCCAATCCATGAGTGAGGCCCCGCTCCGCTTCGGCGCCGTCATTCTCGCCGCGGGCGAGTCCAGGCGCATGGGGTCTCCGAAGGCCCTGGTCGAGATCGGCGGCCGCACCCTGATCGCACTTGCCGCGGAAGCCGCGCTCGCTTCGCCCGCATGGCCCGTGGTCGTCGTACTCGGCGCGCACGCGGAGCAGATCCGTCCGTCCCTCGCGCAGCTGCCGGTGCTCGCGATCGAGAATCCGGCGTGGCCGGAGGGCATGGCGTCCTCCATCCGCGCCGGCATCGCGACGCTGCGCCAGTTTTCCCGGTCCCTGAATGGCGCCCTGGTGGCCCTGTGCGACCAGCCGGCGTTCTCGCCGGCGATCATCGCCCGCCTCGTTGCCGAACAGCGCGCGACGGGGCGCGGAATCGCCGCGGCCCGCTACGGAGGGCGCTGCGGCGCTCCCGCACTTTTCATGAAGGAGCACTTTCAGGCGCTCGCGGAGCTGACCGGCGAAGCGGGGGCGCGGCTCCTCCTGAACGACGATCCGGCCAGGGTCGCCGCGGTGGATCTGCCGGAACTCGCCGCGGACCTCGACACGCCGGAAGACGTGCTGAAATTCGGGATTCGGAAGGCTGAAAGCGGAAATACCTGAATTTCCGAGCCCAAACCTCGGGTGCTCAGGCAGCCTGCTATGCGGGCAGCTGGGCCTTGAGAACCTTTTCGGTCTGGGCGGTACGGTAGGCGTCCACCGCGTCCTTGATCTTTGAATCGCCAAGCGCCAGGACGGCCCCCGCAAAGAGCGCAGCATTGACAGCGCCGGGCTTCCCGATGGCAAAAGTGGCGACGGGGACCCCGGCCGGCATCTGCACCATCGAAAGCAGGGAATCCAGCCCCTTCAGCGAAGCCGATTCCATGGGAACACCCAGGACGGGCAGCGGCGTGAGGGCTGCCGCGACGCCGGCAAGGTGCGCAGCGCCTCCCGCCCCGGCAATAACAAGCCTCAGTCCGCGGTCGGCCGCGCTCGTCCCCCATTCATGCATGAGCTGCGGCGTTCGGTGGGCGCTGATCACCCGCTTTTCGTAGGGGACACCGAGGGTGTCGAGCGTTTGCGCCGCGTGCTGCATGGTCTCCCAGTCGGAGATGCTGCCCATGATGATGCCGACAAGAGGCTTGGTCATTGCGAGAGACGTAGGCGGAAAAACGGTAGGCGCAAAGCGAAAAACGCAGCCAGGAACCCACAAACCTCAAACCAGCGAGGTCGTCTTGGTCCGGACCACCACCGTGCCTGCGATTTTGTCGTGCCACGCCTGCTTTTCCGAATCGAAGGCGATCCAAAAGAAGCCCAGCCAGAAGAATGTCGAGAGGAAGCAGCTCAGGGCCCGCACGACGACAGTCTCCCACTCAAGGGGTTTCCCATCGAGGCGCACGACCCGCAGTCCGAAGACCATGCCGCCGATGGTCGTTCCCTTCAATTTCCACATAATGGCTCCATAGATCGCCAGGGGCAGCATGTTGTGAACGCCGGCTAAGTGGATGCCCGGAAGCACAGCCAGGGGAAGCGTTACCAAACTTCCGAAGACCGCGCTTATGATCACACTGTCGATGAACAAGGCTCCCATGCGGATCCAAAAGCCGGCACGCGGAAGTCCAGCCGAGAACGTCTCCGTGGGGCAAGCCAGGGGAATCGGTCCGGCGGCAGGGGCAGCGGGAACCGGTTCGGGCATCGCGGCAGGAGCGGGTGGAGGCGCCGCAGGAGGGGGAGTCCCGGCCGGAGCGGCTGCCGCCGCCGGAGGCGCCTTGCGCGACAGGTGCAGCAGGGCCGTGACTGCGCAGCCAAAGCCCAGGACCAGGAGGAAGAACGAAATCAGGAAGCCCAGGATGGGGACGAGGTAGGCCAGCGCGCACAGGGCTCCGCCAATGAGGACCGCCCCTGCCGCGGGCAGCCGGTCGCCCGAGAGACCGCGTCCGATAAGGGCGTAGAGGGATGCCTTTCCAAACAGGCAGCAGGCGACGATCGCGCAGGGCACCAGCCCCACGGCCACAGGAATGCCGACAATTGTGAAGATCAGCAGGACACAAATAAGCGGGATCGCCAGCAGCGACAGGATGGTCGCGAGCACGGCCAGCCCCGGCCGCTCCACTAGCACATCACCGCATCGCCGGATTCCCTTCGGGAACAGGAGGGCCAGCAGCACATAGAATCCCAGGAAAACGAAGGTGAGGATCCATCTCCAGCTTTGGTAGTGGTCCCAAAAAATCGGCCAATCGGGGATCCTCCGCCCGCGCGCCCAGACGACGTTCGGGGTCCGCGGTCCAAAATGCGGTCCGGTGCTGAACGCGCCGCTCACGATGCGGCCGCGGACGATCGCGCCCGGGGCCCGATGGATCGATCCCATCACGCTGACGACATCGCCCCGGATGATGGCGTCCGGCCCCAGCGTCACTCCGCCCATGACCGCGACCACGTTGTGCCCCACCGTGCCATTGATCGTCGCCCCTCCCATGACAGCCACGGCATCGTGGCCGACCGAGCCATTCACCACGTTTCCACCCATCACGGAGACGAGGTCGTGGGAGACGGAACCGTCGACCACGTTGCCGCCCATGACCGCCACGACATCGCCCGTGATCTTCTCGTCCGCGGCAATCTCATTGCTGCCGAAAATCTGGACGCGATCATTCTTTCCGGCGCGATCGCCCTGGCGTTCGTCGGTGTAAGTCGTGTCTTGGTCGGCGTCCGGCGGGTCTGACGGCCTGGAAGGCGGAGTCTGGGCGAACGCGGCCGCGGCAATCGCAACGAACAGGCCGGCGCAGGCGGCGCGATGGGAGAGAAAGGCTTTCATTGGGTAATCGGGCCGAAAAGATTTTTTTGGCCGAAGAAGACGCGATGGGCGACCACCGCCAGGCCGATCAGAAGCGCGTAACAGCCGGCGATGAGCGCGACCGACCCGTAGAGCCAGGTCTGCGGGATGGCGTCGGAAACAACCCGGACGGATTCCGCCAGGCTCTCGTATGCGGACTGGAGAAACGCGAACCATGGGATTCGCATGGCGACCGCGCCGACCGCCTGCGCGGTCGCGTTGCTGCGGCTCAGAAAATACACCGCCGCCGCGGCGGCCGCGAGGAGCAGCATGAAGGCGCAGCGCACGCTCACGGGCCATTGCGCGTACGACCGGCGCCACCAGGGAAGCGCCGCGCGGCGGCCAACAGCCATGAGGACGCGGGCTTCGAGGGTCCGCGGCGCCGCGCGGTCGGGCAGGGCCCGCAGCGCCTTGTGGATGATATCTTCGAGTTTCTGGGGATCGGGCGATTGCATCAGGCGAGGGGGTCGGAGGGTTTCTGGCGGGGCCCGACAAGGATCTTGGCGAGCGCGGCCCGGCCGCGCAGGATGTCGGTCTTTACCTTGGAAAGGGAAATCTTCAGATGGCTCGCGATGTCCTCGTAAGCCATCTCGTCAAAGTGAAAGAGCACCAGGGGCACGCGCTGGCCCTCCGGCAGGTCCGCCAGGGCTCGCTCAAGAGCCTCCCGCCGGTCCGCAGCGTCCATCGCGTCGAAAAAAACGTCCGGAGCGGCGAATTCGACCTCGGGCCCAGCCTCTCCGGCATCCGTCTCGCGGAATTCCGAGAAGAAACGCCACCGCTTCCGATACCGCTGCAGGTGGTTCAGGGAAAGGCGGGTCGCCACCGTTTTCAGCCAGCCGCCGGCAGTGGGGCTGGTTGACAGCATCTCAAAATGCGAATGCGCCTTCAGAAACACCTCCTGCGCAATGTCTTCAGCCTGCGCGTCGTTTCCCGTGATCCGAGCGGCGGTGGTGAAGACCATGTTCTGGTAGGCGTGCATGAATGTTGTGAAGTCGGCGGGCGGGCTTGCTCCCGGTGATGGGGTTTGCACGGGATGGTTCGTCGCTCAGCCAGAGAACACCGTTAATGCTCCTGAGTTGCAAAAATGGGCGGCAAGGACGCCGGAAACAAAGCAAAAAGGCCCGCTCCTTGCGGAGCGGGCCCTAACCCAATTTTCCGAAATTGGATATTATACGGCCTGCTGGCCGGTCTCCCCGGTCCGGATCCGGATGACCTCGTCCACAGGGAGGACGAAGATCTTTCCGTCACCGATCTTGTCCGTCCGTGCCACGCTTATGATCGCCTGGATGGCCCGGGCAACGACCTCCTCGGGCACGACGATTTCGATCTTTATCTTCGGCAGGAAGTCCACCGTGTATTCGCTTCCGCGGTAAACCTCGGTATGTCCCTTTTGACGGCCGAAGCCCTTGACCTCCGACATGGTCATGCCCTCGACGTGAACGGCCGCGAGGGCCGTTTTCACCTCGTCGAGCTTGAACGGCTTGATGATGGCTACGATGAGTTTCATATGTGTGTTGGGTGGGGTTACGAAATCGATGAATTCGTCTGCTCGGGATAGGCGACACCGCCGTGCTCGTGCAGATCGAGGCCCTCAATTTCGCCGTCCTTGGATATTCGAAGGGTTCCCGTGGCCTTCACCGCGTACATGAGGATCATCGCGGCGATGAACACCCCGAGACCGATGCAAGTGTTGCCGATAAACTGGGCCACGAGCTGGTCGGTCCCGCCGTGATAGAAGAGACCCTTGACGACGGAGCCTGCCGAGTTATCGGCTCCGGTTGTCGTCGGTGCCCCAAACTGCCCCGTGGCAAAGAGCCCCAGGCTCCAGGTGCCCCACATGCCGGCCGCGCCATGGACGGGCCAGGCGCCGCAGGGATCGTCGATGCGGGCGTATTCCAGGAGATCGGTCGCGAGAATGACTATCACCCCGGCCACGGTGCCGATGCAAAGGGCGCCCCAGGGGGAGACCCAATAGCACGGGCAGGTGATGGCGACCAGGCCGGCCAGGAGGCCGTTGAGGGTGGCGCCGCAATCCCATTTCTTGGATCGCGGGTAGACGAAGAAGAGCGCCGCAAGTCCGCCGGTGCAGGCCGCCAGCGTCGTGTTCGTCGCGACCCGGGCGATGCCGATATAATCCATGGCGGAGAGCGTGCTACCCGGGTTGAACCCGTACCAGCCGAACCACAGGATGACGGCGCCCACCGAGGCGATCGTCATGTTATGGTAGGGCATGGGCCCGCCACCGTCGCGCTTGAACTTGCGACCCAGCCGGGGCCCGAGGACAATCGCGCCAGCCAGGGCGATCATGCCGCCGATCGTGTGGACAACGGTCGAACCCGCGAAGTCGTGGAAGGCTGCCTTCGGCCAGAAGGGGATGCTGTTCAGCCAGCCATCCGGACCCCAGGCCCAGTGGCCGAAGATCGGATAGAGAAAGCCGCTGACCCCGATGCTGTACCACAGGTCGCCCCAGAAGCCGGTGCGGCCGAGCATGGCGCCCGACGTGATCGTCGAGCACGTGTCGGCGAAAGCGAATTGGAAGAGGAAGAACGCCAGCGTGGCGACTCCGGTGCCCTCGTACGTGTCGCCGAGGTTCTGCAGGAAATACCACGGGTGTCCCGCCGCATCCCCATGGCCGATGAAGCCGTTGCCGTGCCCGAACATCCAGGCAAAGCCCCAGGCCCAGAAGAGGACGCCGCACAGGCAAGTGTCCACGATGCCTTCCAGGAGCACATTGACGGTCTCGCGGGTGCGCGCGAAGCCGGCCTCGAGGAACATGAAACCCGCCTGCATGAAGAAGACGAGAAAGGCGGTCACGAGGACCCACATCGTGTTGATCGGGCTGACATATGCCGGGTCGGGCGGCGTGGCTGGGGCTGCGGGCGCCGGAGCTGCTGCCGCCGGAGCTGCTGCAGGCGCGGCGGGGGCTGTCTGCGCATGCGCCTTCGGCGCGGAGCCGAAGTACATGGAGGCTCCAAACATCGCCAGGAGGCAAAGTCCCACTCCGATCATTTTTCCGCCAAAGATCGCGTAAAACAACGGGCGTTGGGTCGGATCCTTAATCTTTTCTATAAACTTCTTCATGATTGTAAGGTTTCTAGGCTGGTTGAGTTCTAGTTGGGCAGCGTTCGGAACGCCGGCGGTCTTTAGCAGGATAGATGCCAATTAATTTCTAATTAACCCTATATTGATATTCGTTAATGCTCATTTACTCCATTTGCGTGGCACGTAAGCCGCTAATTAGCAGGGCTGTAAGCAAGAACCCGAATCCACGAACCCAACAAAATCATGCCTGAAGCTCCTTCCACTCCGACAGCCCCGACGATGAAGCCCACTCTGGGACTCACCGGTTTGACCGTTAATGCAATGGCCCTGATCGCACCCGGCGCGTTCCTTTGGCTGACCTTTGAGGAACAAGCCCTCTATGGCGCTCCGGGAGCCGGGTCCGCCATGTGGTTCGGCATCCTGGTATCCCTGCTCCTGTGCTATGCCACAGCGATCAGCTATGCCGAGCTGTCCAAGCTCTATCCCGGAGCCGGCTCCTCGTACTTCTACGCCGAGCAGGCATTCCTGGCCAAGTCGAAGGCCTTCAAATACGCGCGGCTGGTCAAGTTCTTCACCGGCTGGGCAAGTCACCTGTATTACTGGGTCTATCCTGGCCTCATGGTGGGCGTCACCGGCCTGCTCATCGGCTATCTCGCCCCGACGTTCTTCCCGGACACATTCAGCAGCAACTATTCGAGTCCGCTGCTCATGTATCTGTTCTGCATCGTTTTTTCGGTCTTCGTCTCGTACATCGCCTACCGCGGTGTCAGCGGCAGCACGGCGGTCAACATCGCGGTGAACGTCATTCAAATCACGGCGCTGGTCGTCTTTTCGATCATTGCCATCGCCTACCGCGTTCAGCACAAGCAGGGCTCGACCGGTTTCCACCTCTCGAATGGAACCGCGGTGAGCTACCAGGTCGCGCAGGTTACGGTGAATGACGACAAGGGCAACCCGATGCCGGTGCTCGACGCAAACGGCAAGCCGACCAAGAACCCAGACGGGACCCCGGCCTACCAGATGACGGACGGCACGGACAAGGACGGCAGTCCCCTTCCCGCGGACGCCAACGGCAAGCCCACGACCGTGGACAAGGCCGCACCGTTCACGCTCGACTACACGGGCAGCTGGACGACGGACTCCAACAACAACGCCCAGTTCAACTTCCATCCAACAGCCAAGTCGGTGATCGGGCCGCACAAGTTCAGCTACACGTTCATTCAGGCCTGCATAGCGATCCTCATCCTGGTCGGCTTCGAATCCGTGACATCCATGGGCGAGGAGGCGAAGAATCCGAAGCGGGACCTGCCCTGGGCCATCCTTCTGTCCCTGACAATCCAGGGGGCGATCTGTTACCTATTCGAGTACTTCGCGGCGAACTACCTGCTGAACAACGGCTACACGCTGGGATCGGCAGGAGCCTCGAGCGCTCCGATCGGCGACCTGATGCTGATCACAGGCACCTGGCTGTTCGGCAGCGCATCGGCGGGCAAGGCCTTCATGCTCGTCCAGGCGCTGACCGTCTTCCTCGCGCTCATAGGAACCACGCTCGCCTGCCTCAACACGGGCGCCCGCGTCACCTACGCAATGGGCCGCGACCAGGAGGTCGGATCTCACTTCGGCCTGCTCCACGGAAAGAACCTCACGCCTCACAGGTCGATCTGGGTCCTCTGCGTCCTATCGATCGTCATCGGGATCGCCACCGTGACCACCTACCTTGGCGGCACGTCGCCCGCTGCCCTGGATAAGCACAACATCTGGTACAGCTTCGGGATATTCAACCAGGCCGCTTACCCAAACATGTACAACTCCTTCGTCATCGTGACGTTGATCAGCAACTTCGGAACGTTCCTGCTGTACATGACCACCTGCATCGTCGCGATGGTCGCCTTCAAGGAGCACCACACATTCCACGGCTTCAAGCATGTGGTGGTCCCGATCTTCGGGCTGCTGGCGAACCTGACATGCATGCTGTTCTACCTCATCGGGCCCTTCTCGGTGTCCGGGATGAGCTGGCACGAGCCCTATTGCGCCCTCGGCGTGGCCGCTGTGTGGGGAATCTACGGCGCGATCTACTTCAAATCGAACAGCAAGGCGCAAGGCAGGGAGATACTCCTGAGCGCGAAGCCCGCATAGTTCTCGTTTGACCCGGCCTGACACCGCATAAGCATCCAAGGCTCCGCTCGCGCTCCCGCGCGGCGGAGCCTTTTTTCTTTCAGCCCCCACCCCATGCGCCTTCGATACGCCCGCCTTTCGACCGCCGGATTCGTGCGGCCAACCAACGAGGACTGGTTGGATTTCTGGGAGTCGTCCGATCCGCTCGAGCGCGAGAAGCAGGGCAGCGTGGCCCTGCTGGCGGATGGTGTCGGTGGGTACGAGCATGGCGAGGTCGCGAGCCGGCTTGCGGTGGACGAGGCGCTCCGGGTGTTCAAGGAAACACCCGCGGACACAAAGCCCTACGACGTGCTGAAGCGGATGTTCACGTCCGCATGCACGCTCGTGCACGACACCGGCCTGAAGGAGCACGGCGGCAAGCCGATGGCGACGACGCTGCTGGCCTCCATCTTCCGGGACCGCACGATCTGCGTCGGCCACGTGGGCGACACACGGGCCTATTTCATCCGGCAGAAGACAATCCGGCGGCTCACCAAGGACCACGTCGCCACGGCCCTCCCCGTAAAGCTCGGCCTGATGCTCGAACGCCAGGCGATGGCCAGCCCCCAGCGAAGCCAGCTCACCCGGAGCGTCGGACTCGAGCCTTTCTGCCAACCCGAGTTCGCCACGCAATTCCTTCACCATGGCGACTTCATCCTCCACTGCACGGATGGGCTCCATGCCTTCGTTCTCGACGAGGAGATGTGCGCGATAATCAGCCGGCATCATCCGTACGATGCGTGCCGGGAGCTCGTTGCGATGGTGGAGAAGCGCGGGGGCGACGACAACATCTCGCTGCAATTGATCGAGGTCAGGGACTGGGAGAAGGTGGTCCAGGCAGCCCCGCCTCGCCTAACGATTGGACCCAAAACGGCCGACAAGCCGGCGGCCAAGACGACCACCGCGGGCGGCGGCGACCTGACGCCCGGCATGCTCCTGGACGAACGCTTCGAACTAACGGACCTTGTGGCGAGAAGCAACATGGCGTCGATTTTCAAGGCCAAGGACCGGCGCACGGGCGACAGCGTAGCAATAAAGGTCCCCCTCATGGCATTGGAGAGCGACATAGCCGGCTTTGAACGGTTCAGCCGCGAGGAGGAAATCGGCGCCCGGCTCAATCACCCCGCCATCCTCAAGGTCATCAAGGTGGACGGCCAAAAGAGCCGCCCGTACCTGGTGATGGAGTTCCTTGACGGCAAAACCCTGGCCGACGTGCTGGCGAAGCAGAAGCCGCTTCCCGAGCCCGAGGCCGTGAGCTATGCGAGTCGCATCTGCGAGGCGCTCGAGTACCTCCATGCGAACGGCATCGTTCACCGGGACCTCAAGCCCCAGAACATCATGGTCTGCGAGGACGGCAGCCTCCGCCTCTTCGACTTCGGCATCGCGCGCGTGGAGAAGGCGCGCCGGCTCACGTTTGTCGGCCTGACGCCGGCCATGGGCACGCCGGATTATATTTCGCCCGAGCAGGTGAAGGGAAAGCGCGGTGACGCCCGCAGCGACATCTACAGCCTGGGCGCGATTCTCTACGAGATGACCACCGGCTCGACGCCCTTCGAGGGCGAAAGCCCTTATGTGGTGATGAACGCTCGCGTCACGGGCGATCCGGTTGCTCCGCGAAAACTGAATCCCCAGCTAACGCCTATCATTGAGGAGATCATCCTTCACGCTCTCGAGCGGGATCCGCGCCAGCGCTACGCCTCGGCGGTCGCAATGAAAGCCGAGCTCGACAACTACAATGTCGTCGAGATCACCGATCGCCACCAGAATCTCCGGGCGCCCCAGCCGTGGAAGAGCAAGCGGCATCTGTACATCCTCATAGGCGGGCTCGTCGTCGGTTGGATCGCCCTTTTTGGCCTCCTCGCGCATTTCCTGCGCTCACGGCACTGATCTTCCGACTGCGAACGGGCATCCCCCAGGGTAAAATCCTTGGGAATGCCCGTGCTGGAATGAATATTGCTCAACGGGTGGCGCATGATGCGCGTTTCATGGAAAACGTGCGCAGCCAGTCTCGGCACCCCATGGGACTACATTGAGGTCCTTGCCGTCATTGCTGTCGTCACGGTGGGCGGATGGTTCACACCCCTGAACTACCATGCTTTCGGCTATATTTACCTTCTGGCGGTCATCGCGCTCAGCCTTCGCATAAGCCGATGGCCTGTTCTCGTCGGTGCGGTTGTGAGCGGAGTGGCCTGGAATTTTGTGTTCGTGCCGCCACGGCTCTCATTCTCCATCTTCCACTTCGACGACTACCTCCTGCTGGCCACCTATTTCGTCGTCGCTTTGATCGGCAGCCAGCTCGCGGTGCTGCGCACCGCCGATGCGCGCGCAAAAATCCTCGCTGAATCCGAACGCATGCACCAGACGCTGCTCGACAGCGTGTCCCACGAGCTGAAGACGCCGATCGCCGTGTTCCGGTCCGCGGTGGACCAACTCGGAACGGCCGACCCCGTCAAACGCGAGGGCCTGGTCGCCGAAATCCGCGCCTCAGTCCAGCGTCTGGACCATTTGATCGCCAATCTGCTCAATCAGACGCGGCTCGAGTCCGGCGTGCTGAAACCGCAGCTCGACTGGTGCGACGCGTGCGATCTGGTGGCGTCCGCCCGGCGGGCGGTCGGCTTCCGCCTGGACGGCCATCCGCTTGCGGTGGACATCCCCTTGGATTTTCCGCTCCTTCTCGCCGACGCCGCCCTGATGGAACAGGCGATCGCGCACCTCCTCCTGAACGCTGCTATCCATACGCCGCCGCCAGGAAGGATTTGGCTCGGCGCGGGGGCAGACGAGAAATCCGACCGCGTCTTCATCGCCGTCGCGGACGAGGGGCCGGGAATCCCGGCCGAGCTTCGCGAGCGGATTTTTGACAAATTCAGCCGGGGGCCCACCCCCCGGATCGGAGGTCTCGGCCTGGGCCTCTCCATCGTGCGCGGCTTCATGCTTGCGCAGGGGGGTGAAGTCTCGGTCGAATCGAGGCTAGAGGGCGGCTCCCGCTTTATCCTTTCCTTACCCCGGGCCGCCCACGAACCCGTGCCAAACGGATGAGTCTCGAGCGAAAACCCGACATTCTTCTCGTTGACGACGAAGCACAGCTTCGCCGGCTCCTGCGCTCCGCGCTCGAGGAGGCGGGCTACACCGTGCGCGAGGCTGAAACCGGACGCACCGCCCTGGGGGAAATTGCTCTCCACACTCCCGATCTCATGATCCTGGATCTCGGCCTTCCGGACATTCCCGGTGAAGAGGTATTGCGCGCCATGCGCCCCCTTACCTCCGCTCCCGTGCTGATCCTCTCGGTCCTCGGGCATGAAAAGAGCAAGATCGCCGCGCTGGACGCGGGGGCGGATGACTATCTTACAAAACCCTTCGAGGGGGGGGAGTTGCTGGCCCGCCTGCGCGCGCTCCTGCGCAGGGCGCATCAGGCGCTGACGACCGAAAGGAACTTCTGCTTCGGCCCCATCCAGGTGGATTTGGAACGCAGCCGCGTGCTGCGAGACGGCAGGATGATAAAGCTGACCGCCATGGAATACGGGCTGCTGCGCCTTCTGGTCACGAATCGGGACAAGGTGCTGACCCATCGCCATATTCTGCGCGAGTTGTGGGGGCCGCAGGCGGCAAAGAACACCAATTACCTGCGCATTTACATGATGCGCCTCCGCCGGAAGCTCGGCGATGAGCTCGATTCCGCGGGCCACTTCCAAACCGAATCGGGTGTCGGATACCGCTTCGTGAGCGACCCGGCCCCTGCCCGGTGACCTACAGGAGCATAAAGGCGGCTGCGAGGATCAACGTCGGAGCCAGCGCGGAAACCAGCAGCCAGAACGGGGAGACGCCATCCGGGAAGAATCTCTGCAGTATCGTCTGCCCGGCCGGATTCGGCGCATTGGCGATCACAGTGAGGCCGCCCCCGGTGACGGCGCCCGCCACCACCGCATATTTGAAGGGCTCGGTGAATCCGGGAACAAGGGTCGCGAGGTAAGTGATGGCCGCGTTGTCGTTGAATCCCGTGAGTATCGTCGCCCATACAAACAGCGAGACCCGCCCCAGGCTCTTCAGGACCGGCTCAAGCCACCAGCTTTGCAGGCCACCGTGCACGACAAGGCCGGCGAGAAAGAAGCCCACCAAGAGCGGCGCCCGCAGGTCCAGCTTCTTCTGGTAGTGCGCCGTCGCCTGCGCAAAAGCCATGTAGAAGAGAAAGCCGCCAATGAAAAGGGCGGGAAAATGGGCCACCGCCACCGTGTACGCCAGGAACAGGACCTGAACTGCGATGATCCAGTTTGGAATATAGGCGCCGCCGCCCTGGGTCAGGGCGCGGCCCTGCTTCAGGTAGGTCTGGTTGAGCTCGTCGAATTCCTTTCGGAAGATGACGTAATACAGCATCGTGGCCGCAACGATGCCGGTGAACGCCTTCCATCCGAAGTGCATGAACATGTAGGCCATGTCCCAGTGCCAGGGCCCCGCGGCCATGACCATCGGCGGCGCCGCGAACTGGGTGAGGGTTCCGCCGACGGAGACGTTGACGAAGAGGAGGCCGATCGTGGCGTAGCTCAGGCGCGGCGAGGGCCGGTAGTGGTAGAACTGCCGGGCGAGAAGAAGGGCTGAGATGGTCATCGCCCCGGGCTCCGTGATGAATGAGCCGAAGAGCGGGCCTATGATCAGGATCGACAGCCACCATGCGCTCAAGGTCGCGCCGCCTGTGGAGGCAAAGAGAAACAGGCAGCGCTCCGCGAACCGCAGCATCGGCCGCGTGGAGGCGAGCGCCATGATCACCATCACGAACATGGGCTCCGTGAAATCCACGCGGTGGCCGATATAATCAAGCGCGGTGCCCCAGCTCTTCCAGGCGGATATGGCAAGGGCAAGAATGACGGACCAGATGCCGAACACAGCCTCGACCTCGCCGAGAAAATGCAGGATCTGGCCGCTGAAGCTCACCTCGGGAACCTCGTTCCCTTCATCGTCCATCGTAAGCGACCGCTGCGCCTTGGGAACGGCCCGGTGCCTGGCCTCAGCCAGATGGGCCCAATGCCTGAACTTCGGGGTCAGGAAAGTGTGAATGATGGCCAGCATGAAGATGATGCTGGCGACGAGATTGAACGGATCGGCGTGCACGCGATCCGAAAGGGTCTGGTACAGCCCCTCACCGGACATCGGTGGATAGCGGTCCAGCGGCAGCGGAAAATCGCCGCCGATCGGCTGCATCCCCGACGGGGATGCAGCCGCGAGGCAGAATCGCAGAAACATCAAGCCAGGCGCCGCCGCAACTGCCGGAAAAGCACGACGCCGTACCCGATCACAACACCGGCCGAGACCCACCACTGGCTGAAGGTGCCGGGCGCGAAAAGAACCGGGCAGAGAAACTGGACCAGCGCGAGCGCGACCAGCAGGTAAGCCACTCGCCTGAATGAGCCAGGCGTCGCCGCCCAGCCGCTCGTGAACTTTCCCTCCTGCTGGAGCTTCTCGTAACGGTGCCGGGCGATATCCTGGATGGATCCGAAGATAAGCCCGATCATTCCGCCTGCCAGCAATGCTGCCGGCAGGCGGAGGGAGTCGATAATAGGGGTTTGCATTGGCAATCCTACTGAACGGGCGTTTCGGCCTTCGTGTCCATGACGAAACCGGAATACCCGGGCGCGCCCATTTCGGGCATGTCCAGACCCGCGATCTCAACTTCCTTGCTCACGCGGTTGCCGACCAGGACCTCCGCGATCTTGTAAGCGATGATGGAAAGGACGGACAGGGTGACGAAGCAGACGACGACGCCGATGGTCTCGGCCTCAAGCTGGCCGAAGCCGCCGCCGTAGAACAATCCCGTGACCTTCCCGGAAACGCCATTCCATCCGTCTCCGTACGTTCCATCCGCGAAAAGGCCTAGGGAGAGGCAGCCCCATGCGCCGTTGACGCCGTGGACGGAGATGGCTCCGACGCAGTCGTCGATGCCGATCTTGTCAAAGAAGAAGACCGACTCGACCACCAGGATGCCGGCGACCAAACCCAGGGCCGAGGCGCCGAAGGCGCTCACGAAGGCGCAGGGGCAGGTGATGGCCACGAGGCCGGCCAGCATGCCGTTGCACATCATGGCCGGATCCGGCTTCTTCGTCTTGAACCACCACATCCAGAGCGTCGCGCCCACCGCGCCTGTCGCGCTGGCGAGCATCGTGTTGACGGCGACAACGGCGATGCGGAGATCGGTGGCCGCGAGGCTGGAGCCCGGATTGAATCCGAACCATCCGAAGGCCAGGATGAATGTGCCGAGCATGACCAGGGGGATGCTGTGCGGAATGATCGGATTCACGATCTTTCCGCTGCTGTCGTACTTTCCATGGCGGGGACCGATCAACCAACAGAATATAAGGCAGATCACTCCCCCCTGCATATGCACGACCGAGGAGCCGGCGAAATCCACGTGCCCGTGGCCGATGCCCCAGTTGACGCCCATCTGCGCCAGCCAGCCGGCGCCCCAGACCCAGTTTCCGAACACCGGATACATGAATGTCCCGATGCATGCCCCGTAGATCATGAAGGCCGAGAATTTCCATCGCTCAGCGGCGCCTCCGGTTGGAATCGTCGCGGTGGTGTCCATGAACACCATCTGGAAGAGGAAGAGCGCGAAGGCCGCACAATCGTAGCCCGCGCCCTTAAGGAAGAACCCCTTGGCTCCCAGAAGACCGAGGAAATGGCCTCCGATCGTTATGCCGAGTTCCTTGTTCAAGCCGGCGTAGCCGCCCATCGTCGCAATGCCGCCTCCGATCGGATTGTTGGGATCGGCCATGCCGCCAAACATGAATGCAAACCCGCATATGTAGAATCCGAGCATTCCCAACGGGTAGATCATGAAGTTCATGGCCATCGTGTGACCGGCGTTCTTGGCGCGGCACAGGCCGGTTTCGACGAGCGCGAATCCGGCCTGCATGAACATGACGAGGAAGCCCGTGACCAGGGTCCAGGTGAAGTTGATCGCCACCCGGTTGTGGCCGACCGAGTCGGACAGCTTCACCGCCAGCGGCTCCAGCTTGGCCTGCGCCGTGTAGTCATCGAACGCCTTCTTGGCGTCCTGATACGCCTTAAGCTTCGCCGGGTCTTTCTTGTCGGCGTCGCTCAAGTCGGCAGGCGCGCTGACGACGAACATGGTTCCGCCGACCGACTGGGCGTCGGCCGTGCCGCCTGTCGCATAGCCACCCGGGTCGGGTGCGGGGTCGTCGGCAAGAAGCCTCGCCGTGTTTGTTGTCCATAAAAGCGCCGCTCCGAGTAGAGCCGCGCGCAACCATTTCGTGCCAATGGATTGGGTAGTCATATGAGGAGGGCTGCCGATCTCCCCAGGCCGAGAAACTAACTGACCGGGGAAAACCTAGCCCCCTGCAGTCAGCAAAACAGATGCCAATTAACGTAAATTAAACATTAACATAGGTTTATATAATATATATACTATGTTTACTAAAAATCCGGGAACAGCAGCGTCATAAGCAGTTGTTCATTATAAAGAAATGGCCGCTGACTGGTTGCGGCCTATCCGTGCAGGCGGATGAGTGCGCTAAATCCGCGTTAATTCTTGGCAAATACGGGCAAGAAAAGGAGCTATGCACCGACCCGCGGTGCTTCGACGGTCGAGCCAGTGCTGCCCGAACCGCCGGCAATGCACCGGGCGACTGTCGCTTCAAGGTCCTCGAGATCGAAAGGCTTCATCATCACAACCGCCGCTCCCGCGTTGAGCGCGAGGTTCCTCGCCTCCTGTGTCGCCACGCCCGTCATCATGAGAACGGGGATCCTCTTGAGCAGCGGATCGGCCTTCAGCGTCCTGCAAACGGCGACCCCGTTCATCAGCGGCATCTCGAGATCGAGCATGATAAGGTGGAGATCAGGAAACCGTTCAGCGGCCAGTTCCAAACCCTTCCTTCCGTCGCCGGCGAGCACGACTTCATAGCCAAGATTCTGAAGGAAGTACTCGAGAGCCTTCAGCACGGACGGAACGTCGTCGATGATGAGGATGCGGGCCATGGCGGAAGCGGGGAACCTATTCAATCGGCCGCCGCAAAATTGTCACGATTGAAGAAGGGCGCGCAATTCCTCCGCAGTCGTCGCGGGCGCCCGGCACGAATATTCCTCGCAGACATAGGCCGTTGCCCGCGGCGGCCGGAGCGCCAGGGACCCAAGCCAGGGCGCCAGTTCCAGAATCCACGCTTGGGCGGGGCTTCCGTCGAGCCCCAGGAGGGCCCGCGTCGGCCCGAGCCGTTCGTGGCAAACCGCGGCGAGGGCCCGGAAATCCCCCTTCGAAGGATCGCCGACCAGCACGACGTGGCGAGGCGCGCCCAGTCCCATCTCGAAGGCGCAGAGCATCTGCGGCAGCGCCTGGGGCATCCGGCTCCACTGGGGCCGGAAAGCGGCGAGCGTCCGGAAGGCCCTCGTCGGAAGATCGCCGCCCGGCACGCCCTCATGCCGGAAGGCTCCAAGCCTGAGGAGGTTCATCGCGGCCACCGAACTCGGTGCCGGTTCCGCGCCATCGTAGTCCTCCTTGAGCCGGACAAGGACGTCGGAGGCCCCAATGGCGGAGTTGAAATAGCCGCCGCCGGCCTCGTCCCAGAAAAGCTCGTCCATCTTTTCCTGGAGCCGAAAAGCCCAGGCGAGCCAGCGCTGCTCGAATCCGGCCTCGTAGAGATCGATGAGGCCCTGGATGACCAGCGCATAATCCTCCGCGAAGCCTTCCGTCGCTCCCCTGCCATCAAGGAAGGCCCGGAAGAGCACGCCGCGCTTCCCGTCGGCGAGTTCGGACTGCAGGAATTCAGCGGCTCGAACGGCCGCGGCCCTATAGGCTTCGCGCCTGTCCGCGAAGGCGTCCGCAGGCACCGCGGCGGCCCGCGCGAGCGCCGACACCATCAGGCCGTTCCAGGCGGCGATGATCTTCTCGTCGCGCTGGGGGCGAGGCCGCCGGCCGCGCACCGTGCGGAGCGTCTCAAGGCAGCCGGATATCCGGTCGCTCGCCTCCTGGGCGCCGATCCCGAAGCGGCGGGCGGTCGCATCCAGCGAGCCGCGGACGGCGAGCAGGTTCCTTCCGCGGAATTCGCCGTGCGGGTCGCGCGGCGCGGAAACATTGCCTTCCGGAAGGACGCCAAAATGCCCGCAGAACAGCGGCGCATCCGTCCCAAGGGCCGCGGCGATCTCCTCCTGCGTCCAGACATAGAACGCGCCCTCGACGGAGGAGCCGTCTCCCGCCTCGGAATCCGCATCCTCCGCGGAGTAGAACCCACCGGCCGGATGGGCGAGGTCCCGGAGCGCGTACTCGAGGATGTCCCGCGCGAGCCAAGCGTGCCGCTCGTCCCCGGTAGCCTGCCAGGCCTCGATCGCGTTGAGCGCGATCTGCGCCTGGTCGTAGAGCATCTTCTCGAAATGCGGAACGAACCAGTCCTCGTCCACGGAGTAGCGGTGGAAGCCTCCGCCGACATGGTCGTGGATGCCGCCGCGGGCCATCTGCTGGAGCGTGCGGACGGCCATCTGAACGGCCACGCCGCCCGCATCGCTTTGGACGCCCTCCATGGCCGCGCATCGGAAGAGGAATGCAAGGTTGCCGGCGCGGGGGAATTTCGGCGCTCCGCCGAATCCGCCCCGAGCGGGGTCGAACTCGTGCTCGAGGTAACCAAGGGCCTGCTCGAACGCCCCTCTCGCCGCCGCAAGGGCGTCCTCCCCGGCGAGCTCCCCTCCCCCCGACGAACGGCGGCTCAGGGCCGCGAGCGCCCGCTCGCCCTCGGCGACGAGCTTGTCCCGCTCCAGGCGCCAGCCCTTGGCTATCGTCTGGAGGATCGATGGAAAGCCAATGCGCCCCTGGCGGTCCTCCGGAGGAAAATAGGTGCCGGCGTAGAACGGCTTGAGCTCCGGGGTCAGCCAGACGCTGAGAGGCCAGCCGCCATGCCCAGTCGATGCCTGGAGGTAGGCCATGTACACGCGGTCGAGGTCCGGGCGCTCCTCCCGGTCCACCTTGATCGAGACAAAGTCATCGTTGAGAAGCGCGGCCACCGCAGGATCCTCGAAGGATTCGTGCGCCATGACATGGCACCAATGGCAAGTGGAGTAGCCGATGCTCAGGAATATCGGCTTCTGATCGGAGCGCGCCCGGGCCAGGGCCTCGCCGCCCCAGGGATGCCAGTCCACCGGATTGCCCGCGTGCTGGCGGAGGTAGGGCGATTTCTCGCCTGCGAGCCGGTTCATTCGCCCAGCACCCAGGCGAAGATGAGCGGGGCGACAATCGTGGCGTCGCTCTCTATGATGAACTGCGGCGTGTTCACGCCAAGCTTTCCCCAGGTGATCTTCTCGTTGGGCACCGCTCCTGAATAACTGCCGTAGCTCGTGGTGGAATCGCTCACCTGGCAGAAATACCCCCACAGCGGCACGTCGGGATGGCCCAGGTCCTGGTGCAGCATCGGCACGACGCAGATCGGAAAGTCGCCGGCGATCCCGCCGCCGATCTGGAAGAAGCCGATCGATCCCGTTCCGTCGCGGAGCGTCCTCGCGGTCTCTTCGTACCAGGCGGCAAGGAACATCATGTATTCGACGCCGCTGCGCACCGTGTGCACATTCCGGATGGCGCCCGTCATGCAGTGGGCGGCGTACATGTTGCCCAGCGTGGAATCCTCCCAGCCGGGCACGATGATCGGCAGGTCGCGTTCGCAGGCCGCCAGGACCCAGGAGTTCTTCGGGTCGATCTGATAGCTGTCCCTCAACGTGCCACGGCGGAGCAGCCGATAGATGAATTCGTGGGGCAGGCAGCGCTCGCCCGACTGGTCGGCGGCCGTCCATTCCTGGAGGACAGCGTGCTCGATCCGGCGCATGGCCTCCTTCTCCGGGATGCAGGTGTCGGTCACGCGGTTCAGGTGCCGGTCGAGAAGCGCCTGCTCGTCGGCCGCCGTGAGCTGGCGGTAGTTGGCCACCCGCTCGTAGGCATTGTGCGCCACCAGGTTGAAGACGTCCTCCTCCAGGTTGGCCCCGGTGCAGACGACCGCATGGACTTTGCCCCGCCGGATCATCTCGGCGAGGGACAGCCCGAGCTCGGCAGTCGACATGGCTCCGGCGAGCGTGACCATCATTTTTCCGCCCTTCCTCACATGCGAGTCGTAGGCTTTCGCGGCGTCGAGGAGCGTCGCCGCGTTGAAATGACGGTAGTGCCGCGCTATGAACTTGGAGACCGGTCCCTTTGCCCGGGCCAGGGCTGCGTTGGCGACCTCCGGGCGGGTGGACTTCCGTTTTCCTTTCATGGACACGCGATTTCAATAAGAGGCCCTGCGCGGAAGCGCCACAAAAAATTGGCTCACGTCCGCCGCCGCTCACGTTTTTGTGGCGAAATTCGCGGAGACGTATTTGCTGTGCGCAGTGCTTTCCGTAACGAACCTGATCAAATCGTTCGTCTCGCCCGATGGGGGGCGCGTGGAGATCGTGAACGTTCCCGAGTTTCGGCTGGCCGCGGGGGAGCAGTTCGCGCTGCGCGGCGAGAGCGGATCGGGCAAGACCACGTTCCTTCACCTGCTCGCGGGCATACTCGCGGCCGACGGCGGAAGGATCGAGATCGCCGGGACCGACATGGCATCGCTCTCGGAGCCGCGGCGAGACCGGCTCCGCGCCGAAAAACTTGGTTACATTTTCCAGACGTTCAACCTGCTCCAGGGATACACCGCGCTCGAAAACGTCATGCTGGGGCTCGCGTTCGGCACGGGGGCGGACCGGACCCGCGCCGGGGAGCTCCTTGCGCGCGTCGGGCTCGCCGGGCGCCTGCGCCATTTTCCGCGCCAGCTTTCGACGGGCCAGCAGCAGCGCGTCGCCGTGGCCCGGGCCCTGGCTAACAGGCCGAGGCTCGTGCTCGCGGACGAGCCGACCGGAAACCTGGACCGGAAGCGCTCGCGGGAAGCGCTCGAGCTGATCCGCGAAGTGTGCCGGGAGAGCGGGGCGGCCCTCCTTCTGGTCAGCCATGACGAGGAAACCCTGTCGCAATTCGATCGGGTGGCGGATTTCACGGGCATCAATCGGGCGGGCATGGCATGAGGGCCCTACCGCTCATCCTCTATCGGTCGCTGCGGCAGCACGCGCTTTCGACCCTGATCACCGCCGGAAGCATCGCGCTTGCGAGCGGGCTTCTCATGGCGGTCTGGATGGTGAAGGTCCAGTCACAGGAGACCTTTGTCGCCACGACGACCGGATTCGACGCCGTCCTCGGGGCCCGGGGATCCAAGCTTCAGCTGGTCCTGAATGCGATATTCGACCTCGAGGCATCTCCCGGAAACCTCGCCTGGTCGGATTACCTGTACATCAAGCGCCATCCGGCCGTGAAAACCGCCATCCCGATCGCGGTCGGCGACAACCTCCGCGGCTACCGGATCGTTGGCACGACGAACGAGCTCTTCACGGGCGTCGAGTATGCCCCGGGACGAAAATTTGCGGTCGAAGCCGGCGGGAGGCTCTTCGACGAAGGCGCCAGGGAGGCCGTCATCGGAAGCTTCGCCGCGCGAAAGCTCGGCCTCAAGCTCGGCGACACGTTCCACCCCTTCCACGGGCTGACCTTCAACGCGACCGGACCGAACGACCAGCATCCCGACCTCTTTACGGTCGCGGGGATACTCAAGCCGACGAACACGCCCGTGGACCGCGTGGTGTGGATACCCCTCCATGCGCTGCAGACGATGACCGGCCACGACCCGAAGTACGCGACCGAGGTCAGCGCGGTGCTGATCCAGCTTCGCGCGCGATCGGCGGGCATCATGCTCGACATCCTGTACAACCGCCAGGGGAACCGCCTGACCTTCGCCTATCCCGTCTACGCAATCATCGCGGAACTCTTTGGCCGCATCGCCTGGTTCGACCGCGTCCTTACGCTGGTTTCCTATCTCGTCGGCCTTGTCGCGGCGGGCTCGGTCCTGGCCAGCATCTATAATTCGATGAGCGCGCGCCAGCGGGACCTCGCCATTCTCCGGGCGCTCGGGGCGCGCAGGTCCACGATTTTCGGCGCGGTCGTCGCCGAGGCGGCCGCAATAGGCGTCCTCGGCAGCGCGGCCGGGTTCGGCGCCTATTTCGCGCTCGTCGGCTTTGCCGCAGGGGTGATCCGGGACCAGACCGGCGTCGTCCTTGACGTGTTCGCGGGACATCCCGTCCTCTGGATCTGCCCGCTGGCCATGGTTGGCCTTTGCGCACTTGGAGGGATGGTGCCGGCATTCAAGGCCTACCGCACTCCCGTGGCCGAGACGCTGTCGCCCCTGTCCTGACAAGCTCCCGCTTGTGCCTGGCAAGAATTCCCCTATATTTGCCAACCGAACCATGCGAAGCCGACTGTTTCTTCTCGGATTGGCGATCCTGGCGGGTGGCGCGATGGCGGCGCCCCCGGAGCTGGACCGCGGCTATCTTAAGCTGGGCTTCGACCGGCTTGCCGGCTACAAGTTCGTGCAGCCGCCGACCGATCCGGTGACCGACACCAAGAATCCGCCGACAGGCGAGGAACAGATTCCGGCCGAGGTCAAGGGCTGGAGCGGCCAGAAGGCGATCGTCACAGGCTTCATGCTTCCGACAAAGCTTGAGAACGGGAAGGCCACTGAGTTCCTGCTCATGGCGAACCAGATGGCCTGCTGCTATGGGACCGTGCCGAACATGAACGAATGGATCGTCGTCCGGATGCCCCAGGGAACAGCCGTGACGCAGGACGTGCCCATATCATTCTACGGAACGCTCAAGGTTGGCGCCATGTTCGAGAATGGCTACATGACCGGCATCTACGAGTTCGACGCCGAGCGGGAGAGTATCAGCCCCTGACGGGCTACCGCGAGATATCGGACTGGGTCAGGATCCGGTATCCCCGGGCGGCGACCGACTGCGCCGCGACGTCGGCATCCTCGACGCTGATCGCCAACGCTCCCTTGCCGTCGGGCCTCTTGATGAAGCTGTAGACGTAGCGGATGTTGACCTCGGCCTCCAGAAGGGCGGCCAGGACGCCGGTGAGCTTGGATTCGTCGTCGATCTCGACGACGAGGAGGGTTGCCTCGCTGTAGGGAAAGTCATTGTTGATCATGAGCTCCCGCGCCTTGTCCGGATCGTCGACCACGAGCCGGACAATGGCGCTGTCGGCCGAATCGAGCACGGTGATGGCCATCACGTGCACGTCGTTTTTCTTGAGCAGGGCCGACAGTTCGTGGAGACGGCCGACCTGATTCTCGGTGAACACGGAGAATTGCGTCACAGGATCGAGGGGCGTCGTGCTTGTCCGGGGGGCTGACATGATTGTTACCATGCCACGACTATAGCAACCCGCGGCGGGGTCAACGGGGGGCTTGCCGATGACGACCGGCCGGATTCAGATATCCGGCGATGCCCGACGATCTTCCGGCCCACCACGCCGCCATGCAGGATCGCGCGCGCAGGGGCGCGCGCCTCGTCCTCCACGGCATCGCCCTGAACGCGGTGCTCGCAGTCCTGAAGATCGCGGGCGGAATCGTCGGCCACACGTACGCGCTGATCGCCGACGGAACGGAGTCGCTTCTCGATGTCTTCTCCTCGGCGCTGGTCTGGACGGGATTCCAGGTCGCCGGCCGCCCACCCGACGCAGATCATCCCTTTGGCCACGGCCGGGCGGAACCGCTTGCGGCGCTGGCCGTTGCCAGCCTGACGTTCCTGGCGACCGGCTGGATCGGCTGGCATGCCGTCCACCTGATCATGACCCCCCACGCCGGTCCGCACTGGTTCACGCTTCCCCTCCTTGCAGGGATCGTGGGGGCAAAGATCGTCTTTTCGCGGCGCATGAACGACGCGGGGGCGGAGGCCGGCAGCATCGCGCTCGGGATCGAGGCATGGCACCACGGCTCGGACGCGCTCACTTCCGCGGCGGCCTTCGTGGGCATATCGATCGCCGTGGCCGGCGGCCGCGGATGGGAGGCCGCCGACGACTGGGCCGCCCTCTTTGCCTGCACCGTCATCGCATTCAACGGCGTGACAGCTCTCAACAAGGCGCTCGGCGAGATCATGGATGCGGCCGTGCCACCGGCCGTCGAAAACGGAATTCGCTCCATCGCGGCCGCGGTCCCGGGCGTGCGCGCCCTCGACAAATGCCGCGTTCGCAAGAGCGGGCTCAGCCACCTGGTCGACATTCATGTGCGCGTGAACGGCGACATGACGGTCCGCGCCGGGCACGATATCGCGCACGCCGTGAAGGATGCCCTGCTCGCCTCGGCGCTTCGCGTGACGGATGTGTCCGTCCACGTCGAGCCCATGAAATAGGCGCCCGTCCGGCTCAATCCCCAAGATCGAGGCGATAGCCGATGCCCGCCTCGGTTTTGAGGAACCGCGGCGAACGGGGGTCGTCCTCGAGCTTCTGGCGGAGATGTGTCATGTAGACCCAGAGGTACTGGGTGTTTTTTTCCGAGTTGGGCCCCCAGAGCTCCCGCAGGAGCTGACCGTGGGTGACGACGCGGCCTCCATGCAGCGCCAGCGTGCGGAGGAGGTCGTACTCCCGGGCGGAGAACTTCACCTCCTTGCCGCCGCGACGCACGATGCGTGTCACGAAATCGATATCGACGTCCCCGAACCGAACCACGGATTGCTCTTTGGCGGGCTGCGCCCGACGGAGGACCGCCCTCAAGCGAGCGACCAGTTCCAGGGCCCGGAACGGCTTTGTGAGGTAGTCGTCCGCCCCAAGGTCAAGGGCCGCGATCGTCTCCGGCTCGCTGTCGCGGACCGTGAGCACAAGCACCGGAACCCGCGACCACTCCCGCAGCCGGCGAAGCACCTCCTTTCCGTCCATGTCCGGAAGCCCGAGATCGAGGACGATACCCTCCGGACGCCAGCCGGCGGCCTCGGTCAGGCCCAGATTGCCGCTCTCGGCGTCGTGAACTTCGAAACCGGCGGCCTCCAGCGTGACACGCAGCAGGCGCCGGATCTGGACTTCATCATCGACGATGAGGACGCGGGGCCGATGTTGGGTCATTCGCTCGGCACATCCTCGGCCTCCCGATGCGGCAAGTAAATTGTAATAACGGCTCCGCCTCCCGGATTTTCCCCGACGACGATATCCCCCCCCTGCGCGGCGACAAAGCCCCGGACAATCGAAAGCCCGAGCCCCAGTCCGCCGGCCCGGGCCGCGTCACCCCGCACGAATTTCTTGAACAGGCGCTCCCGCATGGCCGGCGGAAAGCCCGGGCCGCGGTCGGCGACGGTGAAAAACACACGCTTTCCGTTTCGCTCCGGGCCCGCAGTCACGAAGATCGGCGTCTCTGCGGGCGTGTGCACGGCCGCATTCAGCAGGAGATTCGCAAGCGTTTCCTCGGTGAGCGCAAAGTCGACGAACAAGGGCGGCATGTCATCAGGGATGGCGAGTTCGAGCGGATGCCCCGCCAGGGCCTCCCGGACGCTCACGCGGGCCGCCGCGACGAGATCGTGCGCGCTGCACCACACCCGGTGCGGCTGGAGCGCCCCGCTCTCAAGCCGCGTCTGGTCCAGGAGATTCTTGACGAGACGGTTGAGCCGGGCGACGGCGGTCCTGCCCTCGGTCACGAGGCTGCTGCGCAGGGCCTCGTCCGCCCCGCCGATGTTCTCGAAGACCGCCGCAATCACCGCCAGGGGGGTTCGCAGTTCGTGGGAGACGCTGTCCAGCAGCACGCGGTGGAGTTTTTCCGATTCGGCGAGCAGCTTCTCATGCTCGCCGGCAGCGCGCAGCGTCTCGCGCTCGACGCTCAGGGCGAGCTGCCGGGCGAAGACCTCGATCAAATCCCGCTGGGCCAGGGTCAGCGTCCGTTCCGACGGCCGCCGGACGGCCGCGGTGAGGCTTCGTTCTTCCTGGGGCAGCCGGATGCCGAGGACGCCCACCGCTCCGCCTTCACGGAGCAACGGAACGTAATAGCCTGCGCTCGAGGGAAGCGTGTCCGTGAACCGCCCCGCCATCCGCCGGTTGCGGAAGACCCATTCGGCGACCGCACGCTCCTTTTCGTCGAGGACGTAGGAGCCGGCAAAATGGGGAACGATTTCGCCATTTTCGTCCGCCAGTGCCAGGGAAGTCTGCGTGTCGAAGAGCTCGTCGATCTGGCGCAATGCCGCAAATACAGCGTCATCGAGCGTCTTGGCGGCGGCCAGTGCGCGCGTGAGGTGAAAAAGCGCGGTGGCCCGCTCTTCCCGCATCCTTTCGTTCCGGCTTTGGGCGCGCACACGCGACGTAAGCTGCCCTGCCACAAGGGACACCCCGATCGTGGCCGCAAACAGCATGATGTCGTCAATGGACCCAATGACGAACGTGAACTGCGGGGGGATGAACAGATAGTCCCAGACTGCCGCGCCGAGCAGGCCCGCCACCAGAACCGGACCCCTCCCCACGCGCAGGCTGAGACCGATCACGGCGAGCAGATACAGCACTCCGACGGAACGGTAGCCAAAGGCGCCCACGACCAGCCAACTCGCGACCGTCACGGCCGCTACCGCTCCGACGACAATTGCGTATTCCGCCGGCCGGGAGTGCCCCGCCCATTCAAACCGGAGCCGCCGGGTCGCCTTCTGCTCGGCCGGCACCATATAGATGTCTATCCCGCCTCCCAGGCGCGCCAGCCGGTCCACGAGCGAGCCGCCGCGCAGGAATTCGAGCCAGCGGTTGCCGCGCGGCTTCCCGACGACGATCTGCGTGGCATTGTGCTCGAGCGCCAGCCGCACGAGGGCCGCTGCGGCATCCTCGTCGTGCGTGATGACGACCTCCGCGCCGAGTTCCCGGGCCAGCGCAAGGTTCTTGTCCAGCCGCTGCTGCTCGTCGGCGCCCAACGTTTTCGCCGACTCCACGTGGACGGCGACCCAGGGCGCACCCAGGGCTGCGGACATCCGCCTCGTCCAGCGAACAAGCTGTGTTGAAAACGGACTCGCGCCGACGGCCACCAGCAGGCGCTCGCCGCTCCGCCAAACGACGCGGCGCGCATCTCCGGCGCGCATGTCGCGCAGCTGGCGATCCACGCGCTCGGCGGTGTATCGCAGGGCGAGCTCGCGCAGAGCCGCGAGATGCGCCTCCTTGAAAAAATTGTCCCGCGCCGCCGCGGCCCGATCGCCCAGGTACACCTTGCCCTCCTGGAGCCGGTCGAGCAGCGCTGACGGCGTGAGGTCGATCAGCTCGATCTCGTCGGCCAGGTCGATCACCGAATCCGGGACGGTCTCGTGCACCGGCATGCCGGTGATCTGCCGCACGGCATCCGAGCGCGAATCGATGTGCTGGACATTCAGGGTCGTATATACATCAAGGCCGGCCTCAATCAGCTCGACGACATCCTGCCAGCGCTTCGGATGGCGCGAGCCGGGGGCATTCGTGTGCGCCAGCTCATCCACGAGGACAAGCTTCGGCCTGCGCGCGAGCACCGCTTCGAGATCCATCTCGGTGAGCGTGATGCCCCGATGGTCTATTTTTTTCCGTGGGACCACAGTAAGTCCTGCCAAAAGGGCCTCGGTTTCGACCCGACCGTGGGTCTCCACCACGCCCACAACCGTATCCACCCCGTCAAGGACCTCCTTTTGCGCGGTCCGCAGCATGGCAAAAGTCTTGCCGACGCCCGGGCACATGCCGAAGAAGACCTTCAGGCGGCCGCGGGCGGCGCGGGATTCCTCGCGTTGAAGCGAGGCCAGCAGGGCGTCGGGATCAGGACGGTCGTCGGCCATGTGCGCGGGCAGGCTGGCAAATGCCCTCAGTCGGCGCAAGCCGCCTGCCGGCGCCCGCGGGAACCGCCCCTATTGGCGCATCTTTGACCTATAAAAACTGTCATTGTGTCAGGGTGCGCGGGCGCGGCAGAGCTGGAGCCGGCCATTGAATGCGCGAATGCGCGATCCGGTACTCGGCCGCAAGCTGTCCGACGATCAATCCGATGGTCAGGGCAACGAGCCCCACAAGCACATAGGTGTAAAACGAATGGCTCCCATCGCCTCGATGCAAGGTGCAGCCTCGCCGAGGCGCGGAAACGCCCGGCTCACTTTCCGGATTGGAGTTGATCCAGAGCGACATTGAGCTGAAGCACATTCACCCGGGGTTCGCCAAAGATACCCCAATCGCGTCCCTCGGTATACCGGGCCAGAAGCGCCGCCACCTGGTCCGTCGTCAGGCCGCGGGCCTTTGCGACCCGCGCCGCCTGGATCTGCGCGTTCGCGAGGCTGATGTGCGGATCGAGGCCGCTCGCCGAGGAAGTCACCGCATCCGCCGGAACGGCCGCACCGGCCGCCAGTCCGTTGGCGGCGCGATAATCGGCCACGGCGGCCTTAATGCTGTCGGCGAGCTTCTGGCTGGTCGGCCCGTAATTGGTGCCCGACGAACTGGTGGCATCGTAGCCGGACCCCGCGGCCGAGGGCCGCGGGTGAAAGTATTTCTCGCTGGCGAAATTCTGCGCCAGCAGCGTCGAGCCGCGGACGGTTCCATCCTTATCCACCAAGAGGCTGCCATTGGCCCGGTCGGCAAAGAGGGCCTGCGCCCCGGCCCAAACGGCCAGCGGATACGCTCCGCAAAGCAACGCTGCCAACACGAGGGTGAGCAGGACGGAGACCTTGATTTCGACGGCGAAGGCTTTCATGGCAAAGGAATCAGGCGAGATGAACGGCGTTGATGAACAGGTCGATGAGCTTGATGCCGACGAAAGGAATCAGGATTCCGCCGAATCCGTAGATGAACAGGTTGCGGCGGAGCATGGCCGCCGCCCCGATGGGACGGTAGGCCACACCGCGCAAGGCGAGCGGGATCAGCGCGACGATCACAAGCGCGTTGAAGATGACCGCGCTGAGGATCGCGCTCAGCGGAGACGCCAGATGCATGACGTTGAGCGGCGCAATGGCAGGGAACACGCCGACCAGCATGGCAGGGATGATGGCAAAGTACTTGGCGACGTCGTTGGCGATGCTGAAGGTCGTGAGGGCGCCGCGCGTTATGAGGAGCTGTTTGCCGATTTCGACGATCTCGAGCAGCTTGGTCGGGTTGGAGTCGAGATCGACCATGTTGCCGGCCTCTTTGGCGGCCTGCGTACCGGTATTCATGGCAACGCCCACGTCCGCCTGCGCGAGCGCTGGGGCGTCGTTGGTGCCGTCTCCCGTCATGGCGACGAGATGGCCGCCCGCCTGCTCCTGCCGGATGCGGGCCAGCTTCATTTCGGGGGTGGCCTGCGCGAGAAAGTCGTCGACGCCCGCCTCGGCGGCGATGGCAGCGGCCGTCAGCGGATTGTCCCCGGTGATCATCACCGTTCGGATACCCATCGCCCGGAGCTGGGCAAACCGCTCCTTGATGCCCCCTTTGACGACGTCCTTCAGGAAAACCACGCCGAGCACCTCGCGGCCTTCAGCGACGACGAGCGGCGTGCCCCCCTGGCGGGAAATTCCGGCCACCGCTTCCGCCACGGCCGCGGGATAGGCGCCCCCTTGGGATTCCACCCAGGCTTTGACGTTGTCCGCGGCGCCCTTGCGGACCTGCCGGGCCGCCTGGTCGCCGGCGGCAAAGACATCGATGCCGCTCATCCGCGTCTGTGCGGTGAAGGGCACGAATGCGTGGGGCTGGGCCAGTTCGCGGCCGCGAAGATTGAACTTCTCCTTCGCGAGCACGACGATGCTCCGCCCCTCCGGGGTCTCATCGGCCAGCGACGCCAATTGCGCGGCATCGGCGAGCCGCTCCCGGGTGACTCCGGGCGCGGGCAGAAAATCGGTCGCCTGCCGGTTGCCGAGCGTGATGGTTCCCGTCTTGTCCAGGAGCAGGACGTCGATGTCGCCCGCCGCCTCGACCGCCCGCCCGCTCATGGCCAGGACGTTCCGCTGCAGCAGCCGGTCCATGCCGGCAATGCCGATGGCGCTCAGGAGTCCGCCGATCGTCGTGGGTATCAGGCAGACGAGCAACGCGATCAAGGTCGTGATTGAAAAGATGACGTGCGAATAGGCGCCGAAGGGCTTCAGCGCGACGACCACAAGCAGGAAGATGACCGTGAGGGCCGAAAGCAGGATGGTGAGCGCGATCTCGTTCGGGGTCTTCTGACGGGTCGCGCCCTCGACCAGGCTGATCATGTGGTCGAGGAAGCCCTCGCCGGGATTGGCGGTGATGCGGACGAGCAGCTGGTCGGACAGCACCACGGTGCCCCCGGTCACGGCGCTGCGGTCGCCGCCCGCCTCGCGGATCACGGGAGCTGACTCGCCGGTGATGGCCGATTCGTCCACCGAGGCGGCGCCCTCGATGACCTCACCGTCACCGGGAATGAGTTCATTGACCTTCACGAACACCACATCCCCTTTGACGAGCCCCGCGGCATCGACGCTCTCAAAGGAGCCGTCCTTGCGGCGACGTTGGGCCATGAGCTGCTTGCGCGAGGCGCGCAACGCCCGCGCCTGGGCCTTGCCGCGCCCCTCCGCGACCGCCTCGGCAAAATTGGCGAAGATCACGGTGAAAAACAGCCAGAGCGCGACCTGCAGCACATAGCTGAACCGCTCCGTCGAGGTGAAGAGCTGCTCGAAGGTCAGCAACGCGCCGACCAGGGTGACGAACATCACCGGATTCTTGAGCTGCAGCCGTGGATTCAGCTTCCGGAAGGCGTCAGTGGTCGCCTTCAGCATGATTTCGCGATCGAAGAGGGAAATGGCTTTTGCGCTCATGGCGGTGGATACAGGGGGTTGACGGCGTCAAAACAGGGTGCCGGCTTTCATGAGGAAGTGCTCGACGATGGGGCCGATCGCCAGGGCGGGCAGGAAGGTAAGCGCGCCGACGAGAAGGACCGTGCCCACCAGGAGCAGGACGAAAGTGACACCCTCCGTCTGAAACGTCCCGGCGCTCGCCGGCACGAGACGCTTGGAGGCGAGATTCCCGGCGAGGGCGATAATCGGAATTATCATCAAGAACCGACCGATGAGGGTCGCGAGCCCGAGAGTCGTGTCCCAGTGAACCTCGTTCGCGGTCAGGCCGGCAAAAGCGCTGCCATTGTTCCCCACGCAGGAGCTGAAGGCGTAGAGAATCTCGCTGAAGCCGTGTGGGCCGGCATTATTGAGTCCGGCCTGCCCCCAGGCGCTCACGCTTGCCCAGGCGGTGCCGCCGAGGATGGTCCCGGCCAGCACCATCAGGACAAGCATGACGAGTTTCACGTCATAGGCCTCGATCTTCTTGCCGAGATATTCCGGCGTCCGGCCAACCATCAGGCCGGCAATGAAAACAGCGAGCACCACGAAGATCAGCATACCGTAGAGCCCGGCGCCCACACCTCCAAAGATGACCTCCCCGGTCTCGATGTTGAACAGCGGCACGAGCCCCCCCAGCGGCGTGAAGGAGTCGTGCATCGCGTTGACTGCGCCACAGGAGGCATCCGTCGTGATAGTTGCGAAGAGCGCCGAGTTGAAGATGCCAAAGCGCACCTCCTTGCCCTCCATGTTTCCGTCAGCCGCCGCCACGCCGAGCTGCTGATGGATGGGGTTCCCGGCGGCCTCGGCTTTCCACGAGACCAGGACGCCTGCGACGAACATGGCGAACATCGCCCCCCACACCGCCCAGCCGTGCCGCTGGTTGCCGACGGTCCGGCCCAGGTAATAGGTCAGCGCGCTTGGAATCGCGAAAATGGAGAGGATTTGGAGGAAATTCGAAAGCGGGGTTGGGTTCTCGAAGGGATGCGCGGCGTTGGCGTTGGTGTAGCCGCCGCCATTCGTGCCGAGCATCTTGATCGCGATCTGCGAGGCCATCGGGCCCTGCGGAATGGTCTGGGTGTCGACCTTCTGGTCCACCATCACCGGCTTGCCGTCGGGCCCGTTGACCGCGTTCCCCTTGTCGTCGGTCTTGGCCACCTGGGTCGTATAGGGCTCGAAGGTCTTGGCCGTCGCCGAGGGCTTGAAGTTTTGGATCATTCCCTGCGAGACGAGCACGAGCGCGAAGACGAGGCAGATCGGCGCCAACAGGTAATAGCTCACGCGCACCGTATCGACCCAGAAGTTGCCGATGGTTTTCGCCGTGTGTCGCGCGATGCCGCGAACCAGCGCCGCCGCGACCGCGATCCCCGCCGCGGCCGAGGTGAAGTTATGGAAGGCCAGGGCGACCATCTGCGAAAAATACGACATGGTCGATTCGCCGCCGTAGGATTGCCAGTTGGTGTTCGTGGTGAAGCTCGCGGCGGTATTGAAGGCGAGATGCGGCGAGAGCCCCGGGAAGCCCTGGGGATTGAGCGGCAGATGATCCTGGAACCGCAGGATGAAGTATGTGAACAGCAGGCCCGCGAGGCTGAAAAGCAGCAGAGAGACCGTGTAGGCGATCCAAGTCTGCTCGCATTCAGGATCGATGCCGCAGATCCGATAGGTCAGGCGCTCGACTGGCCTCAGGATCGGGTCGAGCCAAGTGCGTCCGCGCGCGTCCAGCACCCGCACAAGATAGAGCCCGAGGGGCTTCGTGATGAGCAGGAGTGCGACGACGTAGATCGCAAACTGGAACCAGGCGTTGGGCGAGTTCATGGCGAAGCGATCAGAATTTCTCCGGGCGCAGCACGGCGACCACGAGGTAGACCAGGCAGGCGAGGGCGATCAGGCCGATAAAGATATTTTCCATGGGAGGTTGGATGGAACGCGGGCCGCGGTCAGCGCACCTTGTCGCAAAAGAAGATATAGGCGATGCAGACGGCGAAGAACCCCAGCGAGATGAGGATGAAAGGTAGATCTCCCATGGTCGTAATGGCGTTGAACGGACGGAATGCGCAACCTAAGCAGTATACGCCGTGGCCGTCCGGCGGCGGCGCAGATCTTGGCAATCCCGACGCGGAATTTGGTTCCACGCACGGCCTTCGTGAGTGAAGGCGCCAGCGCATTGTCGGATAAGATCAGCTATTTTCATGACGCAGCAGCATACATCTATCTTATCGATCAGCCTAATTAAGAGGTGCCCGAAATTCCTTAAAAAAAACTAAAGGAAGCCTTATTTGCCGGCTGGCGGCGATCTGCTTGCGGGGCACGCAACGCGCTCCCCGCAAGCAGCGCCTCGGTTACAGTCCAAACATGGTGCAACGCCACTCACGATGGCTTCCAACCCGCCGTGATGTTCTTTCTATGCAGCCTGAAGCATGGCGAAGTTCTCCAAGCGGACTGCTTCCCGAAAATTTTATTGGATCAAATGCCCGGATGGCGATCACCTACGTCTTCGGCGCTATGGCCTCGTCCAGGGCGAGGTTCAAAAGGAGGACATTCACGCGAGGCTCGCCCAGGAATCCCCATTGCCTTGGCTGGATGAATTTCTCCACCAACGCAGTGACCTGATCCACGCTCATCCTGCGGGCCGCGGCCACGCGCGCGATCTGGAATCGCGCCGCCTCGGGGCTGATCTCCGGATCGACACCGCTGGCGGAAGTTGTGATCAGGTCGGCGGGCACCGGCGCGTCGGCCGGCAGATTGTGGGCTGCGCGCAGCGCCTTTGCAAAGCCCTGGACGTTCCCCTGCAGGGTTGCGCTTGTCGGCCCGAGGTTGCTCGCGCCGGAAGGCATCGTGGAATAGGCGTTCGGAGCGCCGGCGACGGGCGAGGAGTTGCCGGCCGATGGCCGGGGCCAAAAATAGCCGGGGCCGGAAAACTGCTGGGCGATGAACGCCGAGCCGACCACCTTGCCGTCCCGCATCACGAGACTGCCGGCGGCTTGCTTCGGAAAGATGGCCTGGATGACCACAGTCATGAAGAGCGGGTAGAGCACCCCGGTCACCACGGTCCATAGGACGAGCTGCCGGATTGATTGGAATATAAGTTTCATGGTTTTTCCTTTCTTACATGAATGAGGAAGCCGTTCAGGGCGCGAGGTGGACGGCCACAAGGAACAGGTCGATGAGCTTGATGAAGAGGAACGGCACCAGGATTCCACCGAGGCCGTAGATCACCATGTTCCTGCGGAGGATCACCGCCGCACCGAGCGGCTGGTATTTCACCCCCTTCAGGGCCAGCGGGATCAGCGCCACGATGACGAGCGCGTTGAAGATCACCGCGCTCAAAATGGCACTTTCCGGCGAATGCAGAAACATGACGTTATAGGCCTGGAGCGGGCCGTAGCCGCCCGCCTTGGCGGCGTAGAGCAGCCCGAACATGGCCGGCAGTATCGCGAAATATTTCGAGACGTCGTTGGCGATGCTGAAGGTCGTCAGCGCGCCGCGAGTCATCAGCAGCTGCTTGCCGATCTCGACGACGTCGATGAGCTTCGTCGGGTTGCTGTCGAGGTCCACCATGTTGCCCGCTTCGCGGGCGGCCTGCGTGCCCGTGTTCATGGCGACGCCCACATCCGCCTGCGCAAGCGCCGGCGCGTCGTTCGTGCCATCGCCGATCATGGCGATCAGCTTGCCGCCCGATTGCTCCTGGCGGATCCGGGCGAGCTTGTCCTCGGGCTTCGCCTGGGCGATGAAATCGTCCACGCCCGCCTCGGCCGCGATGGCGGTGGCCGTGAGCTGGTTGTCGCCGGTAACCATGATCGTCTTGATGCCCATCTTCCGCAGCTGGGCGAAGCGCTCCTTGATGCCGCCCTTGACCACGTCTTTCAGCCAGATGACGCCCAGGACACGCGGGCCGTCCGCCACCACCAGCGGCGTGGCGCCCTGTCGGGAGATTTCGTCAACCTTGTCCAGAACCGCCTTGGCCACGATCCCGCCGCGCTCGGTGACATACTGGACAATGGCCGAGGTGGCGCCCTTGCGAATTCCCCGGTTGGCGGCCCCGGGTCCAACGCCAAAGTCCACGCCGCTCATCCGTGTCTGGGCGCTGAACGGCACAAAAGTCAGGTGGGAGTCGGCGACCTCCCGGCCGCGGAGCCCGTACTTTTCCTTCGCGAGAGTCACGATCGAGCGGCCCTCGGGCGTCTCGTCGGCCAGCGAGGCCAGCTGCGCCGCGTCGGCCAGCTCCTCGGCCTCGACGCCCGGTGCCGGGATGAATTCGGTCGCCATCCGGTTGCCCAGGGTGATCGTCCCGGTCTTGTCCAGAAGGAGGACGTCGACGTCGCCCGCCGCCTCGACCGCCCGTCCGCTCGTCGCGAGCACGTTGCGGCGCATCAGGCGGTCGATGCCGGCGATGCCGATCGCGCTCAAAAGGCCGCCGATCGTCGTCGGGATCAGGCAGACGATCAGAGCAAGGAGCACCGGAAGGGAAGTCAGGACCGCGCCGGTCTGGTTCGCCTGCGCCTCGTTATAGTGGGCGATCGGAGGGAGGGTGAATACGACGACGATGAAAAGAGCCGTCAGGCTCACCAGGACGATGTTGAGGGCTATCTCGTTGGGTGTTTTCTGGCGGCGCGCGCCCTCGATCATTGAAATCATGCGGTCGAGGAAGGAGTTCCCCTCCTCCGCCGTCACGCGGACCACGATCCGGTCGCTCGTGACCTTCGTGCCGCCCGTCACGGCGCTCCGGTCGCCGCCGCTTTCGCGGACGACCGGCGCCGACTCCCCGGTGATCGCCGACTCGTCCACGGTGGCGATGCCCTCGACCACCTCGCCGTCGGCCGCGATCGCGTCGCCGGCGGTGCAGACGAACCGGTCCCCGATTTTCAGCTCGCTGCTGGAAACGGTGACTTCCCGGCCGTTGACCAGCTTGCGGGCCATCGTCTTGGTCCGCATCTTGCGCAGCTCATCCGCGTGCGCCTTGCCCCGGCCCTCGGCCATGGCCTCGGCAAAGTTGGCGAAGAGGCACGTGAACCACAGCCAGACGCAGATCTGGATATTGAATCGGTTGAACTGGTGCGGCAGGAAAAGGAAGATCGTGGTCGCGATCGAGCCGAGCCAGACGACGAACATGACGAGGTTCTTGATCTCGTCGCGCGGGTTCAGCTTCTTGAAGGAATCGATCACGGCCTGGCGGACGAGCGACGAATAATTGATTTCAAATTTGGTGCTCATGGTTGAAAGTCTTCTGGGTTAGAACGTCCGGCCGGCCAGCATGAGCCCGTGCTCAACCAGGGGCCCGAGACAGAGCGCCGGGAAGAATGTGAGCGCGGCGACAATGACGATCACCCCGGTCAGGGTGAATCCGAACGTCCAGCCGTGGGTCGGGAGCGTGCCGGCCGAGGTCTCGACGGTCTTCTTCGACGCCAACCGGCCCGCGATGGCCAGGGCGGCCGCGATCGGAGCGAACCTTCCAATGATGATGGCCGCGCCGAGCGCGACATCGTACCAGGGCACATTGGCATTGAGGCCGGCGAACGCACTGCCGTTGTTATTGGCTGCTTCGCCGAAGGCGTAGAGGACCTCGCTGAATCCATGGGGGCCTCCGTTGTTCATGCTGGCCAGTCCGGCCGGCAGCACGCATGAGATTGCCGCCGGAATAAGGCATGCCGCGTTCGGTCCCAGCACCCCGATGACGGCCCAGGTTGCCTCCCATGCCCCAAGCTTCTTTCCGAGGTACTCGGGAGTTCGCCCGATCATGAGTCCCGCTATGAATACCGTTATGAGGACATGGAACAGCATGCAGTACATGCCGCAGCCGACGCCGCCGAAGAGCATTTCGCCCACGAGGATGTTCCACAGCGGCATCATGCCCGCGATGGGCATCCAGCTGTCGTGCATCGAATTCACCGAGCCGTTGTCGATGGCCGTGCATGATATCCCCCAGAGGACGCTGTTCATCACGCCGAATCGGGTTTCCTTGCCCTCCATGTTAGAGTGGACGTCGACGAGCACGGGGTTCGGCTGGGCCTCCGCGTAATACGCCACCACGAATGAGAGCACATAAAGCGACAGCATGACCGCAAAGAGGGTCCAGGCGTGGCGCCGGTTTCCCACCATCAGGCCGAACATGTAAACCTGAGCCATCGGGACGACGATGATGGCAAGCATCTCGAGAAAATCGGAAAGCGGCGTCGGGTTCTCGAGGGGATGGGCGCTGTTCACCCCGAACCAGCCGCCACCATTGGTGAAGATCTGCTTGCAGGATTCGAAGGAGGCTACGGGTCCGATCGGGATCAGCTGGCTGTCAACCTTCTGGTCCACCATCACGGGCTTGCCGGCGGCATCGTTGACCGGATTGCCCTTGTCGTCCGTCTTCTGCACCTGGGTTGTGTAGGGTTCGACTATGCTCGCGGTCACATAGGGCTTCCAGGTCTGGGGAACGCCTTGCCAGGCAAGCGGGATTGCCCATAGGATCGACAAGGGGAGGACAATATAGAGGGTGCATCGAGTCAGGTCCGTCCAAAAGTTTCCGATCACCTTGAGACTCGCCCGCTTCAGCGCACGGGCCACAGCGGCCAGGACGGCGATGCCGGCGGCGCCGCTCAGGAACTGGTGAACGGAGAGCCCGAGGGTCTGGGAAAAGTAGCTCATCGTCGACTCGCCCGAGTAGGACTGCCAATCGGCGTTGCAGGTGAAGCTCCAGGCAGTGTTGAAGGCCAGGTGCCATGAGAGATTGGGCAGCGCCATCGGATTGAGTGGAAGCCACTGCTGCGTCATCAGGATCGCCATCAGCGAGACAAAGCCGACGACGGTGAAGATGCACACCGCCGCTAGGTATTTCAGCCAGGACATCTCCGCCGCCACGTCGATGCCGGTCAGCCGATAGATGAGCTTCTCGACCGGATAGAGGAGCGGATGGAGGAACGTCCGCTCCCCCTTGAACACCCGGGCCATAAATTTGCCGACGGGCGGCGTCAGGGCGATGCCCAAGCCGAAGAAGAGGACGATCTGGATGATTTCGCTGGTGTTCATGTTCGGTTATTTGAAATGGGCCTTGAGTATGAAAAAGAGGGCGGCCGCCAGGCCTCCGTAGAGGAGGATCAATCCCACACCCGCCGCGCGCAGGATGCTCAGCCGCTGCATCCATGGGGTCGAAACCTGGAGCCGCAGATGGCGCTGGGTCAGCGTCACCGTCCCGGGATTCTCCAGTTCCGCCTTCATCGCGCGCGACGATTCATATCTCAGGGCGGGATCCCTCTCCATGGCTCGGAGGATGATCTCCTCCATCTCCGGGCTCAGGTCCGCCCGCCGGGAGCGCGGGGGCGCGGGATCGCCGATAAGGCGGGCATTCATGACCACAAAGGGATTTTCGCCCTCGAACGGCGGCGCTCCGGTCACCATCTGGTAGAGAATGGCGCCCAGGCTGTAGATGTCGCTGCGGTGATCCCCGCGCTTTCCCTGCGCCCGCTCCGGGGCAATGTAGTCGGGAGTTCCCATGACGGAGGTCAGTTTGGCGAATGTCAGTCGGCGCGACCGGGCTGCGCAGGCCAAACCGAAGTCGATGAGCCGATAGCTGCCGTCCGGGCAGAGAATGATGTTCTCCGGCTTGATATCCCTGTGGGCAATGCCCTTCCGGTTAAGGTAGTCGAGGGCGTCGCACACGATCCCTGCAATCCGGGCAGCCTCCTTCTCGGGCATTGGGCCTGTCCTCGTCATGAGGGCGTTGAGCGTCTCGCCCTCGACAAACTCCATGACGATGTAGGGCCGGCTCTTGTCCTCGACCCGGATGAACTTCAGGATGAGGGGATGATCGAGCTCGGCCCCGATCTTTTCCTCGCGCTGGAATCGCTCGAATCCCGCGAGTTCGTACTCCACGGCCAGCAGCGGCGCCTTGATCGCCACGACGCCACCCGTCTTCCTGTCCCGGGCCTTGAAGATGGATGCCTGGAAGCTCCGTGCCACCCATTCGCTCAACTCGAAGCGATCGTCCAGGAGCATGCCCGCGGCGAGCTCGCCCTTTGCGGGGACCCAATCGTCGGTTGTGCGCGGCATCTCCATCGTTGTGTTCATCGAGGCGCCTCAGCGATGGAGTTCAGACGGGGTAGGCCACAGGATGCGCGGGCGCACGGGCTCGGACAGGGATGCCTGCCGAACCTGGGCCGCACCGGCAAAATAGGCTACAACAGCGGCAAGCAGACACCCGATCAGCCATCCGCTGGCGTTGGAATGGTCGGCATTCATGACGCCGCCAGCATACCCCGAAGCGTGGAAACCGCCTAACTAAGACCCGGCGGAAATCCCTAAAAAAAACCTAAACAATGCCTCAGCAGATTTTTCAACAGTCTGCTAGAATCCCGCTGTCAGTTCCTGCTGGCGCCCGGGCTCCAGGGCAACCTCGCCCAGGGCTGCGCATTCGATCTCATCGTTCTTGTAGAGCTTGAACCTGACAGGGGAAGCGGCATCCGCGCTTTCCCATCGCCATTTTCCAATGGATACAAACTGCAGGGGCACGCCCTTCTCCCAGCTCAGGCCCGGGCCGTCGCCGCGAATGAAGAGCCGGTTGCCGATGCCGATATAGGCCGTCACGAGCAGTCGGGTCGATCCGTCGGCGGATACCGCAGGAGCGGGAGCGGCTTCCTCGGGCGATAACTGGGCAAAATCGGACGGTTCGGACGCAGCGGAGATTTCGGCTGCGGACTCCAGAACGGGGGCTGCGGGCTCGGGCGCCGGCTCCGCCTTGGGCTTCCTGGGTTTGCGGGCCGGCTTTGCAACGGCGACGGGTTCGGGGAAATCGAGGGTAAGGGAAGGAGCGGCGACTGCCGGGGCTTCGGCAGGGGCTTCGGGGTCGGCCTGCTTCCGGGCCTTTTGTGGGTCGTCCGCAAATTTTTCCCACGTCGCCAGCATCTTCTGGACGGCTGAATCGGACCTGGCCCATTCCGTCGCCGCCTTGGCAATCTGCTCCGCGACGGCCTCCAGGCGTTCGGCCTTTGCGCCCAACACCGCCGACAGCTCCTTGTCCGCCTTTTGTTTCTCGCCGCCACCAACGCCCTCGGTCCGCGGTTGAAGCTCGGCCAGCTTCTCCTGCAGCTTGCGCGGAAGCTGGTCGGCCTCCTGCAGGCTTCTCTGGGCAAGGGCCGTGATTTCCTGCAGGCCCTGCGCCGCTATGCTTATCTGCTCGGCCGAAGTCGTCACGGTCCCGGCGAGCGCCTCGAGCCCACGCTGCCTGTCATCCAGCGCCTCGTCCTGCCTTCGCGCGTAGTCGGTGAGAAACGGGACAACTCCAATCACGGCAGCGCATATGACGCATCCGGCTATGGCGAGCGTGTGCTCGATCGGCAGGGGGTGCGGGGCCCGGTCGGCGATGAGCCAGGCAGCCGCCAGCAGAGCGCCATCCCCGATGAGAAACGGAATCTTGGGCAGTTTCGGTGTCTGATCGGGCAAAGGCATGGGCGGCGCGGCGGTCCGAAATGTGTGCGGCCGCACCACCCTTTTCTCAAGCAGTTTTCCAATCCGTTCAGCCCTTGGCCCTGATTTGGCCGATCACGATCAGGCTCAGGTCCACGACGAAGATGGTGATCACGACACTGTCGATGGCCGTTACCCAGGGACCGGGGGGAAGAAACTGCTCTCCTCCCCAGAGGACAAAGGCGGCGCCGAGGAAGATTCCCTTGAGCATTTCTCCCCGTCGCCGCGGAATACCCAGCTGAAGAGCGACATAGGACATCCCTATGAGGATGAGCGCCCAGGCGCCTGCTTGTTGATGAAATGGCGTGAGATGCAGGGCATGCAGAAAATCCGATGCCCATAAGGTGACGATCCCGGCCAATGCCAGAAGGAAGAGCAGCACGCTGGCGATACGAAGAAGTTTCATGATTTGGGACTGGGCACCTCTGCTCCGGGCCGGGATGCGAAGTGGACGGAGATCGCCTCGCGCAGCCGTTCCCACTCCCGCGGGTTGAGGTCCTTCTTGCGGTCGGGAGATACCTGGCGGTGGTCGGTCATCCGTTCAGGCGACCATTGGCGGGATTCCCACCGCCCGTCCAGCCATTCGAGGGCGGAAGCGATTTGGGGATCGGTCAGCGGCTCGCGATAGGTGTCGCCGGCGAAGGCGACTCCGAGCAGAAAGTCGTTGCAACGGCTGCGCCCGAGGAAATTCGAAGCGCCCGCGTGCCAGGCGATGTGCTCGTCGGGGACGAGCGTGCAGCGCGCGCCATCCTCATCGATGAGGCAGTGATAGCTCACCTTGCTCTCGGGCAGGAGCATTCGCGCCAGGGTCTCCCCAAAGCCGAGCCCGCTGTGGTGAAAAAGCACGCCCAGACCCTCGTGTCTCGGAAGGAGATCGCGATTCGGAGAAATCCTCTGGAATTCCCGGAAGAGCATTGCCGGGCCCATTGAGCACGATCCCGGGGGACTCGTCACGTAATACGTGACAATCCCCTCGGGGCGCAAAAAAGGGCGGCCAGGCCGGCCGCCCCGTTTCGCGGAAAAATCTCCGGGCATCAGCCCTTGCTGTCCGCCGGGATGCGCATGCCGTAAAAGCTGCGGTAAACAAATACCAGACCGACAAGAAACACGACGGCCCCGATGCCATGGCGGAGGCCGGAGTCCATCTGGACCGCGATCTCGACAGCCAGGAGCCCGAACAGCGTCGTGAACTTGATCACCGGGTTCAGCGAAACCGAGGAGGTGTCCTTGAAGGGATCGCCCACGGTGTCACCGACGACCGTGGCGGCGTGCAGCGGCGTCCCCTTCTGCTTCAGCTCCACCTCGACGATCTTCTTGGCGTTGTCCCAGGCGCCGCCGGCATTGGCCATGAAGATGGCCTGGAACAGGCCGAAGAAGGCGATGCCGATCAGGTAGCCGATGAAGAAGAACGAATTGAAGAACGCGAGCGAGAGGGCGAAGCAGAAGATGACGACGAAGATGTTGATCATGCCCTTCTGCGCATACTGCGTGCAGATCTTCACCACTTCCTTCGAGGCGGCGGTGGTTGCCGTCGAAGCGTCCAGCTTCATGTTGTCCTTGATGTAGACGACCGCGCGGTAGGCTCCGGTGACGACCGCCTGCATGCTGGCGCCCGTGAACCAATAGATGACCGCGCCGCCCATCAGGAGGCCCATGATCGCCTCGGGATGCACGAGCGAGAGGCGGGCTATCGTGTCGGGATAGAGCTTCTGCAGCATGATGATGATTCCGAAGACCATCGTGGTCGCGCCGACGACGGCGGTGCCGATGAGGACCGGCTTGGCGGTCGCCTTGAAGGTGTTGCCCGCGCCATCTCCCTTTTCAAGCTGATGCTTGGCGTGCTCGAAATCGGGCTTGAACCCGAACTCCCGTTCGATTTCCGCCGCGATCCCGGGACGCGATTCGATCTGAGAAAGCTCATAGACCGACTGGGCGTTGTCCGTAACCGGGCCGAAGCTGTCGACCGCGATCGTGACCGGGCCCATTCCGAGGAAGCCGAAGGCGACGAGGCCGAAGGCGAAGATCGGAGCGGCAAAGAGGAATTCCGCCGGCATGAGCGCCTGCACGGCCGGGTTCATCGACAGCCGCCATGCGCCGAACATCAGGATCAGGATCACAAGGCCCTGCCAGAACGCGGAGAAGTTGCCCGCGACGAGGCCGGACAGGATGTTGAGCGAGGCGCCTCCCTGCTTCGAGGAGGTCACGACCTCCTTCACGTGGCGGCTCTCGGTCGATGTGAAGACCTTCGTGAACTCGGGGATGATCGCGCCTGCTATCGTGCCGAGGGAAATGATCGTGGAGAGGACCCACCAGAGGCCCTCGTGGCCGGCCATGTTGCCGAGCAGCAGATACGTGGAAACATAGGTCACGGCGATCGAGATCAATGAGGTTATCCAGACCAGGTTGGTCAGGGGATGCTCCAGGTTGAAGTCCCGCTTGCTGCCGAAGAGTGCGCTGCTGAGGGCGCCGTTGACGAAGTAGCTCAGGAGCGAGGTCAGGACCATCAGGATTCGCATTGCGAAGAGCCAGACGATGAGGGTGCCGCAGAGATCGGGGCTGGCCGCCAGAGCCAGCGCCAGGAATGCGATCAGGGCGACGCCGGTGACGCCATAGGTCTCGAAGCCGTCGGCCGTCGGCCCGACGGAGTCGCCGGCGTTGTCGCCGGTGCAGTCCGCGATCACGCCGGGGTTCCGGGGATCGTCCTCGGGCAGGTTGAAGACGATCTTCATCAGATCGGCGCCGATATCGGCGATCTTGGTGAAGATGCCGCCGCAGATGCGCAGGGCGGATGCGCCGAGGGATTCGCCGATCGCAAAGCCGATGAAGCAGGGTCCGGCGAGCCGCGCGGGCAGGAACGCCAGGATGCAGATCATGAAGAATAGCTCCGTGGCCACGAGCAGCAGGCCGACGCTCATGCCCGACTTCAGGGGGATCATCAGCGTCGCGAGCGGATTGCCCTTGAGCGCTGAAAAGGCGGTCCGGGAATTGGCGACCGTGTTGATGCGGATGCCGAACCAGGCGACACCATAACTGCCGAGGATGCCGAGAACAGAGGCGAGCAGGATGACCGCGACGTGCTTTGCGGAACCGCCCTCAAGGCATCCGAAATAGTACACCATGCAAACGGCGATCAGCACCCAGAGGGCCGCGAGAAACTTGCCCTGCTGCATGAGATACGTCTTGCAGGTCTCCCAGATGACATTTGAGACGCCGCCCATCGAGCTGTGAACCGGAAGATTCCTGGTCTGGATGTACTGGATCCACCCGAAGACGATTCCCACCACGCAGACGGCGAGCCCTATCATAAGGACCGTCTGCCCAGTAAGAGCTCCGCCAAAAAAGGATACGGCGTCTAGCCGCGGTATCTTGATGTCGGCTTCGCTGGCGTGGAGGGAGGGGGCGGTGGATGCGGCGACTGCCGCAATCGCGGCAAAGCCAGGGATTTTCGTTAACTTCATAATGGTCTCGGACAGGGGGTTACGGCTCGGACTTGGGGTTTCTGAAAAAGGGTGATGTCTGGACGTGGCGGAGGGCGGGCGCGAGATATTTTTGCAAAAGGGCGATGGATTCCAATTTGACGGACACGTGACCGTATTCTGCAAGCCACCGTCAGAAAATCAGATGCGGCCAGATGGACGAAACGATCAAAACCTCGATCAGTCCGAGGACGCCCATGATGCTGCTCATGATGGTCCAGCTTCGCAGCGCCTCCCCCTGGGTCAGGCCGCTGATCCTGCTTATCACCCAGAATCCGGCATCGTTCATCCACGAGAGGAATTTGGACCCGAAGCCGATCGACATGAGGATGTAGATCGGATGCACCCCGAATCCCGCCGGACCGGCGACAGAAACGACGATGCCGGCGGCGGTGATCATGGCGACGGTGGCCGAGCCCTGGGCGGCGCGCATCACCGCGGCCAGGATCCAGGCGAGAAGAACGTAGTTGATGGCATGGACTCCGGCGAGGTCCCGCACCTGCGAGGCGAGGCCGGCGCGCTTGATCATCTCGCCGTAGGCGCCGCCGGCCGAGACGATGAGAATGATCAGGGCGGCGGTCTCAAGAGGCGGTCCCAGCACCTTGCCGACGCTCCGCCAGGGGATTTTCTTCTGGCGGGCATGGATCGCCACGGCGATCGACGCCCCGATGATGAGGGCGACGTTCTTGTCGCCGAAAAAAGTCACCGCCATCGCAAACCGGTGGGATACGCGGACCGTCGGGATGCTGAGGATTGACGCCGCCGAGATGAGCGCGAACGGCAGAAGGACCGGCGCGATAGCCAGGAAAAAGCCCGGGAGCTCGGACTCGGGCCGCGCGGCGACCGCCGCGAGCGATTCGAGCGATGCGCCGGGCGTCGCCCGCGGCTGGATCGGCATGCGCGCATTGAACCAGCGGGAGCAGGCCAGGCCGCCGAGGACCGGCAGCACGCCGAACACCACGCCGGCCGCGATGGTGAGGCCCAGGTTCAGCTTCAGGGTCTCCGCCACGACAAGAGGCCCCGGAGCGGGCGGCACGAGCCCGCTGGCAATGACGCCGCCCGCGCATACGGCGAGAACGTAGAGAAGGTAATTGCGGCCCGTTCGAACTCCGAGCGCGCGCGCGATTGGAAGGAGCAGCATGAATACCGTGTCGATGAAAACGGGGGCCGCCAGCATGAATCCGGAGAGCGCGAGCGCGAGCGCGGCCCGGCCCTCGCCCAATGCTGCAATCAGCCGCCGGACAATCTTGTCGGCCGCGCCGCTCTCCATGAGCGAAATGCCGATGACGGCCGCGAGCGCGATCGGAAACCCGATCCGCCCGGCGGTGTTCCCAAACTCCGCCGTGGCCGCCGTCATCGCGGCCACGAACCGATGCTCGCCCCCCTGCCCCGCCGCAGTGAGCAGGGCCACGAGGATCGCGGCGATCATGAGGGCAAAGAATGCGTGCAGGCGAAGCAGCGCGATTCCGGCGACTATGAAAACGACGCTCAGCGCCAGAATCCCGAGCGGGCTGACGACAAGGGCAAGCGGGCAGAAAGCCATGGGGTCGGGTCCCAAGGAACAGGCTCGGCAGCCGCGAAGCAAGGCTGCGGAGGAAGGCTCGCATTTTTTGGCCCGATTGGGAGAATCGACTCCGAATTCTCAGCCCGGGTGGCGAAATGGTAGACGCTGGAGACTTAAAATCTCCTGGCCGCAAGGCCGTGCTGGTTCGAGCCCGGCCCCGGGCACCAGTATCAGAAGCTGCAGTCGATCTCGAATCCGCCCAGGATGGGCGCATGCGTCGCGCCGAGCCCGAGCAGGTCCCCGCGCGCGCTTTCGAATCGGTAGCTCTGGGAGATGGCCTCGCCGCCGTACACGGAAGCGGTTGTGTGCGGACCCGGCTTCCACTGGATCCCGACGGTGAGCGGGTACGCCTCGTATCTCAGGATTCCGGAAGGGAGCGAAGACAAGCGCCCGAGCCGCAGGTCCTGGGATTGGAATTCCAGCTGTCCATAGACGCCAAGGAATTTGGTGATCGAGCAGGCAAGCCGTCCGCTTTCCCCGTCCAGGGAGACGAGCGACCAGCGGTCGGATATTCGCCAATCGATGATCGGGAACGGGAGGATCAGCGCCGAGGCGCGCATGCGCTGTTCGACCTCGATCCCGAAGCCGATCTTCAGGCCAACGTCATATTGGCACGCCACCGCCGAGGAGCCGGCCCAAAGCGCGGCGTCGCGAAGCCGCGCATCTCCCGCGCCCGCGTACTGCACCTGGGCGGATTCGATCAGCGACCAGCGGGTGGACGGCGTGAGCGCCAGAGTCGGCTGGAGCGAAAGCACCGAGGCGCCCGAAAGGGGGGACGCCTTGCCGGGAATGAACCCGCCAAAATTTTGAAACCCG